>Ga0335077_10000111_pt1 | contig 80985 bp, 67 predicted proteins | sample Lox_Sample_31_FD_207151 | JGI IMG/M metagenome (GOLD analysis project Ga0335077, IMG submission 207151) | Soil microbial communities from Loxahatchee National Wildlife Refuge, Florida, United States - Lox_Sample_3.1 | ecosystem: Environmental > Terrestrial > Soil > Wetlands | place: USA... | reverse complement strand
TCGACCGGACCGTGCCGACCGGAATTCCTCCGCTCGCGGCGCGGAGCTCCCGCTCGATTTCGTTCGTGAGAGAGTGCGGCTCGACGCGCGTGCGAACGAACCATTGCATCGGGATGAGCCCGGCGTCGAGCGCCGTCAGGCGATCGTTCACCTGCGCAATCGGCACGAACATCGTGGGTTGAGGATCGTAGTTGAGTCCATTGTCCCGCACGTCCCCGACCACTCCGACGACTTCCCTCGGAGGATCGTCAAATTGCGGGCCTAGCCCTTTGCCGATGGTGATGCGAGCGCCGAGCTCGTCTCCCTTGGGCCAGTATTGCTTGGCCATCGCCTGGTTGATCACCACGACCGGTTCGGCGGCGCCGTCATCGCGTTCCGTGAACGTTCGTCCGCGGAGCAACGAGATGCGAAACACTTCGAAATACTCGGGCGACACGCTGCGCCAGGGTCCGCCACCCGTATAGGGGCCGTTGGTTGGCGGACGGCCTTCGATGTTGAAGGGCAGGCCATATCCGCCCTCAAGAGGCATGCAACAAGCCGACGCGGCGGCTTCGACTCCGGGCAGGCTCTCCAGACGCCGCTGCCCCTCGCGCACGACCTCCGCGACAGAGGCCGTCTTTTGAAAACGCTCCCCACGCAGAGCCATGCCCATCGTAAGAATGTTGTGGGCTTGAAATCCCGGCTTCACGCTCAGCGAGTCGTGAAACGTGCGCATCAGCAGGGCCGCGCCTACCAGCAGGATCATGGCCATGGCGAGTTCGATCACCACCAGCACCGATCGTGTCTTGTTTCCGCGCAGTCCGGTACCGCTGCGGGCGCCGCTCTCGTTGATCGTTGCCGCCAGATCGGTGCGGGAAGCCTTGATGGCAGGGATGAGCCCCGCAAGTATGCCGGTGAGCACGGCTACGCCAAGCGTGAAAAGGAGAACCCGCCAATCGAGGGAAATTGCCTCCGCATGCTCGCCGATTCGAGGCAAGTTGGCAGGATTGATGCCCAGCAGAAACCGCAGGCCGAAGTAGCCCAGATACAGCCCGAGCGCGCCGCCCACGAGCGAAAGCAGCACGCTCTCCGTGAGCAACTGCCGGACGATCCTTCCCCGCCCGGCTCCCAGCGCGGCTCGAATCGAGATTTCGCGCTTCCGCAGGGTCGCGCGCGCCAGCATCAGGCTCGCTACGTTCGCACAGGCGATCAGAAGCACGAAGCCGACGGCTCCCAACAGGACCAGCAGAGATGTGCGAATCTGCGAAACCCGCACTTCATACATGCTCTCGACTGTAAGCCCCTGGTTCGGGCCCATCATCGCTGGATATTTCCGGCGGAACTCTTCGGAGATCACCTGCGTGGCGGCTTTGGCCATCGCAAAAGTGACTCCCGGCTTCAAACGCGCGACACCGAAAAGATCGTTTCCTTGGTTGCTGCTGTTCGGATCGGCCTGCAAAGCGAAGACCATGTCCCCGAGGGGCAGGTCGGGCGTGTAAAGTGGCGCCATGACTCCGATCACGTTGTACGCAGTGCCGTCCACATCGATGGTCCTGCCGACGATGCTCGGATCTGCGCCATATCGGTTGCGCCAGAGGTTGCTGCTGATTACGACCACCGGAGGCCCGCCCGGCGCATCTTCCTCCGCCGTGAACGAGCGGCCTGCCACCAGCTGTACGCCAAACAGCGAAAAGAAGTCCGCCGACACTTGCGTGGCCTGGAACTGTTCGGGCTGGTCGCCTCCAAGAAGATTCACGCGCAGGGTGGTCGGGATACCGTATATCGAGGACTCCTCGAAGATTCGGGGCTGATCGTGCCACAGCATGTACTTGGGGATCGAAATGATGGGACTCTGGCCACCGTTGAATGTCTGCATGAGAACCACCATGCGGTCCGCCTCACGGTAGGCCAGCGGTTGCAGAAGGACTTTGTCCACGACGGTGAAGATCGCGGTGGTGGCGCCGATGCCGAGGGCGAGTGTGAGGATGGCGACAGTGGTGAAGCCGGGATTCTTGCGCAGCGTGCGCAGGCCGTAGCGCAGGTCTTGTAGGAGCGATTCGAACCAGGGCAGGCCACCGTGGCCGGCAGAGGCCTGCCGCGGAATTTCTCCCGGCATCTTGCTCTCGCTCACGATGTCCTCCGTGTGCGTTTGCGGGTGGCCGTGGAGTTCGATCGACAAATGGCGGTCACGGCGCACCTCGCCAAAAGTCCGCCGCAGCGAGAACGCCCCGTGCTCTGGAGCAGCGCGTGATATTGCCTGACTTGTGCATCATTCATACCTCAATGCCACCATGGGGTCAACGCGCGTGGCGAACCGCGCCGGCAACGCGCATGCCGCCAAGCCGACTACGAGAATCAAGGCCGTAACTGCGCCGAACGTCCACGGATCGGTCGGCGACACGCCCCAGATTTGCGACGCCAGAAAACGCGTCAGGCCGATGCTCGCAAGCAGGCCAATGACGACGCCCGCGGCGATCAACTTCGTGCCCCGCGCGACCACCATGAGCAAGATATTGCGCTGCTGCGCGCCCAGCGCCATTCGGACACCGATTTCGTGCGTCTGGAGCGACACGGAATATGCCATCACGCTAAAGACACCCACAATCACTAATACGAGCCCGATGACCGCAAATGTTCCCAGAGCAATCAGGCTGAACTCCGGCAGCGCATACCCATACTGCTGCAAGTAACTTTCGATCGTGCCTGATTCGCTGAACGCGACGTTGGGATCGACTTCCCAAATCTTTCGACGGATGTCCGGCAAAAGGGAGAGCGGAGCCACGGCGGTTCTCACCATGATCGAGCGGCCCGTTCCGACTCCCGTGACGCTATACGGCATGAACGCCTGAGGCATGGTCTTTTCACGCAAGCCCTGATTCCGCATGTCCGCGACGACTCCAACGATCTCGAAGTAGGCGTCGTGCGGCGCGTCCGGCACCCGATCGAGCAAATTGAATTTGATCGTCTTCCCGATGGGATCCTCATCCTTGAAGTAACTGCGCGCGAGCGCTTGATTGATCACCACGACGCGCATGCCCGAATCCACGTCCGCCTCGGAGATCAGCCTTCCCTTCATCAGGGGAAGACCCAGCGTCTTGAAGTAATCCTCGTCGCAAAGGTCCAGTTCCGACTGCCACGCCTGGGAGTGCGTTTTGCCCGGAACAGTCACTTCGCCACCGGGGAAACCAAACGGAGCCAATCCGAGCGTCACCGTCGCGGCAGTGACTCCCGGAAGAGTTTTCACGCGCGCGAGGATCTGCTGAAGGAAATGCTTCTTTTCCTCCGAGGTGTTGTAGTGCGCGTTCGGCATGGCCAGGCTAGCGTAAAGAATATTCGACGGATTGAAGCCGAGCTCGACATGCTGGAGCGCCATCAGGCTGCGCATGAGCAGCCCGGCGCCCACGAGCAATAGGATCGATAGCGCGACTTCGCTGATCACCAATCCCGCGCGAAGCCTTCCATGACGAGAACCGGCGCTCATGCCTCTCCCGGTTCCGCTGAGGTGAGACTGCAACGCGCCATGGACAGCATGAATGGCGGGCGCCAGTCCGCAGAGCAGCGTGGTCAAGATGGCGACACCCGCCGCAAACAGCAGCACCCGGAAATTGAGCGTGATCGAAATGGACGGGGTAAAAACGCCGGCGGGAAGTCTCGCGACAAGTTCCTTCAAACCGAAATAGGCGAATACGCAACCGAGAATGCAGCCGCCGGCGGAAAGTAGAAAACTTTCCACGAGCAGTTGCCGGATCAGGCGGCCGCGGCTGGCGCCGAGAGACGTTCGGATCGCGATTTCCTTTTCGCGCGCGGTGGCCTGGGCCAGCAAAAGGTTTGCAATGTTGCTGCATGCGATCAGGAGCAGCATCAACACCGCCCCCATCAGCGCAAAGAGCATGCCTTTGAAATTGCCGACAACGTAGTTGGCGACCGTTATCACCTGCACGGTGAACTGCTTGGGGAAATCCTTCGGGTACACCTCGGCGAGACGCCTCACGACCTGGTCCACATCCGCCGCAGCGGCCTTCAGGCTGACCCCGCGCTTCAGATGTTCGCTGGTCATCAGATAAAGCGGATAGTTGCCCGTGTCGCTGTTGGTGATGTCGGCGTGCCCGACGTAAATGGGTATCCAGATGTCGCAACCGTTCAGAACGTATCGCGGGGGCATGATCTCGACGAGAGTTCGCGGCGTTCCGTTCAGCGTCATCACGGTCCCGAGAATCCTGGGATCGCGATTGAATCGCTTGGCCCACAGCTCATCCGTCATCGCAAACACCGGCGGCGCGCCCGGCGTGGCGTCTTGCGGGCCGAGCGGGCGGCCCAACACCGGCTTCATCCCGAGAGAATCAGAAATATTCCCAGTCACCCAGCAGCCCGAGAAAAAGTCGGTTGCTCCTTTACTCGTATAAAGGATGTCGACGTCTTCGAAGCCGAATACGTCCTCGAACACATGGTTTTGTTCCCGAAAGTCCGTGAACTCCGGGACGCTCAGTCCCAGGCGGCCGGATCCTTCGGGCCGGGTGACGTCGTGGACGAAGAACGTTACGAACCTATCGGTATTGCGAAACGGAAACGGCTCGATCAGCACGCCGTCGATCACGCTGAACATTACGGCCGTGGCGCCGATCCCCAGCGCGAGCGCGAGAATCGCGACCGCGGCGAATCGGCGGTTCTTCCAGAGCGTTCGCAGGCCATATCGGAGGTCCTGCGATAGCCATTCGAATACATGCATCTACAGCCCCTTACTTGCGACCGTCGGGGAGCGCCCGAAGTCTACTGCGCGAAGTGAATGAATGCCACAGCGTGGCCCAAAGAGCTGCGCAACACATCAACGGCCGTTCCTTTGCTGATGCGCGATCCAGCCATACGGCTGCCTCGGCGATTCCCTCGCCGCGCCATGCCGGAAGCCCTCCCGTCGCCGCTCCCGGCTGGTCCTCCGCCGGCCTGAAAAATGGCTTTGCCGAGGCTTGTAGGGCGCTGGTCGTATGTGTTCGTCATTGTAGCGTTACAGCTTGTAACGCACATTCGGACGCGTGTCAAGCGAAGAAGTGAGCGGCGTTTTGGGAGAGCGAATGATTAAGAGGAGGCTTCCGCGCTGGCGCGGATTTCCTGCCACCGCTTGGGGCGTTTCTTCGCGTCGAGGACTTTCTTGCGCAGGCGGATCGATTTCGGGGTGACTTCGACGTATTCGTCGTCGGCGATGAATTCGATCGCTTTCTCGAGCGTCATATCGCGCGGGGGGACCAGGCGAATGGCTTCGTCCGCGGACGACGAGCGCATATTCGTCTGCTTCTTTTCCTTCGTGATGTTCACGTTCATGTCGTCTTCGCGGGCATTTTCACCGGCGATCATTCCCTCGTACACTTCCACGCCCGGCCCGATGAACATTTCGCCGCGCTCCTGAATGCCCCAGATCGCGTAGGCGACCGAGACGCCCGGCCGATCGCATACCAGCGCGCCCGTAAGGCGCATGGCCATGTCGCCGGCGTATTCCGTCCAGCCTTCGAGCAGCGAGTGGATGAGCGCCGTGCCGCGCGTATCCGTGAGCAACTGGCTGCGCAGCCCGATCAATCCGCGCGACGGAATGCTGAACTCCATGCGCACTCGGCCGGAATGATGGTTCACCATTTTCTTCATTTCGCCGCGGCGGCTGCCGAGCGACTCCATCACGATCCCGATGAAGTTTTCAGGGCAATCGACCACCAGCAATTCGAGCGGCTCGAGGCGGCGGCCGTTCTCGGTGCGCACCACGATTTCCGGCTTGCCGACCATCAGCTCGTAGCCCTCGCGGCGCATCGTTTCGATCAAAATCGCGAGCTGCAATTCGCCGCGGCCGAGGACGCGGAACGCGTCGGTGGTTCCCGTGTCTTCCACGCGCAGCGAGACGTTGGTGAGCAGCTCTTTTTCGAGCCGCGCACGCAGGTCCCGCGACGTGACGAACTGGCCTTCGCGGCCGGCGAACGGGGACGTATTGATCGTGAACACCATCGCGAGCGTGGGCTCGTCGATCATGAGAGGTTCGAGCGGCGCGGGATTCGCGAGATCGGTGATGCTCTCGCCGATCTGGATTCCTTCGACGCCGGCGATGGCCACGATATCGCCCGCGGAGACCTCCTCGGCTTCGTCGCGGTCGAGGCCGCGGAACGTGAAGAGCTTTGTGATTTTCGTGGGATGGATCGTGCCATCGAGCCTCGAAATCGCGACTTCCGTCCCGCGCTTGAGCGTGCCGTTGAAGACGCGCGCGATCGCCAGGCGTCCCAGGAAATCGCTGTAATCGAGATTGGTCACCTGAATCTGCAGTACGCCCGCGGGGTCGCCCGCCGGCGGAGGAATGGAGGCGACGATCTGCTCGAAGAGCGGCAGGAGCGTGGTCGAATCATCGCCGATCTTCAGGTGCGCCACTCCGGTCTTCGCGTTCGTATAGATCACCGGAAAATCGAGCTGGTCCTCGGTGGCGTCGAGATCGATGAAGAGATCGTAGATTTCGTCGAGCACGGCGGCGGGGCGCGCGTCGGGCCGGTCGATTTTGTTCAGCACCATGATGGGCGGCAGCTTGGCGGCCAGAGCCTTTTGCAGGACGTAGCGCGTCTGCGGCAGCGGGCCTTCGCTCGCGTCCACCAGCACGAGCACGCCATCCACCATGCGGAGCGCGCGCTCCACTTCGCCGCCGAAGTCGCTGTGGCCGGGCGTGTCCACGATGTTGATCTTGGTGCCGCGATAGGTGATCGCCGTGTTCTTCGCGAGAATGGTGATGCCGCGTTCGCGCTCGAGCTCGTTGGAATCCATCACGCGCGTCACCACTTCCTGATTTTCGCGGAAGATGCCGCTCTGGCGCAGCATGGCGTCGACGAGCGTCGTCTTGCCATGGTCCACATGGGCGATGATGGCGATATTGCGGATCGGCGTAGTCATAAGCTTTTGCGGTGGCTCTGCGGCCTACGAGAAAGGGCCGCACGCGCACTCTTGCAGCCCCGATGTATTCCCAAGAAGGAGTTTCTGGAGCAACAAACGCAGCTTCATTCTAGCATGCGGCGCAGCGGGGCGTCACGCCAAGGCAGTTCGGGTTGCGGCGGCGATAGGCGTCATCAACCCGGCCGCGCCGGCTCCGCGGCGCCGAAAGAGATGCGGTGCGCTTCGGGACCGGCGGCGATCACGATTGCTCCGAGCAGAAATACCACCGCGGCAAACAATCCCATGGCCTGCGCGTAGGTGAAGTGGCGGGTCATCAGCGACTCGAAGTTCGACGCCCTCGAAGCGAACAGCACGCCCAGCTGGTAAGCGAATCCCGGGAAAAATCCGCGCAGCGCGCCCGGCGAGAGCTCGTTGATGTGCGCCGGGACCACTCCCCAGGCGCCCTGCACCATGAATTGCATCAGGAACGCGCCCGCGGCGATGTAAGCCATGCTCGGCGCAAACACCCACGCCGGAACCAGCAGCAGCGCGAGCAGCGCGGACGTCGCCATCGCGCGGCGCCGGCCGAAGTGGTCCGAAATGAGCCCCACCAGAATTCCGCCCGTGATGGCCCCGATCATCGAGATCACGCTGATGATGGCCGTGGTGCGCGCGTCGAAATGGTGCTGCTGTTGCAGGAATGTGGGGTAGAGATCCTGCGTGCCGTGCGACATGAAATTCATCATGGTCATCAGCAGGACCAGATACAGGAAGCGTTTCCAGTTCATCGCCACGGCGCGGAAATAGTCCCGCCAATGCATTCGCGAGGCCGCCGAAGACTTCCACGCGTCGCTTTCCTTCACCTTGGCGCGGATGAAGAGTGTGAGCAGAGCAGGCAAGCCGCCGATGAAGAACATCGGCCGCCAGCCCCAGTGCGGGAAGACGGTCCAGAACGCGACGGCCGCGAGCAGGTTTCCGAGCGCGTAGCCTTCCTGCAAAACTCCCGATAAAATTCCGCGCCACTTCGCGGGGACCGATTCCATGGCGAGCGACGCGCCCACGCCCCATTCGCCGCCCATTCCGATGCCGTAGAGCAGGCGCAGAATGTAAAACGTGCGATAGGTCGGCGCAAGACCAGAGAGAACCTCGACCGCGGAATAGAAGAGCACGTTCAGGATCAGCGGCAGGCGGCGGCCGTAGCGGTCGGCCAGCAGCCCGAAAATCACGGCGCCGACGGGCCGCATCATCAGGCTGGCCGTGATCGTCGTCGTCATCTCGGCGACGGACCTGTGGAATTCGGCGCCCACCTGAACGAGGACGTAGGTCAGGATGAAGAAGTCGAACGCGTCGAGCGTCCAGCCGAGGAAGCCGGCGACCACCGCATTGCGCGAGTTGGCGCGCTGCTCAGGCGACATCGCGGCCGTCGTGGCGGCGCCGGTCATTTCGCTTTCGCGGATTGCCTGGCGACCAAGCGCGGATTTGCGATGGCGTCCGCGATGCGCGCGACCTGCACCATTTCGGCAACGTCATGCACGCGGACGATGTGCGCGCCGCCGAGAATGCTCGCGGTGACCGTCGCCGCCGTTCCCCACGCGCGCTCGCCCTCCGGCGCGCCGCCGAGCGCGGTTCCGATGAACCGTTTTCGCGACGTCCCGACCAGCAGCGGAAAACCGAGGCGCGCCAGCTCCGGCAGTTTCTTCAGCAATTCGAAATTCTGCGCCGCGCTCTTGCCGAATCCGATGCCGGGGTCGAGGACGATCTGGGATTTTGCTACGCCCGCGCGGCGCGCCCTTGCCACGGCAGCCCGAAGGCCGGCCGCGACGTCGCGCATCACGTCGCGCGCGAAAGGCATCTTCTGCATCGTGCGCGGCTCGCCGCGCATGTGCATCAGGATCAGCGGCAGCTTGCTCTTTCGCGCGACTTCGGCGATGCGCGGGTCCGCGCGAAGCGCCGTCACGTCGTTGAGGATCGCGGCGCCCTGATACGCCGCGGCTTCGGCGACCTCCGCCTTGCTGGTATCGACCGAAATCGGAATCCTCAGGCGGCCGTGCAGCCGTTCGAGCACGGGAAAAATTCGATGCATCTCTTCCGATGCCGAAACAGGCTCCGCTCCGGGCCGCGTGGATTCTCCGCCGATGTCGAGAATGTCCGCTCCGGCGCGTTCCATTTCGAGAGCGCGCGCGAACGCCGCATCCGCGTCGAGATAACGCCCGCCATCCGAAAAGCTGTCCGGCGTGATGTTGAGCACGCCCATGACGAGCGTGCGCTCGCCGAGCACGAGCGTGTGCGACCACAGCCCCCCCACGGCGGACAGGCGCAGCCGGAAATGTTTGCGTGCAAACACGACGCGCTATTGAATCACGGTTTTGCGGAAACGATAAGGAGATCGAGGCGCGCCTAACAGTTCGACTTCAGGATAGGAGGTTTCCAAGCGCGAGAACTGCGAGGGCAAGAATGGTTCCCGCTAAGATCGCAAAAATGCACCAGTTACGGAGCCGGGGACGCGATTTCGGCAGCCCCAACATGTAAATGGAAGGGTCCGGCGGGCCGAACTGGCTCGCGTCGTGTACGGGCCTGGTTTTTGCCGACATAGGGAAATGTTAGCGATGGGAGGCGCAGGTCTACGGGCGAACGACGCGCTGCTTGCAATACAAAACAGTACTGATAAGGCACATACCCGCCAGTGACCGAACAGCGGTGAACCGGCCAGGTACCCATCCGCGTAGAGGTCTTACGGGGTGGCCGGAATGTAGTACGCGGCGCGGTGAGAGACGCGCACTCCGGGCTCATCCACCACTTCGACGCGCAGCGAATGCCAGCCGGGGCGCGCGCCTGAGGCGCTCACGTCCGGCGCGGGATAAAACCCCAGGCTGTATTCCGCGCGGACTTTCTCCGCGATCTTTCGAAACGTGTCCGCCATGGTCTGCGATTCGCGGAGGAAATAGAGCTGTCCGCCGGTGCGGCGCACCAGCTCGGCAAGATACAGCGTGTACGCGGGAATGCCGGAAGAGCGCGCGTCCGGCGTGAGCAGCGTCGCGCCCGCATGCGCCGCGAGCCATTCGGGCGTCATCACTTTCGGGCGCGTCTCGGTCGAGACCGCGAAAATCTCGATGTCCTCGGCGGCCAGCTTGCGAACCACGTCGTCGAACGTCAGCCGGTCGGCCGGGCGCCCCGGCTGCGGCGCGGCGCTGGCGGGATCGAAGCTGAGGCCGAGGCCGCTATCCTGCCCGTCGGTGAGCAGCAGGATGGCCTTGCGGCCGCTCCTTCCCGGAAAAAGATCCCGCGCCGCGAGATACACGGACTGATAGATGTTCGAGCCTCCGGTGTCGCCGAGAAGCGCGCGAACGTCCACGCGGGCCACCGCGCGGCGAATCTGCTCGCGCGCATCGGAGAAGGGAAGCTGCAAGTACGTGTGCGCGGAGAAATCGACCACGGCCGCCTGGTCGAGCGGCGCGAGCGCGTCGATCAAAGCGTCCGCCGCGCGCTTCATCTCCTCCGAATCGCGAAGCACGCTGGGGCTTGCATCGATCACCAGCGCGACGCTGGCCGGCGCGGTCGAGGCGTCGAAGTAGGCGATCCTCTGCTCCGCGCCGTCATCAAGGATGCGGAAATCCTCGCGCCGCAGTCCCGGCACGGCCGTGCCGTCCGCCGTCGATACGATGCAGGTGACGGGAACCATCTGCGTGAGCACCTGCATCGCGTGCGGGCCGGGCGCCGCGCTGCCGCCGGATGCGCCGGGCGAGACGCCTCCCGCGACCGCGCGCAATTCTCCGGTAGCCGGATCGCGCTGCCACGCGATTCCTTGATCGAGTTCGCGGGGATTCTTCGCCTGCTTCGAGCGATGCGATTGCGCTCCGGAGGCCGAAACCGCAATCGACAGCGCGGCAACCGACGCTAGTAATGGAAGGATGCGCAGAGCTTGCATTCTCGCCGCCTTGCTTTCATCGAGCCCGGAGCGGCGCAGCCATCGCATCGAGTGTTCAGTCGAGGTCGAAATCGCGGATCGGCTTCTGGATTGGCGCGTCCTTTGCCTTCTTCAAGCCTTCGGCGAACTTGCGCGCCAGCACGTCTTCTTTTGTTTTTTCAGCTTCCACGGATGCGCGGAATTTCGCTTCCACCGCGTCCTCATGCTCGCGCAGGAGGCGGGCGGTGTCGTCGAGATCGATCGAGGGCGGCCGCACCGGCGCCGTGTGCGAGAGCACCGCGCCGAGATCGCGGTCCACTATCAGCTTCGCGCTACAGCAGGGGCAATTGACTTCGATTGTGTCCGCGGGCTTCTGCGCCATGGCGCCATTCTACGCCAAATCACGAACAATGGAGAATCGACCCGGGTGGTCGTTGGTGGGCAAGTTTCGATTCACCGACTAATCAGCAGTTACGACTCTCTTTTCACTCCTTGTGCTAAAGACGAGGGTCGACCGGCTCACTCTCGAGCGCGAGGACACCGAAAACACATTCGTGAATGCGACGCAACGGTTCCTGTCGAACGAAGCGTTCAAGCGCTTCGATGCCGAGAGCAAATTCGCGAAGTGCCAACGAGCGCTTGGTGGATACAGCGCGGCTACGGAGGCGCTCTAAGTTCTCGGGTAGTAGATACTCGGGGCCGTAGATGATTCTCAGGTATTCGGGCCCACGGCACTTAATGGCTGGCTGAACAAGGCCCCGACGCCCACGCACAATGAAGTCGAAAGGCTTCAGCACCATCCCTTCACCGCCGCGACCCGTCAACTCCTCCCACCACCGGGTCGCTTCTTCAACGCTCCCAGTGTCGGTCACGTCCACCTGTCTGTAAGGCGTTGCGAGCAGCAGCCCGTCACTGGCCTTGCAGACCTCGGCGAGTTTTTCCATGTGCCAGACGTGATCGCGCTGGATGTGAACTTGGCCTTCGGTCGCCAGAAGATGAAACGGCGCCAGCTTTAAGTCGCTGACGGACTGTACTGGCCAGCAGTATCGACGGTAAGAATCTACGTAGAGCTTCACGGCTTCGAGCCGTTGCTTATAACGCTCGATAAGAGGTTGAGCGTCACCATTTGTCGATGCTAGGTGTTCTAACGCGGCAACTTCTTCCGTAAGCGACGCCTGCGCTGCTGCCCCCACAGCTGCGTACTGTTGGCGCAGCAGTTCCTGCGCCTTGGCCGACCATGGCATCAGTTCCGCGTCAAGGCAGATCCAGCTAGTTTGAAACTGGCTCCAGAAATCCGCGGCATCCAAAGCCGCACGCACTTTTTCGAGGAATTCCTTCTCGATCTTTGGATCGTCGAAGAAGCGTCTTCCTGTGCGCGTGTAGCAGATCCCGATGCCTTCATCGACTACACCGAAACGCTGCCGAGCAACATCTACGTCGCGACATACGATCAAGACGGCGCGCGAACCCATATGCTTTTCTTCGCAAACGACGCGCGGCACGCCTTCGCGTCGAAAGTAGCCGAATGCTTCGGCAGGGTGCTCAAGAAGACCTGGTCGGGCAGTTGTCTCCGTGGGTGACATCGTGGGCGGCAAGTAAATCAACCACTTCGGGTTCGCCGCGAATCGACTCATGACTTCGAGAGCGGCCAATCCGTTCTCTTCGCGAACTGTCACGTTGTGGTGGAGCCGAGTCGTGACAATTCGTTTCCCAATTACGTCGTCAATGTCGAGAAGATCGTCGTGGACCTGCTGGGATGTAAGTAAGGGCGCGGATTCTCCGACCGTGACAAGCGGTTTGACTGGCTGAGCATAAGTGGCACGCGCGGCAACCGAGACAAGTTCCTTCTCTGGATAGCGCAGTGCCGTCAGGCTTCCGCCGAAAACACAGCCGGTGTCAATGTTTATTGTTCGATTGAGCCAGTCGGGCTGGGGCACCGGCGTATGACCGTACACAACGACTGCCTTGCCCCGATACTCTGCGGCCCAGTTATAACGAACGGGTAGGCCAAATTCGTCGGTCTCACCGGTCGTCTCCCCGTACAACGCAAAATCGCGTACCTTTCCCGAGCCACGCCCCTGCATCTCGTCTTTCATCCCCGCGTGCGCGACGACAAGTCTTCCGTCGTCCAAGACATAGTGACTGATCAGCGCATCAATGAACTCAGAAACCCGAGTACGAAATTCTGGAGGCTGCTTGCCGAGTTGCTCCAAGGAATCAGTGAGTCCATGCGTAATCTGGACGTCCTTGCCTCGGAGTTTGCGCATCAACCTGACGTCGTGGTTGCCAGGAACGCATAGCGCTGTACCGGCCTCGATCATGCTCATTACCAGGCCGAGCACGTCTGGAATCTTTGGGCCACGGTCCACAAGGTCTCCGAGAAAGACGGCCTTGCGCCCTTCTGGGGGCCTCACGGAGTAGCCAAGAGTACGCTGACCGTTAGGTTGTTTCTCTACGGAATACCCAAGCTGAGTTAGGAGATCGACAAGTTCATCGAAACAGCCATGGACATCGCCGATGATGTCAAAAGGGCCGTGCTCGTGTTTCAGGTTGTTCCACAGCGGTTGACGTTCGATTTCTGCGGCGTCAACTTCCTCGGGCGAATGCAAAACATGGACTCGGCGAAAACCTTCCCGTTCGAGGTTGCGCAAGGATCGGCGCAATTGCTGGGATTGTTGGCGCACGACATGTGGACCGAAAGAGCGGTCTGGACGATCACGGTTTCGTTCGTGGCAAAATCTCTCCGGCAGATCAAAAACAATAGCGACCGGAATGCAGTGATACTGTCGAGCGAGAGCAATGATCGCCTTGCGGGCTTCGACCTGCACATTCGTGGCATCGATCACTACCAGCTTGCCAGCCGTCAGCCGTTTAGAAGCAATAAAATACAGGACTTCAAAGGCGTCGTTCGTGGCCTCTTGACTGTTCTCCTCGTCGGATACGAGACCGCGGCAGAAGTCTGAAGAAAGCACCTCAGTCGGTCGAAAGTGCTTGCGGGCAAAACTTGACTTGCCCGACCCTGAAGGCCCGACAAGCGCAACGACTGCGAGTTCTGGAATCGTCAGCTTCATTTGATAGTGAAAATTCCCATCTGCGTGGGGCTGCCCACAGTTAGATCCTCAGGCCCAATTGGCAGGAAGCGGACGGAATAGCCGAAGCGTGCAGCTATGGTATTAGCCCAAGATTGAAATTCCGCGCGCGTCCACTCAAAGCGATGGTCCTTGTGTCTCAGTCTTCCAGCAGGGAGCGCCTCAAACTTGACGTTGTACTCGACATTCGGCGTTGTCACGACGACAGTCTGCGGGCGTGCAAATTCAAACAGGACCCTCTCGAACGCAGCCAACCGTGGCGGGTCTTGGTGCTCTATGACTTCCACGACCGTAGCAGCGTCATAACCGGCCAATCGCTTGTCCTTGTAGGTTAGCGATCCGTGGACTAAGCGGATACGTTCCTTCTGCATCGTTGGTAAGTCCTCAAGACGCAGTTTTCGTGAGGCAATCTCCAACGCGCGATGCGATACGTCCATGCCGAGGATTTCTGCAAAGACCTTGTCTTTTAAAAGCTCTCGCAGAAGCCGACCCTCGCCGCAGCCAAGGTCGAGAACACGCTTGGCGCCGCTGCTGCGAAGTGCTGCGATTACTGCTCCCATTCGCTGTTCAGCTAGGCTGATTGGCTTCTCGATGGCTTCTTCTTCGCGTGCGTGAGTTTCGGCCACTTCATCCGCTGCGGGCTCTTCCTCACCGATGAGGCGACTCAGAGCCTCACGGGCCAGGCGCTTCTGATGTTTCAAATAGCGATTCGTAATCAGCTCGCGCTCGGGATGTTCGCGAAGCCAGCCTTCGCCGTGGCGCAGGAGTTTTTCCACTTCCGCCTCGCCAACCCAGTAGTGCTTGTCGTCATCCAGGACCGGAATCAGCACATAGAGATGCGTCAGTAAATTGCTCAGTCGAGTACTGGCCTTAAGTGTGACTGTGAAATACGGACTCTCTCCCCACTCTGGGAATTTCTCGTCGAGAGGATGGCGCTTGGCCGCGACTTCGTAGCCCAGCGGCTCGAAGAGGCGACGCAACAAAGTTTCCCCGCCACGACAGGGCAACACGGCAATCCTTGCCTCCAGCGGTAGCGGTGTATCGGCCAGTTGCTGACGTTCTTTGCTCTTGCCAGTTAGTGCGGTGCCGAAGGTGCGTGCGATGGCCACGCTTAGGAAGGATGACGCGGCATACGGGCGGTCATTCACGTATTCTTCTAAGACGTGTGCTTCGCCGCTCGGCCCTCGTCGGCTCCTTACGAGCCCAATGGAATCGATATCCAGGACCAGCGCGACGGTACAGCGTTCATGCGCGGCTTCAGGATAGAAAACGTGCGCCTTTCCAAAGACCTGCTCGAACGAATGAACGCGGAACGGGCTCTTGTGTAGCAGGTAACCCAAGTCCGTCGCCGGTTTCCCAGTGTATGAAATCGTTAGAAGCATGTCCGTGCGCGTCAGAGACTGTTGAAATCTGATACCACCGCAAGGTGCAGGGGAACGTTATCCATAATACTTGTAACTGTTCTGGAACTCCAAGTGGCAGAACAGTCGTCAACAGTGGTGTCCGTCAATCGAACGGACCCATTGCCTGATAGGCGCGGTAATCCGAAGTTGATCCGTTTTGGGGAAGCCTGGTGCGCTGGGACAAGAACAAAAAAGGGCGCTAGCTTCAGCGCCCCTTCGAAAAAGTTGATGGGATATGAGACTACGCTGGAGCAGGTTTTTCGCCCTTGGCGAGGCCGGGAATCGGCCGCGGCTCGGGCCGCAGGCTGATTTGCGGTTCGCGTGTCGCCACCGGCGGCGCAACTGGAGGCGGCGGCAGCTTTTCAGGCAGCGGCTTGCCTTCCATCAGGAGCTTCAGTTCGGCGGCGTCGAGGACTTCGCGGTCGAGCAGCGCCTGCGCGATGCTTTCGAGCGTGCCCTTATTGTTTTCCAGAATGTTGCGCGCCCTGGTGTATCCGGTGCTGACGATCGAGCGCACTTCGCCGTCGATCTTGATCGCCGTATCCTCGGAGTAGTCGCGGTGCTGCGCGATCTCGCGGCCGAGGAAGATCGCTTCCTCTTTCTTCCCGAAGGTCAGCGGGCCAAGCGTGCTCATGCCCCACTCGCAAACCATCTGCCGTGCGATTTCCGTGGCGCGCTCGATGTCGTTCCCGGCGCCGGTCGTCAGGTGATTCAGGAAAATCTCCTCGGCGGCGCGCCCGCCCATCAGGACGGCGAGCTGCGATTCGAGGAATTCTTTCGTGTAGGTGTGCTTGTCGTCGATGGGCAGCTGCATCGTGACGCCCAGCGCCATGCCGCGCGGAATGATCGTCACCTTGTGCAGGGGGTCGGCGCCCGGCGTCATCGCCGCCACCAGGGCGTGGCCCGCCTCGTGGTACGCCGTGTTCTTCTTCTCCTCGTCGGACAAGATCATGGACTTCCGCTCGGCGCCCATGAGGACCTTGTCCTTGGACATCTCGAAATCCACCATCATGACGAACTTGCGGTTCTGGCGGGCGGCCCACAGCGCCGCTTCGTTCACCAGGTTCGCCATGTCGGCGCCCGAAAAGCCCGGAGTGCCGCGCGCGATCACCGAGAGATCGACGTCTTCCGAGAGAGGCACCTTGCGCGTGTGCACGCGCAGAATTTCCTCGCGCCCGCGCACATCAGGACGCGGTACCACCACGCGCCGGTCAAATCGCCCCGGCCGCAGCAGCGCGGGATCGAGCACGTCCGGCCGGTTCGTGGCCGCGATCAGGATCACGCCTTCGTTCGATTCGAAGCCGTCCATTTCGACGAGCAGCGCGTTCAGAGTCTGCTCGCGCTCGTCGTGGCCGCCGCCCAGTCCCGCTCCGCGATGGCGCCCGACGGCGTCGATTTCATCGATGAAGATGATGCAGGGAGCGTTTTTCTTGCCCTGTTCGAAAAGATCGCGAACGCGGCTCGCGCCCACGCCTACGAACATCTCGACGAAGTCCGAGCCCGAGATCGAGAAGAACGGAACGTTCGCCTCGCCGGCAATCGCGCGCGCGAGCAGGGTCTTGCCCGTGCCCGGAGGCCCGACGAGCAGGACGCCCTTGGGAATGCGCCCGCCGAGTTTCTGGAATTTTTGCGGATCCTTCAGGAAGTCGATGATCTCGTACAGCTCTTCCTTGGCTTCGTCGATTCCCGCCACATCCTTGAACGTGGCCTTTTTCTGCTGCGCGGTGAGCAGGCGCGCGCGGGATTTTCCGAAGCTCAGCGCCTTGTTCCCGCCCGCCTGCATCTGCCGCATCATGAAAATCCAGATGGCGATGATCAGGATGAACGGAGCGAGATTGATGATAAGGGTGAGCCAGTTGGCGTCCTTCACCTCTTTATAGTTGTAGAGCACGCCCTTGTCTTGCAGGGCCTTCGTGATGTCCGGGATCGCGGCGTTCGCGATGGTCACGCCGCGGAACTTGCTGCCGTCGCGGTACTCGCCCTGGAGCTCGGCGCTGTTGGGCGAAAGATAGATCGTGACGTCCTTGACCGTTCCGCTGTCCACCTTGGCGAGGAAGTTCGTGTAGTTGGGCTCATCCTCATGAGCCGTCGTGCCGGGCCTCGAAGCCATCTGCCACAATACGACCGCAAGCGCGATCATCATGACCCAGAATAAAATTGTTCGTACTGTTGAGTTCACCGTGTTACCTCACCCTTTTGATGCCTTCGTGCGACTCCCCGAACGCCGCGCGCGGTTGCCGGAATGACTCCCCTGCGCCGCCACGTACGGAAGATTCCGGTAGAGTCCGGTCTCTCCGCTCAGCCCGTAACCTACCCAATCTTTAGATGCGGCGGCGAAGCCGGTATATTCAGCTTTCAGATTCACTTTCCGCGACGCCGGCTTGTCGAACAGCACCGCCATGCGCAGCGTACGTGGCCGGCCCTCCTCGAGCCGCTTCAGCAGGAAATCCTGCGTGACGCCGGTATTGAGCACGGCGTCCACCACGAGAACGTCGCGGCCGCGAAGCGCCGGGGCCTCGCTGAAGAAAATCTCTCGAAAATCGTGTCCCGCTAGGCGCACGTCGCGGATTTCCGACCGCACAAAGTGACAAAGCACTGGCCGCGAAATCTCCCGGACGAGGTCGGCGGCGAACAAAAACGAATTCTCCAGCACGACGACGACGTCGACGGTCCGCCCCGCGTAGTCCTTCGAGATGGTGCGGCCCAGTTGGCTCACGCGCGTCGCAAGCCGCTGCCGCGTAAACGCGACCTTCATCGCTCCCTCAAAGGTGGTCTTCCTCAATCACCACCCCGGCCCGGGTGCCTTCTCGCGCGCAAAATGCCTCCGCAGGTGGCATGCCTCGAGCCCATGCCACGCGGCCGCCACTCTCAAGCACCGGCCAGCAGGCTCGGTCGCGAACCGGCACGCGTCCCGCCAGGAACATTTCCTTCAGTTTCTGGGGCTGACGGCGCCCCCGGGGCTGATAGGCATCCCCCGGCCGCCAGTTCCGCAGGACCAATGGAGCGCGGAGCAAGTCCGCATCCAGTACCGCGCCCTCCCTTTTAGTGTCGCGCTCCGCGATAGGCCAGTCAATCACTTTCAGGCAGAAGCGGCTTTTCAGTTCTGGAACGGAAACAGTCGCGGCGCCGTGGTCTGGAAGATTCACTACATACCGATACGCATGCGCTTCCGCGGAGGTTTCCCGGCCGCGCGAGGAGCGCTCGGCGCGCAGAAAAATCAGCTCGTCGAAGCTTCGCTCCACCAGGATGCCGCCCGGAAGCTCGATGCGCCGGCCGCTCGCGGACTCCGAGGCGAGATGGATCACGCGTTCGACGTGCTCGGCCGTGAACCCGTGCAGGTCTCCGTGGACGTCACGATATAGACGTCGAATCAGGCGTTCGGTGAGCGCGCGCAGAGGCGCCGGCTCGATGGCGGAAGACAGTTCCAGCGGCGAAAGTAGGTCCCGCACGCGAATCGAGAACCGCTGCGTTCCGCGATCGGCGCGCACCAGCGCGCGGAAGCGATCCTCGAGGAGCGCCGTCCAGAATACTTCCTCTTCGCGCGCGAGGCGTGCGAGTCCGGCCAGATGATCGGCGGTGTGCGGAGAAAATTCGCGCTCGAGCAAAGGCATCAGTTGTTCGCGAATCCGCGCGCGTACGCGGCGCAGGTCGCGATTCGTCGAATCCTCGCGCCATCCCTGGCCGAGTTCCCGCAGGTATTGCCGCAAATCCTCGCGCCGCTCGCCGAGCAGCGGACGCACGATCGATCCCGCCGTGGGATAGATTCCCGCGAGTCCCGCCGGGCCGGTTCCTCGAAGCATGTGCGCGAGCACCGTCTCGGCCTGATCGTCCGCGGTATGCGCCACGGCGACGCGCGTGGCGTGGCCTTCCCGGACCACGCGCTCAAAAGACGCGTAGCGGAGGCGCCGCGCGGCGTCTTCGAGATTCCACTTGTGCCGCGCGGCCGCCGCCGTCACGTCCTCCCGGTCAACGATCCATTCGAGCCCGCGCGCGCGCGCCAACTCGGCCACGAACTCCGCGTCCGCGTCCGATTCCTCGCCGCGCAGCAGGTGATCGAAATGCACCACGAGAAGCGTGATCCCCAGTTTGTCGCGCAGATTTTCTAGCAGACGGAGCAGCGCCACGGAGTCGGCGCCTCCGGAAACCGCCACGCCCACACGATCGCCCGGCGACACCATGCGCGTGCTGCGCAGGTTTTCAAGGACGCGCTGTTCGAGCGATGTCATGGGCGGTTCCGGCGCCGGCGTTGCCGGCTTGCATCCATGTTAGCAGCGGCCGGAGAAAGGGTCGAGCTTGGGCGAGCCGGAGGGGCGGGGAGCCTGCCTGCTAGAGGCGGTCGCTCGCATGCTGGGTGACGAGTTCACGGCTCGAGGAAATGTTTCGGTCGAGCGCAACGGCGGCATAGTGCGAGCATTCCTGGCGCTCGCGCACGGACCACGCCGCCACGCCCGGCATCAGCGAATCCACGGTGCGGCCGAGGCCTTCGAGCAGCCGGCAATAGAGCCCGACGGCCCGGATTTCTCCGCGGCCGTCATCGTAATCGGGGCAGAGCCGCACTAGTTGGAAGATGCGGTCGAAGTCTTCGGCGGAGAGGGTTTTCCTCTCGATGTCCGCCACCGCCCAGAAGCGCTCCGACAGGTCCGCCTTTCTGGCGGAGGCGAGCGCGGACCGGCAGTAGGACACAAACACCTGTCCGAGCGCTGCCAGGGATATGACGCAAATGAGTGCTACGATCATCCAGATTCCACCGAGCTTTCATCGCGGGACGAGCCGCCAGCGGAGCCCCGCGCCAAAGCCGATCGGAACGGCCCTACACCGTCACTTGCGGTGCACTTCAGCAACCCGGTACTGACGGAGTATACACCCTTCCCGTGGCTCGCGGGACCGGAGCCTCTCCCAACCTTCGAGGTTTACGGTAGCGTCTGCGCGCGGCGGCGGCAATGTTACCGAAGTACCACGGGTTTACATGCTGCGGAGCGCCGCTTCAGGAGGAAATGCCCTAATCGAGGTATTTTACGAAGACGACTTCGTTCTGCGCCTCGTTGTAGAGCAGCTCATCCACATTGGCTTTCACGAGCAGCAGCCCGAACCCGCCGGGGCGCAGCCCCTTCTGCTCGCGGATGTGGCCGTGCTTGGTGGGTTCGGCGTGCGCGATGGCCGCGTGGTCCAGGTCGGTGAACCTGAATCCCGCGCCCGGATCGGCGATGCGATACAGCACCATGCGCTTGGCGCGCAGGTGGGAGATGCGCACCCGCCGCTTGGGATCGAGTTTGCCGCCCCACTCGATCGCGTTCATCAGCAGCTCGTGGAACGCCTGCCCCACGGCGTTGCGCACCTCGTCGGAAAGCCCGGTATCGAGCTGCACCAGAAACGCTTCCAGGCGCTCGGCCGCTTCGAGCGAGCACGGCACCAGAAGTTCCACCCATTCCGGTCGCGCGGAAATCACCTCGATCGGCGGCACGCGCGATTTCTTCGCGAGCGATTCGCGTACCAGGGCGACCAGCTCGTCGCGCCCGACCGGCTTCGTAATGTGGTGGTGTGCGTGCTCCCGGATGGAGGAAAGAAGAGTTTCCGGCGTGTCGTCCGACGTCAGCACGATCACTTTCGGGCGCGACCGCGTCTCGCGCATCGCCGCGAGCACTTCCAGGCCGTTCATGTGCGGCATCCAGACGTCGAGCAGGATCAGGTCGAACTTCGTTTTGCGAAGCTGCTTCCACGCGGCGCGGCCGTCGGAAGCTGTCGAGACGGCGAACCTTTCGGCGCGCAGGATCTGGGCGAGCCACTGCCGGGTGGTGCGGTCGTCGTCCGCCACCAGAATGCGCTTCATCGCTGCCTCCGCGGTAGCGCGTGCCGTGCGATTCGTTGCGCGCCGGAAACAGGACCCCAAGTCATCCGGCTCCCACGAGTGTAACTCGCCCGTCGCCCGTGTCCACGCCCTGCGATCGCTCGCGATACGCAGGCGTAATTGCCGGTGTTGCCATCACGCGCGCATCGCGGGAGAATGGCGTGCCTCGCTCGATGCGCCTTCATCGATCGAGTGGCGAATGGCAGCAACCTGGAGGGCCGATGAGAAAACAGATGCGATGGATCGCGGCGGCTCTCACGTTTGTCTCCTTCTGCGCATCGGCTGGCTCATTGAAGGCGCAGACGGAGAGCGGACCACCCGCCCCTGCCGCGCGCCCGAGGCCGCGCCCGTGGAAGTTTGCCGCCTCTGGAGACTCGCGCAACTGCGGCGACGTGGTGATGCCGGCGATCGCCGCCGGAGTAAAGCAGAAGGGCGCGATCTTCTACTGGCATCTCGGCGACTTCCGAAAGATCGCCGAAGTGGACGAGGACATTGCGCACCAGCCGGAACATATTCTTGCGCCGCTCGTGCTGCCGGATTACCAGGCGCTCGCCTGGAAGGATTTCATCGACAGCCAGATCGCTCCCTTCGGCGCACTCCGCGTCTACCTCGGAATCGGCAACCACGAAACGATCGCTCCCAAGACCCAGGCGGAATTTCTCGTGCAGTTTGCCCGTTGGATCGACGCGCCGAATCTGCGCGCGCAGCGTTTGCAGGACGATTCCACCGACCGTCAGCCGCACACCTATTATCACTGGTCGGCGGGCGGCGTGGACTTCATCAATCTCGACAACTCCGTGGAGTCCCTGTTCGATCCGCAACAGATCGACTGGTTCGAGAAGATTCTCGCCGCCGACTCCGCCAGCACGCGCATCCGCGCGATCGTGGTGGGCATGCACGAGGCGCTCCCCGAAAGCATCTCGAAGGATCACAGCATGAACCAATCGCCGGGCGGAACCGACACGGGCCGCAAGGTGTACGCCGATCTGCTTCAGTTTCAGAATGCGGCGCACAAGCACGTGTACGTGCTCGCGAGCCACTCGCACTACTTCGCGGACGGCATCTTCAACACTCCTTACTGGCATGCGCACGGCGGCGTGTTGCCCGGATGGATCGTCGGGACGGCCGGGGCGGTGCGCTACGCACTGCCTCCGGAGGCAAGCTCCGCGCGCGCGGCGCAGACCAACGTCTATGGGTTCCTCACCGGCTCGGTGCATCCCGACGGGCAGATTGATTTCGAAGTCCAGCAGTTGAATGAGTCCGACGTTCCGGCCGCGGTCGCCGAACGCTACACGCCGGATTTCGTTCATTGGTGCTTCGCCGAGAATTCGGAGGCGAAATGAGGCAGGGCCGTTTCGCATCGCGAGCTTCAGCCCGTGCTCTCAAGCGGCCACAGCGTGATTCTTTCTAGGGTGTGAGGACTCGCGGAAGTCTGTGGAACGAATCTCTGCTTAGATTCCGAACGCCAGCGAGAGCAGCGTTCTCTGCTCCATCTCGTGCGCCTTCGCCGAACCCGTGGCGGGGCTGGCGCTCGCCGAGCGGTTCACCGAAAGCACCGTGCGACCGCGGGCCAGCCGCTCGAGCTGCGGGATCACGAAGTCGTGCGCTCCCATGTTGGCGGGCTCTTCCTGCACCCACACGAATTCCTTCGCGTGCGCGTGGCGGTCCATCTCCGCGGCGATTTCCGCCTCCGGAAACGGATAGAGCTGCTCGACGGAAACGATCGCCGTGGAGCTTTCCGGGTGCCGCTTCCGCTCGGCTTCGAGCTCGTGGACGATTTTCCCGGTGCACAGCAAGACGCGCGCAGCCGATCCGTCGCCTCGGTCGGGGATCACGGTCTTGAATCGCCCGCTTGCGAGATCGCCGAGCGCCGAGGACGCCGCCGGATTCCGCAGCATGCTCTTCGGCGTGAAGACGATGAGCGGCTTGCGCCACGCGCGCAGCGCCTGCCGCCGCAGCAGGTGAAAATACTGTGCCGCGGTCGATGGCTGGCAGATCTGCATGTCGTCGCGCGCCGCAAGTTGTAGGAAACGCTCGATGCGCGCGCTGGAATGTTCCGGCCCTTGTCCCTCGTAGCCGTGCGGGAGCAGCAGCACGATGCCGGAGAGCAGGTTCCACTTGTCCTCGCTCGCCGCGATGAACTGGTCGATGATGATCTGCGCGCCGTTGGCGAAATCGCCGAATTGCGCCTCCCACAGGACGAGCGCTTCGGGGAAATCCCGGCTGAAGCCGTATTCGAATCCGAGCACCGCGGCTTCGGAAAGCGGCGAATTGTAAATTTCGCACCAGCCCTGGTCCGGCGCCAGGTGTTCGAGCGGCACGTACTCTTCTTCGGTCTCGATGTCGATCAGCGCGGCGTGCCGCTGGTTGAAGGTTCCGCGGCGGGTGTCCTGCCCCGTCAGCCTCACGGGGACGCCCTGCTTCAAAAGCGACCCGAACGCCAGCGCCTCGGCCATGCCGAAATCGATCGCGCGCTTGCCCCGCGCCATCTCAAGCCGCTGTTCAAGCAGCTTGCTCACTTTCGGGTGAATGTGGAATCCCTGCGGATAGCTCGCGAGCGACTCGCCGGTCGCCGTCAGCGATTCCGCCGCCACGGCCGTTTCCACTTCCAGCGACGCGTCGTAGCGCCCACCGCGGAATTTGCCCCAGTAACGCGGCAGCTTCCGCATCATCGGGATCTTTTCGAGTTCGCGCGCTTCCGCCTGCGCGGCGTCCAGTTCCTCGCGCACGCGCTGGACGATCGGCTCGGCGTCCGCGCCGATCTTTTCCGCGTAGATTTGCCACATCGGCGGATGCGCTTCGATTTTCCGGTAGCGCAGTGGCTGCGTGATGGTGGGATCGTCCACCTCGCTGTGTCCGTGCCGGCGGTAGCCGATCAAATCGATCACCACGGGCGTTCCGAACGCGTAGCGGTAGTCGAGTGCGATCCGGCCGACGCGCACCACCGCCTCCGGATCTTCCGCGTTCACGTGAAATATCGGCACGGGCAGCCGTTTGGCGAGGTCCGAGGAAAAGCGCGAAGAGCTCGCGTCGCGCGGAACGGTGGTGAATCCGATCAGGTTGTTGACGATGATGTGCACCGAGCCGCCCACCGTGAAGCCATCGACGCCGCACATGTTGAGCGTTTCTGCGCAGATTCCCTGGCCCGCGAACGCCGCGTCGCCGTGCATCGTGACCGCCACGATTTCCCGCCGGCCGTTTTCTCCGGCGCGCATCTGCTTCGCGCGCGTGCGGCCGATCACCACCGGATCGACGGCTTCCAGGTGGCTTGGATTGGATACGAGATGGATTCCCACTTCGCGCCCGCTCGCCGCGCGAAATGTGCCGGTGGCGCCCATGTGATACTTCACGTCGCCGCTGCCCAGCGTGCTGCGCGGATCGACGTCCTCGAATCGCGCGAACACTTCCGCTGCCGAGCGTCCCACGATGTGCACCATCACGTTGAGCCGCCCGCGATGGCTCATCGCCAGCATGGCTTTTTCCGCGCCTTGCTCCGAAGCCGCGCTCAGGATCGCGTCGAGGAGCGGAAGCAGCGCGGACTCTCCTTCGAGCGAATAGCGCTTCGTGCCGAGATAGCGCGTTTGCAGGACGTGCTCGAAAATCTCCGCGCGGACGAGCAGGTCGAGAATCCGCGTGCGGTCAGGCTCAGCGGCCTCCGCTTCCATGCGCTCCTGCACCCACAGCCGCCGGTCGCGGTCGGGGATGTGCATGAATTCGGCGCCGATGCTGCCGCAATAGAAGCGGCGCGCCGCCTCCGCCTCGGGTCCTGCGGCCTCCAGCTCGGGCATCGGGACCGGCTCGAGATCGCCCAACGGATCGAGATTGGCCTGAAGGTATCCCCAGCGGCGAAACGAATCCCAGACGCGCTCCTGCGCCTCTTTCGAACCTGCCGACTCCGCGATAGCCTGCTCCCTGCTCATTTCGTGCGTGCCCCTTGGACGTTTGTATGCGACTGGATCGCCTTAATCATAAGATGCCCTGATTCGGAGGTAGGACGCCAAGCGCGACTCACGTTTCCGGCCAGCAACCCAGCAGACGGCGGAGGAGGACGATCTGCCCCAGATGGTAGGCGTTGTGGTCGGCGATCAGCAGCGCTTCGCGCAGGACCGTCTGGCCGGAACCGTGCGGGATGGGCGCCAGTAGGTCGGTTTTCGGATCCATCACTAGCTTTCCCATTTCCTCCAGATCGTGCTCCAGCGCCCCGATGCTCTTGTCCCACGCGGCGGCGTTCGGTGGCGCGGGCTTTTTCGGCCAGTATCCCCCGGGCCAGTCCGGCGAGACGTGCTTGGCGTCGCGGCTGAATTCGAGAATGTCCCACGTGGCGATCCGCGCGTGCTCGAGCAGCTCCCACGCCGAATAGGGCAGGCCCTTCGGTCGCGTCCCGCGAAGCTTCGCCGGAAAACTTTTCAGCGCCGACTTCCAATCGGCATGAGCCTCGTGCCAGTTCATGCAGCGTCGCAGGTAATCGCGCAAAAGTTTTTCGTCCATGAAAGTCGTGCCTCTCGCTCCCGATTGATTCTAGGCTGGCATGCGAAGGAGGTCAATCAACGCCGCGGGTCCGCGTCGCGCCATTCCCATACGTTATATATTGACCGCCAGTAGCGGCGTGATCAGAATGGCGGCTCGGCGAACATACTCGGCGGCCGGATTCGCCGGTCGGCGACAGGCCCAGTTTCGAAATTTCCGGAGGAAAGCAAAATGCGATTTCCAGTGCTGATCTTCCTGGCTCTGCTGGCGACGGCGGCTTCCGCCGCGGGGCAGGACGCCTGCTCCTGGTCGCGCGACGTGCGCCTCGTCAACGGCAGAATTCACACGATGGATGCTCAGGATCGCGTCGTCAGCGAAGTGACGATTCAAGAGGGACGCTTCGCGTATATCGGTCCGCTGGGAAATCGCAAGGTGAGCCCGTGCACGAAAGTGGTCGATCTGCACGGGCGCGTGGTGGTCCCGGGCCTCATCGACAATCACAACCATTTCGTACTGTTCAGCCAGCGTCCCGGCTATGACGTGATGGTCGAGACCGCCACCAGCATCCCGCAGGCGATGGCCATGCTGAAGGAGCGAGCCCAGACGGTCCCCGCCGGCGCATGGGTCACCGCCGTCGGCGACTGGACTCCCCGGCTCTTCGCAGAAAATCGGTTGCCGACGCTGGCGGAATTGGATCAAGCGGTGCCGGATCATCCCGTATTCTTCGCCACGTTCGGCCCCGCTGTGACCAACAGCCCGGGCAAGAGGTTTTTCGAGAGCAACGGTATCACCGTCGGTCCCACGGGCGCTTTGGAAGGGCCCGCCGCCAATGCCGCGCTAAGCGCGCTGCGCAAAATGCAGACGCTCGATGACAGAATTCGCAGCGCGGAGTACGCGCAAGCGTATGTGCTGCGTTACGGACTTACCACCAGCGTGGATATGGGAGTTTTCGCCGACCCTGACAGCAATGATTTGCAGGACAGCTTTACGTTTCCCGGCATCGCCAGCGCCAATCCCTGGACCGTCTACGACCAGATTCTCGCGCTCGACCACCAGCACAAGCTCGACGAGCGCGTCCGGCTCTTCATGATCTCGATGGACAAAACGGCAGCCCTGCCGATCCTGACTGAACGCCTGCTCAATGTTTTCCCCAACTTTGGCGACGACATGCTCCGGGTTTCCGGGATCGGCGAATTCGCGACGCCCTGGTTTGTCAATTTTGCCGGCGGGCAGCATCCCGACAATTACGAAACGGCGCTCCAAATGGTCGCCAAGCATGGCTGGACCTACCAGCAACACACGCTGTCTCTGGCGGAAGTTCAGTTCACCGCCCAAAACTATGAGAAGGTCAACGCGGTCACGCCGATTGCGGGCTTGCACTGGTCGATCGCGCACGTTCCCGCGATTGACCCGCAAACGCTCCAATCGATGAAAGCCAGCGGCGTGGGCATGGCGCTCCATGGCTGGAAATATCTTCAGGGCGGCCAAGGCACTCCTGCCGGTCAGCCGGCGGGCCCGCCCTATCGCACGATCCTCGCGAGCGGCATCCATGTCGGCGCGGGCTCGGACGCGGGTGACATTTCCATTCTCGATCCGTGGTACGAAATCTATTACATGGTTACGGGCAAAGACTGCACCGGCGCGCTGATCAATTCCGGCGAGCAAGTCACGCGCGAACAGGCCCTCCGCATGTACACGGCGGAGAACGGCTGGTTCTTCCGCGAGGAGAACGAGCTGGGATCGGTGGAAGCAGGCAAACTCGGCGATCTCGCCGTCCTGAGCGACGACTACTTCGATGGCAAGAGAGTCTCGGATGAAGGGATCAAGCAGCTAAAGTCCGTGCTCACGGTCGTCGGCGGCCGCGTCGTGTACAGCGATCTTCACTAGAAGTTGCAGGGGTCGCCGGCCGGGACGCCGCCCGTATGATGAAGTCCTGCCCGCTTCGCGGCGAATGTGGAATTACGCTGTTGCGCCCGGAGCGCTCACGGATCGCCGCTGCTGGAAGCACTCGCGGCAATATACCGGGCGTCCCTGCGTTGGCTTGAATGGAACTGTGGTCTCTTTCCCGCATTGCGAGCAGACCGTCTTCGTCTCCACTCGCTGAACGCTGCCCGAGCCGTTTTCGCTGCCCTGGGCGCGGTTCGCCTTGCACGCCTTGCACCGCTTGGGCTCGTTCTTGAAGCCCTTGTCGGCGAAAAACATCTGCTCGCCCGCGGTGAAGACGAATTCAGCCCCACAATCCGAACACTTCAGGACCTTGTCGTTGTATTCCATACGCTGCTCCGGGGCCGGGTTCGCATCGGAAGGGCTCCCAGGTCGTCCGCCCTCAGTCTTGGCGGACGAGCCTCGGAGATCGGAAGGGCTCCCAGATCGTCCGCCCTTAGTCTTGGCGGACGAGCCTGGGAGAAACTAGTGGCGGCGCAGCCCGCGGCCAGCGGCAGGATCATCGCGCGCACACACTCGCGATTTTCAGCTGCCCGCTGGCACGAAGCTGCTTGGAATGAGTTTGGACGACTGGGTCGCCTAGTCTTGCTCACGCCGCTGTTTCTTACGGAGACGCTTACGCGAGAGGGCCTGCTTGGCTCGACGCCGTTCCCCGGGCTTCATGTAGTAGCTGTGCTTCTTGATTTCCTTGATGATGTCTTCCGACTGCACCTTCCTCTTGAAGCGCCGGAGAGCGTTTTCCAAAGACTCGCCCTCTTGAATTACAACTTCCGCCACGCGTATTCACCCCCGTCCCTTTGTCTTGACCTGAAACTTTCGAGCTTCCTGTCAGTCTAACCGGCATCCATGCGAACCGGCCAATGCCCACTTCTTCTATCGGAGGCTACCGTCCAAGTCAAGACTTAAATTGTCTATTATGCCGGAAGGGGCTTGGTTTTTAACTACTCAGTAAATATGCCAAGTCCCTGTGTATGCGCGTCGCGCCCGTTCGCCGGATTCACGCGCCCTCGAAGCCGGGCGTCCCGCGCAGGCGACATGCTGTTAGAATAGTTCGCCGCCCCAGGAGGCGCTGCACGACATCCCGTTCCATGCCGCCGATGCGCAATGCGATTGGAGTTCTTCTGGCCGGTGGCCAGGGCGAGCGCCTCTGGCCGCTGACGCGCGACCGCGCCAAGCCTGCGGTGCCCTTCGGCGGCGTCTATCGTATCATCGACTTCACCCTCTCGAACTGCCTCAATAGCGATCTCCGGCGCGTCTTCGTCCTCACCCAGTACAAGGCCCTGAGCCTCAATCGCCACGTCCGCCGCGGCTGGTCTTCGCTGATGGGACACGGCGATTTCATAGAGGTTTTGCCTCCCCAGATGCGCGTCTCGCAGCACTGGTATCAGGGCACCGCCGACGCCGTCTATCAGAACATCTATTCCATCGGCAGCGAGCAATCGAACTACGTCTTCATCCTTTCGGGCGATCACATCTACAAGATGAACTACCAGACGATGCTCGAGCAGCACGTCTCCGCTGGCGCGGATGTCACCGTCGCGACCATCGAGATGGATCCCGCCGCCGCCGCCGGAAAATTCGGCGTGCTCGAGACCGACGAGAACTGGCGCGTCCTCGGCTTCGAGGAAAAACCGGCCCGGCCCAAGCCCTCTCGCGTGCATCCCGGCGCCGTCAACGCCTCGATGGGTGTTTACCTTTTTAATACTCAGTTCCTGGTTCCCATTCTGATCGACGACGCCGAAAATCCCGGCTCCTCGCACGACTTCGGCAAGGACATTCTCCCGCGGATCATCGACAAGTACCGCGTCTTCGCCTACAACTTCCGCGACGAAAACAAGAAAAGCACGTCCTATTGGCGCGACGTCGGCACCGTGGACGCCTATCACGAAGCCAACATGGATCTCGTCTCGGTGACGCCCATTTTCAATCTCTATGACGAAAGCTGGCCTTTGCACAGTTGGCAGCGGCAGTACCCTCCTGCGAAATTCGTTTTTGCCGATCCGGAGCGCATGGGCGTCGCGCTCGATTCGATCGTGGCCGGCGGCTCGATCATCTCCGGCGGACGCGTCGCGAAGTCGGTGCTCGGCTACGATGTCCGCGTCAACAGCTTCAGCGACGTTGAGGAGTCGATCATCTTCAACCACGTCACCATCGGCCGCCACTGCCGCATCCGCCGCGCGATCATCGACCGCCACGTCGAGTTGCCCGAGGGCACCGTCATCGGCCACGATCTCGAGGCCGATCGCTCGCGCTACTCGGTGTCCGATAACGGCGTAGTCGTGGTAGTCCGCCCCGAATCCATGATCGAAGAGCCGGAATGATTCGCGTCCCCGGCTCACCGTAGGGGCGGGTCTCAGACCCGCCCGCTGGCCGAACCGGTGAGGGTTTTAGGGGGTCGGAGCTGAACTTGTCCCGAGCGCAGTCGAGGGAGCTCCGACATAAAATCGACCGCGCGAAGCGCCCTGCCGCGCCTTGTGGGTCGCGGCTTTAGCCGCGACATAAAGACGGGGCGTCAAGCCCCTTCCGCTCTGCCGAAGGCTGTCGCGGAGGGCATGTGCCCGTAGTGACCTTCTTAAGGGGGAACGATGTCGACAAAAATCATCGCAGTGCGCGGCCGCCAGATTCTCGACTCGCGCGGCAATCCCACGGTTGAGGCGGACGTCCGCCTGGAAGGCGGATCACTCGGCCGCGCCGCGGTTCCTTCCGGCGCTTCCACGGGCGAACACGAAGCCATCGAGCTGCGCGACGGCGACAAGCGCCAGTTCGTCGGCAAGGGCGTCCTGAAAGCAGTCGCCCACGTGAACTCGGCGATCGCCGGTGCCGTCACGGGCATGGACGCATCCGACCAGCGCGCGCTCGACCGCCGCATGATCGACGCCGACGGCACGCCCAACAAATCGAAATTCGGCGCCAACGCCATTCTCGCCGTCTCGATGGCCGCGGCGCGCGCGGCCGCCGTGGCCTCCGGCCAGCCTCTCTACAAATACCTCGCGCGCTTTTCGAGCGACTCCTCCGCGCGCACGCTGCCCGTCCCGATGATGAACATCCTCAACGGCGGCGCGCACGCCGATAATTCCGTCGACGTGCAGGAATTCATGGTAATGCCGCTTGGCGCGCCGACCTTTCACGAAGCGCTGCGCTGGGGCGTCGAGGTGTTTCACAGCCTGAAAGCCGTGCTCAAGAAGAACGGCTACTCCACCGCCGTCGGCGACGAAGGTGGCTTCGCGCCCAACCTGAAATCGAACGAAGAGGCGCTCGAACGCGTCCTCGAAGCCATCACCGCCGCAGGATACAAGCCCGGCGAGCAGATCTCCATCGCGCTCGATCCCGCCGCCAGCGAGTTCTACGACCGCGCCTCGAAGAAATATGTCTTCAAGAAATCCGACAAATCCGCGCGCACGTCCGAGCAGTTGGCCGAGTTTTGGGGCAATTGGGTCCGCCAGTACCCGATCGTCTCGATCGAAGATGGCTTCGCGGAAGACGATTGGGACGGCTGGAAGCTATTCACGAAGCAATCGGGCAGAAAGCTTCAGCTCGTGGGAGACGACATCTTCGTCACCAATCCGAAAATCTTCGCGCGCGGCATTTCCGAAGGCATCGCCAACGCGATTCTGATCAAGCTGAATCAGATCGGCAGCGTCACCGAGACCATCGAGGCCGTCGAAATGGCGCGCAAGGCGAAATACGCCTCGATCGTCTCGCATCGCTCCGGCGAGACCGAGGACGCCTTCATCGCCGATTTCGCCGTCGCCATGGGCACGGGGCAAATCAAGACCGGCTCGGCCTCGCGCACCGACCGCATCGCCAAGTACAATCAGCTTCTCCGCATCGAAGAAGAACTCGGCTCCGCCGCGCGCTTCCCCGGCCGCTCCGCCCTCGCCGGGAGCTGAGTTTCACGGCGCGCCTTCACGTGCGCCGCCGGCCCAGGAAAGGAGACGCGACATGAACGACGCGATTTCGGCTCCGGCCCCGGCCCTCACGCAAGACGAGACCACCATGGCGCTCCTCTCCGACTGAGAAGCCTCCTTCCTCGTCCCTGTTTACAAAGTCTCCGGAGAGTTGCGACCAGCCGATTCGTTATTTCCTTGATACGTGTGTCCGAAGAAAGTTGCGGACGGCATCCACGTCGGCCGAGCTTTGGAAGAAACGCTTGGGGATGACGCTCGCGATCCTAGGGTTCGAGTAGAAGAGAAATGTGTATTTTCCTTCTCTCCATTTCACCATGGCGCCCCATTTGACCTCTGCTTGGGTATGCAGCGCTTCGAGACGATATCCGCTGTCGTCGAATTGGTAGCGAACCGTCCCCTGTAAATTCGGACTCTTTTTCAGCGTTCTGTAGCTGGAATAAAGGAGAAAAATCCAAAGATACGACGCCCAAAACACGCTCAACACGATTAGTAGCCACTGTTCCCTTAAGAATTTCGGAGAGAATATACCCAGGAACAAAAGCGCGGCCAATAAGAGCAGACCAATCAGCGTCGTAGAAACCAGCATTCTCCGGGAAGCCAATCGCGCGCCGCGCCACACGTCGGCGAGCGTAAATTTCCCTTCCGCCTGAATGGACACCGTTGCCCTCCTGTGTTTCCCCAGGATTCTAGGAATTACGAATCGTTGATTGCGCGCGGAGCCCTGTCTTTTGTAAGAGAGCTACTCGCCGCTTAAGGTACGTCAGGCCGGCGTTCCAGCCAAGCCAATTCAGGTCTATAATCCGCGGGTCGCCAGAGACGCATCAGGAGGAAGATCAATGAAACGCTACACCATCATTGTTGCATTCGCAGGACTTCTCATTTCGCCGCTCGGTGCGCGCGCTCAAGCGCCTGCTCAGTCGTCCGCTGCGCCCAGCACCGCCGACGCCATCCGCCAGACCTACAACATCGTCAAGAACAACCTGCTGAAAGCCGCCGACAAAATGCCCGACGACGCCTACGACTTCAAGCCCACTCCCGAACAGCGCAGCTTCGGCGGATGGGTCGCGCACGTTGCCGACGCTCAAACGGCTGGATGCTCGCGCGTTCTCGGCGCGCCCAAGACTCCCGGCGCCGCCTCGAAGACGACAAAAGCCGATCTCGTCGCCGCGCTGAAGGACTCCTTCGACACGTGCGATGCCGCCTACGCAGGCCTCACCGACGCCAACGCCAACGACGCCGTGCAAAGCTTCCGCGGGCCGACCACGCGCCTCGCCTCGCTCGCCGGCAACACCGCGCATGACAACGAATGCTACGGCACGATGGCCGTCTATCTGCGCCTCAAGGGCATCGTCCCGCCCTCGAGCGAGCCGCGCCGCTAGCGCGACCGTCGCGTCGCATTTTTGTAAACACGTTTGCAGACCACTCTCCGGCCCTCGCCGAGCCCCCGCTATGGTTTTGTCAGGACCATGGACTTACTTCCAGCCTGATGGAACTACTGATCGGACGTCGCACGGATGTGCGCTTTCTGCCCCGCAAGCTGCTCTCTAACCAGAACTTGCGTTTGGTTCAAGCCCTGACTCAAAGCTCGCGCTTGATCACTACCATCAGTGACCGACATCACATCGCGGTGAAGCACCTCGGATTCATAGTGCGGCGTCGGGAGTCGGGTGTCACCGCTGGAGGTTCCTCGATGGACAAAATACCCAAAGTTCTTTTCTTGTCGAGAGGGAATGCGTCGCGGGCGCAAATGGCGGAAGGATTCCTGCGTGATTTGGCGGGCGGTCGATTGATTCCACTTAGTGCAGGGACCGAGGCAGCAGAAGTCAGTCCTTTGGCCATGGAGGTCATGTCGGAGGCAGGGATCGACATCTCCACTCAGCGGCCACGGGAGGTTGCTTCTTTGTTTCGAGAGACCTTTCGCTATGCGGTGACCCTGTGTGACGAGCCGCGCGAACGATACGCCGTATATCCGTTCACCCGAAACCTGTTCAGGTGGTCCGTGCCAGACCCCGAAGCTGTGGCCGACGGACCGGAGACGAAAAAGCAGGCGTTCCGTCAGGTTCGGGATCAAATAAGAAGCAGGGTGCAAGAATTAATCGAAACGGCGAGCCAGCCTGACAGCGCCTTCTTGTATGTCCATACCCCGGCTTCGCGGGCAGAACCGCAAGCCGGGCTGATGAATTAACTCCCCGCGTCAGCCTTCCTGTGGTCGAACGCGTCCTCGGCGCGACGCCGCCCATTCGGCAACCGTGCTCATGCGCGTCAGCTGTCATCCCGCTTGCCCTGAGTAACGTTGCGAAGGGAGCGAAGCGAGAGTCCTGCTTCTGATTTAGGTGGCGCGAGCACTCTCTTGCTCTGAGCACCGCCGAAGGGTGCCTGTGCTCCTCGTCCGCTCGACTGTTCGGTTGCCCTGCCCTTCCCATTCTTTACACAACAACACCCTTGCATCGCCGGACCCTTCTGCTAACGTAATTTGGTCATGCTTGAATGGACAGAACTCGAAGGCGGTCGAAGGGGCGCCGGAGCGGGCGGCGGAATGGCCCGGCCGGGCGCTCCCATGGTCCCGCCCGGCCGATTTTCCAGCAGAAATCTCACGAAACTAAGTGACACACCCTGCCAGGTAGTTTTCTCTCTAACTCATTCAAAACAAACGATTGGTGTACATCCAAAGTGTCACACTTTTGACGACCCGACGAGGGTCGGAACTCGTGGTGAGCGTAGCCGAACCATCCCGCCTGCCCTGACGAAGGAAGGGCCTGCCCGCCGGAGCCTTGGCGTAGGCGGGAGCGACCAACGAGAGCCGAGGGCCCCCTCTTGCCTTTACGTGGAGCAGCTATGAGTAAACGGCCCAAGCCAATCGTCCTCACCGTTCTCGACGGCTGGGGATACCGCGCTGAGACCAAAGGTAACGCCATCGCCCTCGCGCGCAAGCCCAACTACGACCGCCTGCTGAAGGATTTCCCGAACACGCTGATCCACACCTCCGGCCCATACGTCGGCCTGCCCGAAGGGCAGATGGGAAATAGCGAAGTGGGCCATATGAATATGGGCGCGGGCCGCATCGTGCAAATGGACATCACGCGCGTCGAGCAGCTGATCCTGAGCGGCGAGCTTTTCCGCCAGCCGCTGCTTCTCGAAGCGATGGAGCGCGGCCGCACGCGCCAGCTGCACTTGATCGGCCTGCTGAGCGACGGCGGCGTGCACTCCCACATCCAGCATCTCTTCGCGCTGCTGCGCATGGCGCGCGAGAACAAAGTCGAGAAGGTTTTCGTCCACTGCTTCATGGACGGCCGCGACACTCCGCCCGAAAGCGGCATCGACTTTCTCCGCCAGCTCGAGCAGAAAATGCGCGAGCTCGGCGTAGGGCAGATCGCCACCATCGTCGGCCGCTACTATGCGATGGACCGCGACAATCGCTGGGAGCGCATCGAGAAAGCCTACCGCGCGATGGTCCACGGAGATGCGGAAGCGAAATTCAGCGATCCGATCGCCGCGATTCGCGCGAGCTACGAAAAAGGCGTCACCGACGAATTCGTCCTCCCCGCGGTGATCACGACGCAGGCCGCGCCGGGCAAGCCCGCTGTTCCGCGCGGCCTGATCCGCGACGACGATGCCGTGATCTTCTACAACTTCCGCGCCGATCGCGCCCGGCAGATCACGCGCGCACTCATTGACCCCGGCTTCAAGGAATTTTCCGATCCGTCGCGCCCGAAAAATCTTGTGTACGTCGGCATGACGCAGTACGAAAAGACGTGGCCGTGGCTGCGCTACATCCTCGCTCCCGAAAAACTTGAGCACATCCTCGCCAACGTCTTCGCCGAGCTGGAATTCAAGAACCTGCGCGTCGCGGAGACCGAGAAATACGCGCACGTCACATACTTCTTCAACGGCGGCGTCGAAAAGCCGTTCGCCGGCGAGGAGCGCGTGCTCGTGCCATCGCCGAAAGTACCGACGTACGATCTGAAGCCTGAGATGTCCGCCGCGGGCGTGGCCGACGCCGTGATCAAGGCGGTCCAGAAAGGCGATTTCGACGCCATCATCATGAATTTCGCGAATGCCGACATGGTTGGGCATTCCGGCAAGCTCGAAGCGGCGATCAAGGCCTGCGAAACGGTGGACGCATGCCTCGGAAGAATCTTTCAGGCGCTGCGTCCCCGCGGTGGCGCGTGGATCATCACCGCTGATCACGGCAACGCCGAGACCATGATCGATCCGGTCACCGGCGGCCCTCACACCTACCACACCACGAATCCCGTGCCTTTCATTCTGGTCACCGAGGACGGCCGCGTGCAGTTGAAGCCCGGCGGCTCGCTCCGCGACGTCGCGCCCACGCTGCTCGGCGTGATCGGCGTTCCCGAGCCCCGCGAAATGACCGGCCACGACCTTCGAACCGGTGGAACATGATCGCGCAAGACGGCCTGGCATTCGGTAAGATTGTCAGGGGGGAATTTTATGCCTACCGTTGTGCACGGAGAGCTGAACGTCTACGAATCGGCGGACGCCCGCTTCGAAATTGCGGCTCAAAAGCTGGGACTCGAGCAGGGCGTTTACCGCTACATGAAGTTTCCCGAGAGAGAAATTACGGTTTACATCCCGGTCGCGCTCGATAGCGGCAAATTGGATGTGTACGTCGGCTATCGCGTGCTGCATTCGACGGTCCGCGGACCCGGCAAGGGCGGAATCCGTTTCGCGCCCGATGTCACGCTCGACGAAGTCCGCGCTCTCGCCGCCTGGATGACCTGGAAATGCGCGGTCGTCAACATCCCCTTCGGCGGAGCGAAGGGCGGCATCATCTGCGATCCCTCGAAACTCTCGAAGGCCGAGCTCGAGCGCGTCACGCGCCGCTACACGGCCTCGCTCTCCGATTGGTTCGGCCCCGAGCGCGATATTCCCGCTCCCGATATCGGCACCAACGAGCAGACCATGGCCTGGGTAATGGACACCTATTCGATGCACGTGCATCAGGCCACCACAGCCGTCGTCACCGGAAAGCCGCTCGACCTGGGCGGCTCGCAGGGACGCAAGGAAGCCACCGGACGCGGGCTGATGATCTGCTGCAACAAGGCGATCGCGAAGCTGAAGATGAAATGCGATGCGTGCCGCGTGATCATTCAGGGATTCGGCAACGTCGGCTCGCAAGCCGCGCTCTTGATGCATGCGGCCGGATACAAAATCATCGGCGCGGCGGACGTTCACGGCGGGCTCTACAACGAAAAGGGAATCGACATCCCGAAACTATACGACTGGGTTTACACGCAGCGAAAACCCCTGCCGGAATTTCCCGGCGGCGGAGAGAAGACGACGGCGCAGGAAATTCTCTTTCGCCCCTGCGATATTCTGGTGCCCGCTGCGACCGAAAATCAGATCACCACGCAGAACGCCCACCGCATCGACTGCAAAGTTCTCTGCGAGGGCGCGAACGGTCCCACCACATCGCATGCCGATCCGATCATCGAGAAGAAAGGAATCTTCGTGATCCCCGACATTCTCGCAAACGCGGGCGGCGTCACGGTCAGCTACTTCGAATGGGTGCAGGACCGCCAGGGCTTCTTCTGGCGCGAAAACGAGGTAAACGAACGCCTTCAGGACATGATGGAAAACAGCTTCGATCAGGTGGTGCGTTACGCGGAAACGCACAAGGTGAACAACCGCATTGCCGCCTACATCGTGGCCATCGATCGCGTTGCGCGAGCCTTGAAATTGAGAGGTTTTTATGCGTAAATGGCGCCCCGCTCAGGGGATCAGGGGGGAGCGCCAATGCATGAAGGTTCGATCTCGCACGGGGCTGTGAAGACCGAAGAGGAACACCGCCGCGACATTTGCACGGCGGGCCGCTGGATTCACGAGCGCGGCTACGTCGCATCGACCGACGGCAATATGTCCGTGCGGCTCGGACCCGACCGCATCCTGATTTCCGCCACCGCCATGTGCAAGAGCATGATGGAGCCGGACGATCTGATCGTGATCGACCTCGAAGGCCGTCGCGTGAGCGGGATGCGGCAGCCCTCCTCCGAGCTGGGCATGCATCTTTTGATTTACCGGCTGCGCCCCGACGTCAACGCGGTTTGCCACGCGCATCCGCCCACGGCGACGGGCTACGCGGCAGCCGGCATTCCGCTCGACAAGCCGATTTTGTGCGAGCTCGTGATCGGGCTGGGACGTATTCCCGTGGCACCCTACGGCACGCCCGGCACCCCGGAACTCTCCGCGGAAATCGAGCCGTTCGTGCAGGGCCACGACGCGATTCTGATGGCGAATCATGGAGTGGTCACTTACGGGCCGGATCTGCTGACGGCTTTTCTGCGGATGGAGACCACCGAGCATTTCGCGCGCGTCTCGCTGGTGACGGAACTCCTCGGCAAGCAAGTGCTGCTGTCGGGAAGGGACGTCGAGAAGCTGGAGGCGGCTCGCGCGCGCTACGGCGCGGACAGCAGGTCCGAGCTCCCCGCGGCGCCGAGCGGTTCCCTTCATTCCGATGCCGGCCCCACCGAACGCGTCACGCTCACGCGCCGCGAACTCGAGAGCCTGATCGACGAAGCCGTCCGCCGCGACCGCACTCTCCGCTGAAGGCTGCGAGCAATGAAGTACCTGCGTTTCGAAGAATTGCCCGCATGGCAAGCGGCCACCGAACTTGCGGTTCGCGTCTTCGCGGTTGGTCGCCAGGCTACTCTTCGACGCCAGCGCAGTCTCCGCGATCAGATTGAACGCGCCGCCGTTTCGGTGGCCAACAACATCGCTGAAGGGTTCGAGAGGGGAACGACGCAGGAGTTGCTGACGTTTCTCTACATCGCGCGCGGGTCCGCGGGCGAGGTGCGTTCCATGCTATGCCTCATGGAACGGATGGAGGGATTTTCCGATCTGAAATCTGAAATTTCAGATCTCAAATCTCTGGCCGAAGGCACTTCACGCCAGCTCCGAGCATGGGCTCAATCGTTGCAGGACTCGCCGATCAAGGGTCCGCGCTACCTGACTTCCAAGAACCGCAAGATCGACGAGGCCCGCCGCCAGCGGGATGCCTTCATCCAGGAACTGCGCCACAACGGATAGTCCGCATCGCGGCCAATCCCGTGGGGCCTTTACTCCGCGATTTCGACGTAACGCATCTTGCCGCCGAAATGGATTTCCTTGAGATGGTCGCCGTTCGTGACGATAGTGGAGTATCGCGGCTTGCTCACTTCGTCCTTCCACTGCACGGGCGCCTCGGCCACCACTTTGCCGTCCTGAGCGAGCGTAACTCGGGTGTCGTCCGCCGAGATGTTGTACGTGCCGGGCTTCAATTGTTTTCCGGCGCATGTCAGCGGTATCGAGATATCGAGTGTCGCGTTGGTTGATTTTCCGTTTTTCGCTCCAGCGTCGCCTGCCACGGCGGGCATCGCGAGCACCAGCGCGACAAAAAGCGGCAAGAAAAGATTCACTGCGCGGCGGGACATTGTTCGTTCCTCCTTAATCGGATTCACCACTTGCACGCAGTTAGACGCGGAGGTTTGCACGAAGAAAGCAGCGCGGCGCGATTCGCGAGGATTTATTTGTTGGTCCAATTTGGCTTTTGGAAATTGCGCAGAAATGTATCTGCATCCGAATTTTCGTAGGCGCGCGAATGCGCGTGCTGCGGCATGCGGCGCTCCACGCGGGCTCGCGTTGACACCCCCGTGCCCCTAACCGATAATCGCTCGACATGATTGGCTCGCTCCGCGGCAAGCTCATCGACAAGCGCCCCAACCAGGTCCTGCTCGACGTGAGCGGCGTGGGCTATCAGGTGCAGATTCCGCTTTCAACCTTCGCCGGCCTCGGCGCGCTGCACGACGAAACCACGCTACTGATCCATACGCATGTGCGCGAGGATCAGTTTTCTCTCTATGGATTTCTCACCGCGCGCGAAAAGCACTGCTTCGAATTGCTGATTTCCGCGTCGGGCGTCGGCCCGTCGCTCGCGCTGAAGATTCTTTCCGGAATGGGCCTCGAAGATCTGATTCCGGCGATCCGCAAAGGGGACGTCGCGCAGCTGGTGCTGATTCCCGGTGTGGGGAAGAAAACCGCGGAGCGCATGGTGGTTGAGCTGCGCGACAAGCTCGCCGCCGTGGACGTGCCGGAAACGGGAAAGCCTGCCACGCGCTCACAGCTGGAGGCGGACGTGGCGTCGGCGCTCGTGAATCTCGGCTACGACCAGCGGTCGGTCGAGCGAGCCGTCGAAAAGGCGCGCGCCTCGGGCGAGGCCGATTTCGAAAAACTTCTGCGGTCGTCGCTGCAAATTCTGGGCGGCTCCACGATGAAGAAAGGCGCGCGGGCGGGCCAGTCCTGAGCCGGCCGCGCAAATTCAGAAGTCAGAGTCGACTATGCCAGGGGCCACGGGGAAATCACATGCGAAGGGAGGCGGAAGTGATACGGATCGTTTGGGAATTCATCGCACGCGCGGATCGAGTACAGGAGTTCGAGCACTACTACGCAAATTCCGGCCCCTGGGCGGCGCTGTTTCGCAAGAATGCGGGCTATCACGGCACCCTGCTGCTTCGCGACGCGGAAACTCCGCGCCGCTATCTCACGATCGACCGCTGGGAGAACGTCGCTTCGCACCGCGCCATGCGCAAGCGCTTCGCGAAGGAATGGGAAGAACTGGATCGCGCCGGCGAAGCCTTCACGGAGAGCGAGCGGCACAGCGGAGTTTTCGAAGAGACATAAGCCCGCGGAGAAAATGACCGACCTTCGACATCGCGTGGTTTCCGGAAAAGCGTTCGACGAGGACGCGCGCATCGAGGCGAGCGTCCGCCCGGCGAGCTTCAGCGATTATATCGGGCAGGACCGCGTGAAGGAAAATCTGCAAATCGCGGTCCAGGCGGCGCGCGCGCGCGGCGAAGCGCTCGACCACGTGCTGCTCTACGGCCCGCCGGGCCTCGGAAAGACGACGCTCGCGCAGATTCTCGCGAACGAAATGGGCTCGTCGATCAAGATCAGCTCCGGGCCGCTGCTCGAGAAGAAGGGCGACCTTACCGCGGTGCTGACGTCGCTCGACCCGCGCGATTTTCTCTTTCTGGACGAAATCCACCGCCTGCAGCCTGCGCTCGAGGAGATTCTCTATCCCGCGATGGAGGATTTTCGGGTGGACCTGATCATCGGGCAGGGGCCGGGGGCGCGCGTCCATCCGTATCAGCTGAACCAGTTCACGCTGATCGGCGCGACCACGCGCGCGGGGCTGATCATGGCGCCGCTGCGCTCGCGATTCGGGATCGTGCACCGGCTGGAGTTCTACACGCCGGAAGATTTGGAGAAGATCGTGGCGCGGTCGGCGAGGATACTCGGCATCACGATCGACAAGGATGGCGCGAGCGAAATCGCGCGACGGAGCCGCGGAACTCCGCGCGTGGCGAACCGGCTACTGCGCCGCGTGCGCGATTATGCGGAAGTGCGCGCGAAGGGACACATCACGCTGGACGTGGCGCGCGACGCGCTCAAAATGCTCGGCGTGGACGAGCACGGCCTCGATGAGACGGACCGCAACCTGCTGCTCACGATTATCCAGAAATATTCAGGCGGGCCGGTGGGGCTCAACACGATTGCCGCGTCGCTGAGCGAGGAAGAAGACGCCATCGAGGAAATCTACGAGCCGTACCTGATGCAGCTCGGCCTGCTCGACCGCACGCAGCGCGGCCGAGTCGCCACCGCGCTCGCGTACAAGCATTTCGGTTTGCCCTTCGACGAATCTCAGCGTAGAGAGGAATCCCGCCGCCAGCCGGGATTGTTCAGCTAACAACGGAAATACTGGAAGCGGTGAGGAAAGATGGGTGCCGCTCGAAATTCATGCTCTTAGCAAAGCTTGGGGATTCTTTTTCGCGATTGAAAGAAGTTTGAGGTCGGCTCCTTGCGGACGTCGCGTGCCCTGCTCCCAACTCCGGATGGTATTAGGGCTGACATTCAAGAACGTGGCGAATAGCACCTGGCTCGCGTTGAGAGAAAGACGAATTGCGCGGATATCCCTGGGCCGAAGCTTCCGAGGCCGCGGAGGGATCTCGGTGACGCGAAGGTTTACTTCCCGTCCCTGTTCAAACGCAAGTGCATCCTGAAGGGATTCACGCAGATCGTCGAAAACCTTCACTTTGATTTTCCTAGCCATTGTTCCCCTTTGCTATGCCTTGATGTTGCCAACCAGTTGCCGGAGGAATGCGCGTTGCGCCGGATTGAGATCTTCCTGCTCGTCCTTATCGAACAGGAATAACAAGTGAATGTGGCCTCTTCTCTCCAGGTACAGATACATGCAGCGGAAGCCACCCCTTTTGCCCTTGCCACGTCCCGGGTTCGAGAAACGCGCCTTTCGAACTCCTCCGAGGCCCTTCACCAAGTCTCCTCGGGTCGGATTGTCCAGAAGTCCGTTCTGGATGCCGGACAACACTAAATCGGCGGCGTCCCTGGCGAGTTCGTGAAGCCGCCGAGTGAACGCCTTGGATTCAATGAATACCACACAGAGGTATATACCACACTGTAGTACATATGTCAAGATACCTCTTTGTGTTGGCATACCGCTGCTTCAGGCTAGAATGGGCGGTCGCCGATGAAGACGATTTATCTATCGCTGGGATCGAACATGGGGGAGCGCGCGGAGAATATCGCGCGGGCGATCGACGCGCTTGGTGCGCATGGCGTGCGCGTTACGAAGCAATCGTCGCTTTACGAGACGGAGCCGGTGGACGTGCGCGGCGGAGGGTGGTTTCTGAACTGCGCGGTCGAGGCGGAAACGGAACTGATGCCGCGGCAACTGATGAACGCGCTGCTTGCGATCGAGCGATCGATGGGGCGCAGCCGGAGGCCGGTCTCGGAGGGGCCGAAAGAGCCGCGGACGATCGACATGGATATTTTGCTTTTTGGCTCGACCGTGGTCCGCATGCCGGAGCTGGAGATTCCTCATCCGCGGATGGCCGAGAGAAGATTTGTGCTGGTGCCGCTGGCGGAGATTGCGGGCGCGGTCGAGCATCCAGTGCTCAAGAAGACGATTGCGGAGGTTCTGGCGGAAACGGGGGATAGAAGTCAGGTAAAACACTGGGTGCAGTAATAGCACAGTCGGTGAGTTGAAGAGAGGTCCCTCGGCTCCCGTTGGTCGCTCGGGATGACGATCCTGATCGGATCGGCAGAGCGGTAGGCGCTTCGCGCCGATGTTTCTTCGTCGGAGCTGAAGCTCCGACCCCCTAAAGTGCAAAAAACATCACGCGTACAATACCTCGATCGTCAGCCTCGGCCGAGGTCTTTGAGGTTTTTCACTTCTTTTTCGCGCTTCTTTTTGTCTTCTTCTTCCTGGCGCTCCCACTCGATCATTTCTTCTTCGGTCATCTGGTAATCTTCGCGCGTGGCAAACATGGTGCCGCGGCGGGAGTCGCGCGAGAAGCGGGTGTTGCGGCTGCGCCGTTTGCCGGCTCCGAAGCCGCCGATGCTGCGGATCGGTTCGGCGATGGCGCCGGCCTCGACCAGTAGCTCGCTGACTTTTTCGAGGAAATCGTGCAGGTGATACGGCTTGAACGAGTAGGGAAGGCCCTCGCGCTCGAGGACCGGCTGGACGTCCTTGGCCTTGTTCAAGGGAACGAGGAAGAGCGAACGGATATGGTTCCGGGGGCTAGGCGCCTCTTCGCCTTCGCCCGGCTCGGCGGAAGGCACCGGGTCCGGAGGAGCTTCGCTTTCGGCCTGGGCGAGCTCCCGCAGGATGGCAAACAGGGGCCCGCGGACGTCGGCCAGGGCCACGTTGACGATGGCCAGATTCCAGCCGCCGGTGGCCAGCTCGGACAGGGCGTCGGCGGCAACCGGAACGATCCGGACGCGCCAACCCTCAGAATCGAGGACGTTTTTCAGTGCCCGCTGGCTGGTGACATCGTCATCGACGATCAGGATCCCTACTTGGGGCACGGCAAAGTCTCCAGGGGTCGCCTGTCCAGTATATCGGCGGGCGGGGAGGGGCGGATTACGGGCGTTGGGCGGGATTTCCAGGGGCGATCTTGTACGGGCGGACAGCGAAACAAAAGCGAAACATTTCTCTTGACAGGCGAAAGAAAGGCGAATACATTCGGCCGGTGCGGCGAGGCTGCCAATGGCCACTTCTCCCATCCTTCGAGCGAATCCGGCGACGCTTCGGCGGCGTCCGGCCCGTGCGAAGGAAACCAGTCTCACCTTATTCCCCCAAGCCGCTCGCCACGGCAATTGTGAGCCGCCAAGCGACGCTTCCGCGCCCCCTCCGGCACCCGACCGGAGCAGGAAGCCCGCTACGGAACTGGTCGGCATTGCGCGCCTCGCCGCATCCTCCCCTCGCGCGGAAGCCAAGCGCGGGACGGAGTATTTCCTGCTGCCCGTCAAATCGATCCTCAACGAGTGCCACTCGGAGCGGGTGCCATTTCGCTGGACCGCGAACCCGTATCGCGGCTGCGAATTCGGCTGCCGGTACTGCTACGCGCGGTACACCCACGAGTACATGGAGCTAGATTCCGCGGATTTCGAATCGAAGATCTACGTGAAGCAGAACGCGGGTCCGCTGACCGAGCGCGACCTGGGCCGCGAGAAGCTTCGCGGCGAGCATATCGCGATCGGGACGGCGACCGATCCGTATCAACCCGCCGAGCGGGAATTCGGCGCGACGCGTGCGATGCTCGAGAAAATGGCGGAACGCGAGGGGCTGAGCCTTTCGATCACGACGAAGTCGAACCAGGTGACGCGCGACATCGACTTGCTGCGGCGGATTTCGGAGCGGTCGTCGATCGCGGTGAACATGAGCATGACGACGATGAGGACGAGGCTGGCGCGGCTGCTCGAGCCGCGCGCGCCGAGGCCGGACCTGCGGATGGAGGCGGTCCGCAAGCTGCGCGAGGCGGGGATTGCGGCGGGCGTGTTCGCGATGCCGATCCTGCCGGGGCTGACCGACCGCGAAGACGATCTCGATGCGCTGGCGCGAGCGGCGCGCGACGCCGGAGCGCAATGGTTCGGCGCGCGCGTGCTGTTCCTGATGCCATCGTCGTGGAAATCGTTTATCGGGTTTCTGGAGGAGAAGTTTCCGCGGCTGACAGGGCGATACCACGAGTGGTATCGCAACTACGGAGATGCGCCGGAAAGCTATCGCAAGGAGATTGCGGCGCGGGTGGAAAGCTTGCGCCGGAAATACGGACTGCACTCGCGTCCTCAAGCGGCAGCAAAGCCGTTGCAGCCGGCGCCCCAATTGCAGCTCGCCTGGGAGACTGGAGAACAACGATGCCAAATGTGAAGCCACTAAGACGGACTCGCAGTAAACCCCCGCGCGATCGCGCGCCGAATGTCGGCGGCGGAGTGAAGCCCGAGGCGAAGCCGGTTCGCGGCGTGCAGTTGAAGACTGTGTCGCGATGGACGATGCTATTCGCCTTACTATGTCTGGCAGCATTCGCGGCAGGGCGCCCGCCTGTCTCGGCGGCGGGATCGTCGCAGACAGCGACCAAGGAGAAACTCGTGTTCATCGGATTGAGAACCGCCGCGTATCAGGTGAAGGACCTCGCGAAAGCCAAGGCGTGGTATGCGAATGTGCTGGGAATTCAGCCGTACTTCGATCAGCCGTTCTATGTGGGATTCAACGTAGGCGGCTACGAGCTGGGGCTAACGCCGGTGGAGGATGCCGGGCAGAAGAGGCACGCAGCGGGCATTGCGTACTGGGGCGTTGCGGACGCGCGCGCAGCGTACCAGCGGCTGCTCGATCTCGGCGCGACGCCGCAGGAGCCGATACAGGACGTCGGCGAAGGGATTTTGATCGGAGCGGTTTACGACCCATTCGGAAACGTGCTCGGAGTGATTCAGAACCCGAACTTCAAGGCGACCGGCAACTGACGAGGCGCGCCTAGGGCATGATGATGCGGGGAGCGTCCTTGGCGGTTTCCGCCGGAAGAGGGAAGCGCGCACGGAGAAATTCGAGAAATCCGCGCGAGCGCGGACGGCCGTTGGTCTCCTGCTTGCCGACGCGCAGCAGAAAAACGAGCAGGTGGAAGATGTCGGAGTCCTTCAATGGCGGGACGCCGGCGCGCGTGGCGGCGTCCTGGCGGAACTCCTTGATGAAGTCGGCGAGCTGCCCGTAGAGAGCGCGCGGGAGCGGCGCGTCGGGTGGGCGCTCGTAATAGATGCCGGTGCCGAGCGTGCGGAAGGTTTCGGCCAGGGCCTCGATCGCGGCAAGAGCCGATCCGTCGGCGAGTTCTTTCTGCTCGATCTGGAAACGCAGGATCGTGGCGGCGATGCCGGTGACGACGGGCCATCGCGCGTACACGAAATCGGCCGGAAATTGGATGTCGCGATAGGGAAATTCCTCCGCGCGGATCGGCTTGCGGTGCTCGGCCTCGTAGCGGTGCGCGGCGATGAGGTAGGGGCAATCGGAGGGGCAGTCGATTGTGACCTCGCGTTCGCGCCCGCAGCAGACCGCGCAGATTTTCTCTCCCTTGGCAGGGCAGAAGCGCTTCGGCGGCCTTTTCTCGCAGATCGGACAACTCATCCAGATTCCTCGCAATTCACCGATGCACCGGCACGCAGGGCAATCAGACTACGGGAAGATACATTCTGCGGCAAGCAGATGCGGAGCGCGGCGGGCCGCACGTCCGCAGAATCAAAGGGGAGGAGCCAGGATGAGAGCAGCCCAATCGTTCATCGAATGCGCTTTACCGCAGTCGAGGCAGGATGTCGCGGTGAACTGAGACCCGCAGTGTGGACACACGGCGTGCGTTTCAAACGTGTCGAACGCGTTCCCGCACTTGCCGCATTGCCAATACGGTCCAATGAACGGTGCAGCTTTGCACGAAGGACAGGCAAAGCCCGCGCGACGGGGCATTTTGTCCCTGCGCGACAACGCGAGGGCCTGCCGCAATCCCGTCCAGCAATTCATCAGGATGAAGACCGAGAGGATGGCGAACCAGGGAGATTGCACCCATACCGCGAGCGCGATCAGCCCGGCCACGCCCACGAAACCGACGATCGTGGCCGCCATCAGGCTGCGCGCGCGGCCCAGTAGGAATCAGAGAAGGGATCGAAGGATCTGGCCGCCATCGAGGGGATAGATCGGCAGCATGTTGAAGATCAGCAGGCCGAGATTGATGAGCGAGATGGTGTGCAGTAGCGCGTAGGCGTCCGGCATCGTTTCCGGCCATCCCGCTGACCGGCCGAGTGAACTGAGCCCGAAGAGAACCGGGACAAGCGCGACATTCACCAAGGGACCGGCCGCGATGCTCCAGAGCGTGGCGCCCGGCCGCGGCGGAGGATTCACGTATGCGACGCCGCCGAGCGGCCAGAGCACGATCTGATTCGACGTCCCTCCGACCTGCCGGCAGGCGAGCGCGTGGCCGAACTCATGAATCATGACGATCAGAAACAGCGCGAGGTACTCGAACACGTTCCACGTCATGGAGGAGTAGCGTGCGGAGCCGCTCTGAATTTCGTACGCCGCGACCAGGAACCAGGACCAGTGCAGGAAGACGTCGATTCCCGCAAAGCGGAACAGCCGAAACGATCCCTGGCGAATGTTCATGATGTGTGCGAGCTTACTCCCGCCGTCCAGTTCTTAGTGCCAGGCCCGCACTCTCTATCGAACCTCGTCGGTGAATTGGCGAGACCACTCGTGGCCGTGAAGCTCGAAGGTGCTTTCCGGCGTATTTCCTCCGGCGGAAATGTCTGTCACCTGAATCAATATTCCCAACGCTCCGTTGTGCCGCACTTCGATGCGATGAGCCACCGCGACGCCAGCGAAATCCTGAAACTCCGATCGCCGTGTCTCGTTGCCGAGATAATACGTCTTCAGCAATTGTCCGCTGTCGTCGAACCAGAATGCTCGCACGTGCTCGGGATCGAATTCTCCTTCTGGGTTTACATATCCAGTGAGTACACGCATGGCATTCGTGCCGTTAACGGTGTCTCGCTTGATCTTCCAGTCGGACTCGACGAACGTGTCGATTGCCGGAATCGGCTCGATCGCTCTCATCACAATTTGCATGAGATCGGCGTCGGGGCCGTCCGACTGTCGATAGTACTTGTCGTCGTGTCGCGCGCGAATCACTCGACTCTTGCCGACGGTCGCCTCGCGGCGCCATTCGGTGTCGCTCGCCCATGTATCCGTATACTGACCATTTCCAATCGAACCACCCGAAATCCTTAGCTGAAACGTAGCGTGCAGTACGTAAGGAGATCCTCCCGCCGCCGCGGGAAATCCTGCGTGGCGCCCACGCTCAAAGTACGAGCGGGCGGTATCGAACATCTCGGCGCCCGCGGGCCGAGCGGATTTGAACGCCATCGTAATGCGCGAAACGGCCTGCACGGGGACTCCGTCCCGCAAATACGGTTGAAATTGCATCGCAGCGATAATCTGGCGCGCGGCGTCGTTCACACCGGGGTTATTGCTGATGATTGGCCCGACCTCGCGCACCTTTCCCGAGCGATCCACAGCAATTGTTGTGGTTAGCGCACCTTTCGTGGGCCCGCTCTCAAGAGCCGGCCATTCGGGCGGCGCGGCAGGCTGTAGGTTCTTTCGCATCGAGATTTCGTCAACCAGCACACTTCGCAGCAAAGTGACGTCGCCGTCGCTTGCGCCGGCGTCAAAGAGATCCGCAGGAGCTGGGCCCAAATCTTCGAGGACCGTAACCTTCGCAATCACCTGCGGCGACCCCGCGCCGACAGTTCGCGCCACCATCCGGCCGTGAAAACTGGCGTAGTCGCTATACTCACCGCTCCACCCGAATCCAGAACCATATTGAATCAGTCCCGTATTGTCCGCGATCGACAGTCCGGCGCCCAAGGTCCCTTGTATTTCTCCGTTTGAGCTCGAAATCATCCAGCTATAGTGAGTTGTGCCGAAAAATTTCTTCACGTCGGCGTCTTCAATCTGCTTCAGCACTTCATCCAGGTCCGGAACCGGTCGAACCAGCGCCACCGAAAGTTCCCTCAACCACTCCGGAAAATATTGGCCCTCATTCTTCTGCCACTCGCGGTCGCCATTCAGCACGTCGATCTGGTGAAATTCCGGGGTGCGAACCTCTCGGCGATATTCCGTGGGAGAAACCCACCAAATGTCGATTTCACCCGACCGGTTCGATGCCTGGTCGGAGTCTCCCCTGGGCGCGAAGGTCGCCTTTAGGTGGAAGGGTCGGGTTCCCGGCTGATCCAGCGTGCTTCGCTCCACTGCCTTTCTGACAGACGAAGCCTCGTCTGCTCGCAGTGGATAAAGCAGCATAGCTAACGCAAGGCATAGGCCTACGAGTATGGGCGTGCGCATGCCCGGAAGTGTACATGCAGGATACTTAGCTAACAATAGAGGGCCGTCGATGCAGGAACCGATCTGATTCGCGCGATGAGATTAGGACGCGACGGATTGCCGAGAGGACGGCGCAGATGGGATCCTTTGCTTTTCGAACAACGCGATGGCGTTGAGTATTGTCTCGACCGCGGCCGCCTCGCCGATCGTGGAGTTGAGCATCAGATGGAAGCGGTGCCGATCGAACCAATCGACACCGAAATACTGCTTGATGAAGGCCGCGCGCTCGCGGTCCACCGTGTCGGCGAGTTGTACCGCTTCCTTCTCGCTTTTGCCGCCAGCCCGCAGACGGCGAACCTTTTCGCCGAACGGAGCGGAAATGAAAACGTGAAAAGTGTCTTTCCGGTTTTGCAGGTAGTAGGCGGAGCCGCGGCCGACGATGACGCATTGCCCGCGTTCGGCGGCTTCCTTGACGACATGCTCCGCGACCTCCCGGATGCACTCGGCATCGGCGATCTTCAGCCGGGGAGCGTTCAAACTGCCTTCATGGCTGCCGCGCATGAACGACATGAGCAGGCGGTGGAACAGAGGGTCGCGTTTTTCTTCGCGTTCCTCGACCACGCGGCAATCGCACTCCATCAGCCGCGCGATTTCGTTGGTCAAGGCCTGGTCCCAGAGCTTCCAGCCCAGACGCTGCGCCAAAGCGGCCGCGATTTCTCCACCGCCGCTGCCGTATTCGCGCTCGATTGTGAGCACTCGAATCATGAATCCCCGCCCTGGAATCCGTGCGGCCGTAATTAAGCCGGCTCAACCGCCGACAGCCTACCATACCGCAAAAGGAGCGGCTACTCCACGACCAGCCGGCGTGCGCCGGGCTGGTTTTTCTTCAACGCGAAGGAAAGCACAAACATGACGGCAGCTCCAACGGCCAGAACCATGAACGTGTCAACGTAGGCCAAGGTAGTCGCCTGAGCGATTACGCTTCGAAAGACGAGTGCGTAGGCCTGCGCCGCAGCCCTTTCAGCGTTCATGCCTGAAGCGACCAAGCGTGCCGCCAGGGCCGCGACTTCGCTTTCAAGGGCGGGACGTCCCGGCATGACATGCGCCGCGAGATACACTTGATGGAACTGAGACCGGCGCTCGATGAGCGTCGTGACCATGGACGTTCCGACGCTGCTGCCGATGTTGCGCATGAAATTAACCAAGCCCGCGATGCTGTTGCTTTTCTCCGCGGGCATTCCGATGTAAGAGGCCAGGTTGATGGGCACAAACAGGAAGGCCAGCCCGAACACCTGAACAAGACGCAAAATGCTGGCGCTTTGAAAGCTTACTTGAAGATCGAGCTGGCGGCTCGACGCGTACATCCCGATGGAAAGCGCCAGCCAGCCAAACGCAACGAGATATCGGGCCTGCACTTTGGATGACAGAATTCCCACCACGGGCATCAGGAATAGCAGCAGCAGGCCTCCTCCCGAAAGCACCAAACCAGCGGATTCCGCGGTGTATCCCAGTAGTGACTGAAGGAATAGAGGCATCATGACGAGGCTGGAGAAGAGCATGATCCCCAAAGCGAACATCATCGCATTGGCGCCAAGGAAGTTCAGATTCCTGAAAAGGCGCACCTCGACGATCGGGCTTTTGTAGAACCATTCCCAGAGCACAAAGGAGACGAGTCCGACGGCTGTAAGAATCGCAAGCGTAAGAATGAAACGCGAGCCGAACCAATCGTCCTCCTGCCCTTTATCCAGCATCACTTGCAGCGCGCCGATCCCGAGTGTGAGCAGTGAAATGCCGATGTAGTCGAATTTCAGGCCGGCGCCCGGAAGCCGCTTGGCCCAGGGCGGGTCTTCCACGAGACGGAAGACCAGGTACAACGCCAGGATTCCGACGGGAAGGTTGATGAAGAAGATCCAGCGCCAGGTGTAGTTATCGGTGATCCAGCCGCCGAGAGTGGGTCCGACCGTCGGCGCGATGACGGCGGTGACGCCATAGAGCGCGAAGGCGAGACCGCGCTTCTCGGGAGGAAACGTGTCTGCCAGGATCGCCTGGGCCATCGGTTGAAGTCCGCCGCCCCCCGCGCCTTGCAGGACTCGAAAGAAAATGATGGCTCCGAGGCTGGGAGCAATTCCGCACAGAAGGGAGCTCAGAGTGAAAATCACGAGACACGTGATGAAAAATCGTTTGCGGCCGATCGCGGCGGCGAGCCATCCACTGATCGGCAGCACGACGGCGTTCGAAACGAGATAGGAAGTAAGCACCCAGGTGCTTTGAGAGTTGCTCGCTCCGAGGCTGCCCGCCATGTAGGGGAGCGCGACGTTGGCGATGCTCGTATCGAGCACCTCCATGAAAGCGGCCATCGCGACCACGACCGCAATCAACCAGGGATTGAACGCCGGACGCCACACGGCAGCGGATGATAGCGAGACACTCCCGGCAAGAGACGAAGTTGGAGCTTCGGCGCTCACGTGCGCTCACTTCAGAAAAACTTTGGGCTCGACGGACATTCCGAGACGAAGCGAATGGTCCGCGTTCTGTCCCGGATTGAGGACGATTTTCACGGGAACGCGCTGCACGACCTTCACGTAGTTGCCGGTCGCGTTTTCGGGCGGCAACAGGCTCAGCCGAGCGCCGCTCGACCCGGCGATGCTATCGACGCGGCCCTGATAGGTGCGGCCGTTTGAGTCGGCCTTGATTTCGGCAGGCTGGCCGGGCTTCATCTTCTTCAGCTGCGTTTCCTTGAAATTCGCGGTAATCCAGACATCGTCGAGCGGGACGATGCTGAGCAGCTGTTGCCCCGGTTGCACGTTCATGCCGACCTCGACGCTCTTGGTCACAACGCCGTTCACCGGCGCGGTGATCTTCGTGTACCCAAGATTCAGCTCCGCCATTTCAAGCGCCGCCTGCTTTTCTCGCGCGGTAGCGTCCGCGGACATCGAGCGGGCGCGGATGGAGGCGACCTGTTCGGGGCCGGTCTGAGACGAGCGCCAGCCGGCTTGCGCCTGCGCGAGGCGGGCGTGCGCCTGCGTCACCTGCTGGACGGCGGCCGCGACGGACGCCTTGGCGGCGGCAACGCCGGCGGTGGAGGCTGTAGCGGTGGCGACCGCCTGATCGTAGGTTTGCTCGGAGACTTCCTGCTTGTCGACGAGCTGCTTGTAGCGGGCGAGGTCGTTCTGCGCCTTCACGTCGTTGGCCTGAGACTGAGCGAGCTGCGCCTGGGCCGCGTCGAGCTGCTGCTGCGCGACGGAGATTCCGGCCTGGGCGTTCGCAACGTCCGCTTCGGAGGTGGAAATCTGGCTCGCGGTGTTCACGGACGTGACCGGAACGTCGATGCCCAGCGAGTGAGCCAGAGCTTCGGCGTTGGCGGCCTGCGCCCGGGCCTGATCGACGGCGACCTGGTAATCGCGCGGATCGATTTCGACGAGCACGGTGCCGGCCTGGACGTACTGGTTGTCATCCACGTTGACCTTGGAGACGTAGCCGGAAATGCGGGCGCTGATGGGCATCAGATGGCCGTCCACCTGGGCATCGTCGGTGGATTCGTAACTCGAGAAATAGCGCCACGCAAAAAACGCGCCGACCAGCACGACGAGAGCGGCGACGATCAGATACATCCGCGCGCGGGGCCGCTCGCGAAAGAATTCAGCCGCGTGCGAGGGCGGCGGTTCGGCGGAGTGCGTCTCCGGAGGAGCCGGGTTTTCGACGGGCGTGACGGGCGACGCTTCGACATCGGTTCGCTGTGCCATGTCTCATTTTCCTTTGAAGTATTTCTTGAAGCCCTCTTCGGCGGACCCTAAGGCGCGTGCGAGAGAAATTTTCGCGTAATTGTCGCGATAGAGACTCGAGATGTAGCTTTCGTGGGCGCTTGCGACGGCTTCCTGCGCCTGCACGACTTCGACCGTGTCGGTGACGCCCGCGCGGAAGCGATCCCGCGCCTGGGCCAGCGTCTGCTCGGCAAGATCGATGTTGCTCTCGGCCACGGCGACTTCTTGCTCGCCGGACTGCACGTTGAAGAGCGCGGTGCGGACATCCGCGTCAATCTGGGCGCGGAGATCTTCAAGGCGCTCGCGGCTCTGCTCCAGCCGCGCGTTGGCCTCGAGCACATCGCCATGGACTCTGCCGCCCTGAAAGATCGGGATGGAGAGAGTGCCGCGCACATCGAACACGCCGTGCGTGGAGACATCGGGATATGTGCCGGCCAGACCGTAGTCGGCATTCATCGATAGAGAAGGAAGATAGCCGGCTTCGGCCGATTTCTTGGAAAACTGGGCGGCGCGGACATCGGCGAGCGCCGCTTGATAGTCCGATCGCGCGTCGTATGCAGCCTTGAGGGCATCGTCCACGCTGAGCCCCGCGAACTCCTGATACGGCGATTTGTCGCTCAGCTCAAATTCCTGGCCCGGCGCGAGGCCGATGACTCGCGCGAGCTTGAGCTTCTGAATGGAGAAATCGTTGCGCGCCTGAATCAACTGCTGCTGGCGCGATTTCAACTCGACCTGCGCGCGCAGGCCGTCGATCGCGGGCGAGGTGCCGGCCTTGACCTGGTCGGAGGCCTGGCTGTAGAGCGCCTGCGCGGTTTGCACCTGCGCGTCGGCCGTGTCGATGCGGGCTTCATCGGCAATCGCTTGCAGATAGGCGTAGCCGACCGCCAGGACGACGAGATCGCGCGCGTCCTTGTAGCTGGACCGAGCGGACTTCACGTTTTCGGACGCGGCGCGGGAACTATTGATGGCCTTCCAATCGAAAAGGGATTGCGTGAGATAGGCGCGCGAATCGAAATACGAGAACGGGCCGACGACCGCAGGGATCGTGAAGCCCGCGGCGGACGGCAGTTTGAAAGTAAAGCCGAATTCGGCGAGATCGACCTGCGAGCCCTGGATATAGGTCGAGGTGTTCACGTTGGGCAGCAAAGCGCTCAACTGCTTCCAGCGTTCGCCGCGGGCCGTGCGGATATCCTCGCCGGAAATGAGCACGCCGAGGTTTTGTTTCAGGCCGCGATCGAGCGCGTCCTGCAACGAAATCTGCAAAACGCCGGGAACGAGCTTCGCGGGAACGCTGCCCGAGAATGAACCCTGCGGCGGCGCGGGGACCGCAGGTTCGCCGGACGGGGCGACGCCTCCCTGGGCGAGCGCGTGAGGTGCCGCCAGCGCCAGCAGAAGAAGGGCAACGATGAAGGACAGGATCGCAGATCGCGCCGGCACGGAGTCTCCTTCCATGATCCGTTCTGCGTTGGATGAAACGGCGGCGACGGAAGATGCAGTGTTTCCGCAGCGGATCGTCCTGGAGCGAGCGCGCAGGCTCATGGGCGTGCACCCCGCCGGCTCGTGGCTTTCCTGCGTTTTTCATCGGCGCCAAGATAAGGGCTCATCAGCTCCCACACGTCTTCGGCCGTTCCCCGCAACGAGGATTCCGGATTCAGGGCCCAGGCGAGAGTGATTCCAAACCAGACGACCTGGGTCAGCCGCGCCAATTCCGCGGGCGAACGATCGCGGCGGACCTCTCCGCGCTCCTGCGCAATCGTGAAGATTTCCGTGAGCATGCGGCGGCCATGCTGGAGGCGCTTGTGAAGCTCGGCGCGGACCGGCGCGCAGGACGCATGCGCGGCGTAGATGGCGCGAAGAAGGGCCGCGCTCGTCCCTGACTGCCCCGCGAGATCGACGGCCATTTCCTTGAGCGCCGGGAGAGCCGGGCCCATCCTGGCACGTTCGAGGGCGCGTTCGATGGCGGCGACGCGCTCGGCGCCGAGCGTGGCCAACACGTGCTCTTTCGTTTCGAAATAGTTGAAGAAGGTTCCCTTGCCGACGTCGGCGGCCTCGGTGATGTCCTCGACGGTGGTTTCAAGGAAGCCGCGTTCGGCGAAGAGCTGGAGCGCTGCGCGAAAGATGCGCTCTCGGATTTCGGCGCGGCGGCGTTCACGGCGTCCCTCCCGTGGGGGAGCGGCGTGCCGTGCGACCGTATGGGGCGAGGCCATGGTTGCTACGTCCTCTCTGACGTGAAGCTGAACATGACTTTAGGTCATATTTGAGTAAAAGTCAAGCCGCGAGGACCGGGTACGCGAGTCGAAGATCGGTGGCCGGAATTGCACGCGCCGGAGGAGAGACCCTCCGGCGGCAAGGCGCCGCGCGGGCGCTATTTCGAGCGATTCTTGGGGCTGTGCTGGTTGAGCGTGGCGGTCAGAGTTCTCGCGGCGGCCGGAACCGGAACGGCGCCGTGAAGAGCGATGTCTTTCGCGGAAATCTTCTTGCCGTAAACTCGTTCGTTCGCGTCGTTGTCGGGGCGCAGCGTCGATCCCTCGAGTGAAATGCCGGCGAACAGTCCGCGGGAACGCGAGTAGGTGAGGACTTCGGCGCGCATGGCGACGTCCGTATCCGCTTCGGCGTCCCGGCCTTTGGGACCGGCGGAGGCGGAGGCATCAGCGCCCAGCTTCACCTTGCTGCTGAGGATGGAGCTCGCTCCACCCTGATTCATTACGAGGAGAACGAAGTCCGTGGCCTGCCCGCCGAGCTGGAGCCCGAAGCTGCCGCCCTCGAGCGCCATCATCGTCGGCGCGCCCCACGGGCCCTGAAAATCATCGCCGCTGCGGCAGGTCATGGCGCCGCGGCCGTAGCTGCCGCCGAGGCCGATCGCGAATTTCAGCACCGTGGGAATCACGATGACGCAGTCCGCCTTGTCCAGCAGGCTCTGCGGGATGTCGTCCGGAATATTTACGATCTCTTTCAGGACCTGGCCGGAATTGCGCAGGCGGTCGTCGTCCTTTTCCTTATTGTCCGCCCGCGCGGGCGCAGGAGCGGAGAGAGAGGCGAGAACGGCCAGCGACGCCGCAAGCATCGATGTGAACATCTTCCTTGTCATGATTGCTTCCTCCTGTGGACGGGATTCCATGATAAGTGTTCTACGTGGGCAGCGCAACCCCGGCGGCGCGAGCAGCGCGGTCGGATGGCGATTCCACATATATAATTGAGTGCGGTGAGCGGTTTCGAGTTGCATATGGGCAGATTCGCAATTCTCAGGGTGCGCCGATGTCTGCGGATCGCGGCGGCACTATCGACGATCGCTGCTCCTGTTTTCGCGCAGACGGCGTCCCCGCAAGGTTCACCCCGGCCAAAGCCGATGGCGGCGACTTCTGTGCCCGCGAAGGCACGGCCGGACGTGGTGCGGTTTCGCGCGCGCGTGGAAGCCGCTCTCCAGGAAACGCAGGCCGAGAAAGGCCACTGGGGAATTCTGGTGGCCGATCGCGATACGGGCGCGACGCTCTACGAGCTGAACGCAGATCATCTGTTCACGCCGGCCTCGAACGCGAAGATTTTCACAACCGCATTCACGCTGGCGACGCTGGGCGGCGACTATCGATTCCGCACGACGCTCGAATCGAAGGCTGCGCCAGGCGATGACGGGCGTCTTGCAGGAGACCTGGTCCTCGCGGGCCGCGGCGATCCGGATCTCTCGAATCGGAAATTTCCGTACGCGGGAAAAGCGGAACGCGACGGGCCGGCTGAAAAGATTCTGGCGGAGCTCGCGGACCGGGCGGTCGCGGCGGGGCTGAAGGAAGTGCATGGAGACATCGTCGCGGACGACAGCTACTTTCCCTACGATCCGTACCCGGCCGGCTGGAGCGTGGGCGATCTTTTTTTCACGTTTGGCGCGCCGGTGAGCGCGATTGCGTTCAACGAAAACACGGTGGCGGTCGAGGTGCGGCCCGGCGCATTCGTGGGCGATCCGGCGACGATCGTGACCGCGCCGGAAGCGGCGCTCGGCACGTTCGCGTCCGAGGTCAAGACCGTTGCGGCCGATGCAAAATCCGACTTCGCGGTGGTGCGCCAGCCGGGGATGAACTTTCTGCTGCTGCGGGGAACGATCGGGCTCGGCCACACGCCGATCAGGCTCGATCTGGCGATGACGGCGCCGGGTGAGACGGCTGCGGAGGCGCTGAAGCAGTTGCTCGAAGCGCGCGGAGTGCGCGTCACAGGCGCGGCTCGCGTGCAGCATGCGGCACCGCCGGAAACGACGGCGGCGGGCGAGCCGGTGTTTCCGCTGGACCCGCCGCAGCCCGGCTCGAATCCGGTGGTCCTCGCGGAGCATATTTCGCCGCCGCTGCTTGAAAGCATTCGCCTGACGAATAAGATCAGCCAGAATCTGCACGCGGAATTGTTCCTGCGCACTGCCGCGCGCGAAAAGACGGGACTCGGCTCGACCGCGGCGGGGCTGAAGGCCGAGCGTGAATTTCTGCATGCCGCTGGAATCGCGGAAGGCGACGTCGTGCTGTCGGACGGCTCGGGGCTTTCGCGCGACGACCTGGTAACGCCGCGGGCGGCGGTGACGCTGCTGCGGTATGTGGCGCGCGAGCCATGGGGCAACGATTTCATTTCGACGCTGCCGGTCGCGGGGCTGGACGGCACGCTCGAGGATCGAATGAAAAACACCGCGGCGTCGGGGATGATCGAGGCGAAGACTGGGGCAGTGGAACACACGAGGGCGCTATCCGGATTCGCCACCACGCTGCGCGGAGAGTCGCTCGTTTTCTCGATTTTCGCCAACAACGATCCGCAGCACGGGCCCGACGCGACCGTGGCGCTCGATGCCATCGCGACCGCGATGGTCGAAACGCTGGGCGCCGCGCCGCCCGCAAAGAAGAGGAAGAATTGAAGCGCCGGGCGAAGATCGTCACTGTTTTCGGAAGTTCGCGGCCGCGCGCCGGCGATGCGCACTACGCGCAGGCGCTGGCGCTGGGAGCGGAGCTCGCCGCAAAGGGACTGGTGGTTTGCAGCGGAGGCTACGGCGGTGTGATGGAGGCTGTTTCGCGCGGAGCGAAGGAGGCCGGCGGGACGACGCTCGCCGTCACAGCGCAATTCTTCCGGCCGGGCGTGAACCGCTGGGTGGATGAAGAAGTTCGCGTGAAGACGTGGCAGGACCGCCTGTTCGAGCTGATCAAGCGCGGCAGCGGCTACGTCGCTTGCCCCGGCGGGACGGGAACGCTGGTCGAGCTCGCGGTCGTATGGGAGATGCTCAACAAGGGCGCGATGCGGAAGAAGCCGCTCGTCGTGCTCGGGAATTTCTGGCAGCCCGTAATCGAGCGCGTGCGCGAAGTCGAGCTCGGGCATTCCTCGCAATGGGGCGAGCAGGACGAGCCGCTGATCCGCGCGGCTGCAACTCCCGCCGACGCCGCGGCGATGCTGGCCGCGCATTTCGAAGCGCACTGATTTCCCACAGGCAACCGGGCTAAAATGAATCATCGAGGCACTTGTGTCGCGTCCCGCTGAAGAACTGCTCGAATTCAACCGGCTGAAGGAGATCGTCGGAGGGTTCACCACGTGCGCGCCCGGGCGGCGGGCGATCCATGCGCTTGCGCCGCGGATGGACGTGGCTCCTCTCGAAGCAGAATTCACGCTCGTGCGCGAGGCGATCGCCTATTTGCGTGCGGGATCGGAGCTGGGACTGGGCTCGCTCGCCGATCCCGAGAGTTGGCTCGCGCGGCTGGCGGTGCCCGGCTCGGTGCTTGTGCCGGGCGAGCTTCTGGATGCCGCTTCACTGATGGAAACGGCGGGCGGGGTGCGGCAGACATTCAAGGGCGAGGCCGCGAAGTATCCGCGCCTGGCGGAGCGCGCCGCTGCGCTGGCCGATTTTCGCTCGCTGCTGACCGCGATACGGCGCGCCGTGATGCCCAACGGAGAGATCAGCGACGACGCTTCGCCGCAACTGAAGCGCATTCGCGCGAACTTGGTTCAGGCGCGCGGGAAGATTCAACACTCGCTGGAAAGCATCCTGCGCGCGCGGGGAGAGCCGGCGGGCGAAGACTACATCACGCTGCGGAACGACCGCTTCGTGATTCCCGTGCGCGCGTCGGACCGCCGCGCCGTCCCGGGAGTGGTCCATGCGGCGAGCGCCACGGGACAGACCATGTTCGTCGAGCCGCTGGAAGCGATCGACCTGAACAACCGGCTGGTGCAGCTCGGAGAAGACGAGACCGCCGAAATCGCGCGCATTCTCGAGGAGCTCACCGAGCGCGTGCGCGCGGAGCGCGGTCCGCTGGAAGCGGCGGCTGCGTCCATCGCGCACCTGGATTCGGTTTTCGCGCGCGGGCGGTTTGCGCGCGAGTTCGATTGCGTGGCGCCGGAATTCGCGGCGGGGAATTCGCTGCGGCTCGATGCGGCGCGGAATCCCGTGCTGGAAGCGACGCTGCGGCCGCAGGGACGCAAGGCCGTGCCGCTCACGCTGGCGCTGGGCGGCACAGAGACGGTGATGGTGGTCAGCGGGCCGAACACCGGCGGCAAGACGGTCTCGCTCAAGACCGTGGGGCTTGCGGCGCTTTCCGCGCAGTCGGGAATTCCGGTGGCGGCGGAGCGCGCGGAGATGCCGGTCTTCGACCGCGTGCTCGCGGATATCGGCGACGAGCAATCGATCGCCGCGGACCTTTCGACTTTTTCGGCGCACATGCTGAATCTGAAGTCGATGCTGGAGGCGGCAACGGCGCGCTCGCTGATTCTGGTGGACGAGATGGGCACGGGCACGGCTCCCGAGGAGGGCGCGGCGCTTGCGGTGGCGCTGCTGGAGGAATTTCGCGCGCGCCGGGCGCTGACGCTCGCCACGACGCACCACGACCGATTGAAAGCGTACGCCTCGACGACGCCGGGCATCGTGAATGCCGCGATGGAGTTCGACGAAGAGAATCTGCGGCCGACGTACCGGCTGCTGGTGGGCGTGCCGGGAACGTCGAGCGGAATCGAGATCGCGCGGCGGCTGGGATTGCCCGCGCGCGTGGTGGACCATGCACGAGCCAGCCTGTCGCCGGAATCGCGCGAGGCCCGAGACCTGATCGCGTACCTGCACCGCAGCCGCGACGAAATGGAAACCGTGAAGCGCCAGGCTCGCGAAGAACTCGCGCAGCTCGAGGCGGACCGGCGCGCGCTCCAGACGGAATGGGTGGAGCGGCAGAAAAAACGCATCGGCGAGCTGGAGAAGAGTTTTCTGGCGACGCAAAAGCGGCTGGAAGGTGAAGTGGCGCGGATTGCCGCCGACATCAAGGATCGCGCGCTGCGCACGCAGCTTGAGAAACAGAGCGGGCGGCGCATGGGGAAGATCGAGTCGGGCGCGCGCGCGGAGGCAGACGCCGCGGTGGTCGAGACGCTGGCAGCGTCGCAGGCCGATTTGGGCGTCGCAGCGGGCGTGCCGGATGCGCCGGTTGCGCCCGAACGGCTATCGGAAGGGCAGCGTGTGCACGTGAAAGGATTCAAGCAGGCGGTGTTGTTCCGGCGGCACGATGGACGCACCGCGGAGGTTGAGGCCGGGCCGCTGCGAATGAAGGTAGCGCTCGCGGATGTAATCGGCATCGAGACCGATGCGAAGCCCACGAGGGCGGATGCCGCCGCGGCAGCCGCGCGCGCTCGCGGAATCACCGTGCACGCGCAGCCGAGCGATGAACCCGGAGCGGAAGAGATCAACGTCATCGGCTGCACGGTCGAAGAGGCGACGCGGCGAGTCGATAAGTTCCTAGACGAAGCTGCGATCGCAGGCAAGGCGAGCGTGCGAATCATTCATGGACACGGAACCGGCGCGCTTCGACGCGGCCTCGGCGAATTCCTAAGCACGCACCCGCTGGTGGAGCGCGCTCACCCGGAAGCCGAAGACCGCGGCGGCACCGCGATTACGGTAGCCGAATTGAAATCGTGACGGTATGGTGTTAAGAGAAGAACGCAATGGCTGAAGCGGGATCATTCGCGGAGAAGGTGAAGCAGCAGGCGGACATCGTCCGCGTCATCGGGGAATACATCCGCCTGAAGAAGACGGGGCAGAATTTCACGGGGCTGTGCCCGTTCCATCAGGAAAAGACTCCGTCGTTCGCCGTGCATCCCGTGCGGCAGATTTACCACTGTTTCGGGTGCGGCGCGGGCGGAGACGTCTTCAAATTCGTGCAGGAAGTGGACAAGTGCACGTTCCCGGAGGCGGTGCGGACCGTCGCTGAAAAGTGCGGCATTCCGATTCCGAGGCCGCGGGAGCGTTCGCCGGAAGAACGGCGCGAAAATCAGCAGCGCGGCGCGCTCACCGAGATGCACAAAGAAGCGGCCGCATTTTTTGCGCGGCAGCTTCAGGATGGACAAGAGGGCAAGGTCGCGGCGGCGTATCTCGAAGATCGCGGCCTCGACCGCGCGGCGATGACGCGCTTCGGCCTGGGCTTTGCGCCGTCGTCGGGCGACGCGCTGCTGCGACAATTGAAGCCGAAATATCCCGAGCCGCTGCTCGAAGCCTCGGGCCTGTTCTCGCGCAACGAGGGCGGGCGCTTCTACGACCGCTTCCGCCGCCGGATCATGTTCCCGATCGCGAGCGACGCGGGGAAGATCATCGCGTTCGGCGGGCGCGCGATGGGCGACGACCAGCCGAAATACCTGAATTCGCCCGAGACGCCGATCTATTCGAAAAGCAACGTTCTCTATCATCTTGATCGCGCGAAGGAAGCGATCCGGAAAGAGGATTTCGCGATTCTGGTGGAAGGCTACATGGACGCGATCGCCGTGGCGCGCGCGGGAATCGCGAACGTGGTGGCGAGCTGCGGGACGAGTCTGGCGGAGGCGCAGATCAAGCTGCTCGGCCGGTTCACGCGGCGCGTGGTAGTGAATTACGATCCGGACACGGCGGGGCAGGTGGCGACGGAGCGGTCGATTACGCTGCTGCTCGAAAAAGAGTTCGACGTGCGCGTGCTGGCGTTGCCGGGGGGCGCCGATCCCGACAAATTCCTGAAGGAGCAGGGCGCGGACGCTTATCGCAAGCTGCTCGCGCAGGCGCCGCCGTATCTCGACTACCTGATCGGACGCGCGCGAAAAATGGACCGCTCGACGGCCGCCGGAAAAGTGGCTGCGCTGAATTTCCTGATGCCCTACGTGCAGAAGCTTCCGAACCGGCTGCTGCGGTCCGAATGGGCCACGCGAATCGCGTCCGAGCTGCGCGTGGATGAGCCCGTGCTGCGTGAGGCGCTGCGCCGCGCCGCCGCAGAGCGCCGCAGCGAAGTGAAGCCGAAAGCCGAGCTGCTCGCGCCGGTGGTGAAGCCCGCCGAGCGGCAGTTGATTCGCATGCTCATCGAGGCGGAAGGATTCCGTGAAAAGCTAGCCGGTGAAATCATCGCGAACGCACTGCACCGAGGCCTCGAGACCGAAAGGATTCTCGAGCTGCTGATTTCCAAGGTGAGCGAGCAGCCCGACCCCGCGGCGCTGGCCGCAGCACTCGAAGAACGGGACCGGCGGCTGCTGTTCGAGGTGCTTTTCGAGACGTCGGGTGAAGCCACGTGGGAATCGGCGGAGAGCTGCCTGAGCGTGTTGCGCGGCCGCCGCGTCGAAGAAGAGCTTGCGGAATTGCAGAAACAGATCGAGACAAAGGCTGCTCCCGCGGAATTGAATCGCCTGCTTACACGACGGCTTGAGCTGCAAAGGATGCTGGCTCGCCGCTGACATGGCCTCGAAACTCCCCTCCATCGTGATCGTCGGGCGCCCCAACGTGGGGAAGTCCACGCTCTTCAACCGCCTGACCGGCACGCGGCGGTCGATCGTGACGAACGAACCCGGCATCACGCGCGACCGCATCTACGGCACGGCGAATTGGGAAGGCCGCGCGTTCGAAGTGGTCGATACGGGCGGGATCGTGCCGGAAGACAAGGCGGGGATTCCCGGGGAAATTCTCCGGCAGGCGCAGATGGCGATCGAAAACGCCGCGCGAGTGGTGCAGGTGGTGGACGGCCGCGCGGGACCGATGCCGCTCGATGAGGAACTCGCGCAATTGCTGCGGCGTGCGGGCAAGCCGCCGGTGCTCGCCGTCAACAAAGTGGATTCGCCGAACCAGGCGGATATGGCCGCGCAGTTTTACGAAATGGGCGACGAGATTTTCCCCATCTCGGCGGAGCACGGGTTCGGCATTGACACGCTGCTCGACGCGCTCACGAAGGATTTTCCGAAGGGCGAGGAAGCCGCCGCCGAGCCGGGAATCAACATTGCGATCATCGGCCGGCCCAACGTGGGCAAATCGACGCTGCTGAATCAGCTGGTAGGCGCGGAGCGATCGATCGTCTCCGCCGAGCCGGGCACGACGCGGGACATGGTGGACACCGTGGTCGAGCGGCACGGCAAGACGTACCGGTTTCTCGACACCGCCGGAATCCGGCGGAAGGGCAAGACGAATCTGGTCGCCGAGAAGCTGAGCGTGATTATGGCGCGGCGGCATCTGGAGCGAGCGGACATCGCGGTGCTGGTGGTGGACGCGTCGGTGGGCGTGACGTCGCACGATGCGACGATCGCGAGCTACGCGGAGCAATCGGGCCGGTCGGTGATCATCGCGATGAACAAGTGGGACCTCGCGCTCGCAGCGGCGCGCGAAAAAGCCGAGAGAGAGAAGAAACACGGGGAGAAGGGCGCGGGCGGGAATCCGAGCAAGCTGCTGGCGGATTACGAGCCGATCGTGCGCGAAAAGTTCAAGTTTCTCTCGTATGCGCCGATCGTGTTTCTTTCCGCGCTGACGGGCGAGCGGGTGGAGAAGCTTTACACGCTGATCGATCGCGTGGAGGCGGCGCGCCAGAGGCGAATTTCGACGGGCGAGCTGAACCGCTGGTTTTCGAGCGTGGACCTCGAACGCGGGACTTCACCTGCGAGCCGCAAGGTGAAGATCTACTATGTGACGCAGGCCACGACGGCGCCGCCGACGTTTGTGCTGTTCACCAACCAGACGAAGCCGCTGCACTTCAGCTATCAGCGCTTCCTCGAGAACCGCCTGCGAGACGCGTTCGATTTCGTCGGCACGCCGATTCGCTTCAACCAGCGGCTGAAGAAGCGCGAACCCCGCCACGGCGAAGAGGGCGGCGGGCCGGCCGGCGCGAAGCGCACGCCGCGGCACAGCCAGAAACGCAAATGGCACGGCGAAAAGAAACGCGGCTCCCGGCGGTAGCGGGCCGCTCTTTTCCACAGCCCGTGAGGGGTTGACACCGCCGGAAATCGGCCTACGATACAGACAAGCTATGGCAAGTGCGGCCCAAGCTGCGCGCGAACTCCCGGAAAAGAGCCTTTTCCGAATCGGGGAAGTGAGCCGATTGACGGCCACGAAGACGTTCGTTCTGCGCTACTGGGAGTCCGAATTTCCCACGCTCCAGCCGGTGAAAAGCCCCAGCGGGCACCGCCTCTACCGGCGCGAAGACATCGAGACCGTCTTCGAGATCAAGCGGCTGCTCTACGAAGAGGGCTTCACGATCGCGGGCGCGCGCAAGCACCTCGCCGATCAGAACGGCGCGAGCGAGTCCGCGGCGCACGGCGAAGCGCGGCACGCCGTCGCCCGATCGGCAGAGGCACCCGCGAAGCACGGGCCCGCGTCGCGCGCGCACCGCAAATTCCTGCTCGATCTGCATGAAGAGCTGCTCGCTGTCTTGACCCTCCTCGAACGCGAGTGATACGCTGAAATGCGGTTGAAAGCGGTCGGGACGTGGCGCAGCCTGGTAGCGCGCACGCTTGGGGTGCGTGAGGTCGCTGGTTCAAATCCAGTCGTCCCGACCATTACTTCTCTCCGCGTGAAACGAGAGCGGCTTTCTTGAACCCCGCTTCGCCTGCGCCTGAACTCTCATGCCGAATATTCTGATCACAAATGACGACGGGATTCACGCGCCGGGACTGCGCGCGCTGGTGCAGGCGATGCAGGATCTTGGCACGGTGACGGTCGTGGCGCCCTCGCGCGAGCGCAGCGCGGCGGCGCAGTCGCTCACTCTGCGCCAGCCGATCTATTGCGACGAGATCGCCGAGCGCGAATACTCGATCGAAGGCACGCCCGCCGACGCGATGATCCTGGCAATTCACAAGTTGCTCCCGGAAAGGCCCGACATCGTGGTGTCCGGGATCAACCGCGGCGGCAACGTCGGCGAAAACATCTATTATTCGGGCACGATCGGCGCGGCGATGGAAGCGGCAGTGAACCGCATACCGGCGCTCGCCGTATCCGTGGCGTACCGCGGAAGGGAATTTGACTTCGCGCCCGCGGCACATTTCACGCGCACGCTGGTGCCGCTGGTGCTGCGCGACGGGCTTCCATCAGGCGTGATGCTCAACGTGAATGTGCCGCAGGACTGGACCGGAGAGGTGCGTATTACGCGGCAATCGTCGAAGATCACGCGGAACCTGCTGCAACCCGGCACCGACCCGCGCGGGCGGCGCTACTATTGGCTGAGCGAGCAGAAACTGACGGGCGAAATCGATCCCCAGACCGACCACGCCGCGATACGCGACGGCGCCGCTTCCATCACGCCGCTCGAGGTGGATCAGACGCACCCTGCGTCGCTCGAGCATCTCGCGCATTGGGTGAAAAGCCTCGAAGAAGCTTCGCGGCGCTGACGCCGGAACTTTGCCGCGAACGATGTGCTATTTTAGCGTCCTGCATTTGCGGGCCTGCGAACGGCCCGAGCGTCCATGCCGAAAAAAGCCGCCACTGCGAAAGCCGAGGAGATCACCGTCGAAGGAATTTTCGGGCCCGGCGGGCTGCTCGAAAAGCGTCATCCGGGATACGAATTCCGGCCATCGCAGCTTGCGATGGCGCAGATCGCGGACGAGGCCTTTTCCAAGCACCAGCACGTCGTGATCGAAGCCGGCACGGGCACCGGCAAAACCCTCGCCTATCTGATTCCCGCGATTCGCAGCGGGCGCCGCGTCGTAATTTCCACCGCGACCAAATCGCTCCAGGAGCAACTGTTCCAAAAGGACGTGCCGTTCCTCCAGAGGCATTTCGCGCCCAATCTGAAAGCGGCGCTCATGAAGGGCCGCGTGAACTTTCTCTGCCGGCAGAAGGTGCACCAGATGGAGGGGCAGCCCGTTCTGAAAGGCATCGACGAGATCGACTGGTTTTCGCAGATCCGCGACTGGGAAAAGCTGACCGAGACCGGCGACCGCAACGAGCTGACGTTTCTTCCCGACGACGCCGAGCTGTGGAACCGCATCGACGCGCGCAGCGATCTCTGCACCGGAAAGAAGTGCCCGGAATTCGGGCGCTGCTTCATCACCGCGATGAAACAGCGCGCACAGGAAGCGGACCTGATCATCGTCAACCATCATCTCTTCTTCGCTGATCTTGCGGTTCGCCAGGACGATTTCGGCTCGATCCTGCCGGAATATTCGGCGGTGGTGTTCGACGAAGCGCATGAAATCGAGGACGTGGCGAGCGACTATTTCGGTCGGCAGCTTTCGAGCTATCGGTTCGAAGAGCTGGGGCGCGACGCCGAAAATCTGCTGCGCGTTCTGCGGATCGAGGAGGCGCCGCTGCGGCGGAATCTGGCGCGCATGCGCGAGCGGGCCCGCAGCTTTTTCGAGCGATTTCCGGAGCGCGAGGGGCGGTATCCGTTCGGCCCCGCGGAGAGGCGTTCGTTCCTGGAGCAGAATCGCGAGGCGTACGACGAGCTGGCTTCGAGCGTAAAGCGCGTCGAGGCCGAGCTCTCCGCGCTCACGCCGAAGCCGGAGGAAGTGGTGACGATGGCGCGGCGCGCCGCCGAAACGCGCCGCGAGCTGGCATTCCTGCTCGAAAGCGAAGAGAAGGGCTACGTGTATTGGTACGAGCGGCGGGGGCGCGGCGTGTTTCTCGCCGCGACGCCGATCGACGTGAGCGAAATCCTGCGCGAGAAGCTCTTCGACCGGTTCGACACGGTGGTGCTCACGTCCGCGACGCTGGCCGTCGGCGGGCGATTCGATTATTTGAAGCAGCGGCTCGGCGTGATGCCGGCGAACGAGAGCGTGCTGCCACAGGAGTTCGACTACCGCACGCAGGCGCTGCTCTACATTCCCCGCGCGCTACCGGACGTGCGCCATCCGACGTTCGCTGCGAGCGCCGCCGATGAAATCACGCGCCTGCTTGAGATTTCGAAGGGGCGCGCGTTCTGCCTCTTCACCAGCTACGCGCAGATGAAGGACATCCACGAGCGCGTCTCGGGGAGAGTGAGCTTTCCGCTGTTCCTCCAGGGGACCGCGCCGCGTTCGATCCTGCTCGACCGCTTCCGCACGACGCCGAACGCGGTGCTTTTCGCGACGTCGAGTTTCTGGCAGGGAGTGGACGTGCCGGGCGCGCAGCTATCCTGCGTCATCATCGACAAGCTGCCCTTTGCCGTGCCGAGCGACCCGATTGTCGCGGCCCGCGTGCGCGCTCTGGACGAAGACGGCCGCAACGCGTTTGCGGAATACCAGGTTCCCGAGGCCGTGCTGGCGCTGAAGCAGGGATTCGGGCGGCTCATCCGCTCGAAGACGGACCGCGGCATTTTGTCCATTCTCGACAACCGGATTCTGCGCATGCAGTATGGTAAGATTTTCCTTGAGTCCCTGCCCGAATACACAACCACGCAGGACCTCGCGGAAGTCGCGCGCTTCATGGAAAACCATCCGGAATAGCGCCGTCTTCGGCGAAAAAGGACAATCATGTACGAAGTGAGTGTGGACGAGACATTCGCCGCTGCGCACAATCTGCGCGAATACAAAGGGAAATGCGAGGATTTGCACGGGCACAACTACAAGGTGCGCATCGTGCTGGCAGGCAAGGAGCTCGATTCCACCGGGCTGCTCTACGATTTCGTCCACCTCAAGCAGGTGATTCGCGGCGTGATCCAGTCGCTCGATCACAAGTATCTGAATGAGCTTGTGCCATTCGACAAGCTGAATCCCTCGGCGGAAAATATCGCCCGCCACATCTACGACGAGACGTCCCGGCAGCTCCGCCAGACGCCCAACGGAGCGGGCGTCGCGAGCATCACCGTGTGGGAGACGGAGACGACGGCCGCGACGTATCGTCCCTAGGCAAGGATTCGTTTTCAGGAAGCACCGCGCCATGGTTATCACCGAAATATTCAAATCCATTCAGGGAGAGGGCACGCGCGCGGGACTGCCCTGCATTTTTGTGCGGCTCACGGGCTGCAATCTGCGCTGCACGTGGTGCGACACCGCCTACGCTTTCCACGGCGGGACAAAGTACAGAGTGGACGACGTGCTCGAGCAGCTGCGATTACTCGCGGGAGACGGATCCGCGCGGATATCGCTCGTGGAAATTACGGGCGGCGAGCCGCTGCTTCAGCCGGAAACGCCCGCGCTGGCCGAGAAGCTTCTCGCGGCCGGGTATACCGTGATGATCGAAACCAGCGGAGAGCGTTTCGTCGGCACGCTTCCGCCAGACGTGATCAAGATCGTGGACGTGAAGTGCCCCGATTCGGGCGAACCGGATACATTCGACATGGCCAACCTCGAGGCCGTGGACCGCGAGGACGAAATCAAGTTTGTGATTGCGAGCCGGCGGGACTATGATTTCGCGCGCGATTTTACGGCGCGCTACCGCCTGGCCGAGAAGGTTCATCAGGTGCTGTTTTCTCCGGCGTTTGCCGATCCCGAGGGACGCTGGCCCGGGCTAAGCTCCCGGGAGCTGGCCGAATGGATTCTGGCCGACGGCCTGCCGGTGCGGCTGGGTTTGCAATTGCACAAGTTCATCTGGGACCCGGCGATGAAAGGGGTTTGAGAGCGGGCGATGGCGGAAAAACCCACGGCGGTCGTGCTGTTGAGCGGAGGGATGGATTCCTGCGTGACGACCGCGATCGCGAACCGGACCCACCGGCTCGCCCTGCTGCACGCGAGTTACGGGCAAAGGACGGAACGGCGGGAGCGGCGCGCTTTCGATGAGATTGCGGACTTCTACGGCGTGCGCGACCGCCTGGTGGTGAGGTTTGACGCGTTCGCGCAGATCGGCGGCTCGGCGCTCACCGACGAGCGAATCACGGTGCCTGAAACAGGCGATGCGCTTGCGCCGCATGCCGGTATTCCGGTCACCTACGTGCCCTTCCGCAACGCCCATTTTCTCTCGGCGGCGGTCAGCTGGGCGGAGGTGATCGGGGCGACCGCCATTTTCATCGGCGCCGTGGCGGAAGATAGCTCAGGCTATCCCGATTGCCGGCCGGAGTATTATCGAGCCTTTCAGGCGCTGATCCGCGAAGGAACGCGCCCGGAAACGCACATCGAAATCGTGACGCCGGTGATCGCCATGCGCAAGAGCGAAATCATTCGCCGGGGCGCGGAGCTGGGCGCGCCGCTGGACCGCACCTGGTCGTGCTATCAATTTGAGGACGAAGCGTGCGGAACGTGCGATAGTTGCCGGCTGCGCCTCAAGGCGTTTGTCGAGGCGGGGATGCGCGACCCTATCGCCTATCGGACTCGAGTTGCGCAATAATGGGGCGAGCCGGGGGGAAAGCTTCTCGGCCGCAGGGGGGATCAATCAGATGAGACGAATCATCCGTGTGGGGGCCATGCTGGCCATGGGTCTTGCATTCGCCGCGGTCGCCGGGGCGCAAACCTCGCGCCTGGTGGGCCAGGTTCTGGATCGCGATGCGAAGCCCTGGGCGGACATTACGGTGACGCTGAAAAGCGATACGGGACAGACCTTTACGCTGAAGACTGACAAGGATGGGAAATACACTCAAATCGGATTGCGCGGCGGAATCTACACATTCATTTTGACAGACGCGGCGCACACCCTGAACTATACGGAGAAGCGCCGTATTGCCTCGGATGGAGACACCCAGGCTGACTTCAACTTCAAGCAGATCGCCGCGCAAATGGGTCCCACCGAGGAACAGCAGAAGGCTCAGGCGGCTCAGTCGGAAACGCAGAACAAGTTCAAGGAGATGCAGACTCACTTTAATGCGGGTAAGGCCGCCATGGATGACTCTAACACCCTGCGTGCGCAGCTCCGCGCGGCTCCGGCCGATCAGAAGAGCGCGATCCAGGACAAGATGAACGCCGACTACCAGACTGCGATCACGGAGTATCAGCAGGCGGAGCAGGGAGTCACCGCGAAGGATGTGAAGAACCATGCGATCGTGTGGGCCAACCTGGGGCAGGCGTATGATTCCGCCGGCCGATTCGAGGACGCGGCCAACGCGTATCAAAAGGCGATAGAGCTGCAACCTGCTCCGGGATACTACACGCAGGCAGCCACGGCCGTGGCCAATATAGCGGTGGGGCAGACGGATCCGGCGGTTACAAGCGCAAAGGTTGCCGAAGCCAGCGCCGATTGCGACAAAGCAACGGCCCTCGACACCACCAACTCGGGGACGGGCGCGAAGTGCTGGAAGAATGTCGGCATCGTGCTGAACAACAAGGGGGATTTCAAGGATGCGGTCGCTCCCCTGCAAAAAGCGACGCAAGGCGACCCCAAGGATGCGCAGGCGTGGTTCTCGCTGGGGAACGCGTACACCGGCATCATCGACGCGAAGCAGGAGGGGGACAAGATGACGTATGTCATTCCTCCCGGAACGGCCGACGCCTACCAGAAGTGCATTGACCTCGATCCGAACGGGCCCTACGCAGCGCAGGCGAAGCAGAATCTTGACGCGCTGGCCGCGATGGGCGGCGGCGAAAGCACGGCGGTCGGCGTGAGACCGAAAAAGAAGAAGTAGGAAGCCGTTCAGTCTTTCTTCGGGAGCCTCGGCACGCCGCGGCTCCCGGTCCACCGTGACCACTCGTTTGCGTTTTTTCGGTTCGAGGATACGGATCTCACCACTCGACCCGAAGGCGCGACAGTGCTATCCTCACGCAGGTTGTTCCGAGGATCCTTGTGCAAGACGCGGATTCCAACCAACCAAGCACGCAACGCCGGCGCAGTGAGAGAGTCTCTCAGTCCGTTCCTCTGATCGTTCGCGGAATCGACCTTCTAGGCCAGCCCTTCGAAGAGCGCACCTCGACGCTCGCGTTGAATCTGCACGGATGCCGCTATTCATCGAAACACCACCTGCCGAAAAACACCTGGGTGACCATCGAGCTGCCGCAAGGGGCTTCGCGCCGCAATTTGCGCGCTCGCGTCGCGTGGATTCAGCGGCCGCATTCCGTGCGCGAATTTTTCCAGATCGCGGTGGAGCTCGAGAGCCCCGCGAACATCTGGGGTCTGGAAGCGCCGCCGGCCGATTGGGGACCGGGCCGGGAAGAAATTCATGAGTCCGCTGACGCTGTCGCACAGCAGGAGGCGCGGATCGCCGAGGAGTCCGGAACGAGCGGGATTCCGGAAGCGGCCGCCAATTTCACGGAGAGAACGACGGCCCATATGACGAACTCATTTTCGGAATCCGCTGCTTCAGTTGCATCCACACTGGGACAAGAATTCACCGCGGAGGCCGAAAGCCCGCTGCTGCGCGAATGGAACGCAGAGCTCGAGCGGCAGGCGACCCGGGCCGCCGAGAGTGCGGCCGAGATTGCGGCCGCGAAGGCAGCCGAGCATGTCCAGCGCCACATCGAGGAGTTCGAGCGCGTGCGGGGCGGCGCTCTCGGCGTCTTTTTCGCCGAGGTGGCCGCTAGGCAACAGGAATTTGTGGACCGGCTTCAGGCGGAATTCGAGAGCGGCCTGCGTCATGCCCGCGAGCTCATGCACGAACTGGACCGCGGAACGCAGGCTCTGCGCGCTGAAAACGACGCGGCGCTCGAATCGACGAGCCGGGTGGCGCAGGCGCGCCTCCAATTGGAAGCCACCGAAGCGGCGCGGGCGCAGCGCGAATCGGCGGAGAGCATGAAGGACGCGGCAGCCTCCACCGAAAGCGCGGCCGTGAGTTGGAAAGAACGCCTCGAGTCGGAGATGGCGCTCGCACAGGCGCAGTGGAACGAGCTGCTTCAATCTTCGCTCGACAGCAGCATCGAGCGCCTGGTCGCGCAGCTCTCCGGGCGGTCGCAGGACGTCCTGCGCGACGCCGAACAAAGGATGTCCGAGCGGTTCGCCGAGATCCGGCAGCCTCTGGGGCAATTGCACGCCGAGGCGCGCGAGGCGTTTTCCGGCGTGAAATCGGCGCTCGAGCAGGAGGTGACGCGCGCGCGGTCGTCGCTCGCCGAAATCGAGCATGCGGCGGGGCGGATGAAGGAATATTCCACTCAACTCGAGGCCGCGAGCCACGACACGCTCAACGAGCTGCACCGGAGGCTCGAAAACATCCTCGACGCGCAGACGGATGAGCTGAACCGTCGAGCCGAAAATCTCGCGGCCGGGGTGCCGCAGCGTCTCGGGCCTGCTCTCGATTCCCTGGCCCAGCAATTCATCGAGCGGACCATGGCCGAGGTGGAGTCGAAGCTTGCGCCCCGCATCGAGCGCGTCCCGGAGCTGGTTAGAGAGCTTGCTGCCCGCGAAGTGGAGGCGGAAGAAAGCCTGCGCCTGCACCGAGAGCGGCTCCGCCAGGTATCCGAGAACAATCAGCGCGAGGCGGCCTCGCAGATGGGGGCGACGCTTGCGAGCCTCCGCAACGATTTCGAATCCGCGCGCAAGGAAGCTCTGGCGAAATGGAACGAGGAATTGGACGCGAGCGGCGTTCGAGCCTCCCATGCGGCGGCCGAATCGATCGGCCGCTCGTCCGAGTGGTTCCAGCAGGAGGCGCGAGCGCGCCTGCAAGTGCTGGTGGAGCAGACGATGACCACGGCGGGAAACAGCTTCGACGAGAAAGCATCGCTCGCCGCCGCGAAGTTTGAGGCCCGGCTCGAGGAACAGTCCGCCGGCCGCCTCGCGCGAATCGAGCAGCAGCTCGAAGGGCTTGCCGGCGAGGTTGCCGGACGCACGCGGACCCGGCTCGACGAAGCCGCGGAGGCCGCCGCGGCGTCATTCGGACAGGTGCTGCGCACCATCTCGGACGGGGAAGCGCAGCAATTCGCGACAACGAGCCGCGGCGCGCTCGAGGAGCGGCAGCGGGAACTCGAAGGCTTTGCCGACCAGCTGCTCCGCAAGATCGAGGCAAATTCCGGAGCTCTGGTCGAGCGCTTCCAGGCGCAGATGGCTTCGCAGATCGAAACCAGCGTTTCCGAAGGCCGCAGCGTGCTCGCCTCGGAGTTTGCATCGGCGCTCGAAGGCTATCGCGCCGAGCGCGAGCTCCAGCATCAGGAGTGGGCCGCGAACCTGGAGCGCACAAACGAAGACGCGGCGGCGCGATATCAGGACCGCTTGCAGACGGCGAGCGATTCCTGGATGGTTTCATCGGTGCGCCGGCTCAACGAGCACGGGCAAAACGTGATCGAGTCGCTCATGCGATCGGCGGACCAGGCCTTGCGGGATTCCTGCTCCAAGGTCTTCGAGGGGCTTTCGGAAATGCTGCGGGACCGCGCGACGAATGCGGCTGCGCCAGTGGGTTTCACTCCGGCGCCGGCGCATGAGTCGAATGAAACGCCCGCGCCCCACAATCAATCGGCTTCGAACAGCGCAAACGCCTGAAGGCGCCCCCGCGCGAAATCTACTTTTCCCCCACCACTTCGCGGACCGCGCTCGCGACGAATGCGACCTGCTCGGCCGTCAATCCCGGATGCACCGGCAGGCTGAAGACGCTCTCGCAGGCGCGCTCGGCATGAGGGAAAGTTCCTGGCGGAAGTCCGAGGCACGAGTAGGCGGGCTGGAGATGCACCGGCCGCGGGTAATGCACCACGGTCTCGATTTCGCGCGCGGCGAGCTGCGCGACGACGGCATTGCGGTTGTTCGCGTACACGACGAACTGGTGATACACGCATTCGTCGCGCGGATCGTCCACGGGGGTTTCCAGGCGCGCGCCGGCGAGCAGGCGGCGGTACTCCCGCGCGATTTCCTGGCGCCGCGCCGTCCACGCGTACACATGGCGCAGCTTGATCCGCAGGACGGCTCCTTGAAATCCGTGCATGCGGTAGTTGTAGCCGACGAATTCGTGCTCGTAGCGCGCCGTCTGACCGTGCGATCGGGCCGCGCGCGCAAACTTGGCCACCTGGTCGTCGTCGGTGGTGAGCGCTCCCCCTTCGCCGTAGGCGCCCAGATTTTTTGTGGGATAGAAGCTGAATACGGCCGCGTGGCCGAGGCTCCCGACGCGCCGTCCCCGGTAGTGCGCGCCGTGCGCCTGGGCCGCGTCTTCGAGAATGCGAAGATTGTGGCGCGCCGCGATCTCGCGAATCGGGTCCATATCGGTCGGGCGTCCATAGAGGTGCACGGGCAAAATGGCGCGCGTCCGGGGCGTGATGGCCCGTTCGATCAGTTTCGGATCGAGATTGGCCGTCGCCGGGTCGATATCGACGAACACGGGCACCGCGCCGCAGTAGGTGATCGCTTCGGCGGTGGCGAGAAACGTGTTGGGGGTGGTGATGACCTCGTCGTCGGCCTGCACACCGAGAGCTAGAAGTCCCAGGTGGAGCGCCGCCGTTCCGTTCGCAAGCGCCACGCAGTGTCGCGTCCCGCAGAAGTCGGCAAATTCCCGCTCAAAGGCCTCCACTTCCGCCCCCAGGACGAAAGAGGCGTTCTGGCAGACGCGGTCAAGCGCAGGCAGGATTTCATCCCGCAGTTGAGCGTACTCAGCTTTCAGATCGAGGACCGGAACCTTCATGGTGCGGCGCCTGGGGAGCCGGACAAAAACTCTACTGTACGCAGCCGCTCTCCGCAAGTTCGGAGGCCGGGCGTTGCCTCCGGAGTCCGGCGGCGCAGCCGGCTCTCAATCGGCGCAGGATGGACCCAAGCGCTCGCCCCATTTTGGCGCTACGACACTCCCTCATTCAGTAACCGTTTCGTTAGATAGACATATTGATATAATGTTGAGCAACGATTTCGCTGAAAAGCGAAATAGAGAGGGATGAAACGCCTCGCCAGCATACTTATAGTCCTGTTACACTAGCGAAGTTCCATGTCCCGGGAACATGTCTAAGTCCAATCGTCGGTACCAACGAATCCCCACGCCGAAGGGTGTCTGGGTCGCCTGGCAAAACGGCACTGAGTCGAGCGTCTCGCGCGTCCGCGACCTGAATATCGGCGGCCTGTTCATCGCCACGCCCACTCCCGCGCCCCTGGGCACGGTGGTCACGATCCTGCTTTCCGTTCCCGAAGGAGAAATACGCAGCCGGGCCGTCGTGCGGAATGTGGTCCAGGGAGAGGGTATGGGCGTCGAGTTCAACAATATAGCCGAGGCGGATGCGGCCCGGCTGGACAAGCTCATCTCGCGCCTGCTGCCCGCAGCCACCGAGGAATAAGAGTTCGGAGCTGCCTGCCGCCGGGAGAATTCTTTGTCCGCCACGAAATCCCGGTCAGCGGAACCAGGACGGCTCAGCCCCCGCCTTCCTGCCCGCTTCCTGAAGAGCGTCCATCTGCCTTTCGAGTCCTTCTCTTTTCTTCTGCAAATCCTGGAGTTCACTGTTCCGGTCTTCCACATAAATGACGTTGTCTTTATAACCGGTGGATGTATCGAAGCCACCAGCCCCGTATTTCTTGATGTCGTCCTTTACCTTGGCAATCTGGCGGTCCACCGCGGCCATCTGATCCAGAAGCTTGCGCGCTTCACCGCGCCAATACGCCTCTTCGTTGTCTCCGGACTTCGCGGCAGCATCCGGCTTGGCCTCAGCGCTTGAATCTCCCGATTCCGGGGCGCTGGACGCCGTCGAGCCCTTTTGCCCGACGACGGAAACGCCGCCGCTTGGCAGGTGCGACAGATCGTCCTGCGTATAGACCTTTGTCGGAGCGGACTTGCTCATCTCGGCTTTGGCCTTGCGAGCGGCGTCACCGAGCGACTGATCGGCGGGCTGCGCTTGCTGGTCCGCGGGAGCCTGCGATTGCGAGTGCGCCGGCGTCGCAGCCATCAGCCAAATGAGAGCGACGAGCGAATAACCGTACTTCACTTGAAGTTTCATCGCGGGCGATCCTGACCTCAGGCTACGCCGGCTGCGCTGCGCGGTCAAGGCGCGGGAATGCCGATTTCGACACAGCCGCCGCTAGATATGAGTGAGAGTGCCCGTGATCCTCGTGCGGCGAAGCGCCCAGGAAAACACCGCGAACGAAAGGGGAATCAGGACCGCGGCGAAGACGAGCAGAGCGACCAGCGGGTGCCACAAGCCGCGCCAGCCGGCACCTTCCAGCAGCGCGGCGCGCATCCCTTGGAGTGAATACGTCACCGGGACGATCCGCGCGAGCATCCGCAACGGCCCGGGCAGCACGCCGACCGGATACATCATCCCGCCTACGAGGCCCGACACGCCCAGCACAATCCATTTCGCGGGATTTCCGCGCTTGAAAAGAATCTGGTAGCTCGCCGACAAAATTCCCAGACCCGCGAACGCGAGGATCGAAGCCACGAGAATCAGCAGCGCGCCGGGCCAGTTCGCGGTCCGTGGCGCGAAGCCGAAGAACAGCGCGCCCATCGCCAGATAGACGCACGTCCGCAGCGCCAGCGCCACGAACGGATACACCGCGGAGCCTGCGAGGATCACGGGGAGCCGGGTTTGCGTCACGAGCAGCGCCTCGAGCGTGCGATTCTGGCGCGCCTCCTCGAGGCTCGAATCGAACGCCGTCATCGACACGCTCAGGTAGTCGAAGAATGCGAAGCCCACCAGCGCGAACGCGAAATAGTTCGCTCCGGCGGGCAGGGTGCGCTCGAGTTGCGGGCTATCGACGAATCGGGCGAGATAGTAAAACGTCGCTACGCCGAAGAACTCCTCGACGGTTTGCGCCAGCAAGGCCATGCGATAGCCCCGCGCGATCTGGAAGTCGCGCCAGAAAAATGCGGCGATCTTGCGGAGCGTCCGCGCGACGTTCATGGGCGCGCCTCGGCGGCTTTCTGGTGGACGAGATGCGCAATCGCGGCCTCGATCGTGGCGGCACCGGTGGACGCGCGAAGTCCGCTCGGGGAATCGCAAGCGATCATTCTCCCGTGGTCGAGCAGCACCACGCGATCGGCGATCTCTTCCACTTCCGCGAGCGAATGCGAAGCAAACAGCAGCGTGGTGCCGCGTTCGCGGACGAGCTTGTCTTTCAGCAAATGCCGGAAATCCGCCGCGGCGAGCGGGTCGAGGCTGCGCGTCGGCTCGTCCAGCAGCAGCACCGCGGGGTCGTGCAGCAGCGCGCGGGCGAGGCCCAGGCGGTGGCGCATTCCGGTGGAGTACGTGCGGACCTGGCGATCGAGGTCGTCCGCGATGCCCATCCACGCTGCGACGGAGCCGATCTTCTCGCGCGCCTCCGTGCCCGAGATGTTGTTCATGGCCGCGAAAAACGCGAGATTTTCGCGGCCGCTCAGCCGCCCGTAGAATCCTTCGTCTCCTCCCGTGTGGTAGCCAAACTGCTTTCGCGCGCCTTCGGTATCGCGGGCCACGTCGAAGCCGACAAGCGCAGCCCGTCCGCGCGTCGGGAGAACCAGCGTGGCGAGGACACGCATCAGCGTCGTCTTTCCCGCGCCGTTGTGGCCGACGAGCGCCACGACCTCCCCGGGCTCCACCGAAAACGAAACACCGGCGAGGGCGCAGACCGTGGCCTGCGCGAATGGATGGAGCAGCGTGCGCCAGCCAGAAAGGGCAGGTGGAAAGTACTTTTCCAGGTTTTCGACGGAGATCGCGGCAGCGGGCATCCTGTGACGTTATAACCGAATTCGGCGGAGCGAATCCAGCGCGAACGCGGAGTTCAGAATGGCGGCGGCGCGAAGGGCGTCGCGGACGGCGGCTCGAGAATCGAAATCGCGTAGCGATACACAGCCAGCCGGGTCTGCTCGCTGATGGGATGCGACCCGATGACCTCGCCAAAGGCCTGGTGGAGTTCGTGCATCTGTTCCTCCGGCAGCGGCTCGAGAAGTTTGCCGAAACGATTCTTGGCCATCGTCATGGGATCGGCGTCGCTTCGCGCGCGCTCCTCGGCTGTGGCAGGCCGCGGCGGACCGGCTGCGGAAGGCGCATCGGTGCGCGCCGGAGGCGCTGCCGCCGGTGCGGGCGCCTTCGTCGCGGGATGCAGAGGCTTCGCGGCTTTCGCCTCGTACTCCTGGTAGAAGATGTAGCGGAACTGCTTTTCGTAGAGCGCCGCGTAGGCGGATTTCACGGCGTCCGCGGGCGGCACCGCGTCGGCGATGGCCTTGGCGGCGAAATCCTTCAGCTCTGCTTCAAAACCGGCGAAGTCCGCCCGGGCCGATTTGGCGGGGCCTTTGCCGGTTCTGGCGAGCGATGCCGCCAGCCGGTCGGTTCGCTCGTCATAGCAGCGGCCATAGACTCGAATTCCGCGGAGCTGGCCATCGGTCGTCGAGGCGCTGGTCGCCGAAACTTTGGCGATCCATTCCGATGAAGTCATTTGCAGAATCTGCGCGCAATTCATCCCGAGCCGGTCGGGGTCCGGCTTCGCGTGAGCCTGGGATTGCGTCTGGGAAGCGCCCGGCAGGGCCACCAGGAGAAGGACGAGTGCGATCGCGCGCCACATGAAGCGAATCGTAGTGCAGCGCGCCGCCGGGTTGCAACAACGCATCTCGGATTTCTACTGGCCCTGAATCCCGCTTGCTGCGCTGGTCACGATGGCTGTCGCGCGCGGGACGATATTCGTGGCGTGGGATGCGACGATCAGCCACCGGCCGCCGCGCTTCACCTCGACGCGCGAAAGGATGGCGTGGCGCGCCGGCATCGTGGTGCCGTCGGGATTGCGGTCGCCGTGGGAATTGACGGACACGTGCACGAGGGCGATTTCCGGCGTCAGGAATTTGATCTGGACGTCGTCGGTCTTCCAGACGCTGCCCTGCACCTTGCCCGAATGGAGATCTTCCAGGCTCTTCTGAAACGGCTCGCGTCCTTTGAACCACTCGCCCGCCAGATTGATGACGTCGGCATCGGGCGCGAAATCGCTCGCCAGAGCCGCGACATCGTGGCGGTTCCACGCCGCTTCCCATCGCGTCTCGATATCGCGGATGGCTCTGTCGTCGGCCGGGGTACCCGACTGCGCGCGCGCGAGCACGGGGAAGAGAAGCAGCGAAACCGCAAGCAGCGGGACTCTTGTTCGCATGATGTGCCTCCACGGCAAAGCGGGCGCGATTGTCTCCGGGAGCGGCGTCCCAGTCAAGAAATGCGGCTCGCCTTCACTGGACTTGGTTGTCAAAGAGCTGTGCGGGCTTTCGTCGAGAAAGCCAGGCCCTGAAAAATTGGCGATTAGAATCGATCGCGATCGTTTGTTTTGAATGACTTCGGCTGGATTCTAATAACGGGAGTAGGCGATTAGAAAATGGGAGATTGGCGGCGGACGCGACAGAGTGCGCCTCTTCACCATGTTCGGCAGCATCTGGTCTGCGCCGAAGAGGCCTAGCATCTTTGGTGATGCCCCTGCCAATCACCGTGCTCATGCTGCGTCCTTTCCGGGGGCTTATCTCCCAGGCTCGACGATCTCTCGAGTGCCTTTCACCGAGGCCTTGGGATCCCTTTCTGTCCGGCGACCTGGGAGCCCTTTTTGGCGCCCCCATTTACGCTAGCACAAGAATGATTTCGTTTTGTCAAGTGATCCCTGTGGACTTCTTTTGGAGAGATAAGATCGCCAGGAGGCAGTGGGCGAGACGAAAGCTACCACGAGAGATGGCCTTGGGCTTAGCGCGGGCGGAGAAGCGCGCGTTCGAGCAGAACTTCAACGGCGCGGTCGAGGCGGCGGTTTCGCGCTTCGGCAGACTTGGCCGAATCGAACCACTCTATGAAGTGGCGGCGAAGCGCAGGCGTGAGCCGATCGAATTCCTTGCGCAGGATGGCACGGCGCTTGAGGGCCGCTTGCAGATCGGCGGGAACGGGAAGGGCGCGCGATGCGCGATCGATGCGAAGCTCCACGCTGACCGCGTCGCCCACGTCCGCGTGCGCCGCTTTCCGCAGCGCCGTGTTGATCTGCATGCGATAGCGCCCGCCGCCGGCCGGAACGAGCGTCGTGCGGGAGATTTTGCCGTTCACGATGGCGACCACGGGGATGTATTTCGGCTTGGCCTGTTTGGCGCCCGTGCTGCGGCTACCGCCGCTGCCGAACTCCTTCGCGAGCGCCTTCCCGATCTCTTCCGGCACGTCCACGTGCCGCATCATCCATATCTTGTAGATCGTCGCCATGAACCGGAATAGCTTGGATTTGGCACTCATGCGATCAGCTCAACACTATGTCTTCCCGTCGTGTGCATCGCTGCTTCCCGCCCCAAGATAGCGCGAATCGGCCTCAGCTCTCTTGCCTCAAAGCAAGAACCACGTCGCCGGACTTACACGAACTACCGCCCACCGATCGGCGCTTGACGCAGTCGGCGGAACAATAGTAGGCTAATAGTTGTTATTATAGGAGTTTCGTATGAGCAAGATTCGATTTGTATTAGGTGGGGAGGAGTTCAACCTCTCTAAGGGAGAGGTCGAGCAAGCTCTAAAGCATATCGGCTCAGACGAAGTGCGAAAATATTACGTCGAGGTTCATGGTCGAAGGTACCCGGTGAAGCAGGCGCTCGCGGTAGCGATCAACCGACCCACGTCCAGATTCATTTCGACAGATGCCACACGGGTGCTGCGGCATTTGGGCTTCCAAGTAGAGCGGCTGGGTTCTCGGCCGGAACAAGCTCGGACTGAGTCCGAGCTCATGTTCGAAGAATATCTTACGTCACAGGGACTCGGATTCTTCGAGTTTGAACCTTCGATCGCCGGAGCGTCTGCGAGACCCGACTATCGCCTGAAGCTCAATAGCGGCCCCGTCTTGTTCGAGGTTAAAGAATTCCGTCCTGATCCCGCGCTATTTCAGAATCTGAGAGGAGGAGCGTACGATCCGTATGGTGCAATACGTGAAAAGATTCAGGCTGGCCGTAAGAAATTCAAAGAGCTGAAGGAACTACCATGTTGCCTAGTCCTGTACAACTTCGGCCACCCGCACGTAGACCTCTCTTGGGAAATCGTATATGGTGCCATGCTCGGTAACCTCGGGTATCAGTTTCCCGTCGACACCGAGACAGGGATAGGAAACCCAGATCGGATGACTCGCGCCTTCCACGGCGGCGGCCTGATGTTCCGGTACGAGGGCGGCGATGCAATCGCCGCGCAAAACACCACGATTAGCGCCGTAATAGCTGTGGGCCATCTTCAGCTTGGCATGAGACGGCTCTCGGCTCATATTGACCGTATCAAGGCGGCCTCGGGTGGCGAAATCGGTTTCGAGGAGGTATGGAGAACGACGCAAGAATCTCAGGGCACCGAAAGGGATGCTTCGCTCCGTCAGTTGCGTGTGAGGGTCTACGAAAACCCATTCCCGCGAATCCCACTGACCCGAGAGATCTTCGGGGGACCGTTCGACGAGCGGTACGGCAAAACTGACGACGGCAAAATCACTCGCCTTTTCGCGGGACAGGAAATCTTGAACCTTGAGAAAGAAGAGGCGGACGCAAGAAGCGCTCTGTCTGAGGCCTTATCCAAGGCGCGTAACGCCGCGATCCGAGAAGGCTAGTAATGAGCCCGAAGCTGCCAGTTGTTTCCGGCAATGATCTGGTAAGGATCCTTGAAAAAGTCGGATACGTCCGCGTGAGGCAGAAAGGAAGCCATGTCCGCTTGCGTCACGCGAATGACCCGCAGCGAAAGCCTCTAACCGTCCCGCTGCACAAAACGCTGAAGCGAGGCCTCCTGCATCGCGTGCTTCGCGATGCTC
>Ga0335077_10000110_pt1 | contig 81002 bp, 59 predicted proteins | sample Lox_Sample_31_FD_207151 | JGI IMG/M metagenome (GOLD analysis project Ga0335077, IMG submission 207151) | Soil microbial communities from Loxahatchee National Wildlife Refuge, Florida, United States - Lox_Sample_3.1 | ecosystem: Environmental > Terrestrial > Soil > Wetlands | place: USA... | reverse complement strand
TGGCTCGGGAATTTTCGCCGCCTGGTGGTGCGTTACGATCGCTCTCTCTCGATCTATGGCGCGTTCTTTCATATCGCCTGCTTCATGATCGTCTTACGGAGGGTTGTGCAATAGCTTCTAGAGGCTCTCTCAGGAGCATTGGGAGCAGCCGCCCCTCAGGGACTAAAGCCCCTGAGTACATTCGTCGCTCAGCACCGCTGAAGCTGTGCCCTCCCGTACGTGCATTGACGAGACATCCTCGAGACGTCACCCGATTGTTCGATTTTGCGGTTCACCAATTGGCACGCTAGCCGCAGATCACGAACGGCACGAGACTGTCGCAATGATGGCGTCGCTGCATACGTTGCAGAACGCGTTCGACAGCGGCTACGGTTTTGACGACGTCTTCTTGCGAAGTCTGCCAATTGGAAACGCTGATGCGCATGGCGCGGCGGCCGTCGCGCGTGGTGGTGCCGGAAAAAAGCGAAGTACCTTCCTTGGCGATTTCCGCGATTACCTGGTCGGTCCAGGTGTTGGAAGGCGTTTCAGAGGAATCAGGGAAGGTGACTAATCCCTGATTGATGATGGGGCGGCTCAACACCTCCACGCCTTCCAACTCTTCCAGCTCGGCAACTAGGCTGGCGGCACAGTCGCAGCAGCGCTCGATCAGTTCGCGCAAGCCGGCGCGGCCGAGTTCACGCAGTGCGGCGTAGGTGGCGAAGCCGCGGGCGCGCCGCGAAAATTCCGGATTCCAGTCCATAGGCTCTCGCACATCTTCCTGCTGTGTGAGGTAACTCGCATGGCAGCTCATAGCGGTACGATGCGCTTCGGGTTCGGCAACGAATGCGTAGCCGCAGTCATAAGGAACGTTGAGCCATTTGTGGCCGTCGGTGGCCCAGGAGTGAGCATGCTCAATTCCGCGAACGAGATGATTGAAGCGCGGGCTGACGGCAGCCCACATGCCGAACGCGCCATCGACGTGAACCCAGGCGCCGTGTTGGCGGGCGATCGGAATGAGCGTCTCAAAATCGTCGAAGCTGCCGGTGTTTACGTCACCAGCCTGGAGCAGCACGATGGCGGGCCGGCCGGCATTTGCGCGCAGAGCCAGTTCGAGAGCGGTGGCGTCGAGCGCGTCGGATTCGTTGAGTGGCAGCGCGTGCAGCGAGTCGTCGCCGAATCCAAGCAGGCGGAGAGCGCGGTCGATGCTGGAGTGGCGTTCGCCGCAGAAAACGCGAATTTGCGGCGAGCCGCTCATCCCCTGGCGCGCGACATCCCAGCCGTGATTCTTGAGCAACCAGCTCCGCGCGGCGGCAAGGCAAGTAGTGTGAGCCGCCTGGCAGCCAGTGACCAGCGCGAACGAACTGGAAGCCGGCAGGCCAAAGAGATCGACGAGCCAGGAGCCAGCCGCTTCTTCCACGATAGCCGCGGCGGGACTGACACTGTAGAGGCCGGCGTTCTGATCCCAAGTGGAAGTGAGCCAATCGGCGGCGAGTGCCGAAGGCAAACATCCACCGACGACCCACGCGTGAAAGCGGGCGTTGGCGGAATGATTGAGCCCACCTTCCACGTCGCGAGCGAGATCGGAAACCACTTCCTCCGGCGGAAGTGGATCGTGATTGAGGGGCTTGCAGAGGCGAGAGCGAAGCGTCTGCACTGAGGCAGTGGCGGCGACGGGAAGGTCATCGACGGTGTGGAGATATTTCAGGGCGTAGTGCATGGCTCGCGCGAGAGCGGGAGTGAATTCTTTGCGCATGGTGTTTGGCCTCCTGTCCGGGATTCCGGACATGGGTCATTAGGCATTGAAGGCGCAGGGCTTGTCCTTTGGCAAACCTGAAATCTGCCTGTGATTTTTCTGAAAGACCACTCCGTAACGCTCCCCGGAAACTAACAAGGATTTGACATTGATGTGACACGCAGCAACCGAGGTTTTGCTAACGTGAGTTCGCCGCGAATTTCTTGGAACGGCGAGCTCTCTCAGCGGCTTGCACGTTCCCCAGCAAAGCGTAACCGCCACCCTGCTTTGCTCGACGAATCTCGACTCAGAGTACGAGGAGAAGAAATGAACCTGCTCGAGCTATTTCCATGGAAATCCAAAAATGAGGAGCGCGAGAATTCGTGCGCGGGTGACCTTCTGGAGCATCCGATCGTATTTGTGGAGCGGTTCTGGCAGTGGAGGGATTCGCTCTATGTTGTGGCTTATCGGGTGCTGGGCGACGCGCGGACCGCGACAGACGCTGTGGAAGCCTGTTTCCGGAAGGCATGCCAGAGGCCGCCGAAATTCGAGTCGGACGGAGCGTTTGGCAGCTGGTTGCTGAGGCTGCTTTTGGAAGAAGCGTTACAGGTGCGTCGCCGCCGGAAATTTGTCCCTAAGGGTTTCTGTCGTCACGCGGTTACGAAGCCGGCCAGCCAGGCCGCAGCATTGGAGCAGGGGATAGACGACCTCTGGTGCCTGGAAACCATGCTCTAGGAAGAAATCAGAAAAAATTCAGGAGCTGCAAAGGACTTCCGCGCAGGCAGTGCGCGTAAATGGGCACCGACAGAACGCTCGGAGCCATACGGCGGATTGCATACGTTTGGAGCAAAGGAGAATAGAGATGACAGTCGATATGGATAAGTTGAACGCATTCCTAGGGCAGTTTGTTGGCGATTTGGGTGCGGCCGTGCACAGCGGCATGGTGGTGATTGGAGAAAAGCTGGGCTTGTATAAGACGCTGGCCAACGAGGGACCGCTGACGTCGGCGGAGCTTTCGGCGAAGACCAAAACGGACGAGCGGTACGTCCGCGAGTGGTTGAGTTCGCAGGCCGCCGGCGGCTACATCACTTACGACGATGCGACAAAGAAGTTCAGCCTGACGGAAGAGCAGAAGTTCACGCTGGCGGACGAGAATTCGCCGGCTTATCTGCCGGGGGCGTTCCAGCTGGCGCTGGGATCGCTGGCGGCGGTGCCGCGAATCACGGAATCGTTCCGGACGGGTGCGGGAATGGGCTGGCACGAGCATGATGACGGCGTGTTCCACGGATGCGAGAAGTTTTTCCGCCCGGGATACGCGGCGAATCTGGTGAGCACATGGATTCCGGCGTTGAAGGACGCCAAGAGCAAACTGGAATCGGGCGCGCGCGTGGCGGATGTGGGCTGCGGAAAGGGCGCGTCGACGATACTGTTGGCGAAGGCGTATCCGAAGTCGCAATTTTACGGGTTCGACTATCACGACAAGTCCATCGAATCGGCGCGGGAAATCGCCCAGCAAGAGGGCGTCGCCGATCGCGTGACCTTTGAAGTGGCCAAAGCGAAGGAGTTTCCCGGCAAGGGATACGACTTCGTGGCCGTGTTTGATTGCCTGCATGATATGGGCGATCCGGTAGGAGCGGCGAAGCACGTGCGACAGTCATTGAACGAGACTGGAACATGGATGATTGTGGAACCGTTCGCGAACGATGAGTTGAAGGACAACCTGAATCCAGTGGGCCGAGTGTACTACTCGTTTTCGACGTTGTTGTGCACGCCGTGCTCGCGCTCGCAGGAAGTGGGATTGTGCCTGGGCGCGCAGTCGGGAGAGACGAGGATCCGCGATGTGATCACGTCGGCGGGATTCAGCCGGTTTCGGAGAGCGACCGAGACGCCGTTTAACATCGTGTATGAGGCCAGACCGTAGGACTTTGCCGCCAGACGCAGAAGCGCGCGTGCCAAGTAATCGGGTGTTTGGTGCGCGCGTTTTTGTTTTCTAGGGAAGGCGAAAGAGTGCAAGAGTGGAAAGGTGAAAGAGTAAAGCTCGGTTTGGGCCGATAGAGTAGGAGCTAGCCGCCGCTGACGGCGGGAACGATCAGGATTTCGGTATGTGCGAGCAATGGAGTAGCGAATTGCCGGAGGTCAGCGAGAGACGGGTGAAGGTGTGTAAGGGTGCAAGGAAGGGAAACCGTATAAGGTGAAAAGTGTCAGGTTCAAGGTGGAAACCCAAGCTAAGGATTGTTACGTCAGAAATTAGGTCACTGATGGTGGCCGCCGTTATAAGTCAGGTACTCCCCCCTCCCCCTGTTTTTTCGCAAGTGTTGACTTGAAAGGGGGTTACGTGCGGCGGGATTTTGTATGTGTTGACTTTAAAGATGTTTAGCGGAAGGGTACTTTTCGCGCTTTCTGGAAGTGTTGACTTAAAAAAGGTTAGGTGGCGGAGTCGAAGGGGATGACGCCGTCGAGTTGCTCCTCGACTTCCACGGGATCCTGGGATTCGGTGGCGTTCCCGGCGGATTCGAGAGAGACGGCCGGGGAATCGGCTGAAGCGGATTGGGATTCGATAGGAGCGGATGCAAGAATCGGGGAGCCGGGCTCGTCGTCGAGAGGATTGAAGGCGGGAGCATCGTAGACGACATCGGGCCAGGTCTTCTGGAATGTTTCCTGGTATTCCTGCCTGGCGAGTTTGTGGGTTTGCAGCATAAGGCTGGCGAGGTAGGCGAGGGTGGTGGCGCGCTTGGGCTTGATGTAGCCTTCGGCGGTGGCGCCGAAGAGTGCGGAGAGAGTGCAACTGAGGTCGCAGGCGGTCATGATCTCGGTTTCGAGGAAGCGGCTGATTTGGCGGCCGGCTTCCTTGGCGTGGACGCGCTCGCGGTATTGCTGGCCGTGGTAGTAACAGAAGCCGACGTCGTCGGGGAATTGGGGCATGGTGCAGCGGCGGCCGTCGGCAAAGGTGAAGAAACACAAGTTGGTGCGATCGGGATTGGTTGGCGCCCTTGTTGACGCTGACCATGCGTCCTGCGTGGCAGGTGATGCCGCCGTTGGAGAGGAAGTAGGGCGGGTCGGCGAAGATGAGGTCGACGGAGGACTCGGGGATGAGGGCGAGGAGTTCGAGACAGTCGCCGTGGTAGAGGCGGATGTGGTGTAAAGGGTCGTCGAAGACGACGTGGCGCTTGAGAGCGTCGGAGGCTGGGCCCTTCACTTCGTGCGGGGTAAAAGATTTGGTCATCGGATGTTGATCGATCTGGATCGTTGATCAGGTGGGTACGGGTGTCAAGAAGGGCTTGGCCACGGAGGCGCGGAGGGCGCAGAGAAGAGCGGGGCGAGATGAAAGGGGAAAGGCGGAAGCGCGGGTCGTTGGAAGAGCCGGCGTGACCCTTCGCGGGGCTCAGGGCAAGCGGACAGCGCAGCATAAAACCAAATTCGCCAATCGGGAGATTGGCGTTCCCGGGGAAGGCAGGCGGCGTAATGCCGCCCCAACGGGCGAGTGGTGCGGTGCGGGGGGCGGCCGGGTTAGACAGAGATGCCGACAGATTCGAGGAAGAGCTTGTCTTCGAAGGTGAGGCGGTCTTCGAAGGAGGCGGTGCGGGAGTAGCGGTCGTCGCTGACACGGATGAAGGGAATCTCGGACGCGTTGTCGGATGTGGGGCGTTTGCGCGGCCCCATCCAATCCATATTCCGCCATCTCAGAAAATCGTTGTCGTTCATCGGGTAAAACCTGTCATTCCCATTACAGCAGTGATGCGGCTGCGGATGGAATTTATTTTTGCGAATAGGAGAAACGAAGGATGTGATACAGCGCACAGGTGTGCAGGGGCGGCCACGGAGGAAGGCGAGAGAAGAGTGCAAGAGTAAAAAGGTACAAAAGTGAAAGAGTAAAGGCAGGAAAGGGGCGCGTCGGCGGCTGGTTGGGAGGCAAGACGCGGGGGTTGAGATACTTGGTCGCCCTTCACGCGTTCAGGGTAAACAAACGGCACTCCTCAGTATGACAACACGGAAGAACCCACCCTTTGCCGAAGGCGCAAAGGGTAGGCCACCCTCACGGGCGACGACAAAGGCAGGCGGCGTAAAGCCGCCTCTACGGAAGAGTGGAGGACATCGAAAAAGAGAAACCGTGCAAAGTATAAGGTGCAACGTGAAAGGTCAGACGGAGGCGAAGAAGGTGGCGTCGGGATTGACGAAGGCGTAGGCCATGCGGGGAGTGTTGAAGGCGAAGGCGGGGGTGCCGTTTTTGTCGAGGAGGATGAGACCGCCGGTGCCTTTGCCGCGATTGGCGAGGAGTTGCACGGCGGCTTGCGCGGCACGCGCGGGAGTGGAACTGGCGGGGCGGAGAAAATCGCAGGCGGTTTTGGCGAGGACGACGCGCATGATGGCTTCGCCGTAGCCGGTGGAAGAGACGGCGCCAGTGTCGCCATCAGCGTAGCAGCCGCAGCCGATGAGAGGAGAATCGCCGACGCGCCCGAGAAGCTTGCAGCAGGTGCCGCCGGTGGAAGTGGCGGCGAAGAGCCGGCCCTGATCATCGAGAGCGACGGCGCCGACGGTGCCCTGCTCGTGGCCGCGATGATGTTCGGCAGCGTGGGAATCGACGCGGCAACGTTCCCAGGCTTCGCGTTCAGCGGGCGAGACGAGTTCGGCGGGATCGCAGAGAGGAATGCCCTGGTCAAAGGCGAATTTTTCGGCGCCTTGGGAGATGAGCATCATGTGGGGAGATTTTTCGAGGACGGCGCGGGCGGCCTGAATGGGATTTTTGATGCGGCGAAGGCCGGCGACAGAGCCGGCTTTGAGAGTGGCGGCATCCATGACGATGGCGTCGCATTCGACGAAGCCGTCGAGATTGAGGTGCGAGCCGAAGCCGGCGTCGAAGACGGGATCGTCTTCGAGGACGGTGATGGAGGCTTCGATGGCGTCGAGGGCGTGGCCGCCGTTGGAGAGGACGGCCCAACCGGCGTGAATGGCGCGGAGGCAGCCGGACTTGCAGGCGTCGACGGCGTCATCGGGGATGTCCCAGGCACCACCGTGGACGATGAGAGAGGGTCGCATGTGCGGAAGAAAGAGAATATCAGATATCGGTGGGAATCCAGGGTGTAAGGGTGCAAAGGTGTAGAAGTGCAAGTGTGAAATAGGAATTATGCAGGTGCATCTCGGAGTAAGAAAAACCGTATAACGTGCAAAGTGAAAAGTGAAATGCAGGGTTAGACGAAGAAGTCGAGGAGGAAGAGGGAGAGGCCGAGGAAGAGGAGGAAGGCGCCGAGGGAGAAGCGGCGGCGGGGGAGTTGCGTGACGGAATGGTAAAAGCTGACGGGGATGACGCGGAGACGGGACTCGCCGCGCCGCAAGTAAAAGGGTCCGGCGGGGACGTAACGGGAAAGATTGCGGCGGAAGAGGGAGAGTTCGCTGTCGACCCAGAAGGTGAATTCGTGGCGATGGCGCCAGAGGTAGAACGCGCCGAGAACGAAGACGGAATAGCCGAGGCAGGCAAGAACACCGAGCTCTGGACCGTTACCCCAATACAACATGTGACCTCACAGCGAGCCGGGAGACAGGCGGAAATCACGCTTCTTCGTGAATCGTAGAAACGCGAACGACCTCAAATTCTTTTTTGCCGTTGGGCGTGGCGACCTGGACTTCGTCGCCGGCTTTGCGATTTAAAAGAGCGCGGCCAATGGGAGAGGTCGTGGAGATGAGACCCTTCTCGACGTCAGCTTCCTCGGTGCTGACGAGCTTGTACTCGACTTCGGCGTTGCGCTGAAGATCCATGACGACGATGCGCGAGCCGTAGCCGGCGCGGTCCTTCGGAATGTTGGTGAGATTGAGCATGCCGAGGTCGCCCATACGCTTTTTGAGCTGGCCAATTTTGGCGTTGACGTAACCCTGACGCTCCTTGGCGAACTTGTACTCGGCGTTTTCCGAGAGGTCGCCGTGCGCGCGGGCAACGGCAATTTCTTTGGGAAGTTCGACGTTGAGTTCGTGCTCGAGGGCGTCGATTTCCTTTTGCAGCTTTTGTTTGATGACAGCAATTGGATCGGACATGGTTCCTGCGTCGTAAAGAAAAATGACGCGGAGCCCGGCAAAGCCGAACTCCGCGTGGAGAATATTATAGATGGGAGAGAAAGCGCGGGACAAGGGGGTAGGAGGAGCCGCCGGGGGGAGGGCCAGAGGGACGGCCAGAGGCTAGCGAACGGTGACCTTGACGGAATTGGAGATGGGGGCACCGGACGGACCGGCGATGGTTAGGGTGTAAGTGGTTGTTTTCTTTGGGGATACATCGAGACAGCGGTAATGGGAGGGCCAGACGTCGCCGGCAGGCGGGTCTAGGGAGACGGTCTTGGCGTTGGAAACGTCATAGCAGAGCTGGGCGGGTTGGCCCGGGCGGATGATGGAGGGGGAGACGTAGAGGGCGCGAATGGCGAGTTCGGAGCCGCCAAGTTGGTCGATGGCGGCGCGGTCGTCGGCGTTGCGTTTTTCAGCAGCTTCCTGGGCGGCGCGGCGATCGAAAGCGCGATTGGACTCGTAGCGAGAAACCGCCACGAAAATGGTGTAAGCGGCGGCAATCGCCAAGACGGCGAAGGTGATCAACGTGCGCGACTTAGAGCTGGGCGCGGGTGATGAATGGGGAGCGAGAGTCATGAGTTCTCCATCCACTACGATAACGCGTAGGAGACGAAAAACGGAGTACAGGAAATAGGGGAGGCGAGGAAAAGCAAGGACGGAACGAACAGTGGGAAAGGCAAGAAAAGGCCAAGGCAAGAAAAGGCCAAGGCAAGAAAAGGCCAAGGCAAGAAAAGGCCAAGGCAAGAAAAGGCCAAGGCAAGAAAAGGCCAAGGCAAGAAAAGGCCAAGGCAAGAAAAGGCCTCACCCCTGAAGGGGTGAGCTACAAGGCGGGAAAGAGGTCGGGGAGGATTTCGCCGGCCTTTCCGAGGAAGCATTGGTGAAAGACGCAAAGATTGGCGGGAGGCTCCGGGCCGACGTAATAAGTTCTGGCGCGGCGTGCAGCGTGAGCGGCAAAGTTGGCGGCGGGCTCGACGGTCCCGGAAGTGCCGATGGCGAAGAAGAGCGTAGCGCTGTCGAGGGCCGAGAAAATCTTCTCGAGGTGAAAGGGAGTTTCGCCGAACCGGCAGATGTGCGGGCGAATCTGGCCGCCGCACTCGCAGCGGGGAATGCCGTCGGGTTGTTCGTAGAGCTGCGTGTCTTCGAAGGGCGGGAGGGAGCACGAGTCGCAGCGGGATTTAAAAAGTTCGCCGTGCATATGGACGACGCGAGAAGAGCCCGCTTGTTCGTGGAGATAGTCGACGTTTTGCGTGCAGAGGAAGAGGCGATCGCAGAGTTGCCGGCCGAGAGCGGCGATGGCCTGGTGGGCGGGATTAGGCATGGCGGCAGAGGCGACGCGGCGGCGCATGGAATAGAAATCCCAGACGAGGCGGGGATCGCGGCGCCAGGCTTGAGGCGAAGCAACGTCTTCGAAACGGTAGTTGCGCCAGAGTCCGCCGGCATCACGGAAGGTGGGGATACCGCTTTCGGCGCTGACGCCAGCGCCGGTGAGGAGGAAGACGCGGTCGGTGGAGGAGAAGGAGAGAGGTGGCATTGGTAACAAGAATACGCGAAGAAGCCGAGATCGCGGTGGCCAGTCGGTCCTTCGAGGCCCAGGGTAAACGAGTGGCACTTCCCGGAACAGCAAAAACCGTCAAAGGTATAAGGTGAAGAGTGAAAGATTCAAAGTGAAGAGCGGTGACGCGGCGCAATTTGGAAAACCGCCGACGCGTCGCCGCACTCCAAGGAGCGGACGGCCTCCCTTCGAGACTCGGGGCAGGCAGAAGGCGATCCCTGCAACCGCGAAATCACAGGGCGGAGTGGAGGACTTCGTAGAGACGGTCGGCGACGATGACATCTTCACGGGGCTGGAGCATCCAGACACCAACGACGACAACGTTGCTGCCGCCGGGAAGGCCGGCGCTGGCGGGAGCTCCGCCGGTGCTGGGATTGAGTTCGATGCGGGGCTTGCCGGCGCGCATCTGCTTCTTCACATCGGTGGCGGAAATTTTGATTTTGGATTGGTCGTAGCTGACGACGAGATGCGGAACCTGGTTGGCGACGGGCGGGACGAAGGTCTGCGTCTGGACGGTGGGCAGAGTTTTGAGTTTGGCGGCGATGAGCTCGGCGCGCTTCTGATATTCGGCTTGCATGGCGGCGTCGTCTTGGGAAAGAAACCAGTCGACAGCGGCGACCAGGCCGACGATTTCTTCCTTGGCGACTTTCAGGCCGCGGCCGACGGTATTAGAGTTGGGGGAATTATTGGCCTTGGCGGCGGCGATGAGATCTTTACGGCCAAGGAGAAGGCCGGTGCATTGCGGGCCGCGGAGTCCTTTGCCGCCGGAGAAGGTGACGAGGTCGAAGCCCATTTGGGTGTAGTTCCAGAGATTGGAGATGGGAGGAACGTCGGCGGCGGCGTCATTGAAGCAGGGGACGTTGTGCTGGTGAGCGACACGGATCCAATCTTCGCGGGAGATTTTGCCGCCTTCAGCCGCGTTGAAGAAATGGGCCATGACGGTTTTGTCATTGAAGGCCTTCTCGTAATCTTCGAGGGTTTCGACTTCGACGAATTTGATGCCGCAGTTGCGGAGGGCGTGGTCGTAATCGTAGCGGTGAGTCTTTTGGACGATGACTTCGTCTTTAAGCTTGGCGAGGTCGACGGGAATGGCAAGGATGGCGTCGGCATTACCGTGCGTCATGCAGGCGGCGGTGCCGACGGTGAGCGCGGCGGCGGCGCCGGAAGTGATGAGAGCAGCTTCGCACTTGAGGCGCTTGGCGAGATATTCGCCGGCGGCGTCCTGAAGTTCGTTGAGATTCACGGGCTGGAGCGAGGCGAGAGCGATGGCGGCCTGGACTTCGTCGGGCATGGTGGAAGCGGAGAGGATAGTGTAGGTGCCCGCGGCGTTGATGAAGGGAGTGACGCCCAGTTTGGCGTAATAGTCCACACCTTTTGCGGTCGGGGGAGAAGTGAGTTCCCGCGCGGAAGAGATCGGAGCGGTGAGAGCGGCGGCGGTACCGGCGATAGCGGTGGCGGCGGATTTCTGGAGTAGGTTGCGACGAGAAAGTTTGTTGGGCATTGCGTGTCCTCCGAGATTAGAAAACGGAAAAGCAAGAGAAGAAAGTTGGTGGCGTTCGGCCGTAAGAACCCACCCTTCGCAAACTACGCGAAGGGTAGGCCACCCACAAGTACGTGGTTGGTCGGCGGCGTGATGGGGGATTAAGAGAGGTTCCTCGCTGCGCTCGGAATGACGCGTTTTGTTTTAGTGCGGCGCTGTTCATATCAGTGGCGGGGGAAGTCGTCGGCGGTGGAGGGCTTGTCGTTGCCCATGCCCGGGGACTTGAAATATTGCGGACGGGCTTTTTGCCACTCGACCATGCTGAGGCCCGAGGGATCATAGAGAATGCGTCCAGCGCGAACGGTCAGGCGGGCGGTAATGCGGTAGTCGCCATCCATACGGGCCACACCGCAATCGATGTAGCCGAATTTTCCGTGTTGCTCTTCGAGGACGGCGATATCCGCATCCTTGCCGACGGAAAGCGTACCGAGATCGGGGCGATGAATTTCGCCGGCGGGGTTCACGGTGGAACGTTTGATGAGGTCATCGAGTGGAACGCCCATGGAGCGGAACTTGGAAAGGACATTGGTGAAGCTGAGGATCGAGTAATTGCCGGTGTGGAGATCGGTGGACATGGAATCTGGGACAAAACCCTGCTTCACGGCCGGAACAGCATTGCGGAACCAGAAACTGCCGGCACCGTGACCGACATCGAAGATGACGCCGCGTTGGCGGGCCTCAGTCATGATGGGGTTGAGTTTGCCGTCGTCGAGCAGAATGGGGAACTGTTGCGCGAAGACATGGGTGTGAATGTCGCCAGGCCGGGCTTTTTTGAGGATGAGATCGGCGTAGGTGCGATCGGGGCGAGGCCAGAAATCGTACATGACGGGGCGATGGGTGGCTTCAGCACAGGCGATGGCGCGATCGACGGCAGCCCAGGGAGTGTGCTCGCCGTCCCAGGGAGCCTCGGTCCAATAGTGGGCGGTTTTGATGCCGACGATGAGGTCGGGATATTTATTGATGGTGTCGACGCAGCGCTTGACGTCCATTTGATCGACAGTCTGCTCGAGGCCGCCGTTCATACCGTTGGCAACGATGTTGAGGAAGGCGAGAACGCGGACATGAGCGTGATCGATGACTTCGAGTTTGGTCTGGAGGAAGGTGTCGGCGCCGGAAGTGCCGGCGTCAACGATGGTGGTGACGCCGGACTGGAGAGCGAGATCGGCAAAAATGCCGAGGGAATCTTCATTGGAACGGGCGGAGGGCTCGAACCAGTTGAGCGGGGCGCCGCCATGACCAACGTGGTAGTGAATGTCGATGAGGCCGGGAGTGACGTAGAGGCCGGAGACATCGACGACCTTAGCGGCGGAGTCGGCAGGAATGTCCTTTGCGACGGCGGCAATTTTGCCACCGGTGACGGCGACGTCCAAGACGGCATCGATTTTGTTTGCGGGATCGATGACTTGGCCGCCCTTCAGGAGGAGATCGTAGTGCGGAGTTTGCGCAAGAGCAGAGGCGGCGAGGAGCAGGGAAAAGGCGATCGGAAGAATTCGATTAAAAAACAAGGTCATAGCCAAATCCTTGTGTTAAAACGTTACAAGACGATTCCCGGCAAGTGTACCGAGTTGGGAGAAGGTTGTCACGGGTTGTTGGGAGGATTGAAAGAAAGGCGTCAGAGAACGGCCTCACCCCTGAAGGGGTGAGCTACAGGAACGGAGCGGACGGTGGGAATGGACCGAAGAACGTTCGTGCAGAGGACATGCATCGCGAGCGCGGGATTGCTGGTGGGAGGAATACCGACGCTTGGTGAAGATGAGGTGGTGCTGCCCAAGGCGCCGCCGATTGACGTGCATGAAGCGCCGCTGGCGACGAAATCGCCGCTGGGAATGCCGGGACTGTATCCGGGGCGCGTGGTGGAGTTGCACGACGCGCGATCGATTGTGGGGAATCGCGTGTCGCAAGCGGCGGTGCGCGGGATGCTGGAGCAGGGACTAAAGGAGTTGACCGGCGAGAAATCGGCGGAGTCGGCGTGGTCGAGGTTCATCGAGCCTCACGACGTGGTGGGCGTGAAGATCAATCCCTCGGGAGCGCCAGCGTGCTGTTCATCGCCGGAACTGGTGCGGGAGATTCTTCGGGGGGTGCAGTCGGCGGGTGTGCCGATGCGAAATATTGTCGTGTACGACCGGTTTGGCAACGAGATGGATTTGGGGAGCTACCAGCTGCTGATGCCGCCCGGCGTACGCGTGGTCGGAGTACAAGACAGCCGCCTGGACGAAGCGGGATACGATGCGAACGTGTATTGCCAGGTGGACTTCTTCGGGGAGTGGGAGACGCGGTCGTACATGGCGAGCATCGTGGCGAACGAGGTGACGAAGATTATCAATGTGCCGACGTTGAAGGATCATTCGGCGTCGGGAGTGACGGGCTGCCTGAAGAACGTGGCCTACGGGACGTTTAATAATGTGGCGAGGTCGCACAAGGAGCCGTATTCGTTCACAAATCCGCTGATTGGGGTGATGTGCACGGTGGAGCCGCTGCGGTCGAAGGTGGTGCTGAACATCATGGATGGAACGCGAATGGTGTGGCACGGCGGGCCGTTGACGCAGAACCAGGATTTTATTTATCAGGCGGGATTGATGCTGGTGAGCACGGATCCGGTGGCGATGGATACGGTGGAGCTGGAAATCATCGACAAAAAACGACGAGAAGAAGGCGCACCGTCGGTGTGGGAACACAAGGCGAGCAGCATTACGAGGAACAGCCGCGAGTTTTACAGCGATGCGAGCAAGAGTCTGTTCTACCGGCAGCCGGGGCATATCGCGGCGGCGGGGAAGTTGGGATTGGGAGTTTCGGATTTGAAATTGATCGATCTTCGGAAGATGGAGGTCGGCGCGTAGGTGAAGTGGCTGAAGTTGAGCCACGATCCCGCCGCTACGAGCCAGCCAAAAGCGCTGAGTCTCCGGTAGGGATTGGAGTCACGTGCGGCTAGCCATTCGCGGGAAAAGTCCTCAGGCCTCGAAGGCCTGAGCTACAGATGGCGCGAAGAATTCACGGGATGGAAGGTCATGGGAAAGAACGATAGAGATGCGATGGCGGGGGAAGTGGCGGGAAACAACGATTGGGTAACGCTGCTAAAGGACAATACGCGGACGCAGGGACTGGGCGCGGCGGCACTGGAGAATCCAGGCAAGGCCAAATGGCAAATGCGCGTGGGGAGTTCCATCCGGACAGCTCCGGTTTGGCGCGACGGTACGTTGTACGTGACTTCGATGCAGGGACATCTGCACGCCATCAGCGCCGATAACGGAAGAGAAAAGTGGAAGTTCAAAGCGGGCGGGCAAATTTATTCGACGCCGGCGCTGCATGGAAAGAATGTGTTGTTTGGCTGCAACGATGGCCGAGTGTACGCGGTGAACGCGGAAAGCGGCGCGAAGGCGTGGGAAGCGAAGACGGACGGGGAAGTGTGGGCATCGCCGGCGGTGCTGGGCGGCGTGGCGTATTTCGGCAGCGGCGACGGGCACGCGTACGCGGTGGAGGCGGATTCGGGCAATGGGAAGTGGAAGCAGACACTGGGCGGAAGGATCCATTCGACGGCATACGCGACGGAGAAGGCGATTTATTTGGGCTGCGGGGATGGGCACGTGCACAGCCTGGACGCGGTGACCGGAAAAGATATATGGAGCACGGCGACGGCGAACGGAGTGAATTCCTCGCCAGCGCTGGCGGGCCACACGCTGGTGATCGGCTCGGAAGATTTTTTTGTGTACGGAATCGATGCCGGTACAGGAGCAGTGAAGTGGAAGTATGAGACCGGGCTGGGGATTGCGTCGTCGCCGGCGGTTTCGAATGGCGTGGCGGTGATTGGCGGGAAAGACGGGTTCTTGTACGCGCTGGAAGCAGCGACGGGAAAATTGAAGTGGAAAGCGCGCGCGGGAGAAGTGATTACGGCGCCGCCAGTGTTTGGGGCGGGGATCATTTATATCCAGTCGTGGGGATTGCAGGCGCTGGACCCGGAGGACGGGAAGATTTTGTGGCGCGCGGGGCTGGGCGGATCGATTCAGGGCGCCCCGATTGTGATGGGCAAGACAATTTATGTAACCAGCGAATCGGGCGATGTGTATGCGCTGGAGTAGAGCGCTGGGCACTGCGCTAGCGGGAGCGCTCGGAGCGATTCTGATGGTGGGTCCGGCCGGGCAGTCGCAAACCAAGACGCCGCCGGTTCACAAAACAAAATACGTGATGGGGACGGTGTACGAGATTGCGGCGTACGACGAATCGCCGGCGCGGGCGTCGGCCGCGATCGACAAGGCGTTTGCGAAGATTGCGTATCTCGACGGAGTGCTGAGCAACTACAAGCCGGAAAGCGATCTGAGCCGGCTGAACCGCGACGGACACTTTCGCGCGGTAAAGGTACCGGCGGATCTGTACCGCGTGATCGAGGAATCGCTGCGGTATTCGAGGATTTCCGGCGGGGAATTTGACATTTCGGTGGGACGGCTGGTGGATTTGTGGAAGGCGGCGTTGCGCGGCGAACACGCGCCCACGGCGGAGGAGCAGGCGAAGGCGCGGGCATGCGTGGGGTACGAAAAGATCAAGCTGATTCCACCAGATGAAGTGGAATTCGAATCGCCGTGTCTGCAGATCGATGTGGGGTCGATCGGGAAGGGTTACGCGGTGGATCGCGCCGTGGAGATTCTGCGGGCGAACGGGATTCAGAATGCGTTGGTGGATGCGGGGCAGAGCAGCATTTATGCAATGGGAGCGCCGCCGGGGCAAAAGGCGTGGGAAGTGCACCTGCGGGATCCATCGAATCACGTCGATCCGGTGGTCATGCTGAGCGGGAACAGCGTTTCGACTTCGGAGCAGACCCCGGCAAGTTTGCTGGGGAATCAGGCGGCGGGACACATCATCGATCCGGAGAATGGCAAGCCGCTGGAGACGAAGTACGCGTTGAGCGTGGTGGTGAAGACGGGAACGGCGTCGGATGCATTGTCGACGACGCTGCTGCTGGTGGGGCCGGAAAAAGGAAAAGCGATCGTGAGGCAATTGCCGGAAGCGGCGGCAATCTGGGTTTCCGCGGACGGCGCGACGGAGATGGTGTCGACAGGGCCGGAGATTCGGATGAGAGATCGAAGCGTTAGCGCCGAAACAAAAGAGTAGCCCACCCTATGCGCACAACCCGCGCACAGGATGGGGCACCCTCAAGATTCAGCGGCTATCGCACAGAGGAAGAAATCGGCACAGGCTAAAGCCTATGCTACGGCTGGCTGGTAAAGGAAAAATGATGAGGATCAGGAGAGTCGCTCTGGTGGTGGGATTGTTGGCGGGGTTGAGCGCGCAGCTGAGTGGGGCGAAAGTGTATTTGCGGTGGACGCAGAGCGCGTTGCCGCTGACGAAAGTGCTGGGCGTGAACGAGATCGTGATTCCGTGGAACGAGACGGCGAGCGCGCTGCTGGCGGAAGCGAAAAAGCAGGGTTATGAGGCATACGTGGAGGTAGGCGCCGCACAAATTGCGGATGCCGTGAACGCGGCGGTGAAGGCGAATGCGGCCGGGGTGATCTTGCGCGGAGAAGCGGCGGAGGAGAGCGCGCTCGCGGAGAAAGCAAAGGAAGTGAGGAAGGCGCATGCGAAGTTGAAAGTGATGGTGCTGGACGCGCACGGGAAGCAGCCGGAGATGCGCGGGTGGCTGGTATTCAAGAAGGATGGAATTTTGCAGGTGTCGAGCTCGACGTCGCAGCCATGGCTGAATACGAACCTGGCGGCGATCCGGTACGAGCGCGGATTCGAAGGGAAAGAGCCGCTATATTCGTTTGCGTGGGACGAAAGCGGCCCGCTGGTGAAGGAGTTTGGGCCGAAGCCGGTGGACTATGCGCTGGCGATTGCGGAGGCGGGAGCGTATCACGCGGACCTGGTGCTGCCGGTACACGAAGCACAGCAGAAGGGGCTGGCGAGCGGAAGCAAAAATACGCTGGACGATTGGGCGCGGGTGAAGCAGTACCTGGAGTTTTATAGGGCGAAAGACGGAAGCGAAGCGGCGGCGGAGGCGCGTGTGTGCGTGTTGACGGAAGATTTTGACGCCACGTTTGAGGCGCTGAACCTTATGGCGCGGCACAATATTCCGTTTCGAGTGATGAAGTCGTCGGAAGTGAAGGGAAAGGATCTGGCGGCATGCGATGTGGCGATTGCGTTTGCGGAGCCGGGGAAGGAATTGGCGGCGGCGCTGAACGATTTTGCGGCGAAGGGCGGCGTGGCGGTGCTGGTGAAACTGCAGGGGCCGTTTGCGTGGGAGTCCACGGGAACGGGCGTGAACAATGGGCCATCGATGACATACACGGTGGGGAAAGGGCGCGTGATCCAGCTGAAGGAAGCGATCATCGATCCTGAGACGTTCGCGCAGGACGTGCGTCGATTGATGACGAAGGCGAGCGTGCCGGTGAGTTTATGGAATTCGCTGACGACGCTGGTGGCGGCATATCCGGGAACGAAGGCGGGCGAGACGATTGTGGAACTGGTGAATTACGACGAAGAGTCGAGCGAAGTACAGGTGCAGGTGAAGGGCACGTTTGGTTCGGCGAGTTACGAAACGCCGGAACGCGGGCGAAGCGAGAAACTGAAGACCACACGGGTGAATGGATTCACGCAGTTTGTGGTGCCGGATTTGGTGGTGGGCGGACGCCTGCGGCTGGAATAGGTTTGCGCTGCAGCGCGGACGTGGAAGAAGAGAAGGCCTCACCCCTGAAGGGGTGAGCTACAGGGTGACGGGCTAAAGCCCATTCTACTGGGGTGAGCCCTGGACGGTTTGGCCGGCGACGACGGTCCAGAGGACCTTGGTGTCGCGCATGTCTTCAGGGGGGACGGTAAGGACATCGCGATCAAGGAGGATGAGGTCGGCGCGCTTGCCGGGAGCGATGGAGCCGATCTTGTCGAGCAGGTTCATGGCGCGGGCGGAATTGCGGGTGTAAGCGTAGAACATGGCGAGACGCGGCATGTCTTGCGAAGCGTCGAGGACACCTTCGGGTCCTTTGCGGGTTTCCGCCTGATAAATTCCGTAGAAAACGTTGGCGGTGGAGACGGGCCAGTCGCTGGCCCCGGCGATGACGGCACCGCTGTTGAGAAGCGAGCGAGCGGGATACTGCCACTTGTAGATTTCCGGATCGACGTAAGGTTTGACGAGCGTGATGGTGTCGGGACCGGCTTCGGCCCAGAGGAGTTGGAGAGCACTGATGACGCCGAGTTCGCGGAAGCGGGGGAAATCCGCGGGATCGACGAACTGCTCGTGCGTGAGCGTGTGCGGAAGACTGGAGCCGGGATTGGCTTTGCGCGCGGCGGCGATGCCATCGAGGGCGGCTTTGACGGCGCCATTGCCCAAGGCGTGGACATGGATGATCAGGCCCTGTTTATCGGCAGAGACGCAAAGTTCCGAAAATTTCGCAGGATCGAAAAGGAGTTCACCGTTGCGGCCAGTGTTTCTGTAGGGTTTGGTGAGATTGGCGGTCTGGGAAGGAATTTCGACCACGCCATCGGCGAAGATTTTGATGCCCGTAATATGGAGATTGGGGATGCCCTTGAGGGATTCGCGCGCCTGTTGCACGGCGGCAAGTTCAGCTGCGGGATCTTTAGCGAAAACCTGGGGAAAGGCGTTGATTTCAGAGACAAGTTCGCCGCTATTGGCGAGTTCTTTGTAGGCTTTCAGAACGATTTCGTCGGCGAGTGGGTCCAGCCAGGCAGTGATGCCAAGCTTGTAGTTGTATTGCAGAGCGGCGCGGGCGGCGGCCAGGAGTCGTGCGTCGGTGGGCTTTGGCAAAAGCGCAACGACCTTTTGCATGCCAGCATCGACGAGGAAGCCGTTGGGCTCGCCATCCTTGGCGATGCCGTAATAGCTGCGCTGATCGGCGGTAAGCGTTTTGAGGAAGGCGGCGTTTATACCAGCACGAGCAAGCAGCGCCGGATTGGCCCAACCGGTGTGGCCGTCCATACCGCGGAAGAAGACAGGCTGGTCCTTGTAATTGCCAGCGCTGAACTTGGCGTTGAGTTCATCGGTATGGGACCAGAATTCGAGCGGGAGGCCGAGAATTTCGACGATGTCGCCGTTCTGTGCCACGCCGGAGGTTTTGGATTCGGCGACGAACTTGACCAGGTCGTCCATGGAGCGGACTTTTTCGCTGGCGTCGGCGGAGATGAGATTGATGCCGCCGTAGATGGAGTGGCTGTGCGAATCGATGAAGCCAGGGAACAGCGTTTTGCCGTGGAGGTCGACGCGTTCGGCCTTGGCGGAGCCGACCGCATTTTCCACTTCCGCGAGATTGCCAACGGCGAGAATCTTACCGCCACGAATGGCGACGGCATCAGCGTAAGGATTTTCAGGTTCGGCGGTGAAGACCTTGGCGTTGAAGAGGATTTTGATGGAGTTGGCGTCGTCGGCGCGGAGAAGCGGAGCATTTGTGAGGGTGGCAGCGACGAGAGCAAAGATCAGAGAAATACGAAGATGAGTGCGAAGCACGAGACCTCTCAGTTGCATATTGAGATGAAGGACAGACGAAGGCACCCCCGAAAGCGCCGGCCCGCCCGGATTCACTAAGGTTGCGTAAATCGAGGAGAGTGTCCAATATACGTTAAGTAGGGTGTCATACCTAGCGGGTATAAGGACGACCGCGTGGAACTCCGCCATCTACGTTATTTCGTGGCAGTCGCCGAGACGCTGAATTTCTCGAAGGCTGCGGCGCGGCTGCACATGGCACAGCCACCGCTGAGCCGGCAAATCAAACAACTGGAAGATGAGTTGGGAGCGGTGCTGCTGATTCGCGACCGGCGGCGAGTCGTGTTGACGGATGCGGGAGAGATCTTCCTGCAGGAGGCGCGCGGGATTCTGAACCAGACAGAGCACGCGGCGGAATCGGTGCGGCGAGCAGCCAAGGGCGAGTTGGGGAAGTTGCGCGTGGGAATCGGGTCGGGGCTGGGGCGGGCGGTGAACCGGGTGCTATTCGAACACGTGAAGTCGTATCCCGGTGTGGAAGCGGAGTGCCAGGACATTTTGTCGAGCTTGCAGAACGGGGCTTTGGTTGAACGAGAGATCGACGTGGGATTCATGCGGCCGCCGATCGACGTAGAGAGTCTGGCGTCGCAGAAATTGTTCGACGAGCCATTTTATGTGTACCTCCGGAAGAGGAACCCGCTGGCGCGACGGCGGAGGTTGAAGTTGGAGGAATTGAAGGACGAGGCGCTACTGCTGTACGACCGGAATGTTTCGCGGGGCGTGTATGACACAACGCTGGAGCTGTATCGCGAGGCGGGGCTGACGCCGCGAATTATTCGCACGCACACGGCGCCGTACGATGAGGCCGGCGCGGTGCTGGTGGCGTCGGGGAAAGGGATTTACCTGGGAGTGGGGGCGGTGCGGAGCAAGCCGGGCGGGGCCAATGATGTGGTGATGGTGCCGCTGGATGAACCGAACGCGAAGGTGGCGGCGCACGTGGTGTGGAGAAAGGGCGAGACATCGGGAGTGGTGCTGGCGTTTTTGGAAACGGTGAAGAAGGTGTTTCGGAATCACCGGTAGGGGCGGGATTGTTGGCAAGCGGGTGGATTTGCCGTTGCGGACCGGTTCAGGCCCTTCGTCGCGAAAGACGCTTCGCAGGATGATAAGTGTTTTGTTTGTATATAGACAAAAGCCGCTGGCATGAAGGCCAGCGCTACAAGAGACGAAATAAAGCTTGCGCAGATGAGCGCAAGATCAGTTGATCGTGCGGACAAGGGCGCGGCGTGCTGCGCCCCTACAAGAGAAAGATGGACGCGTACCCTTGGAAGCTCAGGGCAAGCCCTTCGAAGATCAGGGCAAGAAGCGTCCTCTACAAGAGGAATTTGAGATTGCGGCGGGACGGTGGGAAAAGCCTCAGGCCTAGAAGGCCTGAGCTACAGGTTGTTGTTGCGGCGTGTGACCCAAGGCTTCGTCGACCAGAGCCAGAGCTGCTTCGTAGACGTCGAGGCCTTGGCGGAGTTCGTCTTCGGCGATGATGAGCGGGGGGCAGCACCACAGCATGTTGAAGCGGGAGAAGGCGTAGACGTGCTTGGACTTGATGTGCGCGGCGAGCTTGCCCATTTCCGGGCTGGTGCCGTTGAAGGGAGCGAGCGGCTCGCGGGTGCGCTTGTCTTTGACGAGCTCGATGACGCTGAACAGGCCGATGTGGCGGACATCGCCAACGCAGGCGAATTTGCGCTTCATGTCTTCAAGGCGAGAGGCGAGATAGCGGCCCTGCTTTTCGACGTTGGCGAAGATTTTTTCTTCTTCGTAAATGCGGAGATTCGCGACGGCAGCGGCACAGCAGACGGGATGGCCGCTGTAGGTGAGTCCTCCCCAGAGCATGTGATTTTCAAAATAGTCGGCGATGGGCTTGGAGACAATGACGGCACCGAGCGGGAGATAGCCGCTGGTGAGGCCCTTGGCGCAAGTGACGATGTCGGGCTTGATGCCGTAGTGCTGCGTGGCGACCCACTTGCCGGTGCGGCCGAAACCGGCCATGACTTCGTCGTCGATGAGCAGGATGCCGTACTTGTCGCAGAGGGCGCGGAGTTTTGGATAGTAATCGTCAGGCGGAACAAGCAGGCCATTGGAGCCGGTGATGCCTTCGCACATGATGGCGGCGATGGTCGCGGGACCCTCCATCTGAATGATTTCTTCAATGTGGCTGACGCACTCGCGATGGCAGGTTTCGACTTTCTGGCCGAACGGGCAGCGGTAGCAGTAAGGATCGAAGACGCGGACGATGCCGGGAACGCCGGGCTCAACGGGCCAGCGGCGGGGATCGCCGGAAGCGGTCATGGCGCCCATGGTGGCGCCGTGATAGGAGCGGTAGCGGGTGATGATCTTGTCGCGGCCGGTGAATAGGCGCGCCATTTTCATGGCGTTTTCGTTAGCTTCGGCACCACCGAGCGTGTAGAAGGATTTGGCGAGGCCGGTGACTTCAGCGAGTTTTTTGCCGAGAGCGCCGCGAGGCTCGGTGGCGAAACCGGGACCGGCGAAGCAGAGTTCATCGACTTGTTGCTTGATGGCGGCGAGAAGCTTCGGATGCTGATGGCCAACGTTGAGATTGATGAGCTGGGAAGAGAAATCGAGCCAGCGATTGTCGTCACCATCCCAGAACCAGACGCCCTGTCCGCGTGTCATGTGGATGGGATTGGAGCTGCCCTGGACGGACCAGGAGAACATCGTATAGTCGCGATTCTCCTGGACGATTTGCTTGGAATTGGAAGCCATGAGGGTAAAACCTTTCTCGAGATGAAGGGTAGGAATACATGGTAGAGGGAGAGGGGCAGGAAGGCAATGGGAGGGGGGATGACAAACCATGAAGCACGCGAAATCGTGATTGAAGGGATTAATTACGCCGCGTATCGCGAGACGGAGTCGTCGCTCCACGATTCGGACAAGAACCGGCTGTTCGGGTCTGAGCATTACAGATCGGACCGGCCCGTGTATCAGCCAAGCCCGTGGGCTGAAGGGGATTTTGAGGAAAAGATGGCAAAGCTGCTCGGATGGGCGAATATACTCAACCGTTCTGTCGCCAAATTTCAAGACGCACAATCACCTCTGGAAAAGGAAGAGTCTGTTTTAGGTCGAGTGATTCGGCGTGCGAGGCGTGGGTACTCCCCGAAATAAGAGGCCGTGAGAGCGGCGACTAGTTACCTCAGTTCGAAGGAAGAGCGGACCGCCTCAGAAGGCGGTCCCTACAGCCGCTGGTATGAGGGCCAGCGTTTCGTCGACAAACCCGCCGATCGGGAGATCGGCGTTCCCGGGCTCGCTCGAAGACTCGCGCGGGCCAGTCTAAAGACTGGCCACTACAAAACCGCGGGTCTGAAGACCCGCCGCTACACGAGAGTGCACAGGCTGAAGCCTATGCTACGTGTGCTAGACTGCTGCAACTTTTGATTTTGTGGGGAGAGTGATGGCGGAAGCGGTGAGTTTACGGGGTGCGGCGAGGGCGACTGGCGTGGAGGTGACGCGGCGCAGCGAAGGGTTGCGCAAGGAGCTGGGATTATTTGATCTGGTGATGGCGCAGATCCTGGTGATTGTGGTGGCGGATTATTTCGGCACCGCGGTGAAAGCGGGCGACGCGCACGTAGTGTTCTGGATTGCGGGTACGCTGCTGTTTTTCGTGCCGCTGGCTTTGGTGGTGATGCACATGAACCGGCGGCTGCCGCTCGAAGGCGGATTGTACGAATGGGCGCGCATCGCGTTTGGGGATCAGGTGGGATTTCTGGTGGCGTGGAATTTGTGGATGTACGGAATCGTGTATGTGGGACTGGCGGGGCTGTTGACGGCGTCGTTTGTGTCGTACGCATTTCCGGGCTGGGGGTGGATCGCGTCGAACAAGGCGGCGCTGGCGGCATTCTCGGTGGGCGTGGTGGGAATGACGATGGCGGTGGCGAGCGTTGGCCTGAATGTCGGGAAATGGGTAACGAATGTAGCGAGCGCGGCGTTTCTGGGAACCGTGCTGCTGCTCATTGCGAGCCCGTTTGTAAGCATGTGGCGCGGAACGATGGCGGAATATCATCCGCTGCGTGTGGTGGCGCCGTCGCTGACGCTGTTCAGCGTGAGCGTGTTTTCGAAAATGACATTTGGGGCGCTGACGGGATTTGAGTATGTGGCGACGCTGGCGGGGGAGTGCCGGAACCCGCGGCGGGACCTGCCGAGATCGGTGTTGCTGACGGCGCCGGTGATTGCGCTGGTGTACATATTGACGACCAGCGCGATTCGGGTGTTTTTGCCGTCGAACGGCGACGATGTGGTGGCGCCGATCGCGCAGGCATTCAGCCGGGGCGGGGCGCAAGCGTTTGGAGTGGCGGGAGTGATTCTGCCGCTGGTGATTGCGGCGGTGCTTGTCTATTATCTCGCGACTTTTTGCATTTTCTTTGGCGTGTGCACACGGCTGCCGATGGTGGCGGGGTGGGATCATCTGCTGCCGGAATGGTTTTCGAGGCTGCACCCGAAGCATAAGACACCGACGCATTCGATTGTGGTGCTGGGCGTGGCGACGCTGCTGTTTGGAATTGGCGCGTCGGTGGGAGTGCGCGAAGACGAAGCGTTTCAGACGCTGCTGACGTGCAGTTTCACGTTTTATGCGCTGGCGTATCTGGCGCTGTTCGCGATACCGCTATTTTCGCGAAAGAAAAAGGAATTGCGGCCGGGTGGATGGGTGAGGGCAGCGGCGTGGTCGGGATTTCTGGCGACGCTGCTGTTCATTGTGCTGTCGGTGGTGCCGATTATCGAGATTGGGAGCGCAGCGCGGTATTCGCTGAGGATCGTGGCGGTGGTGGTGGGAGCGAATTTGGCGGCGGTTGTGTATTACCGGATGAAGGGGAAGAAGAGCGTGGAGATGGCGGGGGAGAGTAACTTGGCGGAGAATCGCACAGCTGGCATGACCCTTCGCGGCGCTCAGGGCAAGCGGCCGGCGCTATAGGGAAGAATTCGGAGAGCGAAATTGGCGAACGAGTTTGAAGTCGACTCTAAACCCGCACCCTTGGAAAGCAAAGGGTGGAGTACCCGGCCCGGCACGGGTCTGAAGACCCGCCGCTACAAAGGCTGGTCGCGCGCCCTTCCTCGTTAGGGCAAGAAGCCGCCTCCACAACCCGACGCGAGATTATGAGTTGAGAATCCAGGTGACGGTCTTGGAGGCTAGGCGATCTAGGGCCTGGACGCTGAGGGCGAGGTGGTCTTCGCGGGTGTCTTCGATTTTGTTGTGGCTGATACCGCGGAGAGATTGCACGAAGAGCATGACGGTGGGAATGGCGGAGCGGGAGACTTCGGCGGCGTCGTGGAGCGGACCAGAGGGCATGCGGTGGGACGTGCCGGAAACTTCGCGAATCGATTGCTCACAAAGATCGAGAAGATGCGGATGGAAAGCGATGGGCTCGATGTTCCAAATGCGCGACCATTCGACAGTGCACTTTTCTTCTTCGGCAAAGCGGCGGCTGGCTTCCTGGGCTGCGTGGAACATTTGCGCGAGGATTTGCGGGTCGAGGTCGCGCTGATCGAGCGTGGCCTCACAGCGGCCGACGACGGCGGTGACGATGCCGGGAAAAGTTTTCACGCTGCCCATGGTGCAGACCGCGTCGGGATGCTTGCGGGCGATATTGCGGATTTCGAGGGCAAGTTTGGCGGCGGCAGCGAGCGCGTCGCTGCGATCCTGCATGGGCGTGGAGCCGGAATGGGCTTCCTGGCCGTGGAAAGTGATGAGATGACGCTCGACTCCCTTGGTGCCGAGAACGGCCGCGAGCGGGAGATTGAGGCGTTCGAGCACCGGGCCTTGTTCGATGTGGAGTTCGAGATAAGCGGCGGCGTTCTTGCGTTCGGCGGCGGCTTCGGGGAGACGATCGATTTCGACACCGCAGCGGCGCAGGGCGTCTTCGAGCTTGACGCCGTCGCGATCGGTGCGGACGCGATCGGCGGAAATGGAATGGGTGCCGGCGAAGGCGGAAGAGCCGAGCAGGCTGCGGCCGAAGCGCGCGCCTTCTTCATCGGCCCAATCGACAACGCGAATGGTGACCGGAGGCTTGCCGTGGAATTCGTCGGCGAAGCGGCGAAGGACTTCGAGGGCGGCGAGGATGTTGAGGGAGCCGTCAAGCCAGCCGCCATTGGGAACGGAATCAAGATGGCCGCCGAGGAGGAGGGATTTTTCGGAGGCGCCGGGGAGGGTGACCCAATTGTTGCCCGCGGAATCGTAGTGATGTTCGACGGGGAGGCCGGTGAGTTTGGACGCGAACCATTCGCGGGCTTTGAGCCAGATGTCGGTCCAGGCGACGCGTTGGGCGCCGTGCTCGTTGGAGGTGAGGGCGCGGAGTTCTTTGAGTTCAGCGATGGTGCGTTGTGGGTTGAGGGGCATGGTGGCGCTCGCGTTTGCTACAGAAAGAAAGAGAGATTCCTCACTTCGTTCGGAATGACGGGTTACATGATAGGGCAGGCGGTGATGGGAAAGCGAGTGCGTGTGGGAGTTGCCGAGGCGCGGCGGCTGAGGCCCTTCGCCCCGAAGAGAAAACCGTTGAAAGTGTAGGGTGAAAAGTGAAAGGCGCGGGAGCGAACGGATTGTGTGGGTGGTTGGGCCTACGTCGCAAAAGCGGCGATAAATCGCCGCACTCCAAACGAAGAGCGCACGGCCTCCCTTCGAAGCTCAGGGTGAACAGAAGGCCGTCCCTACAAAGGCCCGGCACGGGTCTGGAGACCCGCCGCTACGAAGACAGGCGGCGTACCCTTCCTTCGTCAGGGCGAGAAGTCGCCCCCACAGAGCGATCACATATAAATTGGTTGGCGTTTTAGGAATTGGCCGCGGTGGCGGTCGCCTGTGAATTGGCCATCGCGGACTTGGACTTTGCCGCGTACGGTGACGACGGAGGGGCGGCCCTCGATGGGGAGGCCTTCGAAACCGTTGTAGTCGTTGTTGGTGTGTTGCGATTTGACGGTGATGGTGCCGCGATAGGCGGGATCGTAGATGACGAGGTCGGCGTCGCTGCCGACCGCGATGGTGCCTTTGCGGGGAAAAAGGCCGAAAAGCTTGGCGGCGCGGGTGCTGGCGCAATCGACGAAACGTTCGAGATCGATGCGGCCGCGCTTGACGCCGTAGGTGTAGAGAAGATTGACGCGATCTTCGATGCCAGGAATGCCGTTGGGAATGGTGGTGAAGTTGTCTTTGCCGAGAAGTTTTTGCTGGAGATCGAAGGGGCAGTGGTCGGTGCCGACAGTATCGACGAAGCCGAGAGAGAGCGCGGTCCAGAGCGCGTCCTGATTGTGTTTGGCGCGAAGAGGAGGAGACATGACGTACTTCATGCCTTCGACGCCGGGACGTTCAGCAAGGGATTTTTCGAGGAGCAAGTGGGGGAGAACGGATTCGACGCTGAGTCGGACGCCGCGCCGGCGAGCTGCGAGTGCTACACCCAAAGCTTTTTCGCAGGAAAGGTGGACGACGTAGCCAATGGCGCCAGTGTTTTCGAGAAAGGTGGCGAAATGGCTGGTGCCTTCGGCCTCGACGGATTCGGGGCGGCTGGGTTCGTGCCATTCGGGACCGATTTTGCCTTCGGCGAGGAGCTGCTGCTGGAGCCGGGCAACGAGTTCGGCGTTTTCGCAGTGCGCGGTGACGATGACGCCAAGTTTTTTCGCGAGAGTGAGAGTCTGAAACATTTCGGCATCGTCGACACCGAAGAAATTCTTGTAGGCCAGGAAAATTTTGAAGGAGGCGGTACCATCGGCGACGATTTCACGGAGTTGCGCTTCCGTTTCAGCGACGAATTTCGTGACGGACATGTGGAAGGCGTAGTCGCAGGCGGAGTTGCCGGCGGCTTTGGACTTCCAGAGCTGATAGCCGGCGAGCGCGTCCTCGTTGCGATTTGGGCAGCACATTTCGATGTACGTGGTAGTGCCGCCGAAGAGCGCGGCGATGCTGGCGGTTTCGTGAGTGTCTTTGGCGAAGGTGGCCATGAAAGGGAGATAGATGTGGACGTGGGGATCGATGAAGCCGGGGAAGACGAGCTTGCCGGAGGCGTCGATGATTTCGGTGTTGAGGGGCACGTCGAGATTTTTGCCGATACGAGTGATGTTTTCGTTTTCGGCGTAAATGTCGGCAGTAACGCGGGAGCCGGTGGTGATGATTTCGCCGTTGCGGATAAGGAGAGGCATGGGGATTAAGCTAGCGCAGATGGCGGAGAAGGGAAAGGGTGGAGAGATAGAAGGAGGAGAAACCTTGCACCTTATACCTTGCACGGTTTTGCGTACAGTGGTTCGGTCGAAGCTCGAAAAACCGTTTAAGGCGCAAGGTATAAGGTTAAAAGTGCGAATTAGTGGATGCGGATACCCATTTTATGGCGGTATCGCTCCATTTGTTGCCAGTCTTCGGTGACGGCGGGCTGCTGCTTGCTGAGCTGGTCCCAGGTGATGGAAGGCTTGGCAGGGGGCAACTCGACCATCTCGATGCAATTTTCTACGGGGCAGACGTTGTAGCAGAGGCGGCACCCGACGCAATCGAGTTCGCGGACGACAACAGTGGGACGCGTAGAGACCGCTTCGACTCTGCCATTGCTGCGCAGATCGTAGGCGGAGGGCGGAACCAGTTTGCCATTTTTGTCGACGAGGTCGATGCACTGGTGGGCGGTGTCGTTGCAGGCGACGTAGCAGAGGTCGCAGCGAATGCACTTGTTCTGGTCGATGCGGGCGACGGCGCGGAAGGAAAGGTCGAAGTCCTTGAAATCGGAAACGTGGTGGAGCGAACGCGCGACAACATCGGGAATGGTGGTGAAACCCTTTTCGTCCATCCAGTTCGAAAGGCCGTCGCAAAGGTCTTCAATGATGCGGAAGCCGTAGTGCATGACAGCGGTGCAGACTTGAAGGCCGCGAGCGCCGAGGAGGAGAAATTCGGCGGCGTCGCGCCAGGTGGAGATGCCGCCCATGCCAGAAATGGGCAAGCCGGAACTGCTGACGATGGAATCGCGGCCGAGCGCGGCAAGCATGTTGAGAGCGATCGGTTTGACGGCGGGGCCGGCGTAACCTCCATGGCCGCCGCGGCCACCGATGTTGGGAGTGATTTCGAGCCTGTCGAGGTCGACACCGATGATGGAGTTGAGTGTATTGATGAGAGAGAGCGCGTTGGCTCCGGCGGCGACGGCAGCGCGCGCGGGCATGACGATATCGGAGATGTTGGGAGTGAGCTTGACGATGACGGGGATTTTGGCGACGTCCATGACCCAGCGGGTAATCTGTTCGCAATATTCGGGGACCTGGCCGACGGCGGCGCCCATACCGCGTTCACTCATGCCATGCGGGCAGCCGTAGTTGAGCTCGATGCCATCGGCACCGGTGTCCTGAATGCGCTTGATAACGTCGTGCCATGCCTCGGGCTTGGATTCGACCATGGCGGAGACAATGACGGCGCGATCGGGCCAGGCACGTTTCACTTCCTTGATTTCGCGGAGGTTCACTTCGATGGGGCGGTCGGAGATGAGTTCGACGTTATTGATGGCGAGCATTTTCTGATTGCCGTAGTGCCAGGCACCGTAGCGATTCGAAACGTTGAGCACGGGAGCGCCGATGGTCTTCCAAACCGCGCCACCCCAGCCGGCTTCGAACGCGCGATGAATTTGCGCGCCGGAATTGGTGGGCGGCGCGGAGGCCAGCCAGAACGGGTTGGGCGAATGGATGCCGGCAAAATTGATGCTGAGATCAGCCATGATTTACCAACCTTTGATGGATGGCGCGGGCAGCGAGTTTGCCATCCTGAACGGCCATGACGGTGGAAGCGGAGCCGCGAGCGCGGATACAATCACCGCCGGCAAAAATTCCGGGGGCGCTGGTTTCGAAACCGTTGTTCACACCGATGAAGCCTTTTTCAGTTTGCAGGCTCAGTAGCACGGCAATGGATGGCCTGTGCTGGCCGATGGCTTTGACGATCTGGTCTGCAGGAAGAAGCATGTTGGAATCGGGCACGGGATGGGGCGCGGGCCGGCCGGTCGCGTCAGGATCACCGAGTTCGATGCGGACACACTCGAGCGAGGTGACTTTGCCATTGTTGTGATGAACCTTGACGGGCTGAGCGAGGAACCAGAAGGCCACACCTTCGCGCTTCACGAAATCGTATTCGTGCGGATAGGCGGTCATTTCGTTTTCGGTGCGGCGGTAAATCATGGTGACGCGTTCCGCGCCGAGGCGGCGGGCGATGGTGGCGCAATCGATGGCGGTATTGCCGGCACCGATGACGATGACGTTGCTGCCAACACGCAGGCGCGAAGGGTGAAGTTTGCTGCCTTCGATGTACTGCAGGCCGTCGAGAATGTATTCTTCGCCGGGAATGCCGAGCTGAGGTGTGTTGCCGAGGCCAACGCTTAAGAAAATGGAGTCGAAATTCTGCCGGAGTTCTTCGACGGTGGGAGTTGTACCAGCATCTTTGGCGGTTTCGAGATGGACGCCGAGTTTCTGAATCATGGCGACTTCCATGAGGGCAACTTCAACGGGCTCGCGCAAGGTGATGATGCCGTAGGTGGACAGGCCGCCGGGAAGGTCGCGGCGTTCAAAGAGAGTGACGGAGTGGCCCAGCTTGGCGAGTTCACCGGCGCAGGAGAGTCCGGCAGGGCCAGCACCGATGACGGCGATTTTCTTGCCGGTGGGAGGAGCGGGCCGGAAGAATTCGAGCTTGCGGGAGTAGGAGTGGTCCATGGCATAGCGCTGCAAGCGGCCGATGGCGATAGGTTTGCGTTCCGAACCCAGGACGCACGCGCCTTCGCACAATTCCTGGACGGGGCAAACACGCGCGCAGGTGGCGCCGAGAAGATTGGATTCGAAGATGGCGCGCGCGGAGCCTCGAAGATTGCCAGTGTGAATTTTCTTGATGAACTTGGGAATGTCGATGTGCGTGGGACAGGCGTGTGTACAGGGCGCATCGTAACACATGAGGCAGCGCGCGGATTCGGTGATGGCTTCGTGCTCGGTTAGGGGAGGGAGGAGTTCACGAAGCCCGGAAGAAGCGGGAGAAAGGTCGTTCAACGAAACCTCCGCAGAGATATTCATATCACAAGAGATGAAGAGCTAGTTTTAAGTTTTGAGTAGTGAGTTCCAAGCCGGAAGAAGAAGCGGATTCCTCAGGCAAACTCAGCCTTCAGCACGACAGACTGTTTCAAGTTTAGAGAAGAGCCTCAGGCCTGAAAGGCCCGAGCTACACGGGACGGCGCATGAGGAGGAGGTAGATGGCGCCGGAGAAGAGGAAACCGACGAACCAGGCGTAGTCGTAGAGCCAGCGGGCGGGCGGGAAGATCAGGCCGACCAGAGCAAGGAAGACTCCCGCGGCGAGAGCGATGAGCGCTTTCGAATTGAAGCCGGCGGAAAATTCATATGCGCCGTTGCGGCGGTAGAGGTCGGCGACCTGCAGGTGGCGCTTGCGGACGATGTAGTAGTCGAAAATCATGATGCCGGCGATAGGACCGAGTAGGGCGGAACAGCCCACAAGCCAGCCGAAGATGTAGGAGCTGTAACTGGTCATGAGCTTCCAGGGCATCATGAGGATGCCAACGACGCAGGTGATGAGGCCGCCGGTACGAAAGGAGATGAGGCTGGGGCGAAGGTTGGAAAAGTCGTTGGAGGGAGAAACGACGTTGGCGGCGACGTTGGTGTTGAGCGTGGCGATGAGCAGCGCAATGAGAGCGATGAAGGCGATGAGCGGCTGATTGAAGCGGCCGAGGAGGGCGACGGGATCCCAAATGGCGGCGCCGAAGAGAACGACGGAGGCGGAAGTGGCGGCGACGCCGATGAAGGAGTAAAGCGTCATGGCGGCGGGAAGGCCGAGAGCTTGACCGACCATTTGGGCGCGTTGCGATTTGGCGTAGCGCGTGAAGTCGGGAATGTTGAGCGCGACGGTGGCCCAGAAGCCGACCATGCCGGTGAGAGAAGGAATGAAGACGCGGAAGAACTCGGCGCCGGAGTGAAATTTACTGGGATTGTGGAGGACCGGGCCCATGCCGCCGGCTTTGCGCGTGATCGAGCCGAGAAGAAGAAGGCCGATGAAAAGCATGAAGGGCGCGCCGATGCCTTCGAGGAATTTGATGGTTTCGATGCCGCGCCAGATGACGAACATGTTGATGGCCCAGAAAAAGAAGAAGCTGAGCCAGGCGCTGCCGGGAATGTTAGCGGCTCCGGGCCAGACGATGACGAGCATGGAATGGATGGCCTGGCCGCCAATCCAGGTTTGAATGCCAAACCAGCCGCAGGCGACCAGAGCGCGAAGAACGGCGGGGACGTTGGCGCCGCGAACGCCGAAGGAAGCGCGAACGAAAACGGGGAAAGGGATGCCGTAGCGCGTGCCGGCGTGGGCGTTGAGAAGCATGGGCACAAGGACGATGAGGTTGCCGAGGAGAATGGTGACGATGGCTTGAATCCAGTTCATGCCTTCGGCAATGAGGCCGGAAGCGAGCATGTAGGTGGGGATGCAGACACTCATGGCGACCCACAGCGAGGCGTAGTTGTAGGTGCCCCAGGAGCGTTTGTCGTGAGGAATGGGAGCGAGGTCGGGATTATAGAGAGATGGATGCGTGTCCTGAAGCGTGACCATAGCCTCGCCAGAGTAGATTGATTGGAGAGAGAGGGTAGCGGAAGCGCGGGGAATTTTCCAGTGGAAGCGAACGACGCGTCTCGTTTGGGCGGTGTGGATTACGTCGCAAAAGCGCGATAAATCGCCGCACTCCCAAAAAGCGGTGACTTTCCGTGGTGGGTGAGTCGCGGTAGACTTGCGGCTTGTCTGGTGGAGACGAGGGCGGATGGCGGATTCGCGGGGATACCGGAAGCAGGTGGCGGGAACGCATCCGCCGTATTTCTATCCGCCGTACGCGTCGTCGGTGAAGCGCGCGCCGATGCGGCCGCTGATCGCGGTGCCGCAGACGCTGTCGGAATTCACAGGACCAGTGTTTGGACATTCGGACATTGTGGCGACGGATGCGGATTTGACGAAGCAAGGGGCGGCGGAACCACTGGGCGAGCGCATCATTGTTTCGGGACGAGTGCTGGACGAGGATGCGCGGCCGGTGCGGAATGCGTTGATTGAAGTGTGGCAGGCGAACGCGGCGGGAAGATACCTGCACAAGGCGGATCAGCATGATGCGCCGCTGGACCCGAACTTCACGGGTTGCGGGCGGACATTGACGGATGAGCGCGGGCGGTACCGCTTTGTGACCATCAAGCCGGGGGCGTATCCGTGGAGAAACCATCCGAACGCGTGGCGGCCGATGCACATTCATTTTTCGCTGTTTGGGGCAGGGTTACTGACGCGGCTGGTGACGCAGATGTATTTTCCGGGCGATCCGCTGCTGGCGTTCGACCCGATTTTCCAGAGTGTTCCGGATGAAGCGGGCCGCGCGCGATTGATTTCCGCATTCGATTGGGAGACGACGATTCCGGAGCAAGCGCTGGGGTACAAGTTCGACGTTGTGTTGCGCGGGCGAGAAGCGACGCCCATGGAGAAGTGAGATGACGCTGCCGTTGACTGGCTCACAGACGGTAGGGCCGTATTTTCAAATCGGCATGGCGCCGCTTTTTCGAGAAGAACTGGCAGGGCCGCAAACGGCGGGCGAGCGTGTGACGATTCACGGGCGCGTACTGGATGGTGAGGGGATGGGCGTGCCAGATGCTCAGATCGAGATCTGGCAAGCGGATGCGCAAGGGAAATATTGTGGAACGGAATGCGGAGAGAATGGTTTCCGGGGGTTTGGCCGAGTTGCAACGAATGGCCACGGAGCATTTCGTTTCACAACGATCAAGCCAGGAAGCGTAGCGGGCCCGGAGGGTTCGGTGCAGGCGCCGCATCTGGTGGTGTTGGTGTTCATGAGGGGCTTGTTGCGCCATCTGGTGACGCGGATCTATTTTGCGGGTGAAGCAGCGAACACGAACGATCCGATTGTGAAGCTGGTTCCAGCGGAACGGCGGCAAACGCTGATCGCCCAGCGGGAGAATGGCGGGGCAGGCAGGTTCGAGTGGAACGTTCATCTGCAGGGAGATGACGAGACGGTGTTTTTCGATGTATGAGCCCGCGTAAGGAAATCGGCGGCAGATGAAAACACAAGTCGGCATCGTGGGGGCGGGCCCGGCGGGATTGGTGCTTTCTCACCTGCTACATCTTTCCGGAATCGAGTCGGTGGTGCTGGAAGCGCATAGCCGCAGCTATGTGGAAGAGCGGGTGCGCGCGGGAGTGTTGGAGCAGGGAACGGCGGATTTGTTGCGGGACACCGGCGTCGGCGACCGGATGATGCGACAGGGGCTGATGCATCACGGCATCGAATTGCAGTTTGCACGGGAGCGGCACCGGATCGATTTCGCCGGATTGACGGGCGGCAAGGGCGTGATGGTGTACGCGCAACACGAAGTGCTGAAAGATTTGATCCAGGCGCGACTGGAGGCGGGCGGGCGAATCTTTTTTGATGTGGAAGAGGTGAGCGTCGAGGAATTGCAAGGACCGAAGCCAAAGATTCGTTTTCGGAAACATGGCGCGACAGAGCAGTTGGAGTGCGACTTTATCGGCGGGTGCGACGGCTTTCACGGAATTTGCCGGCCGTCGATTCCGGAAGGCGTGCTGACGGTTTTTGAGAAGATTTATCCGTTTGCGTGGCTGGGAATATTGGCGGAGGCGCCGCCTTCTTCGCGGGAGTTGATTTACGCGCATCACGAGCGGGGATTTGCGTTGCTGAGCATGCGGTCGCCGACGATTTCGCGATTGTATTTGCAGTGCGCGCCGGAGGAAGACATTGCGAACTGGCCGGATGAGCGGATCTGGCAGGAACTGCACACGCGATTGGAAGTGGTGAAGGGCCGGAGATTGACGGAAGGGCCGGTAGCGCAAAAAGGAATCACGGGGATGAGGAGCTTCGTGGTGGAGCCCATGCAGCACGGGCACTTGTTTCTGGCGGGGGATTCGGCGCACATTGTGCCGCCGACGGGCGCGAAGGGATTGAACCTGGCGGTGGCGGATGTGCGCGTGCTGGCTGCGGCGATTACGGAATATTACCGGACCGGCCGGCCGGAATTGCTGGAGGGATACTCGGAGAAGTGTCTGCGGCGCGTGTGGAAGGTGCAGCGGTTTTCGTGGTGGATGACGTCGATGCTGCACCGATTCGCCGGCGATAATCCGTTTGACGCGCGGCGGCAGCTGGCGGAGCTGGATTATGTGACGAGTTCGCGAGCCGCTTCGCAGACGTTGGCGGAGAATTATGTGGGGCTGCCGTTCGAGTGAACGGCGGAATCAGTGTGACGCGGATGGAAGCAGAGGCGTAGCGGTGAAGGTTTTGCCATCGATGCGCGTGAGCTGATCGCCACCAATAGTTTCCACGAAAATCTGATTGGCGGCGGCGTCAACCGCAGCGGCGTACGGGCCATTGGGAACAGGCACGCTGGCGGCGACATTGTTAGACGAGCCGTCGATGACGGTAACGTTGTTGGCGCGCGTACTGACCGCAAAGACCATGTGCGTCGACGGATTCACGGCGATGGCCTGCGGGTGAGCGGCGGTTTCGACGGTGGCAAGCACCGCGTTGGTGGATGCGTCGAGAACGGTGACAGAGTTGCCGGCGTAGTTGGCGACGTAAATCCGGCCAGCCTTCGAATCGACGGCAATGGCGCAGGGAATTTGTCCAACGGTGGCCTCGCTCGATTTGTGCAGCGCGCCATCAACAATGGTGAGCGCCGAGCCGCCAGTGTTGCCGGCGTAGATTTTGTTAGTGGCGGAGTTCAGAGCGATGCCCCACAAATGGGCAGCGGTGGGAATCTTAGAAAGGGAAGCGTTCGCGCCATCGAGAACGGTGACGTTCTTACTTTCATAATTCAGCATGTAAAGGCGATTGGTGGTTGCGTTTACGGCGATGGCGTCGGCCTGAATACCCGGTTCGAGAGTAGCGACAGTGTTGGAAACGCCGTCGATCACGGGCATGGAATTACTGAAGGTGCGCGCGATGTACACCTTGTTGTTGGCGGGATTCGCGGCGATGACGGTGGGCAGCGCACCGACGTTCACCGTAGCAAGGACGGCGTCAGAAGCGCCATCAATAACGCTGACGGTGCCGCTGGCGGAGTTGGCGACGTAGATTCTGTTGGTTTGCGGATTGATGGAGATAGCCAGAGGAGTTTCGCCGACCTTGATGGAACGGGCCTGATGCGATTTGGGATCAACAACAGTGACGGTGTTGGAGTTGAGATTCACCGCGTAGGCCTTGTTGGTTTTCGGATTGACGGCGACGGCGTCAAAGCTGACGCGCAGGCCAGAAGCGGGTGGCTGCGGTGTTGAGGCCGACGGTGACGACTTTGAGCCGAGCCAGAGAAGGGTATTTTCGAAGAGCTTGTTTTGCGTGGAGCTGGTGAAGATTTTGTCGCCGTGGCCCATGTTCATGTAGGCCATTTTGTAGTTGGCGTTGCACCACACGACGGGAAGATCGCCGGCAGTGAGGATATCCTTCAAGCCCAGGGGATAGTTCGATGGGTCGAGAGTGAGCAGAACGCGGATATCTTTATTCAGGCGCGGAGTGGGTTGCCAGATGTACCACTCGTTGGCGGGCGAAAGAAAAGAATCGGGAAGAGACGCGGCGACGGGATGGGTGCGATCGTCGACGAGGAGTTTTGCAGGGAGGGGCGGCCAGCTGTTGGTGTAGAAGACAGCTCCGCCCAGGAAATCAACGTACCACGGCCAACCCGTGTCCTTATCGTTGTAACCGGCGGCGTGGAAGCCGAGCCAGGCGCCGCCGGACCGCATGTAATTTTCGAAAGCCCGCCGCTGGGCGGGATCGCTCGGCGAGCCGTTGAGCCAGAGAACGAGCTGGTAGTTTTTCAGGTAGGTTTCGTTGAGGTTGCGCCAGTCGGTGGTGGAATCGAAGACGAAATTATCTTTCTGCGCGAGAGAGCCGAAGAATTTCAGGGCGTCCTGAGCGAAGAGAACGTGGTCGGTTTCGGTGTCGGTGGAATAGAAGGCGACGGCGCGGAATTGTGGAGATTGCGCGAAAATGACGGCGGGAAACACTAACGCGAGCAGCAGCAGGAGAGTGGCGAAAGATTTTGTCATTGGTTGGCAGCCCAGAAAATGGAGTTACGGAAGAGCGTGGTGAAACTGGAATTCTGAAATAACTCGGGGTGATGGCCCATGAAGATGTAGACGTTGCGCGCTTTGACGCGCTCGTTGGCCCAGATCACGGGGTGATTGCCCATTTTGATCGGCGTGGCGGGCGTGTAGGTGGATTCATCGACGCGGGCGAGGACGTGAACGCTTGGGCGCGGAGATTTGTCCCAGGTGTACCATTCTTCGTTTTCGATGGTGAAATCAGCGGGGATACCGCGGGTAACGGGGTGCTGTGGGTCTTCAACGATGACGCGCGCGGTGGCAAACTTCGCGATGTAATCCTTGAAGCGGATACCGCCCATGAACTCGGAGAACCACGGCCACATCGGATAGCCATCGAATTCGCCGAGCAACGTGGCATGGTGAAAGGCGATCCAACCGCCGCGGCCTTCTTCGATGTATTTTTGGAAAGCGGCCATCGCCGCCGGCGTCCACATGTAGGGCGGATAGTTCAACTGGATGAAGAGCTGGTAGTGAGAGAGAAATTCGTCGTTGATTTTTTCAGTGTTCTGGATGTAGTCGACGGTGAAGTGTTCTTCCCTGGCCAGCTTGCCGAGCCAGGCCCGGGCGGCATCAACGAAAGGCTTGTGGATACCGCCGGCTTCGGCGATGGCAATGACCTTGAAGCGGGGCTCTTGTGGTTGCGCGGCGGCGTGCATGGCGAAAAATACGAGGAAGAGCGTGGGCAGAAAACCGTGCAACAAGGCATTGAAGCGCGATGGACGGTGTTGGAGTATCGTCATGCATTACTCCTTCTTGCGCCAGGGGAAGGCGCAGGGGGAATAATTGCATTATATACGGACATAGTAAGGAATCATTATAATGTTGCCAGGCGGGAGAGTTTGGCCAGGAAGCCGTCGATGAGCAAGGAGCCGATCTTGATTGGAAGGCCGCCGTTGCTGCGGCAGACGAATGCGGAGCTGTTGCTGCGGCTGCTGCGCGAGGCGGGGCCGTGTTCGAAAGCGGACCTGGTGCGCGCATCGGGATTGAGCGCGCCAACAGTGACGAACGTGGTGGCGTACCTGGCGGCGGGCGGGTTGGTGGAAGCGATCGGGGAAGGCGAATCGACGGGTGGGCGTCCACCGGACATCTTGCGATTCCGCGCGGAACGCGGATGCCTGGTGGCAGCGGAGATCGGGCGAGACGCGGTGACATTTCTGGCGGCGGACCTGGAGGGGCGGGAACTGGCGCAAACAAAAGCGGGATTCGCGTGGGAGTCGTCGAGCCCGAAAGCAATTTGCGAGTTGGTTGGCCGCGAGGTGCGGGCGCTATTGCGGGAGTTAGAGAAGCCGGCGGAGCACTTGTTGCGTGTGGTGGTGAGCGTGCCAGCGATCGTGGACATGAGCACAGGCGTGGTAGTGTCGCTTTCGAAATTAAAGGGCTGGAGCGACGTGCCGCTGAGGGCGATGCTGAGCCGGGAATTGAAGTGCCCGGTGGAAGTGGAGAATGACACCAATCTGGCGGCACAGGGCGAGTTCGCACGCGGCGCGGCGCGGGGCGAGAAGAATTTCGTGTTCATCACCATCGGCGAAGGCGTGGGAGCAGGAATTTTTATCGATGGGGAGATCTACCGGGGCGCACGGTGGTCGGCGGGAGAGATCGGTTACCTGCGCGTGCCGAATGTAACGCGAGAGAATCCCAAGATTCACGGGCATGGCCGGCTGGAGAAAATGGTGGGCGCGCCCGGAATTCTGAAAAGCTGGCGGGGCTCAGGCAGGCGCACGCGGACGAGACTGAAAGTGAAGCGCGCGACGGATGTGTTTAACCTGGCGGCAGCCGGGAATGCCGATGCCAAACGAATACTGGAACAAAAGGCGAGGATTCTAGCGGACGTGGTGCTGGATCTCGCCTTGATTCTGAATCCCGGGCTGATTTTGCTGGGCGGGGAAGTGGGGACGCATCCGGGATTGCTGCGGGCGGTAAAAGAGCTGCTGGCAGGCAGCGAATTCGGGGTAATCAGCATCAAGCTTGGAGAGTTGGGAACGACGGCGGCACTGTGGGGTGCGGTGGCTTCCGGGCTGGATAGCGGGATTGCCGGGCTGCTGCAACCAGCGAAAATGGCCGTGTGAGGCAGAGCGGAAGCCGCCATATTCCGCAACGTTGACCAGCTTCGTAAATAAAGTTAAGTTAGTTTCCAGATTGCCCAGCCATGAACAAGACACAATCCAAGTTGCGCCGTTCGCCGCGAAGGGTCTGGATTTCCGGCGACTGGACGAGTGCGGCTGGGCCGCTGCTGGAGCTTTTGCGCGAGAAGGATTTCAAGTCTATGGCGGAGATTCGGAAGAGTTCGGGATTAGCGCCACGGGAGTTCGCAGCGGCGATAGGGTTGCTCGAGAAGAAGCGATTGGTTGAACGGACGGATGGCAGAGCAGTCACCGGCAGGTCGCGCTCGGAGAGCCTGCAAGTCTGCGCGGATTACGGATACGTGGCTGCGGTGGACATTGGCGGAACGAATTTGCGTTTGGTGGTGGCCGATATGGCGGGGGCGATCGTCGGAAAGTGGATGGGATCTACGGTGGGAGCGTCCTCGCCGGGGCAAGTGGTGCAGCTAATTCGAAAGGGCGTGAAGCACATTCAGAGGCAGACGGGCGTGCGAGAGGAGACGCTCCTGGCCATCGCCGCCGGCGCACCCGGAGTCGCGGATTCGAAAAACGGCGTGGTGCTGCTGACGTCGTACCTGGGTGGATGGAAAGACGTGCCGCTGGGAAAGCTGCTGGAGGAAGCGCTGGATGCTCCCGCGGTGATCGAGAATGACGTGCGCCTGGGGGCGGTAGGCGAGAGATGGAAGGGATCGGCGCGAGGTTTGGACAACTTCGTTTTTCTGGCGATCGGAACCGGAATCGCCGCCGGGATTTGCGTGAACGGTGAATTATTGCGCGGACCGGAGTTTGCCGCGGGCGAAGTCGGCTATCTGGTTGTGCCGGGCACTCCGGAAGTGGGTGTGCGAGAAGGGACACCGGGTCCGCTGGAATCGGTGATTGGAGGCGAAGGGATCAAGGTGCAATGGCGGCAGTTCACGCAGCGAATGTATGGCGAGGCGCTGAGCGATCTAAGCGCCACCGACATTTTCGACCGAGCGCTGGACGGAGACGAATATGCTCGCCAAGTGCTGGATCGCACGGCGAAGATTCTGGCGCACGCGGTGTACAACATTTCGGTGGTGCTGAATTGCCCGCATTTCATTCTCGGCGGCGGAGTGGGTACGAGTGCGATCCTGCGCGATGCGGCCGAGAGGGTGTTGGAAAGCTATACGGAACCGACGAGGCCGAAGCTGTCGTTGAGTAGTCTGGGGCCGGAAGCGCAGTTGATCGGAGCGGTGCGCCTGGCGTTAGATGCGGCGGAAAAGCGAATCGGGATCAGGGCGTAAGGAAAAGCAAACGAAAATCAGGCGGTCTGCCCGGGAATTGTGCGCGCGCTGATGCTTTCTAGGTCGCGGCCAGCGGTCTCTGGAACGGCCAAACGAATGAAGATCAGCGTGACGACGCTGAGGAAGCCGAAGATGGCAAACGTCGCGGCATCGCCCAGCGCGTGAATCACGGACAAAAAGGTAAGCGAAACGAGGAAGTTGGAAATGCCGGAACCAAGCGTGGCGGCAGCGACGCCACGGCCACGCACGCGAAGCGGGAAAACTTCGGAGACGAGAATCCAGGCGATGGCGCCCATGCTCAACGCGAAGCAGGCGATGTAGGTAAGCAGGCTGGAAACGGCGAGGGCACCGAGGGCCGAGCCGAGCGTGGCTTTGTGATGAAAACCCCAAGCCAGGACGAAGAGGGAAAGGGTCATGCCGGTGACGCCAACGTAGAGGAGCGGCTTGCGCCCGACGCGGTCAACGAGAAGAATGCCGACAATGGTGGCGGCAACGTTCATGAGGGCAATGACGAAAGTGGCGAGGATGGCGTTGGCATGCGAAGAAAATCCGGCGAGTTCGAAAATCTGTGGGCCGTAGTAAATGATGGTGTTGATGCCGGTGACTTGCTGGAGAACGGTGAAGCCGCAGGCGATGAACAGCGAGCCACGAACGGCGGGGCCCCAGAGAGCGCTCCAGCGCTGCTCGATAGGAGTTTTGAGACCGGCGATAATGTCGTCGAGCAGGACTTTGGCGCCTTGCGGGTCGGTGTAACTGCGCAGGACAACTTCGGCGTCTCTGACACGGCCGTGCGCGAAGAGCCAGCGCGGGCTTTCCGGGACAGTGATGATGACAAGAAGGAATAAAACTGTCGGCACGACAGCGAGCCCGAACATCCAGCGCCAGGATTCGTAGGGGGCAAGCCAGTAGCCGACGAGATCGGCGAGGGCGATGCCGATGGTGAGCGCGAGTTGATAGAGACCGATGAGCATGCCGCGCGATTGCGGTGGCGCAAGTTCGGAGACGTAAACGGGCGCGGTGACGGAAGTGAAGCCAATGCCGGCGCCGATGATGACGCGGGCGATGATCAGAGTGAACGCGTTCGGCGCAAGTGGCGCCAGAAGGGAGCCGGCGATGAAGATGACGCTGGCCCAGACGAGCGTGGCGCGGCGGCCGATGCGGTCCGCCACAGCGCCGCCGATGAGCGCTCCCGCCATAGCGCCGACGAGCACGACGCTGACCACCAGTTCCTCGATTTCCGTGGAAAGGGAGAACGAGCGCTTTACGAAAATGACAGCGGCGGCGATGATGCCCATGTCGTAGCCGTAGAGGACGCCACCAAGGGCCGCGATGGAGGAGATGCGGGCGATAAAGCCGCGATTGACGTGAGGCCGCGCGGAGGGATGGGAATCCGGCATGGGTTCACCCTGGCGCCATGATAGCGTAAACTTTCTAAGGGATCATGAGAAACTTCGGAGTTGAGGTGAGAAATGGCGGAAGAAGGGTATAGCGTGACACAGTGGATCGGCGGCGTAGAACCGCCGGCCGAAGTCCGCGCGATGAACATGGTGGAGCTTTACGAGAAGGAGTGCCGGGAACAGCCGGCGCGGCTGGCGGAATTGCTGAAAGCGTATAGCGAGAATGGCGCGATCCGCGAGGAGCTGGGGCGGCTGAAACGGTTGGCGAATAGGCCAGGACCCGTGCTGTTTGCGGGGATGGGGGCATCGTACTGCTCGGGCGTGAACGGAGCGAGCCTGCTGCTAATGAACGGGCGCAGTTCGTTTGTTGTGGATGCGGGAGAGTGGCTGTATTACGGATTGCCGGTGTGGGACCAAGTGGCGGGAACGATTCTTCTGACCACCTCGGGAGAAAGCGCGGAGTTGGTGGAGTTGTGCAAGAAGAATGAGGGGAAGCCGCTGGGGCTCATCTGCAATAACGAACAGAGTAAGTGCTGGGCACTTGCGGATATCAAATTGCCGATTCTGGCGGGGCCGGAGTACGGTAATGCGACGAAGACGTACTCGAACGCGACGGCGGCGGCGATTGTGGCGGCGTCGGAGATGCTGGGACGAGAGTGGCGGACGGACGCAAAGCGGGCGCTGGATGTTTTCGGCGCGGCGCTGGATCGCGTGTTTGCACTCAGGAGCGACCTGGAGGAATTCTGCCGTGGCGCGGCGAATATCGAAATGATCGGTCGCGGGCCCGCATACGGGTCGGCGTTTATGGGCGCGCTGTGCATTCGGGAAATGACTGGCAAGCGCGTGGCGGCGCACACGGGAGCGGGGTTCCGGCACGGGCCGCTATTGGATGTGTCGGAAACGCACGTGGCGATCGTTCTGGCGGTGGGGCGCGCAGCGGAACTGGGGGTGAAACTGGCGAAGGACTGCAACGAGCGCGGCGGGAAAGTGATTCTGGTGTCAGCGGAGGAGCACGCGACTTCTGGGAAGTTGTTGCCGGTCAAGATTGAAGCGACAGCGGAGCCGTGGGAAGCGGTACCATCGATTCTGGTGCCGCAGGCGCTGACGCTGGGGATGATCGAAAAATATGGCGCGAATTTAAAGCCGCGGTTTTCATACGGACCGATGGTGGAATAGAAGTATTCCGCGGTGTTCGAGCGAGAGCGGACGGCCTCAGAAGGCCGTCCCTACAGCGGCGTCGGCGGATTCGCCGCGATCCATGTAGTAGTAAAGCGTCGGCGTCACGATCAACGAAAAGATGATGGAGCTGAGCAGGCCGCCAATCACCGCGAGCGCGAGGGGCTGGAGCATTTGCGAGCCAGAACCGATGGCGAGAGCAAGCGGAAGCATGCCGGCGATGGTGGCGAGGGCGGTCATGGCGATGGGGCGCAGCCGCCGGCGTCCGGCCTGAATCATCGCGTCTTCCGGCGAAAAACCAAGTTTGCGATAGCGTTGGTCGGCATCGAGGAGCAGAATGCCGTTTTTGGCGATTATGCCGACGACCATGATCATGCCCATGAAGGAAGCGACGTTGAAGGTTGTGCGCGTGACAAGAAGCGCGAGGAAGCCGCCAAACGTGGAGAGCAGCGCAGAGACCAGAATGGCCACCGGCGCGGAGAAATTGCGGAATTCGAAGAGCAGGACGACGAAGAGCAGAACGAGCGCGAGCAGGAAGACCATCGTGAGTTCACGGAAGGACTTCTGCTGTTCCTCGTAAAGGCCGCCGTATTCCACGCGAATGGAAGAAGGAAGATGTAAGTCCGCGACGGCCTTCTTGACGCTTTCCATTCCCGCACCGATGCCAATCCCTTCGAAGCGTGCGGTGACTTCGACGAGGCGCTGAAGATTTTCGCGGCGGATTTCAATCTGGCCAGGGTCCGACTGGACGGTAGCGAGAGAACCTAGTGTAGCGGTCTTACCGGTGGAACTTGTGAGGAGGGTATCGCCGAGTTTCTCGAGAGAGGCGCGGTTCTGCTCGGGGAAGCGAACGCGAATGGCATAGGTGCGATCGTTGAGCACTACCGGAGTAGCTGCGGGTTCGCCTTCGAGAACAGCGGAGGCGTCGATGGCTACCTCTTCCGGGGAGAATCCAGCACGCGCCGCGATCACAGGGTCGACCTGATAAGTGACGGCCGGGTCGCTGATGGTGTTTTCGATTCCGTCGAGCACATCGACGACGTGCGGGAGTTTCTGAATGGCTTCGGCGACGCGCGGTGCCGAAGAAGCCAGAAGCTTGGCATCGGAAGAAAAGAGTTTGATGACGACGGGTTCCGGCGCGCTGGTCAAGTCTCCAATCATGTCCTGGAGCACCTGGACGAATTCGACGTCGGCGGCGGGCTCGGTCTTTTTAACTTCAGCACGAACACTCTTGATGATCTTGTAGATATCGCGCTTGCGGTCTTTCTTGAGCTTCACAGTGAAATCGCCGCGGTTGGCTTCGGTGACGGCGGCGAGGCCGAGTTGCAAGCCGGTGCGGCGCGAGGTGTTCTCCACTTCGGGCTGCGAGCGCACGATTTTTTCGATGCGCTGGAGGATGCGCTCGGATTCGGCGAGAGAGCTGCCGGGCGGCGTGTAGTAGTCGAGAATGAAGCCGCCCTCATCCATGGAGGGAAGCAGGTCCGAGTCCAGCAGTTTGTAGGTGACGACCGAGGCGACGAGGATAAGGACGGAACCGGCGGTGAGGAGCATGGGGCGATGGAACAGGGCCTGAATCGCGCGTACATACAAGGCGACGATTTTTCCGAAGAGGCCGGTGAAATGCGCTTCTTCGGCTTCGAGGAGCGAGGGACTTTGCTGGTTGTCGGCGGATTCCGCGGCTGGTAATTGTCTCGCGCGGACAAAATATTGGCTGAGCGTCGGAGTCCAGGTAACGGCGAGGAGGAGCGAACTCAGCAGAGAGACCGTCATGGTGATGGCCAGCGCGCGGAAGAAGCTGCCGGTGACGCCGGTAGTGGCGATGAGAGGAAGGAAGACGACGATGGGCGTGATGGTAGAGCCGATCAACGGATAGATCAGCTCGCTCAGGGCCATCTGAATGGCCTGGAAACGAGATTCGCCGGCATCGCGGTGCAGAACGATGTTTTCGAGGACCACGATGGCGTCGTCGATGACCAGGCCAACGGCAGCGGCAAGTCCGCCAAGGGTCATCAAGTTGAACGTCTGGCCGGTGAGCTTGAGAACAATCAATGTGAACGAGAGCGTTACGGGAATGACCAGAGCAGCGACGAAAGAGGAGCCCCAATCGCGAAGGAATAGAACGAGAATCGCGGAAGAGAGAAGAATACCGAGAAGGACGGCGTCGCGAACGCTGGCAATGGAATCGGAAACGATGGTGGACTGGTCGTAGAAGAGTTCGAGGTGGACGCCGGGAGGAAGAGCGGGCCGGAGTTCCGTGATTTTGCCGTGGACTTCACGGGCGACCTCAAGTGTGTTGCTTTCCGGCTGACGATTCACGCTGAGCAGAACGGCGGGTTTTCCGTCAGCGGTAACGATGGTGTACACGGGAGCTTCGGAGGGGCCGACTTTGGCGATGTCGCCGAGGCGGATGGGAACGCCTTCTTTGGAGGCTTTGACCACGATTTGCGCGATTTCCTCGGGAGTGCGCACCTGGCCGCTGATGAGGCCCAGCACGAGCTGATGGTCGTGCTCGAGCAGGCCGGGTGAGTCGATCAAGTTGGTGCGGCGAATGGCTTCGAGAATGTCGGGAACGGTGATGCCGGCGGCCAGTAGGCGCGCGGGATCGGGGGTGATCTGGAATTCGGGGACGCGTCCGCCCTGCACGAGAATCGAGGCGACCCCATCAAGGCGGTTGAGGCGCGGCTTCAAATCGTAAGTGGCGATTTCCCAAAGCTTGCTCTGCGGGATGCTGTCGGAGGTCAAGCTGTAACCAATGATCGGAAACGAAGCGAAGGTGAGGCGGTGGGTTTCGACCTTGGCGGTCGGCGGCAATTCGGCCTGCATGCGGGCGACGACCGCGTCGACACGCTGCAGAGTGAGAATCATGTCGGACTTCCAGTCGAAGAAAAGATTGACTTCGGCGGACCCACGGCTGGTGGTGGAAACGACTTTTTGCAGGCCGGGAACGCTATTGACGGCTTCTTCGAGCGGACGGGTAATGGTGACGAGCATCTGATCGATGGGCATGACGCCATTATCGACACCGAGGATGATGCGCGGGAAATCGGTGTTGGGGAAAACGGCGACGGGAATCGTGAAAACGAGATACGCACCGACCAAGGCAAGGCTGACGATTAGAAACAGGATGGGCCGGGAAAGTTTGCGGAACCAGGGCGCGCGGGATTCAACACCTGCCGCTTGCGGCTGAGAGGCCATGAACTATTCCTTCTCCTTAGCGGGAGCGGAATCGGATTTGTCGCCCCTGTCAGGCGCGGACGTTTCGGAATCGGCAGGCGGAGCGGCTTCGACGGTGATTTTTGTGCCGTCGGGAACGCCGTAGCCACCTACGGTGATGATGGAAGTTCTTTCTTTGAGGCCGGATTCAATTTCGACGAGTTGCTTGGTGTGAATGCCGACCTTCACGGGCGTCTGATGAGCCTTGTTGTCACTGCCAGCAACCAGGACATAGTCCGCGCCTTCGGGGGATTTGAATACTGCGGAAGCGGGAACGACCAGTGCATCTTTGACACTCTTGGCGACGGCTTCGACGGAAACGTTCATACCCGGTTTCAACGCAGGGCCGGGTTGAAGCGCCTCAATCCAGACTTCGATGGTGGTGCTCCCGGGGTCGAAGGCGGGGCTCACCAGCATGACGCGTGCTTTGGTGGGCTCATCGACGCCTGGGATTTCGATGCTGGCGTCGTCGCCAACTTTGAGGAGAACCGCTTCGTTCTGCACGATGTGCGCTTTGGCGATGAGCTTCGAGGTGTTCATCACGGTGAGGATGGGCTGAGTGGCAGCGGCAAGTTCGCCTTCGTAGAGAGGGCGATCGGTGATAACGCCGTCGATGGGGCTGCGAATTTCGGAATAGCTGAGCTGGGCCTTGGCGTTGAGATATTTTCCCTTAGCCGCAGAGAGTTGGCCGCCAGCGGATTTCAGCGCTTGCGCCTTGCCGAGGCGGTTCAGGTCCGCGAGTTGCTTCTGAGCCTGCTCATTCTGGCTGCGCGCCTGCGCGAGCATGACTTCGGCGGTATCCAGATCGCGGCGTGGAATGGCGCCCTGATCGAGGAGAGATTTGCGAGCGTCATAGACTTTTTGCTGGGCGTCGAAAGCGGCTTTGGCGGCCGCGGCGTCGAGTTCGGCTTTCTGAATCTGCTGAGGGAGGCTGGCGCCGGTAGTGGTGGCGTAGCCGGCTTCGGCTTGCTCGAATTCACCCTTGCTCTGCTCGGCGGCACCGACAAGGTCCTGGTTCTCCAATTCGGCAAGCAGCTGGCCCTGTTTCACATGAGCGCCACGCTGAACATAGAACTTGCGGATGGTGGAAGTAATTTTCGGGGTGATAACGGCTTGCTGCAGAGGGTACACCACGGCTTCGGCGGACACGGTTTGTTTAATAGGACCGCGGGTGGCAGGAGCGACCTGAACGGTGACGACGGTTTCGGGCTCTTTTTCCGTGGCGCCACAGCCGGCGAGAGCGAAAAGCAGCGCGGAAATCGCGGCGACGCTGAGCAAAGTTCGCCCGGAGGAGTTTTCGGAGTTCGTACAGGGTTTCATGGAGTTGTGAGCACTCCTGTCAGAGTCTGGAGATTAGCGAGCGCCACGCGGTAACGCAGAGCGCCATCCTGATAAGCGGAGTTCGCCTGTGCGTAGGTGGTTTGCGCGTCGACAACTTCGAGGACTGTGGATTCACCGTGGGTGTAGCGCAAAGTGGTGAGCCGGAGGCTGTCGGCGGCGAGTTCGGCGGAACGTTGCAGGCCGGCTTGCTGATTAAGAGCCGTTTCGGCCTCGGAATAGAGGGAACGCATTTCCGCAAGGAGCTTGCGCTGGGCGAGAGAAAGTTCGAGCTTGGATTGATCGCGGCGAAGCTCAGCCTGGCGAACGCGGCTCTGCGTTGCACCCCAATTCCAGAGAGGAAGGGTGAGTGAGGCGAGTGCGGCGGAGCCGAGATTCTGGACGCGCGTGCCATCGGTAGCGGTTTCGTAGGCGGCGTAATGCTCGGCGTCGATTCCATACCAGTAATCGAGAGTGACCGACGGCAAGTAACCGGCGCGTGCGGAGCTGACCTCGTGTCCAGCAGCCTGCACGGCGGAAAGCGCGGCGTGAATGTCGGGATTATCGCGAGCGGCCAGGGCTTCGAATTCTTCGCGGGGCGGAAGCGGGACGCTGGCGTGAAGATCGTCGGCAAGCTCGAAATTGTCGGTGAAATCGGGAAAGAGAAGGACGGACAGATCGAGACGCGCGTTGAGAAACGCCAGTTGCGCTTCCTGAAACTGGCGGCGGCGATCTTGCGCCTGAAGTTCGGCCTTGATGACGTCGGAGTGGGCGACTTCGCCGCCTTTTTCGAGGTCCTGCGTGATCTGGAGGAATCTGTCGCCTTCTTCGGCAGCGCGACGGGCGCTCGCGAGTTTTTGTTCGGCGGCTTCCGTGGCAAAGTAATCCTGAACCACGGTAACGACCAGTCCGCGAGCAGCAATCTCGGCGCGAGCTTTGGCGGCCGCGGCGAGGGCGGCGGTGCGGCGGTAGTCGGCGATGGAAGCGAGATCGAGTTGCTCGTGCACGTTGCCCTGGCTCACGTATTCGTGGGGCGCGTTGTTGGCGATGAACTTGATGCCCAGCTGGCTGTTGTTGGGCTGGGTGTAGAGAGTGGATGTGGTGAAGCTGGCGCTGGGGAGAAGCGCATCGCGCGCCTGGGCACGGTCTTCGCGGGCGACACCGGCATCGGTAAGGGCGGAATGGTACGTGGGATCGTTTTTACGCGCGAGAGCGATGGCGTTCTGCAGAGTAATGCGTTGCGGTGCGGCAGGATTGGGAGCCGAGGCAGAAGTTTGCGCCGCGTCGGACGGTTTAGGTGAAGGTTTGGGAGCCGGACTGTCGGGTTGTTGGCCGGCGGCCGCAGCAAAGGAGAGAGAGCACGCGGCGGCCGCGGTCAACACCAAGCGCAGAAAGAGTCGGTCGTGCACGTTTCCTCATGAGCGTGCCGCCCGAGCGATCGACAGAGGCGGCTTGTCCCGATAACCAGCGTAGGGAGGGGAACATAAACGCAGGATTAACTTTGGCTGATGCCGGGCGGTGTGGGGGCGACCGGCAGAATGACCGTGAAAAGCGAGCCGGAGGAATCGGAGCGCGTCAATTCCAGGCGGCCGTGGTGAGCTTCAGCGATCCAGCGGGCGATGGAGAGACCGAGACCGGCGCCCGCACTTTCCGTTTCCGACCGGGAGCGGGTTTTGTCGGCGCGAAAGAAGCGTTCGAAGATGCGAGGCTGCAGCTCTTGCGGAATCCCCTGTCCCTCGTCGGAGATGCCAATCAAATAGCTGTCCCCTTCGCGGCGGCAAGTGAGGCGCACCGTGGTATGGGGAGGGGAATATTTGATGGCGTTGTCGAGGAGGTTGAGCAGCATGCGTCCGAGCAAAGCCTCGTCTGCACGGATGGGAAGGTCGGGTTCGACAGAGGATTTCAGGGTGATATTTTTCTCGGCTGCAAGAGAGCGGGCGCGAACGAGGGACTGGCCGGCGAGTTCATCGAGATAGGCGTCGCGAAGATCCAAAGAATACTGGCCGGCGTCGGCGCGCGTGAGGGTAAAGAGGTCCTCGACGATGCACGCGAGGCGCTGTGATTCATCACGAAGCACGGCAAGAGTCTCGCGGTACTCGGCGGAGGAGCGGTCGTTTTTTGCGAGAGTAACTTCCGTTTCGCCGCGGAGAATCGCAACGGGCGTGCGAAGTTCGTGAGAGGCATCGGCGACGAAACGGCGTTGTTGTTCGAAGGAAGCTTCCAGGCGCTCAAGCAATTGATTGAAGGAAAGAGCGAGTTGGCCTAATTCGTCGCGGGTGTTGGTGACCGTCAAACGATCATGCAAGTTGGCAGCGCCCATGGAGCGAGCCTGCGAGGCCATCGCTGCGACCGGAGCCAGGCTCTGACGGGCAAGAAAGTAGCCGCCGACGCAGGCGAGGAGCAGCGCGACGGGAATCGCCCAGTAAAAAGTGTGTCGAATATCGCCGAGCAATTCCTTCTGCGAATGAAGAGACTGGAGGACGACGAGAGTGTAGTTGCCGGCTGGCGTAGTGACCGGGCGGGCGGAGGCGCGGAAGCCTCCTCTGGTGCCAGGAAGAGTGCGTAACACCGCGGGGTCGGGATTGGGTTGAGAGACGAAATCACGAAGTGGCGGGGAAGCCAGGGAATCACCGGCGGGGCTGATCCGCAAATCTACCGGGGTGGGCAGGTCGAGCGAACTTGCCAGCAGGTTGCCGCCGGAATCGAAGAGGACGAAAACGGTGCCGCGAAAGCGGTGTTCGAGCATGGCTTCGCGGGCAGCGGATTTAGGCGCATCAGGACCGGAAGAGTCAGCCAGTTCGGCGACGAAGGTCGTGGCGAAGGCCGAAGAAAGTTCGACGATCGCGGAATCTGTGCGTTGCGCGAGGCTGCGCCCGTAGAGGAGGTAACTGAAAGCCGCGAGGAGCACGAGGACAAGCGCGAGGACCAGCGTGTACCAGAGCGTGAGGCGTACACGGATGGAATCAAGCATGGGGCTTCCGGGCTGGGGAGTGATGGTGGGGCCGGGAAGACTTGGAAGATACGGCGGAGGATCCTTCTGCCGGAACGACCAAGACGTAGCCGCTGCCGCGGCGGGTCTGCAGCAGAGGGCGATCGTCGTCATCGCCAAGTTTGCGGCGGAGACGATTCACGTATACCTCGATGAGATTCGAGAAGGGATCGAAGGATTCGTCCCAGACATGTTCGGCGATTTCCGAGCGGCCGACGACACGGCCAGCATTGCGAGCGAGAAATTCCAGGAGAGCATACTCCTTGGAGGTCAGGGAGACGGCGCGAGCGCCGCGCTTGGCGGTCTGCGAGGCGGTATCGAGCGTCAGGTCTCCCACCACGATCTGCGGGGGGCGGAGTTCCGCGGGCCGGCGCAAGAGGGCACGAAGACGGGCGAGCAGTTCGCCAAATTCGAAGGGTTTGGTGAGGTAGTCGTCGGCGCCGGAATCGAGGCCGGTGATGCGGTCTTCGACGGCATCGCGCGCGGTGAGCATGAGAACAGGCATGCGCTTATCCAGCGAACGAATGGCGCGGCAGACCTCAAAGCCATTTTTCCCGGGAATCATCACGTCGAGAACAACGAGGTCATAGTCGTTGATTTCGACTTGATACAGGGCGTCGGTGCCGGTGGTGGCCACGTCGACGGCGTAGGCTTGCTCCTGCAAACCGCGAGCGACGAAACGCACGATGCGGGGATCGTCTTCGACGAGGAGCAGTCGCATGGGAGTATCATACGGCAAATCGAATCGGCGGAAGGCGGCGGGGATCGAGGGGGAACGGCAGGCGAAACCGCTCCATGCGGTAATCGTTTGGCTATGGGGCAAGCGGCAACTTCGCCGAAATGGCGCGCCGTTTTCTACAATTCTAGTAAGTCCAAGTATGGCTAAATTACGTAAAACCGAGTGGTTCCTCGGGATATGGGTATTGTTTCTGGCGAGCTACGCCGCGGTTGCCCATTATCTCGGTCCGGGGCCGAGGTTGTCGTCGTTCGGCGACGTGGTGCAGTGCTTCGTGCCGCTGCTGGCGAACGGGGGGCTGCTGATCAACGCGGGCACGCCGCACTGGCGCCGTAACCTGTTCTGGATGCTGTTGGCGTTGAGCTGCACGATGTGGATGATCGGGCAGTTCCAGTGGACCTACTACGAGGTTTACCTGCGCAAAGACGTGCCGGGCCTGTTCGCCGGCGACATGATCTTCTTTCTGCGTGGGATTCCGCTGATGGCGGCGTTGGCGCTGCGGCCTCACCGCACGAGGGGCGAACTAAACCTGGGATTGGGCTATCTGGATTTCGCGCTGCTCCTGACCTGGTGGACATTCTTGTACGTGTTCGTGGTGCTGCCGTGGATCTACGCGTCACCGACGCTGGAGATTTACAATACGAATTACAACGCGCTGGCGAATGTGCAGCAACTCATCATCGCGGTGGGCTTCGGGATTTGCTGGCTAAGGAGCAAGGGCGCGTGGCGCAGCGTGTATTTTCATTTATTTGGAGCGAGCGCGCTGTACATGGCATCGTCGCTGGTAACGAATCTGGCCATCGGGCGGAACCTATACTACACGGGGAGCTGGTACGACCTGCCGTTGATGACAGTGTTTTTCTGGTACGGGATGGCGGGGGCGCTGGCGTTCCGGAAACGGCAGGAGCTGGACGCGCCGATGGACAGCGACACGGAGCAACGCGCGGCGGATTACGTGTGGGCGTCGCGGTTTGCCATGGCGGCGGTGCTGTCGCTGCCGGTCTTTGCGCTATACGCTTTGCGGCTGGAACACGATACGCGCGAGGTGCGGGATTTCCGGTTGATGGTGACGCTGGTTGCGTCGCTGCCGCTGTCGTTAATCGTGTTCCTGCGCACCCACCTGGCGGACGCGGATCGCGCGCGGCTGCTGCTGCGTTCGGAGTCGTCGATCGAGAATCTGCAACGGCTGCAGGCGCAAATGGTACAGTCGGAGAAGCTCGTGTCGCTGGGAGAGCTGGCGGCTGGCGCGGCGCACGAGATCAACAATCCGCTGACGGCGATACTGGGCTACTCGGACTTGCTGGCGGATGACGAATCCTTGCCGGAGCGGGCCCGGGCGACCGCGGGGAAGATTCGGGAACAGGCGCGCCGAACGAAGAACCTGGTGCAGAATCTCTTGAGTTTTGCGCGACAAGTGCCGGCCGAACGCACGCTGCTGGATATCAATACGGTAGTTTCGAACGCCGTGCAATTGCGGGCGTTGGACCTGCACGGCGGAACATGTTCGATCGAGTTGCACCTCGAATCGGTATTGCCAGGCGTGCGCGGCGACAACAATCAGTTGATGCAGGTGTTTTTCAATATCATCAGCAACGCGCTCGACGCCATGGCAGAGCACACAGGCGGCAGAACGCTGACGATCCGCACGCAGCGCGACCGTGGAAACGTGATTGTGCTGTTTGCCGATACCGGGCCGGGTATCAAAGAGCCGCACCGCGTGTTTGATCCTTTTTACACGACGAAGGCGGTGGGCAAGGGCACAGGCCTGGGGCTGAGCATCTGCTACGGTATCGTGCAGGAACACGGCGGCAGAATCACCTGCTACAACGGGCAGACCAGCGGCGCGGTATTCCGCGTGGATTTGCCCGCGGTGTTGGCGGCGCTGCCGACGTTGCCTCCGCGATCCAGCACACCTGGGGGAACGAATCCGGTTTCCAGCCGTTCTCATTAATTCCACAATTTGGAATTGAAATTTTGCCGCACGGCGCGCGTATTCACTCGTGATAGAGTGGCGCACGAGTGTGACCGTTAGAGGCCCTTCCGGATGAACGAAAATGGGATTGCAACTGAAAAATTGACGCGACAGTTTAGCGCGTTGACAGCGGTGGATTCCATGGACCTGCGGGTGCAGGCGGGGCAGTTCTTCGGATTCCTGGGGCCAAACGGCGCGGGGAAATCGACAACCATTAAAATGCTGACGGGATTGCTGGCGCCGACGTCGGGCCGCATGGAATTGCTGGGGCTGGATTTTCAGAGTCATCCGGTGGAAGTAAAGCGGCAGATCGGCGTGGTGCCGGAAGGGATGGGATTGTTTGAACGGCTGACCGGGCCGGAATATTTGCGATTCGTCGGAAGGATGTACGGCCTGGATAAGGCAACGACGGAAAAGCGGTCGGAGGAATTGCTGGAGTTCATGCAGTTGGCGGATCGCGAGAAAACGATGATCGCCGATTATTCCCATGGCATGCAGAAGAAGCTGGCGCTGGCCGCGGCGGTGATTCATGGGCCGCGGATTCTGTTTCTGGATGAACCGTTCGAAGGCGTGGATGCGCTGGCGGCGGGGGCGTTGAAGGCGCTGCTGGGAAGAATGACGGAACGCGGTGTGACGATTTTTCTGACGTCGCACGTGCTGGAAATTGTGGAGCGGCTGTGCAGCCACGTGGGAATCATCCACAAGGGACGGCTGGTGGCGCAGGGTTCGCTGGAGGAACTGCGCGCGGGAATCGGCGGACAGGACGGCGAGAAGAAGACGTTGGAGCAGATTTTCCTGTCGATCGTGGGGCAGAGCGGGGCGGAACAGTCGCGGCTCGAGGAACTGACATGGCTGACATAGCGCACCTGCCGGGTGTTTTGGAACAGGTGAAGCTGGTGGCGGGAGTTCGCTGGCGCATCCTGAAGAACAGCCTGCGGCGAAAGAACAATCGCTGGGATCTGGTGGGGATGATCTGGATCGCGTTCTTCAGCGGAGCGCTGGTGGTAGGGTTGGCGATCGCGTTCTATTTCGGTGGATACGCGTTTATCGCGAAGGGAAAGGCGAGCTGGTTTGGGCTGCTGTTTTGGCTTGTGTTTGTGTGGTGGCAGGTCTTTCCATTGTTCGTGATGGGATTCGGGTCGGATTTTCAGTTTGCCACGCTGCTGCGGTTTCCTTTGAGGCTGCGGGCGTTTTATCTGCTGGGATTGGGGTACGGGTTCACGGATTTTGGCGCGATCGCGTCGATCTGCTGGATTTTGTCGATGGCGGCAGGCGCGACCGCGGCGCGGCCGTCGATCTTGCCGGGCATGTTGCTGGTGAGCGTGCTGTTCATTGTGCTGAACGTGACCATCGAGAGGCTGATCGGGTCGTGGATGGAGAAGCTGCTTTCGAAACGCAGGCCGCGGGAAATTTTTATAACCGTGTTCGTGCTGTCGATGGTGTCGTTGAATTTCTTGAACCCTGCGTTTCAGAGGTGGGGTGGCCACGGAATGCGGCCGCAATTTCTGCAATACATTGCCTATTTGAACTGGACGCCAGGATCACTGGCAGGGAATGCCGTGGGAGCGGCGGCGGTGTGGGACGCGCGAGGATTCGTGGTGACAGTGGCGGGATTGAGCGCGTGGCTGGTCCTCGCGACTGCCCTTCTGTGGCGGCGGTACGCGACGCAGTATGCGGGGGAAGAGATCAGCGACAGTCCGGGGCCAGTGACGCGCCGGTTGAAAGAACGGCGGGTTGCCGCAGTGGGCGGAGATGTTGCGCCGCGATTCCTTTCGCCACAGGTTGCGGGGATGATCGCGAAGGAGTTTCGCTATCTGACGAGGAACGGATTCACGTTTCTGTCGCTGGTGGTGCCGCCGATCATGGTGATGTTCTTCGCGGTACAGTTTGGCCCGGGGTCGATGCTGAAAGAACACTCGGTGAAAGCCCCGTTATTTTTTCAAGGAATACTCGCCTACATGATCCTGATTTTGATGACGCCCGCGTACAATTCGTTTGCCTATGAGGGCAAAGGAATCCAGACGTATTTCGTGGCGCCGCTGAGGTTCCGGGACGTGTTCCTGGGGAAGAATCTGTTTGTAGCTGGAGTGATCGCGTTTGAGCTGACAGTGTGTTTCAGCCTGTTGATCATGAGAATCGGGTGGCCGGGTACGCCGTTATTTGTTGCAATGATTTCGGCGGGGATCTTCGCGGTCATGGGGCAATTCACGATTGCGAACTGGTCGTCGCTGAGTTTTCCGAAGAAGATGGAAATTGGAAAGATGAAGGGGCAACGGAATTCGGGCGTTGCGGTGTGGGTCGCGTTTGGAGCGCAGATTCTGGTCGGGTCGATTTGCGGACTGGTACTCGGGATTGGGCAATGGCTGGAGAATCCGTGGCTGGCGGTGGCGCTATTTGCGGGGCTGACGGCTGCGGCGGTGGGCGGATATATGGCGTCGCTGGAGGCGCTGGGCCGGCTGGCGGAGAGAAAGAAGGAAGTGCTGATCGAGACGCTGTGCCGGTAGATATTCGCGGATTGGGCAATTCATCGTAAGATTTCACCACTTCAAGACAACCAGCGCGGAGGAATAGGGGGAGAGGATGAGTTTATCGACTCGGATCTTCGTGGTGTTGTGGTCGGCGGCGTTGGTGTCTGGGTTTGCGGCAGGGCAGGAAAAGCTGGACGCGAGAGGGGTTGCTTCCGTGCCTGCGGTGACCGGGCACGAGCAGGCGTTGAGTAAAGCACTTCTGGAAGCGCTGAAAGAATTCCATCCGCAAACAGACAACCTGGGGAACGTCTGGGTGACGTTTGGGAGCGGCGCGCCGCGCCGGTTGATTGCCACGCCGATCGATGAGCCGGGATATGTGGTGAGCGAGATTACGGCGGATGGATATCTACGAGTGCAGCGATTGCCGCAGGCGGCGCCGAACGCGGTGTTCGATGCGCTGAATTTCGCGCAGCCGGTCGTGGTGATTACACGGGGAGGGAAAAGCGTGGCGGGCGTGTTTGCAGGGTTGAGCGTGCACTTGCAGCCGGGAAGATTAAATCCACCGAAGATGAATCACGTTGAGGAATTGTATGTGGATCGGGGCGAAGACGGCGGAAGAAGTGCGAGCGGCGGGAGTGAATTTGCTCGATGCGGTAGCGCTGCACCACGGTGGCCCAGCCGTGGGTGAGGTTTTGCCTCAGGGAGGTTGGGGTGTTGCGGAATCTGGTCGTGGAGACGTCATTGGTTGCCAAGCGCTTCTCGATCTTTTGGGGCCCGGCAGCAAGATCAAAGCAATGAGAACCACTACGATTGCGTTTGTCACGCACCAATGGCTTGGTGGACGTGGTTTGAACCGTTTGCTGTCGGAAATCCATCCTGACGAATTTGTATTTGTCGGCCGAATTACCGGCGTGCCTGCGGCAGGAGCAGAAGGCAAAGAATCCGACTGGCAACCTGCCAGCGGCGTGTTAATTGGTTTCAACGCGGAGACGCGAGAGAAAGTCCAGCCCTTGCTGGAGAAGTTTAAAGCCCTGGCGGACCAGAAGCAGATTCCCATTCATCTGATCTCGGCGCCCTTTCCTCGCATGGCCAGTTATGCCAGGTCTGCTTCGCTTCCGGACCGCTTCGTGCAGCTTGGAGTGCCTCTGCTGTGGCCAGTTACTCCAGCGGAGTTTTCTGCCGCACGCGATGAAGAGGCATTGCGGAAAGCGCTGGAAGGATATTTAGAGATCGAGAGTGGCGCTCGTGTGATTGGTGACGCGTTTCCTGGTCCTGAGCCGCCGTCGTTCAAAACGCTCGTCGAGGCCTACGGAGCGAGTGGACACGAGGGAGCAGTACGCGAAGAAGTAGGGAAACTACTGCCAGAATGGGCGCAGAAGAAACTCAAATATGATCCGGCGGGGAACCTCGTACTCCATATTGGAGAAAATAAGTCGGGCGCAACCGTGCCGCGAATTGTGTTCGTAGCCCACACGGACGAGATTGGGTACGAGGTGAAGAAGATCGAAGACGACGGAAGACTACAAGTGGACGTGCTGGGAGGCGGATACCCGCAATATTTTCTTGGTCATGTGGTGCTGGTGCACAAGAAAGATGGGACGCATATGGGCGGCGTGCTGGAGTTGCCGAATGGATGGGACAAGGCGGGATTCGAATTTCCCAGTTCGATGAGGTCGATGGACGAGCCCGCACATGTGTATGTAGGAACGAAAGACAGAGAGGAAACTGAGAAGCTGGGAATTGGGGTAGGCGATTTTGTGACCATTCCGAAACAGTACGCCGTTGCTGGGGACGCGGGCAAATGCGCGGAGCTTTGACGATCGCGTGGGATGCGCAGCGTTGATCGCAGCGGTGAAAGCGCTGGGGCCGGACTTGCCGGGTCGCGATGTGACGTTTGTGTGGTCGGCGGAAGAGGAAATGGGATTGAAAGGAGCGGCGGCGTTTGCGGAACAGGCGGCGAAGGACGGACGCGCACCGGATTTTGTGTTTGCGATTGATACCTTTGTGAGCTCCGATTCACCGCTGGAATCGAAGCGGTTTGGGGATGCGGAACTTGGCAAGGGGTTTGTGGTGCGCGCGGTGGATAATTCGAATATTGTGCCACTCGAGTACGTGGAGCGCGTAGTGAAGCTGGCGAAGGAGAACAACATTCCGGTGCAGTATGGCGTGACAGGTGGCGGGAATGATGGTGCGGTGTTCACGCGATTCGGGTCGGTGGATGTGGCGCTGGGTTGGCCGCTGCGCTATTCGCACTCGCCAGCGGAAGTGATCGACACGAAGGACCTGGACGCGCTGGGGAAGATCGTCGAAGTGATTGCTCGAAACTGGTAGAAAGACTTGCGCTATGGCTTGCGCAGCAGAGGCGCGAACTGGGAGGCGATGGCGGTCCAGGAGAAATGGGCGCGGTAGGCGGCGCGGCTGCGGGCGGCGAGATCCTGACGATAGGCGGAATCCGAGAGAACGCGGACCAGGGCGGCGTTGATTTCGTCGGGACGATCCAGCGAAATAAAGGCCACTCCGGCATCGGTGATGGGTGCAGCGGTTTCGGAGTCTGCCGAGGCGATCACAGGCAAGCCACAGGCGATTCCGGCAATGGCGCTGCCGCGGCGCGAGGAAATGCCACCGCGAACGAAGAGCAGAACGTCGGAATCGCACAGCCGTTGGGCGACCTGTTCGCCAGGGAGAACGCCTTCCACGGACACCTGGACGGGGACATCGCGCAAACCCTCGCGCAATGGGGCTTCGCGCAATTCGGAATGGCGGCCAAACACCGAGAGGCGGAGTGGGCCGAGTTTCTGCGCGGCAAAGCGCACTGCGTTGACGATGGCGCGTGTTTCCGATTCGCCGCTTTCGCCTCCGGTGATGCTGAAAACGGCTATGGTGGGAGGTTGGTGAGAGACGGACGAGTTGGCCGTGACGGGCAGATTCGGTCCAACGGGAATGAACACGGCGTTTGGCGGCGTGCCGGGAAGCCAGGTGATTTTTTCTATGGGCACGGTGAACACGGCGAGGTCCGCGCGGGAAAGCAACTGGCGCATGGTGCGAAGCTGGACGAAGCGGCGAATTGTCGCGCTGAGCTTTTTTGTGGGAAACGGTTCCACGTCGTGAAAAACCACGCCGATCTGTGCGCCGGCATTCCTCAAGATCTCGAAAACACGCAAAATCTTGTGAGGGAAGCCGCGAGTGGACCAGGCGAGCGCGGTGTATTGAACAAGAACCCAGGTGCCGCGCCATTTGGTGGCCATGAGCCGCAGTGCGTCGAGCGAGTCGGGCCAGCCGTGGAGTTCCCAGGGAACGCGGCGGATGTCGAGTTGAATGTCGCTTTGGACTCCTTTTGTCTCACCGGCAAACCGATGCCACAACTCATGAAAATCGATGTTGAGGGCGCGGAGTTCGGCGTGCTAAACGGCGCTGTGTCTGTATTGCGCAAAGCTAAACCTACGATCTTCCTCGCTACCCACGGAGAACAAGTTCGCAAGGATTGCTGCGAGTTGTTGGAATCGATCGGGTACGCATTGCAATACCTTGCGCATGACGAAATCATCGCGCGCTTCCCGTGCGAAGAATCGCGGCCTGCTCACACCGGAACCAAGCGCCCGATGAACACCCTGTAATTTCCACATCATTTCGAGTGCTCACGTTCAAAAGAACGGTCATCTACTCAGTTGACGCGACTTTCAGCGATCAGGGTTCGAGTCGCTTCCGACAGGTTTGTCAGGGGGCGGAACGGGCACGGTGACGCGAGGAATGGGGACCAATTCGTTACGAACACGGGAATACCAAGTCTGCGAAGAAAGGAATCGACGGAGTCCGTAGAAATAGCGCGGCGGCAAGAGCAAAGCGGGAATCATCGACAGCCAGCGGAAAACGACACTTCGCCGGGAAGCATCGGCGTGCAGCATCCGGTAAAGAGCTGTCTCGGTTCGAAAAACCTCCCAACTCCAGCCCTCGTCGACACTCAGGCGGAGGTGTGCCGCCTCTACATCCACGGCTTCAAGAACGGTCTTCATCGCATCGGGAGGAACGCCCAACGGAGGGAGCACACGTCGGAGATGCGAACTCAGAGCTTCCAGGATAATCCGTTTGCGGCGCGCGCCGTCGGTAGAACCACCGCCCGAAACGGAGAGATTCCCTCCGTGGATGCGATAATGCGTCAGAGTTTGTGTGGAGATCAACCCGCCGGAAATGGCTGCAGCGACGGTGAACAGGTACTCATCAGCTTCGAAGACCAGCGCCTCCGGAACGGGCAGGCACTGGCGGGCGACGTGAGCGCGTAAAACCAGGCGGCTCGTTCCCAGGTAGGGCCGGTGCAGGCGGAATATCTCCGCCGAATGCGCATCGCGAAGGCTCACATTGAGATCTTGGCGAGTAACGATGACTTCGGGCGGCCGCCCTGTTTGAACCAGGTCGTACGAATGTCCCAACATCCCGAGGGAAGGGTTCGATTTCATTGTATCCGACACCATCCGCAACTTGCCTGGTGCCCACCAGTCATCACCATCGAGGGAGGCTATGACTTCGCCGCGGCATTCCGGGATGCCGTGATTGAAGGCGCTGGCCTGGCCGCCATTGGTTTTACGGAGGATACGAATGTGGGGCTCGAACTTTTTCAGGATTTCAGGCGTGTGGTCGGTGGAGCCGTCATCCACCACTAAAATCTCGCGGCCGGAAGCGGGGAAATCCTGAGCGAGGACACTGTTCACGGCTTCTTCGATGAAGCGTTCGTGATTGTAGGTGTCGATCAGTACGCTGACAAACGGTTCAGGCATAGTGCGTGAAAAGAGAACTCCCAGGCTCGAAAAATCACTGCGCTTGTGCTTGGCTGGGTTGAAGATTCGGTGATTCGATCCGATAGCCGAGGCGTCGGAGGTCCCGGATCATCTTCCAAGTGCGAAGTTGCTTCGATCGCTTGCTGACCGCCGGGCCCCGCTCTTCGTAACGGACTCGCTGGTGCAGGATCAACCAGATCAGCCGACACTGTCGATGGGCAATGACCCCGATGGCTTGATTGTGTCCGAGTCTCGGGACCGCGCGGCGATACACAATTTCGAAAATGCTTCCTTTGGTTCTGGCTGCGGCGTTAGCAGCTTGATTAAGTAAGCGCCGCATATGGCGGTTGCCCTTCGGAGAGCGATGGCTGTAGTTTACGCCGGCGCTCTCTTCCTCTCCCGGGCAAGCACCGACCCAGGACGAGAGACATTTCTCAGAGGGAAAGGTAGCGGCGGTCGGGCCGACTTCCGCAATGATCTGCTGCGCTGAGTCCACTCCCAAACCGGGTACCTCCGCCAGCCGCTCGACGGCATCCTGATGTTGGCTGAGCAGACTGGCCATCTCTTGGTCCAGTTTGCCGATCTGCTCGTCGATCAACCGACATTCCTCCAACGCCATCTGCAACAGCCGCCGATAGACGTCGTGCAACTCCGTACAGGCGCCGAGTGCGTCGCTCAACTGTTCCGGCGTGGCACGCAAGCGCTCATCGGCCAAAGCAGCCAAGGCTGCTGGGTTGGTTTCACCTTCGGCAAGGGCCTTTAACATCCGGCGGGCACTGAAGCCCAGCAAGTCCGAGACGAAGCTGGATAACTTGATATGGGCTGCTTCGAGAAGAGATTCCAATTGGTTCTGCAACCGGATCCGAGCACGCCTCAACTGGAACTTCTTGCGCGTTACCGTCCGCCATAGTCGTTGCTCAGCATCAGGTACAAAGCTCAGAGTCAGTTCCCGGGCTACCAGTCGCTTCACCAGGCGTTCGGCATCGACGAAATCCCTCTTGCGTCCCCGTCGTCCGCGATTGGACTCCGCCTGTGCCAGATGCAACCTTCCGGACCTCCGCTTGGCGCCTTCTCGCTTCTCGCATAACGACTTCCAATATCTTTCCAGCGCTTCCCACACTGGCTTCCAATATTGCGCTGTCGATTCCATGACCACTTCCTCGACCTCTTGCTCGACGAACCAGCCAGCCAACGCTCGCAGTTGTTCGGGGTTGCTGCCAAACATTCGCCTTTCAAACTGGAACTCAGCATCGACTTCTACATCAGATACAACCACAGCTAGCATCTTCTTATGAACATCGATTCCCGCTATTCTGTAGGACATTAGCTTTCTCCTGGCCGGGAGCGGAGAGCGTGCTGCGGCTACTTTAACCAGGCTCGCGGGCTATCGCCGCTCCCCCAGGGGAAGAACAACGACGCCCAATTATTCGCTCAAACACGCACGCTCCGGATCAGACAGCGACACGGCTTCGACTTCTCCAGTGAGTTCTCGACCTCGCCGCTCCAGACTGTTGCGATGTTAACTCTGAGTGATTTTCATGAGGTTTCGCGGGCCGAACGGCCCTAAAGGACAGCGTCTATTGTACGCCAGGCGAAATGGCGTTCCGCACCGGGACGGTAGGTGAGTTTGTGAACTCACAGGGAGTGTAACGGTGGAGTCCCGGCCAAGGGGACAGCGTCTATTGTACGCCAGGCGAAATGGCGTTCCGCACCGGGACGGTAGGTGAGTTTGTGAACTCACAGGGAGTGTAACGGTGGAGTCCCGGCCAAGGGGACAGTCTGTTGGACTGGACACAGTCCAGCCTTGCGGGGGTAGGCTTGAGCGGCTATAAAAGAAGTATTGTGACCGCTGTCACTTATAGCCGGCTTTGCCAGAGGGGCCGGTGGGCACGAATTTGGCTGGTTGGGCTGGCGGCTGTATGGCCGGTGACGGTGCAGGCACAATCGGAGCCCGTCCCGCCGTCACAAGCCCCGGCCATGCAGCCAAGCGCGCAGCAACCCGAAGCCAACCTGCCAGGAAGCATCACGGGAACCGTGGTTGATCCCAAAGGGGCACCTCTGTCTGGTGCGAAGGTGGCCCTGACGCGCGAGGGCAAGAGCCTGGTGCCTGAGATATTGACTGGCGACGATGGACAGTTCACGTTCGTCAATATCACGCCGGGCCCGTTTGTGGTGACGGTATCGGGCGAGGGCTTCGCGAGCCAGACGGCATCGGGAGTTCTACAGGCGAGAGAAAGCTTCCGGATTCCTCAGATTGCGCTGGCAGTGGCGACGGCGGTGACGGAAGTGCGCGTGGAACTGACACCGTTTGAAGTGGCCCAGGAACAGATCAAAGAGCAGGAAAAGCAGCGGGTTCTGGGAGTGATTCCCAATTTCTACGTAAGCTACGTGTCGAATGCCGCGCCGCTTACACCGAAGCAGAAGTTCAACCTGGCGTGGAAATCGACGATTGACCCGGTGAGTTTTGCCGTCACTGGAGTAATCTCCGGCATCCAGCAGTCGCAGAACGATTTCAGCGGATATGGGCAGGGGGCTTCGGGATACGCGAAGCGATATGGGGCCAACTACGCGGACTTTGCGATTAGCACGTATATTGGGGGAGCGATCCTGCCGTCGCTGCTGAAGCAGGATCCCCGGTACTTCTACAAAGGAACGGGAAGCAAGAAGAGCCGGGCGCTGTACGCGATTGCGAATGCGGTGATTTGCAAAGGGGATAACGGCAAGTGGCAGGCGAACTACTCGGCCATACTGGGGAGCCTTGCCGCGGGAGGCATTTCCAACCTGTATTACCCCTCGAACGATCGTGGAGGAAAGCTGATTGTCGAAAACACTTTGATCGGTATTGGCTCCTCTGCCGGAATCAATCTGCTGCAAGAGTTTGTGATGAAGAAGTTGACGCCGAACCTGCCCAAGAACGAACCAGTACCCGGTCAAAGCACAGGGAATTAGCCGGATTTTCGGCGAGATGGCACGATGGCGGGGTGGCTGGTTAACCGTAGTGTGCGGTACCCAAACCGAACCATTTCGCCCGTTAATCTGTTGGCGACCCGTCTCGGTCGTTCAGGGTCCTTAACCGAGCCCGGGACACCTGGCGGAAGGTCCGAACGAGAAACCCAGGACCCAGGTTCTGAACAGCAAACCCTGATTCGATAAGGACGAAGGCTCCATTCGCGGCCGGTATGCTTCTGTTTGTGGAGGACCGAAGCTATCGGTAGGAAGGAGCCTTCGATGCTGATTATAGGATGTGATTATCACCCCAGTTGGCAGCAGATTTGTTGGATGGACACGCGAACTGGGGAGACCGGCGAAAGAAAGTTGGAGCACGCACGGGAGAGGCCGAGCGGTATTACCGTGCCCTGTCTGGCCCAGTGCGGATCGGGATGGAGTCGACGGGCAACTGCCAGTGGTTCACGGAACTGGTGATGAATCTGGGATACGAGTTGTGGATCGGGGACGCGTCTAGGATTCGAGCCGCGGAGGTACGGCAGCAGAAGACGGATCGCCGCGATGCGGCGCTGCTGCTGGAAAATCGGTTTCCGCGGATCTGGACACCTTCGGCGGAGCAGCGGGATCAGCGGCAGTTGCTGCTACACCGGCACAAGCTAGTGGAGATGCGTGTGCGGGTGAAGAACGAGCTGCAACATCTGGCGATGAATCGCGGCATCACACGCGGCCGGCGGCTGTGGAATAAGACGGGCGAAAGAGTGCTGCGCGAGTTGTCACTGCAGCCCTGGGCCAGTCGGCGGCGAGAAGACCTGTTTAAGGTCAGAGCGGTGCTCGACGAACAGATCAACTCGCTCGATGCGGCGGTAGCGAAGGCTGCCGAAGAAAACGAGCTGGCGCATCTGCTGATGACGCATCCAGGAGTGGGGCCGATCACGTCGCTGGCGTTTGTGGTGACAATGGGGGATGTGAGCCGGTTTCCGCGCGGGAAGCAGGTGGGAAGTTATCTCGGCCTGATTCCACGGGAGCACACCTCGGGTGGAAAGCAGAGAACTGCTTCAATCACGAAGCAGGGGAACCGTTTTATGAGAACCCTGCTGGTGGAAGCGGTGCAGTCGGTGGTGCGGTACGAGCCGGAGTTCCGGCGAGAGTATTTGCATCGCTGCCATGGAAGCGAAAAGGGGATAGCGAAAGTGGCGGCGGCGCGGAAGTTGGCGATTCGCCTCTACTGGATGCTGCAAAGCAACACCGGGTATCCAGAGATCGTTCGTGTCGAGGGCAGCTCGCGGGTGCCCCTGGACCGCCAGCCTGCGTAAGCAGGCGGCCAGTCCGCAACCCTGATTGGGCGCTCTCGTCCCGGTGAAAACCGGGATTCGGACAAAGAATCATGGCCGCAGTGGGGCCGTATCGATGGTTGGCGGAGCGATCCGCCGAAATGATTCCCGTGAGAGACGCAGAGCTTCGGTCCTCCACACTGAACCTGGGTTGCTCACACGGAGAAAAACTGCCGTTCGGCACACTTGTGTCTTGACAACGCCTTCGTCCTTATCGATGGGCACCCGGCCGACGCCCTCATCTAATCAGCCCGGTACAGACTCAATCTTGCTCCAAGATTGGTTTCTGAAGATGAGATTGGAGTTCAGTTCTAAACCGAGACAGGTCCACGTTAAACTGGGTGAGCGTTTGCATTTGAACCGGGGCCGGAAGAGGCGCGAGCGTTCTGGCAGAGGAGATTCTACGATTTCAATGTATGGAGCGCGAAGAAGGTGTTCGAGAAATTGGAGTACATGCACGAAAATCCGGTGAAGCGGGGATTGGTGCGGCACGCGAAGGATTGGCCGTGGAGCAGTTGGAGTCACTACGCGAAGAGGGGACGGGGACTAATGGAGATTGATTCGTTAACGGAGAACAGAAATTGAAGAGAAAGCCCGCACCCTTAAAAACCAAAGGATGTGGCACCCAAAACCGTTCCGCCCATTAATCTGTCGGCCACCCGCAGCAGCTTTTCAGGCTATGCGAAGAACAGGCAGGTGTTGATCAGGATTGATCCGATATAGAGGGGGAATGCGGGAAGAAACCCCAAGAGCCCACACGTGAAGCCGACGTGTGGGGCACCCAAATTCGGATTAGCGGCGGGGTGTGGCCACCCGCCGATGGGACCAGTGGGAGTGAAGGTTGAGAAGTGGACCCACCCTTTGCAGAAGACGCAAAGGGTAGGCCACCCTCGTTGCTTCGTGAGTGCGCCACCCGCCGCCGAGTTTGATGGCCTGTCAAGTTTATGTTTAGTTACGTGGTTGGGATTCCGAGCAGGGTGTAAGAGTCGCGGCGCGGAATGGCCACAGCACGGGTCCCTTCCCTTCATCAGGGCAAACTGAAGACCGGGCACAACGGGTGGCGACGCGAGAGGTGTGTCGGAATACCTAGATTTCCGTTGACAGAGTGCTATACTCCGGCCAGATGAGACCTACCTGCGCACCGCAGAGCAGGTACCGGGGACCGGTTCCAACGGGAGGTAGTCATGGAAGCGATGGAATCTGCGTTTACGGGACCATTACTGTATCTTCTGATCGGATGGGGCGTGGTGACCGTGCTTTTCCTGGTGCTGGTTGCCTGGAGAAGCGTGTTAACCAGCCACGAAGACGATCAGATCTTTCTAGATTCCGCTGAAGAACATATGGCGAAGGAGCAGCGCGAGTTGGTCGCGAAGATCAACATGCTTTCGCGCCCGGTCCTGATGAGCGGGATCTGTTCCGGAGTTTTGCTGCTGGTAATTGCTGGAATCTTTGTCTACCAAGGCCTGAAGAACTTCTAAACTCTGGCTGGCCAGAGAGACCGGTCATCCGAGGTCATCACGGTTTAGGAGGCGCGGAAGGTGCCGGCTGCTGCGGAGCGGCACTCGCGGGGGCGGCCAGGGTCGTCGACTGCACGAGCGAAGTGTGGTTGTGAACGATGAGCCATTTATCGCCGCGCTTTTCCAAAACGAGAGTTGTCTGCCCAACCGATGAACCTGGCGTGCCGTCGACCACGCCACTGAACTCCCACTGATAGCAAGCCCAAGCGAAGCTGCCTGATGGCGCGATGCGAATGAGCGTGTTGCTGCGCTCCATGCGCACCTGTTGAACGCGCGCGCGTTGCATCTGGTACGAAGCAGCGTAATTGGCCCAGCCGATTACCGGCGGACCCCAGGTTCCCGAGACAACGGAAACGTCGTCAGCCATGGTGGCATGCAGCTTCTCGAGGTCGGCCACTTGCCAGGCGCCGAGCATTTCGCCGATGGTGTTGTCGATCTTCATCTGGTCGGGCAACGAAACGATGTCGCTCGACGAGGTGGGCGGCGGCGTGTCGTCTTTTTTCTTTTTCTTCTGCGCGGAAGCGGTTCCAGCGAGCGTGAGAGAAAACGCGAAGAGGATCGTCAACATTACGAGACGCCGGCCAGTGGGGGCGATACGTGGCGCGAATGGCTTGCTTTCCATACTCAATGCACTCCTGCGGAATTAGTGCGCGCGGCGCCAAGAACATAGCCGGCGCAAAGATGGAACCGGTTCAGACAGGAAAGAGGATAGCGCAGTGCCGCGGGTTCGGCGGAAATGTGTGTTCCACGGTTGCTCAGTTGTTCATCCGGGTTAGTGGGACTTTGAGGCGCTGAGGAGATTGACGAAGAGGCGGTAGGCGCCGGGGACACCCTCGGGGAGTTGGCGAAAAAAGGCGAGGCCGGTGTAGATGTAGGTGCCTTTGCCGAAGTGCGTGTAGACGAGGCCGCCATTCAATTCCTTTTCGCCGGGATCCTTCATGGCGAGGAGAGGCGTGTAGCGGGAGTCGAAGTCGCTCCAGAAATACAGGCCGCGTTCCTGAATCCAATTCTGGAAATCAGCGGAAGTAATTTTGTTCGGATGGTTGAGCAGCGGATCGTCGGGCTTCAGAAATGTGACGGCGGCGTTTTCATCCGTGATGCGAGGGGTAGGATTGCCGATTTTGGCGGGATAGGGAGCGGGTTGAAGTTTGTCCCAGATAAAGTCGCGATTGTATTGAACGACGAGCGTGCCACCGTTTGAAACGTAATCGAGCAGGCGCTTGTTGGCTTCAGCGAGTTCGGGGCGCAGTTCATAGGCACGGACGCCGACGACGATGGCGTCGAACTTGGGGAGATCGCCGAACGTGAGAGCAGCGGTGTCGAGCGATTCGGCGCTGATGCCAAGGCGCTTGAGCGCGTCGGGGATGGGCTCACCTTCCGCGGAGATGTAGCCGACGCGGAGACCCGGCGGGACGATGATATCGAAGGCATGGACCACGCACTGCGAGGGCTCGCTCCAGAGCAGCGTGGGCATGGAAGGGAGCGGCTCGAGAGAGGTGGAGAATTTTTCTTCGCCGCGTTTGGCGAAAGCGGTGACGGTGAAATTGCCGGCATCGAGTTTGGCGGGGGGCGTGACGGTGAGTTTGGCGTACTGGTCGCCAATGCCGGTGAAGGAAAGCTCGAGCGGCGGGCTGGCGCGAAGGCCGTCGGGCACATCGAGGCCGGCCAGGATTTTGGCGGGCTGCGTGGAATAGGAGTGGACGCGCAAGAAAATGTCGAAGGGTTTGTGCTCGGCGTTAAAGACTTCCACCATTTGTTGAGGTTCAACCGTAACGGTGTAGGCAGGGACGATACGCAGCGGCACGCGGGCGATGCTGGTGGAAGTGGCTTCGACGTGCGTGACCGGCTCGGTCATATCGAGTTTATAGCCAGCAATGGTGGCTTGTTGCGTTGCGGTAATGATCGGAGGAGCTTCGGGCAATAGGGGCAACATGCCATCAACGCGAGGAGAGAATGGAAATTGTCCCGGATTCGGGGGCGGCTCCTTAGCGGTGAAGTCGAGCGTAAACTGCAAACCTGTTTCGCTGCTGCCTTCCTGGGCAGATTGCTGGAATGTTTTCGGATAGTAGAGAGTCAAAGGGCCAAGCGAGCAGTCAACATCCTTGCGGCAAGTGGTACGAGCGGTGACATGCAAAGCATTTCCGATCACCAGGTTACTGGTATCCGCTTCGGCTTTCAGACGGAGACCAGCGACCATCGCCAAGGCCCGCTCGATGCGCTTCTGCGCGCGGCTCATGTCGTCGACATATTGTAATTGCGAGGGAACCGCGGCGACGGCGTAGCCACACTTGCCGGTCCAATCCACGAAATCGCTTGCGGCATTCGCGAGGTTGCGGCTGGCGGCGGCGAAATCCTGCTGCAGCGTCTCGTTACGGGCAGAGTCGAGCGAGTTCTGTGCATCGGTGATCGCTTTGCACGTTGGATATAAAGTCGAAATCGGTTGGGCGAGTTGTTCGGGGTTGAAGCTGTAGCCGTCTTCGGGAAGCAGCGCAATTTTGCGGCGCAGGAATGGCGAATTCAGGAATCCCGCGACACCTTGAGTGTGGTGATTCGCGAACGCGTCAAGGCCGATTTCGCGCCAACTTTTTCCCCAAATCGGCGAAACATCATCGAGCGGAAGAATGTAGCCCTTTGCCGATTCGCTGCGATCCATGTCGAGAACGAGAGAGACCTTCCAAGCGGCTTGGGGTGCAGGACTCGAAGAGACAGGATTGATCGCATCCAGCGGCGAGCCGGATTTGTAGGAGGCGTCGGCGGCGAGGGCGACGGCTTTGGGAGTGAGGATGCCGGCGGCCTGGTGGTGGCCGTGTCCGCCATGAACGCCGCCCCAGTTGTTGATAACGATGTTGGGGCGGAAGGCGCGGAGGACGCCAACCATGTCTTCGGTAACCTGGTCGCCCCAGACTTTTTCCGATTCTTCAGGACTCTTGGAAAAACCAAAATCGCGCGCGCGGGTAAAGTAGAGTTTCACGCCATAACCGCGGGTGGCCGCCAGTAATTCCTGCGTGCGGATCAAGCCGAGCTGCGGCGCCTGCTCCGGGCCGAGGGCGTTCTGGCCGCCTTCACCGCGGGTGAGGGAGAGAAGAGCGACATCGGAGTGCAAGCCGCGAGCGAGATAGGTGAGGACGGCGGCGGATTCGTCGTCGGGATGCGCGGTGATATAGAGAATGCGCGTGGTGACGCGGGCGCTGTCGATAGCTTCCACGGTTTCAGCGAGGCCGGGACCGGTGCCCGGAGCGGGAGGAAATTGCGCGGAGGAGAATGGCGAGAGAGCCAGAGGGACCAGGACCAGCAGGCAGACAGATCGCAGACGACTCAAAGACCCTCCCGCAGAGAAGCTTAAGAATTGGATGTTACGCGCCCTCGGCCGGTTTCGTTGGAATGGCCGGAGCGAACGGCCATTGTCGCATTTCACGGGTCCAAACCAGAAACGCAATCACACCGATGGCGATAGCCGCCAAGCCGAATTTGCGAAACGGCCCGGTGTGCCAGAAGAGCCAAGCCCAGGCAAGCATGGTGAGCACGGCGGGGACGGGATAGAGCCACATTTTGAAAGGAAATTTGTCAGCGCTCCAGCGGCGATGCAGAAGCATGATGCCAACGGCCTGACCAATGAATTGCACCAGCAATCGCATAGCGAGAATCGCCTGGATGGCGGTTTGCAGCTTCAAGGCAAGGCTGAAAATGAAAGCCAATCCGCCCAGCAAGAGCAACGAGATGTGGGGGAAGTGCTTGGTGGGGTGGACGCGGCCAAAGATGGGCAGGAAATTTCCGTCCAGGGCGGCGGAGTAGGGAACGCGCGAGTAGCCGAGCAGGACGGAAAACACGCTGGCGAGCGCGACCCACAGGATCATCACGGTCGCGGCTTTCGCCGCAACCGGACCGTAGAGGCGTTCGACGAACAAGCTGGCCAGGAAATCGGAGTTTTGCGCCTCGCGCCAGGGCACGACGCCAAGAATGCTGGTCTGCATGGCGATGTACAGGACGGTGATTCCGAGAACGGAGAGGAAGATGCCGCGCGGGATGTTTTTCTCAGGTTCGCGAATTTCGCCGCCCAGGTGGCAAATGTTGTAGTAGCCCCAATAGCTGTAGACGGTATTGATCATGGCCGCGCCAAGGGCCGCGAACCAAACAGAGGAAAACTGAAAAGCATTCGGCGGGAAATCAAACGCGAGCTTGGGATTGAAGTGACTCGCGCCACCCCAGATCAACCACAGCATGGTGCCGATAACGCCAGCCCAGAGAAGCACGGAGATTTTACCGATGGTTTCAATGCGGCGGTAAAGAAGAATGATCAGAAGAATGATCAGCCCGCCGGATACCGCCTTGGCCTGCCACTTTGTCAGCGGATGAAGATAGCTTACGTACTTGGAAAATCCGATGGCGGCGGAAGCCATCGAAAGCGGTCCGTGGATCATGGTCTGCCAGACGAACAGGAAGGACATCAGGCGGCCCCACCTTTGTGGGCCGTACGCTTCGCGGAGAAAAACGTAGGTTCCGCCGGCTTTGGGCATCGCCGCGCCCAATTCGGACCAGACGAAGCCGTCCAGAGTAGCCAAAAGCCCACCGGCGAGCCACGCGAGCATAGCCTGAGGCCCAGCCATCGCCTTAATGACGAGCGAGCTGGTTACGAAGGGGCCGATGCCCACGATCTCAATCATATTGAGGGCGACGGCTTCTTTTAAGCCCAAGCCGCGTTCCAGTTGTGAAGGGGCGCCCGACGCGCTGGTTTGGGAGGAGGAATTCATCCGCAGCGAGAATAACAAAGGAGGCGGCGTGGGCCTAACGCAGTGTGACGGGTGCCGTATTCAACCAGGAACAAGTTCTATTGACACACACCCGCGGGGGCGTGAAATTGGAATAGCAGATCGGTGCGCCCGCAGTTCCTCTCAGCGCGCCTGTGAATCCCTTCAGGATAAAAGCAGCAAATGCGTGCGGGCCTCTCCCGCCGTTGATAGCGAGCAAACATCGTGTGGAAAGTAGCGGCGATCTTGGCGTTGGCCGATTTTTTCCATGCAATGAACGACGGAAACGGGTTTCTGACGAACTGGAATTTTGAATCGTTGCCACCACGAGCGGTGGATTGGGCTTTCGCGGTATTCCTACTGAGCATGGCGTCGGTGGTGACGTGGCTGACGTTGAGCGTCAAGAGCGGGCTGCGACATCCGACGGTATTTCGGGTCATGTGAATCTTGTTTGCCGGGTGCGCCGCGGTGCAGATTGCCCGGACGGTTTCGAATGTACAAGCGTGGCAGGCGGAGTCTGCGGGAGCGGCACGGACGTTCCTGGTGGCGGCGCTCGGGGTGCTCTCGGTCTTCATGTTCAGTTCGATTCCGCCGCTGCTGGCGATCATGCGGGCGTCTGACGAAGTGCGCAGCCTACGCGGGCAAGCCCGGTTCGAAGCGGTGGTGAGAGCCGCGCCGATGGCGGTGGTGAGCACGGATTGTCGGGGGCGGATCACTTCGTGGAATCCCGCGGCGGAACGAATCTTCGGATGGAGACAGGAAGAGATCGTCGGAACGCTGGCCCGAGCCATTCCACCGGAGCGTATTGAAGAGCAGTTGCAATTGCTGGAACGAACGCTGAACGGTGAAATCATCAATGGATTTGAGAGCGAGCGCCTGCGGCGAAACGGCGAACGGTTTCCGGTGAGTATTTCAGTAGCTCCCCTGCACGAAGGGGACGTGGTGCGGGGAGTAATGGCGACAATCGAAGACATCACCGAGCGGCGCCGGACGGAAGCGGAACTATCCGAGAAAACGTCGACCCTCGCGGCGGTGACAAATGCCCTCAACCCATTTCTGGAAGACGGCAACTACGGTGCGGCGAGCAAGATCATTCTGGCGCGAGCGTTGGAACTGACCAACAGCAGAATGGGCTTTCTCGGCGTGGTGTTGGAAGATTCGCTGCTGCGTGTGCTGGCCTACGAAGGGGCGGAGTGGCACGCGGAGAGGAACCGGCAGCTCTACGACGCAAAACTGAGCCAATTGGCGGCGCACGGATTTTTTGACCTGTCGCGCGATCGGAATCTGTTCGGGCAGATCATGGTGAACGGGAAAACGGTGATCGAGAATGAGCGGCCCGCGGACGCAAGCGCGAACAGCATGCCGGCAGGACATCCACGAATTGAGAGTTTCATGGGGGTTCCGATTCTCAAAGGCACATCCGTTGTGGCGGTGATTGCCGTGGCGAATCGGCCAAGGGGCTACTCGAGTGCGGAGCTGCGGGCGTTGGAAGCGATGACTCAGGCCACCGGCGTGCTCTTCGACCATTACCGGCAGAGTGTGCAGCGGAAACAATTGGAGGAGCAACGGCGGCGTCTGGAGGGTGAGTTCCGGCAGGCGCAAAAAATGGAAGTATTGGGACAGCTTTCCGGTGGGATTGCCCACGACTTCAACAACATGCTGATGGTGCTATCCGGTTCGGCGGAATTGCAGGCGAATGCGCTTCCGCCGGATTTCGGCGGGGCCCAATATCTGGAGCAGATTCGCCGCACCGTCAACAAGGCAGCGGCTATCACGAACCAGTTGCTGGCGTTCAGCCGGAAACAGGTGCTCGATGCGAAGCCGGTCGACCTGCACGAAGTGCTGACCGACTCGGAATTCCTGTTGCCGCGGCTGTTGGGCTCGGATGTGCGGCTCACTTTCCAGCATCATGCGGCGCAGTCGTGGATCAGGGCGGACGCACCGCAAATGGAGCAAGTGATTGTGAACCTTGCGGTGAATGCACGTGATGCCATGCCCGATGGCGGAATGCTGACAATTGCTACCCGAAACGAGTTCAGCTTGCCGCCCAGCGTCACGTCGGATGCCGGTGAAGCGCCGGTGTCCGGTTGGGTGGTGCTCGAAGTAACGGATACGGGTCACGGCATGGATGAAGAAACACGCAATCACCTGTTCGAGCCGTTCTACACGACGAAGCCACTCGGTAAAGGCACGGGCCTGGGGCTTTCGACGGTATACGGGATTGTGCGGCAGTTCGCGGGGCAGATTGTGGTGGAGTCGCAGCCGGGAAGCGGGACGAGTTTCCGAATTTATTTTCCGGTCGAGAGCTCAGTCGTCCTGCCACAGGCACCCACGGTGCGAGCGGTCGCAAATGCGCAAGATACCCCGAGCCTGCGCGTGCTGTTGGCCGACGACGAACCGCCACTGCGGGAGGCCATCGCCGAATACCTGCGCGGCACCGGCCACGTGGTGCTCGAATCGCACAGTCCCCACGACGCATTGGAACTGGCGCGTAGCCACTCCGGGGGGATCGATGTGTTGCTGACCGACATCGTGATGCCCGGTTTGCGCGGCACGGAGCTAGCGCACAGAGTCGAAGAGCTCCATCCGGATGTGCACGTGATTTACATGTCAGGCTACGCCCAGAGCCTGCCCGAGGCGCAGATTCCCGCAGGCGCGGCGTTCCTGCAGAAGCCTTTTCGTTTTGCGTCGCTGACCGAACAGCTTAAACTCGTGGCACGGAAGGTTTAGGCCGCGGACTCCTTCCTGTCGAGGACATGTTCCGATTCCACCGATGGTTGTTTGCGCCAGTGCTGAGCCTGGCGGCTTTGACTGGCGCGCTTTCGTTGCGGGCAGCGAACCTTTCCTTACCACCGAATACCGACGCGATTCTGGACCATATTTACTCCGGCAAGCGCGAACTGGCGCTTTCAGAGATTCATCAGTTGCAAGAGAAGTTGCCCACGCACCCGCTGCCGTATCTGCTGGAAGCGGAAACCGAATGGTGGAGAATCTGGTGCGCCTCCGCCGAATACAAGTACGGGATGACCATGGCGCGCCGCCGGGAGAAAAAAGCGTCCGATCAGCGGTATCTGGAGCTGGCAAGCAAGGCGTACGCGCTGGCGGAGGCCAGTCTGCGCGACAACGACAGCGGCGAGATGCATTTGTACGCCGGAATGGCGGACGCGTTGGCAGCGCGGCTCTACGGCCTGCGCTGGGATACACACGCGACAGCGCGCTCGGGAGTACGCGCCCGGGAACACTTTCTGAAGGCTTTGGCGAAGGATCCTTCACTGGCGGACGCGTACACGGGGCTGGGCCTATACAACTATTATGTGGACACGCTGTCGACCGTGGCGCGCATCGTGCGATTCTTCATGGGCGTGCCCGGCGGGAGCAAAGAGGAAGGAATCCGCCAGCTCAATCGCGGGATTCGTGAGGGACAGCTGACGCCGGCGGTGGCGCGCTTCTATCTGGCATTGAATCTGGAGAACTACGACCAACGTTACCAGGATGCACTGCAAGCGATCACGCCGCTGGTAGAAAAGTATCCCAAGAATCCCGTGTACCTGCTGGTGCGAGGCGACCTTTACGCCAAACTCGGGCGGAAGGCAGTAGCGGAGAGTTCCTATCGCGCGGCGTTGGCGGCTGCCGGCCAGGTGGAAGAGCCGCCTTGCCGCGCGAAAATGACGCAAATCGCGCAGGAATCGCTGGCGGCCATCGGGGCGAGATAATGGAAGAGCCGCTTGGGGCGAAGGGACGACGAACCTTGCGCTATACGGTGGCTGCGCGATAATAGGTAGGGCGTGATAGTGCACCGGCGTTGGGGAATCCCCGCGCTCTGCGGGTCAACGCTGGGGCGATTTCTTGCATCTCAACCCAATCGGAAGCGCCGAAACCGTTAATTGAGTCTTTTATGGAAGCAGGCGCGATATTGCTGTGTGTCGTTGAAGGAGAGTTCATGAAGCGGTTCTGGACAGCACTGGCTGTCTCTGTGTTTGCGCTGGGCGTGCTCGCCGGCTGCAACGACTACAACAACACCGTGCAGTACAACACCGGTGCGACCATCACGAATCTTTCGCCGTCAGGAATTGCAGCCGCCACGCCGGCAGCGGGGACGGTGCCGAACTGTCCCAACACGCCGACGGGCCAGAATAATCCGTGCTTTACGGTGACGGTCACGGGCAGCAACTTCAATGGTTTTCTCACCACCACGTTGGTCCAGTGGAATGGTGTGACGCTGCCGGCGTGTTCGGGGTCGGCGGGATCGAAGGGTTGTTCGACTTATATCGACCAAATCACCATGACGGCGCAAGTGCCGTACAGCATGGTCGCCAAGCCCGGTACAGCGTATGTGAACACGCTTACGCCGCAGTCGGGAAGCGGGAAGAACGGCTTGTCCAACTCGCTGTCGTTCATCATTTATGGGGGGCCGAATCCGTTCCCGACGATTACGTCGATCACGCCGACGACGGGCACCGCCTGCAGCGCGACATGCACCGATGTACCGATCACCATTTCCGGAAGCAATTTTCTACCGACGAGCCAGAATGGCGGCTCAAGCGTGACCTTTACCGGAGCGGCAACCGGCGGCGTGGAAACCGCCATCACCGTGACGAGCTTTAAGTCCACCGAATTGAAGGCGACGATTCCGGGACAGTATCTGAACGTGCAGAGTTCGAAGCTGCCCGACGCAGCCAAGATCAACGTGATCAATCCGCAGAGCGCCATATGCCTGGCGAACTGCCCGGATCTGGGAGGTGGCGATACGAACTGCACGACGCCCCCGGTGCCGAGCAACTGCTCCGTGTCGACGCAGACTTTTACGATTAGCGCATCGGGGGCGGCGGCAGCGACGGCAGCACAAGCGGTGGCAGAAGAGGCACCGGCGGTGAGCCAGGACGGGCGCTACGTAGCGTATGCCTCGGTGCAAGGCGGCAATTCGCAAATATTATTACGAGACACGTGCATAGGAGCGGCGAGCGATTGCGTGGCGTCGACGCGCACTGTGTCGGTGGCGAGCGATGGCACGACGGGCAACGGCGACAGCCACAACGCCGCGATGACGCTTAACGGGCGATATGTGGCGTTCAGTTCCGCGGCGACGAATCTGGCAAGCAGCACGCCAACAGGGCGGCAGGTGTATCTGCGCGATACGTGTATCGGAGCGGGTGCGGATTGCGAGCCGAGGACGACTCTGATCTCGAAGGATGAAGAAGGAAAGCTGACAGGAACGGAAAGCATTTTGCCGTCGATCAGCAGTTCGGGGAGGTTCGTGGCGTTTCTGGCGGTGACACCGAGCCCGAGCGCTAAGTCCAGCGATAACGCTACACATGCGCAGACTAGCACGACGCCCAACAGCGGCCTGCGTCAAGTGTTCGTGCGCGATACGTGCCTGGGCGCTTCGAACTGTACGCCCAAGACGACGCGAATTTCGCTGCAGCCCGGAGATACGCCGGCGAATTCCGTGAAACCCGCGGGCCCGGCACTGGCAGGTTTGGCGAAGCAGATTGCCTTGTCCGACGGGAAGAGTTCCACGGTGTTCACGCCGACGATGCCGATTGACGACCGGGTGTTCTTGGCGATTCCAAAAGACAATTGATTATGGGGGCGCAAGCCGCCGCTACAAACTGGGGCACGATACCGCGTTCGCAAGAGCGGACCGCCTTAGAAGGCGGTCCCTACAAGCCCTCATAAAAGAAAAGGGGCGCTTCGTGGGAAGCGCCCCTTTTTCTGTATGGTGCTCTCTCTTCTCTGGCAAAACCAAGATCGCGGTCGGCGCTGCTAGCCCATGAATCCCAGATTGGCGGTTGGAAAATTGGCCAGGTTCGGGAAGATGGAAGGCAAATCGGTGGCGCTCACCCCAAACCAGGTGGCCATGGTCGCGGCGTATTGATCGACGGCGGTGGTGGGGATCCAGCGGCCGTTCTGGTCGGCGTCATCCGGACCTCCCAGGGCGAGCGTTGGGAATGTTCCGTAAACCTGATTGCCTTGCACGGCGCCGCCCATCACCAGATGGTGGCTGCCCCAGGCGTGGTCGGAACCGCCGTTCGAGCCGGGTTCAAGGGTGCGGCCAAACTCGGAGAGTGTGAAGGTGGTGACATTGTTGGTGACGCCTAGCTCCTGGGTGGCCTGATAGAACGCGGACATGCTTTGGCTGATGGTGGTGAGCAGAGAGATCTGGGAAGCCAGCTGATCGGAGTGCGTGTCGAACCCACCGTAAGAGCAGAAGAAGATCTGGCGCTGCACACCGAGCGCGCTGCGGACGGCGATAACCTGGGCAACCTGTTGTAGCTGTTGCGCGAGGTAGTTCTTGGGGAATTGGGTTTGTAGCGGAGCCAGGCTCTTCAGGGCTTGCGAGAGAGTAACGCTGAATTGCACAGCCTGACCGGTGACGGCGTTGGCCGCTTGAACCATCGACAACCCGCTGTCGAAAGTGAGCAACTGCTGCGTGGCCGCGAAGCGCGCCTGGGATGCCGCGGAAGAATCGAAACCCTGCAAACCCGGCGGCTGCCCGGGATTCATGGCGAATGGCCGCGAGGTAATGCCTGTGCAGAAGATGGGATTGCCGCTGATGGACAGAATCGGCGGAAACGCCGCGGTGCTGTTGTAGGAGGATTGGACGGCATCGGCAACCTTGCCGGCCCAGCCAGAGAGCTGGGGGCCAGAAAGTTGCGCGGTTTGCCACTGATCCTGCTGGTCGGAGTGCGAGTAGAGATTCTCCGGAAGATTCTTGTAAGCGTTATAAGTCGCCTGAGTGGTCGGCTGAACAAGAGTGCCGACGTTAGAGACGATGGCGAGATTTTTCTGGGTGTTGAAGAGGCCCTGCATCTCCGGCATGTTGGGATGGAGGCCGTAGACGGACTGGCTGCCGATTTGCAACGGCAAGAGTTGCGCTTGCGGAATCGCGAGCAGCGAACGGGCTTGGGAATATTGGGAGTAGCGCGAGTCGATGGGAACAATCATGTTATTGCCGTCGTTGCCGCCGAACATGAAGATGCACACGAGCGCCTTATAGTCCGCGGTGCCCTGCGCCAGAGCGCTTACCAGTCCCAGCTTGCTCAAGCCGCCGAGCAGCGAGGCGCCGGCGGCGGAACAGCAGGCCAGCCGCAACATGTCTCTGCGTGTATGAAGTGTCATCGCTCGCTCCTCTAGCGCTAGTGCTGAACCTGGTACATCGACGACGAGAGATACAGATAGATAGCGGCTTGCGCCTGGCCATGGGGATCGCCGGGGTCGACCGCATTGATCGCCGTAAGAATAGTCTGTTTCATCTGGTCCGGAGTGGTGCCGTGCAGGAAGAGAGTGTCGAGCCACGCAACCATCTGGTCCGGTGTACCGGCGTTCACAACCGGGCTGATGTCGAGTTTGGTGTTGGAGCCGATGGCGCCGTACACGAAATCGTCGATGTAATTCGCGCGGGCCAAGCTGGTGTTGGTGTCGAAGATGGCGAACTCCGGCCCGTTGAGCGTGGTGCCCGCGATGGGATTAATCGGCGGGAAAAAGTTGAAGACGGTCGGCGGATAAAAGATTTCCTGGGACATGTCGGCACCGTCTTGAGAGAAGCCGGCCGCGTCGGTTTTGCCATGGAATGCGCGAACGGTGCTGACAATCATGACGATGGGTTCGCGCAATTTGCCGTCGGTGGCCACCGACGTGGTGGACGAATCACCCTGGCGGGCTTCGGGGTCGAGGAGAATCGCGGCAATCAGGGCCTGCATATCTCCGCGTTTACCGGAGCCATAACCGTTGAACGAGCCGGAGCTGAACGCCTGCGCAACGCGCTGCACGTAGCCCGTGCTCGGATTGCTGGTGACCAGGTGCTCGATCATCTGCTTGGCAACGAACGGGCCGACGTTGGGATGATTGAAGATGATGCCGAGAGCGGAAGCGAGATCCTGCTCGGCGGTCTGGCCCGCGGGGATCGCCTGGCCCAGAATCGTCTTTGCGCCACGGTCGTGGTTAGATTCCACGGGCACCATGGGGCCGCCATAGTATTCGGGGTTGTGCGTCTGGCTGCCCTTGCCCGGAGTTACAGGATAAGTCCAGCCAGTGAAAGCACGGCCGAGATCCATTACGTCATTTTGCGTGTAGGTGGGAACCGGATTGCCAGTGGTATCGAGAACGGGCGTGCCGTCGGGATTGAGCTGGTTCAAGCCGAGACAGAACAGCTGCATGATTTCGCGGGCATAGTTCTCATTGGCGTGCTCGCCCGGCGGCGGCGCATCGTTGTTGACCATGTCGAGATAGTTGCCCATCGCGGGCGTCAGCGTCACATCGGTCATCAGGTCGAGATAATTGCCGAGCGAATCCTTGCCGAGCGTGCGCATGTAATTGGTGTAGCCGAGCGGATCACTGATCTTGTCGGCGCCCACCACCCAGAATTCGTTGAAAGCCAGGGTAACGCGTTCGCGCAGTTGGTCACCGCCCGCCACGGCATTCAGGTAGAAGGTTTGCTGCACGTTGTTGATACCGTCGTTCGGGCGCGGGTCGGGATAAGGCGTAGTGGTGGAAGCAAACTGATTTTGCAGATAGCCGTCGAAACCAAGCTGTTGCACCTGGTTGACGGTTTCCATATTCGGGCCGAACGAGGATTGCTCCAGGAAACGCACGGCCGCGGAGGACGGGACTGTATTGGTTACGCTGCTGACCGTGACGTTGACGGTGTTTGAAGTGCCGCCGCCCGGGGCTGGGCTGACGATCTTGACGGGGACCTGGCCCACTTGCGTGGGGAGCGCTGTGCCAACCGCGGTGATCATGGTGGAGGTGGCGTAGGTGGTTTGTAGCGCCGTTCCGCCAAAATTCGCGACCGAGGTGCTGACGAAGCCTGTGCCGTATAGAGTGATCTGGAAACCACCCGTGGCAAGAGTGCCTGGGGTGATGGCGGTGAGCGTAGGAACCGGATTGTTCCAAGTGACGGTGGCGGTGTCGCTCTTGGTGGCGTCAGCGTTTGAGGTCGCCTTGATGGTGACCGTCCCGGCAGTCGATAGATTATAAGGTGCGGTGTAATTGCCCTGGCCATCGATGGAGCCCACGCTGTCGTTACCGTAGTTGATGTTGTTGACCGACCAGACGACGCTCATGTCCGTCGTGCCAGTGACGGTTGCCTGGAATTGCTGAACGTTGCCGGCGCCCACGGTCGCAGTTTTCGGCGACACCACCACTTTGACATTCGAATTCGGACTTACGACCGTAACGTTGATCGAAGAAGAGGTGGCGGTGCCCGGATTCGGGTTCGTGACGCTTACCGGAATCGTACCGACTTCGGCGGTAGTGGCCGTCACAGTGGCGCTGAGCTGAGTGGTGGAGATGTAAGTCGTCGCGATCTGCCGAGAGCCGAAATTCACCACCGAGCCATTCATGAACCCTGAGCCCTTCAGCGTGAGTTGGGATGCCACGCCGCTGGTGACCGTGGTGGGAGTGATGCTATCCAGCACCGGCACGGGATTGCTGAGTGTGACAGCGGCGCTGCCGGAAACGGTGGTATCTACGACGCTGGTGGCGGTAACGGTGATGTTGTTGTTGGCAGGCACGATGACAGGGGCGGCGTAATTGCCGGTGGTGTCGACGGTGCCGACGGTAGTGTTGCCGCCGGCGACGCCGTTGACCGACCAGGTGACGCCGGTGTTGGTGGTGCCGGTGACCGTGGCGGTGAAAGCCTGTTGCGCAGCCGCTCGCAGCGTGCCGGTGGCGGGAGTCACGTTCACGGCGATGCCGCCATCGACGTGCGCAGTGACACCGGCCGAAACGCTGGAACCCGGCGCCGGATTCTGCACGGTGACGGTGTTATTGCCGATCTGCGCGGTCGTAGCCGTGCCGGTGGCGGTGAGCTGCGTGGAAGAAACGTAGGTTGTGGTAAGCGCAATCGGGCCGAAGAAAACCGTGGCGCCCTGAGCGAAGTGCGCACCCGCGATCGTTAGAGTGAATGCGCCGAGTTTGAGTTCGCTCGGCGAAACGGAAGTCAGCGCGGGAATCGGATTATCGAGAGTGATATTGCTGTTTCCCGTTTTTCTCGAGTCCGTTGGAACGGTCGCCGTGATGGTGACCGAGTTCACGGCCGGGGGGAATTCCGGAGCGGTGTACAGGCCGCTGGCGTCGATGGTGCCGTTGGTGGCATCGCCGCCGGCCATGCCATTGACCATCCAGTTGACAGCCGAGGGCTTGCTGCCATCGCCTAGCTTGGCGACGAATTGCTGTTGATTGAGGCCGGGAAGAGTGGCAGTGCCAGGAGAAACTGTGAGAGCAGTGACGCCGCCCGTGCCGTTGCCGCCGGGGAAGTACGTCTCGGCGCAACCGCCAAGGACGACGGCCAGGGCCAACAACAGGATGGATATAGAGCGCTTCACGGCCTTTCTCCCATACTCGTTTGCCGCTTTGCCCGCTGAACGCACCGAGAGTCCGGGAGCGGCCAGCGCAAAATTAGGGCGGTAACTGCGGCGGGACTGGTCAGAGCAGGGTACGGGGGTTGACGGATTCGCACCACTGGCCGCGCGGCCAGATTCAGGACAGCTGCACACTTGCGGACATTTCGGGGATGCGGACTTTTGTTGAAAGACTAGAAGCCATTGCACAACCCTCCGTAAGACGATCATGAAGCAGGCGATATGAAAGAACGCGCCATAGATCGAGAGAGAGCGATCGTAACGCACCACCAGGCGGCGAAAATTCCCGAGCCAAGCGTTGGTGCGTTC
>Ga0335077_10000109_pt1 | contig 81073 bp, 77 predicted proteins | sample Lox_Sample_31_FD_207151 | JGI IMG/M metagenome (GOLD analysis project Ga0335077, IMG submission 207151) | Soil microbial communities from Loxahatchee National Wildlife Refuge, Florida, United States - Lox_Sample_3.1 | ecosystem: Environmental > Terrestrial > Soil > Wetlands | place: USA... | reverse complement strand
GATGCACTTCCGGCAGCGTGGAACCCGTCGCCCGTGTAGTAGGTGGGCGTGTTGTCGCGGTCGATCTCCAGCAGCCAGTGATCTTTCTTGTCGGCGCCGCAGCCGATCACGAGGAGCTGGCCGCCGAGGGCATCCTTGGGCCGCTCGCCGATGTCGGCCGCGTAGTTCGCATACATCGCCTCAAGGATCGTCTTCGACATGGGCGAGATCCTCGCTTCGACCACCTTGCGATCGCGAAGCTCCTTCTCGGTCAGGCTCCCAAGCCGGGCAGAGAAGACCTCGCGGAGGTTGTCGCGAATAGCCTGCGGCCCGGCGTAACCAAACAGGAGGCCGTGGTCGCACCAGATCTTCTCGACCTGCGTGCGGGTGCCGTCAGCCTCGGTGCCCTGGCTGTCCGCAGCCATCACCGCCTTGTCGTCAGCAACGAAGCCGACGACCAGTGTCATCTCGCCCTACCGCTTGAAGACGGAGTTCTGAGCGAACGAAGGGAAGGCGTCGTAGATCTCTTTGAGAAGATCCGAGAAGGAACGAGAGGTGACGTATGCGCCGACACGTTCAAGGTAATCAACCATTTCGCTCGGCTGGTTTTGACGTAGCTGTTGCACGCGCGCCTTGCCCGCATCCGTAAGCGCATAACTGTCATAGCGGCCGCGCCGTGTAACGCTTAGAAGCCCCTCGCCGATCAACTGGTCGCGCGCGTTGTAAACGTGCGAGTCAAAGGGGCCATAGTCGTAGGGCTTGAAGTTGAAGAGTTCGCGCCATTCATGTGGCCCTTGCTCCGAGGCGAGGAAGCTGCCCTTCATCAGCCGAACCGGGTCGAGGTCGAACCGACCCGTCGCACCGTCAGCGATGAGCAGGAGGATGTCCTCAGCGGTGAAGTCGCTCGCCACCGGCTTAGTTTTCGGGCGAGGGCGTCGTTTTCATCCCCACGGAAGGGATCCTAAGGCCGTGATCGGCCATCGGGCGAGCCTTGGCGCGATGCCGAGTGCTGCGCCCCAACGAACTGCCTCCATCAGACGCGGCACGGCGGCGAACCGAACACGTGATCGTGGAGCGTTCATGGAGCAGAGCGGGCGCAACCTGCGGCAACCGGTCGCAACGCGGCCCGCCCCGATAACGCCTCAAACAAGCCAATTGCAGCCGTCGGCAGCCCACGGCAACGGTCCAGATCTTGATGGTAAGGAGGGGGTCGACGGTTCGAGTCCGTCAGAGGGCTTGACGAAACGGGCTGCAAAGGTGGCCCTACGCCTGAAGCTTGGCCCACGTGTCCTTCAGGCCCAGTGTTCGGTTGAACACGAGCTTCGCGGCTGTCGAGTCGGGGTCCGGGCAGAAGTAGCCGAGGCGCTCGAACTGCACGGTCTCGCCGACGGGCAGCTGCGCGAGCGCCGGTTCGACCCGGCACTCCTCGAGCACCGTCTCCGAGTCGGGGTTGAGATAGGCGAGCGGGTCGCCGTCCGCGTCGGGATCGGGGCGTGTGAAGAGGCGGTCGTACAGACGGACCTCGGCGGCCACGGCCTGCTCGGACGAGAGCCAGTGCAGCGTCGCCTTGGGCCGGCGCCCGTCGGGAGCGTCGCCGCCGCGCGTCTCCGGATCGTAGGTGCAACGCAGCTCGACGATCTCGCCGCTCGCGTCCTTCACGACGTCGGTGCACGTCACGAAGTAGGCGTAGCGCAGGCGCACCTCGCGGCCCGGGGCCAGGCGGAAGAACTTGCTCGGCGGGTCCTCCATGAAGTCGACGCGCTCGATCCAGAGCTCGCGCGTGAACGGCATCTTGCGCGTCCCGGCCGAGGGATCCTCCGGGTTGTTGACGGCCTCCAGCTCCTCGACCTGCCCCTCGGGGTAGTTCTCGATCACGACCTTGAGCGGACGCAGGACCGCGAAGCGGCGCGGCGCGATCCGATTGAGGACGTCCCTGACCTCGTGCTCGAGCATCTCGATCTCGGCGGCGCTCTTGCCCTTGCCTCCCACCCCGACCACGTCGAGGAAGTTGCGCAGTCCTTCGGGCGGGAAGCCGCGCCGGCGCAGGGCCGAGACGGTTGGCATGCGCGGGTCGTCCCAGCCCCGGACGTGGCCCTCGCTGACGAGGCGGCCCAGGAAGCGCTTCGACAGCACGGTGTACGTGAGGTTGAGTCGCGCGAACTCGTACTGGTGCGGCCGCGACGGCACCGGCAGGTTGTCGATCAGCCAGTCGTAGAGCGGCCGGTGGTCCTCGAACTCGAGCGTGCAGATGGAGTGGGTGATGCCCTCGATCGCGTCCGACTGGCCGTGGGCGAAGTCGTACAGCGGATAGATGCACCACTCGTCGCCGGTCCGCGGGTGCGTCGAGTGCAGGATCCGGTAGAGCACCGGGTCGCGCAGGTTCAGATTCGGCGAAGCCATGTCGATCTTCGCTCTCAGCACGCGCGCGCCGTCCGGAAACTCGCCCGCACGCATGCGCTCGAACAGGTCGAGGTTCTCGTCGATCGGACGGTCGCGCCAGGGGCTGTTCTTGCCCGGCTCGGTGAAGGTGCCGCGGTACCCGCGGATCTCGTCGGCGGAGAGATCGTCGACGTAGGCCTTGCCGAGGTTGATGAGGTGCACGGCCCAGTCGTAGAGCTGGTGGAAGTAATCGGACGCGTAGTAGAGATGCTCGCCCCAGTCGAAGCCGAGCCAGCGGATGTCCTCCTGGATCGCGTCGATGTACTCCTGCTCTTCCTTGATCGGGTTCGTGTCGTCGAAGCGCAGGTGGCAGCGCCCGCCGAACTCCTCCGCGATCCCGAAGTTGAGCGCGATCGACTTGGGGTGGCCGATGTGGAGGAATCCGTTCGGCTCGGGCGGAAAGCGCGTCACAACCTCCGAGACGCGACCCTCACGCAGGTCGGCGGCAACGATCTCGCGAATGAAATCGCTGCGGTCGGAAGGGGCCGGACTCTCGGCACTACCGCTCATCACCACGATGAGACTAGTCCACTCCATCACCGCCGCCGTGTGGACCCGACGCCCTACGACCAGGCGAACCTGGGCGCCGACCAGGGACTTCCACCCACCGCCCCCGGGCTCGCACCAGGGTCGACGCTGGCGCGACCAGGTGGTCGAGGGGCGACGGTAGCGCTGCGCTGAGGCCACCATTCGAAAGGAGATACAGCGATGGGTAGGCATACCTCGGGTGCCGGCTCGGTCTCCACAGCGCCGAGCCTGCTCGACAACACGTTCACCCGCCTGATGCCGCACGACGGGGTCGACATCCGGGAGGGCTACGCCGACATCGGCGAGTTGAGATTGCACTACGTCGAGGCGGGAGACGGTCCGCTGGTCGTCCTGCTTCACGGTTTCCCGGAGTTCTGGTTCGGCTGGCGATTGCAGATCGCGCCGCTCGCGGCGGCGGGTTTCCGGGTCGTCGCCCCCGACACGCGAGGCTACAACCTGTCGTCGAAGCCGGAGAGCTTCGAGGCCTACGCCGCCGACCTGCTGGCGGACGACATCCGCGGCCTGATCGGAGAGCTCGGTGCCGAGTCCGCGCTGGTGGTCGGTCACGACTGGGGCGGAACGATCGCCTGGACCATGGCGATGAACCATCCCGAGGTGGTCGACCGACTCGCCATCCTCAACGCCGCCCATCCGCGGCGGCTCTCGGAGGGACTGCACAACCCGAACCAGCTGCGGAAGTCCTGGTACTTCTTCTTCTTTGCGATCCCGGGAGTCCCCGAGGACGTGGTGCACGCGAGAGACTGGCACTTCTTCCGGCACTTCCTGCATGACGCGGACCCGCCCTACACGCCGGAGGAGATCGATCGCTATATCGAGGCGTGGTCGCAGCCGGACGCGGCAGCCGGGATGATCAACTACTACCGCGCCTCGGTGCGACAGTCCCAGAAGGAAGCCGCGGCAAAGCTTCGCCCGATTTCGGCGCCGACGCTGGTCATCTGGGGCGAGCGCGACTCCTACCTCGGCTCCGACCTCGCCGAGCCCGCTCGCGACGACGTGCCGAACCTCGACCGCGTGGAGCGCCTGGCCGACGCGTCACATTGGGTGCATCACGACGAGGCCGAGCGCGTCAACCAACTGCTGATCGACTTCTTCGCCTGAAACGAGCCGACCTCACGGAGCGCGGTGCCATCCGCACCGCGCTCCTCCTCTCGCGTCAGCGCTCGGCGAGTTGTCGTGCGCCCCGGTATGCACCGCTTCTGGGGTGAGCTAGGCGGCGCGCGTACCCACGCCGGACGCGACCGCAGGCCGAGGCGCGCCGTAGAGCTGGCCGCCCGCGCATCCCTCCGCGTCGCACGGCGTGCGGGGATTGACGATCCCGATCGCGCCGGCGACGCCGCCGGCGGCGAGAAGGCCGATGCAGATCGCGATCACCTCGTGAAAGGCCTGCACCGACTCGTGATTGGCGGCGAAGGTGTCGCCCACGAGCGTTCTCGCGACGACGATGCCCACGACCGAGACGCCGATCAGGCTCGCGATCCGCGCGACGGCGTTGTTGACGGCGGACGCGATGCCCGCGTCGCCCTGATCGGCGTCGGCGAGCACCGTCGCGGTCAGAGGTGCGACGGTGAGCGTGAGCCCGAAGGAGAAGACGAGCACTCCCGGGAGGAGCTCCGTGAGGTACGAGATGTTCCGGCCCAGTCCGAGCAGCGGGAGCAGGCCCACCGCGGCCACGATCGGCCCGGCGCCCATGAAGATGCGTGGGCCGAACCGATCGGCGAGCGCCCCGAAGCGTCGCGAGAGCGCGAACATGACGATCGTCACCGGCACCGTCGTCAGCCCGGCCTGCAGTGCCGTGTACCCGGCGACCTGCTGCACGTAGATCGTGAGGTAGAAGAAGAAGATCCCGAGCCCGGCGTACATGCTGAAGGTCTCGAGGTTGCCGACTGCGAAGTTGCGTCGCGAGAAGAGCTCGAGCTTCAGCATGGGCTCGGGAGCGCGCCGCTCGTAGGCGACGAATGCGACCGCGCAGGCGAGGCCCCCGGCGAGCGGGACGGCGATCACCGCGCTGCCCCAGCCGTAGTGCGGCTGCTCGATCAGCGCGAAGACGATGCCTGCGAGGGCGGCGGCGCCGAGACCGGCGCCCACGACGTCGATGCGACGTCCCGCCACCCGCACACTCGCGTGCACCGCGGCCCGGACGAGCAGAAGCGTGCCGGCGACGAGCGGGATGTTCAACGTGAAGATCCACCGCCACGAGAGCTGGTCGACGACCAGACCGCCGGCCAGCGGCCCGGCGATCGACGCGATCCCGCTCCAGGCGGTCCACGAGCCGATCGCGGCGCCTCGCTCCTTCGCCGTGAATGCGGCGACGATGATCGCCAGCGAGGCGGGCGTGATCAGCGCCGCGGCGGCGCCCTGCACCGCACGCGCCGCGATCAGCACGCCCACGGCCGGTGCGAGCGCGCAGGCAACGGAGACGACGCCGAACGCCGCGACCCCGATGGTGAAGATGCGCCGCTCGCCGTAGATGTCGCCGAGCGACCCCCCGATCAGGATCAACGAGCTGAGCGCGAGCAGGTACGCGTTCGAGATCCACTGCTGCGCCGCCAGCCCTCCGCCCAGGTCCCGTTCGATCGCGGGGAGCGCGACGTTGACGATCGAGCTGTCGACGGAGACGAGCGCCGAGCCGAGGATCGCGGCGAGAAGCGACAGTCGCTGGTGCGTGGTCACGACCGTCCGCCGCGACGTGTCGGAGCGGCGGGCGGCCGCCGGTTCTGGTCGAGTCCCGGCGGCCGCTTCCCGCTCAAGGGCCTAGCTCGAGGCCGCCTTGAGCAGCGTCGCCGCGAGATCGTCGGCCGAGCTGTCGAAGGAGTCCTTCATGACCTTGTCCGCCCGCGTGACCGCCTTGGTGAAGGCTTTGTCGAGCGTCGGCTCGCCGACGACGATCAACGCGGCCTCGCCTGCGTCGAGCTCCTTCGCCGCGTCGCGCAGCTCGCCGCGCGGGAGCGCGCCCTTCCCCACGAGCTCGGGAAGGACGTCGATGCGGGGACGATCGACCCGCTTGACGATGTGCGGCTTGCCGCCCTCCTGGTCGATCACGGCCGCGTCGTACTTGCCGATCAGCTCGTCGTCGTGCAGCGATCCGAGCGCGTCGAGGTCGGCGAGCGCCGAATCGACGTCGTCGTAGACCGCGACGTACCCGACTGAGTTGTCCGCCATTGCGATGCTCCTTTCGTCTTCCGGGCCGTTCCTGCCACCGTCAGCCCATCGTCGCCGGATGCTGCCGCGCCGCCATCGGTGGAGAGGCGGATCGGTTGCCTGTTTTCCGTGAAGTCGGGCCGGCGGCGAGGCTCTCGCCCCCCGGTGATCGGCGGCGCGGCCCCGTGCTATAGTGAACCCCATGGTTCAGTATTCGACCGCCGTCGACCGCGCCTTCTCGGCTCTCGCCGACCCGACCCGCCGCGCGGTGCTCGAACGGCTGGGCGCCGGCAGCGCGACGATCAGCGAGCTCGCCGAGCCCTTCGGCATGTCGCTGACCGGGATGAAGAAGCACATCCGGCTGCTCGAGGAGGCGGAGCTCGTCACGACGGAGAAGGTCGGCCGCGTCCGCCGGTGCATGCTCGTGCCGTACGCCTTCGAGGGCATCAGCACGTGGCTGCAGCGGCTCGACCGCTTCGCACGGGTCGTCGAACGAACGAAAGGAGTCGCATGAGCCCCACGACGAAGAAGACGGAAGGATTCTCGGCCGAGGAGAAGGCCGCGATGCGCGCACGCGCGAAGGAGCTGAAGGCGGCCGCGGAGGGCGAAGAGGCCGTGACGGCGTCGCTCAAGAAGATGTCGCCTGCGGACCGCGCGATCGGCAAGCGGATCCACGAGCTCGTCAAGGAAGCCGCGCCCGAGCTGACGCCGAAGACCTGGTACGGAATGCCGGCGTATGCGAACACGGACGGCAAGGTCGTCGTCTTCTTCCGCGACGCGGGGAAGTTCAAGGAGCGCTATTCGATGCTCGGCTTCAACGACGGCGCGAAGCTCGACCAGGGCTCGATGTGGCCGATCGCCTACGCGCTGCCGACGCTGGCCAAGGCCGACGAGGCGAAGATCAAGGCGCTCGTGAAGAAGGCGGTGAGCTGAGCGGTGAACGAGACGACGGTCACCACCCCGAGCGAGCTCGAGATCCGGGTCGAGCGGATCTTCGACGCGCCCCGCGAGCACGTCTTCTCCGTCTGGACCGATCCGGAGCTGATCCCCGAATGGTGGGGCGACGGCACGGTCGTCGAGGAGATGGACGTCCGCACGGGCGGCACGTACCGCTTCCGCACGGCGTTCGGCGTCGTCGAGGGCGAGTTCCGCGAGGTCGAGGCGCCGGAGCGGCTCGTGCAGACGTTCATGAACCACCTCCAGACGCTGGAGTTCGAGGATCTCGGCGACCGGACGAAGCTGACGCAGACGATGCGCTTCGCCACGACCGAGGAGCGCGACACGACGATGCAGTACGGCGTCGAGGAGGGCGCGAAGGGCGGCTTCGCACGGATCGACGCGGTGCTCCAGCGGCTCGCACTCGGCGCGTGAGCCGCTACGGGGAGGTGGAGATCCGGAACACCGGGTGATCCGGAGCGATCCGCGCCAGCTCCTCCGGCGGTGAGTCGGGGCCGACGCCGCCGAAGAACTGGCCGACCTCCCACTTCCAGCGGCGGAGGTACGCGCGGAGGATCTCCACCTTCTCTGCGTCCGCGACCTCGGTCGCGTGGAAGTGCTCGCGGCGGCGGCCGAGGAGGAGGTCTCCTTCGCCGGCGGCGCGGAGGTTGCGCACCCACTGCGTGTGCCCGCGCGGGGCGACGAGATAGCGGGTGCCGTCCAGCGTCAGGAGATTGACCGGCGTACGGCGCGGCTCGCCGGTCTTGCGGCCGCGGATCTCGAGCACGCGGGATCCCCAGACGGAGATGCCGGCGCGCGTGAAGCCGGCGACGATCGGGTTGAAGACGTGCCGGGTGAACCAGTCGGGCGCCTGGTAGTGGCGGGATTCGGCCGGAGCGCTCATGTGGACCTCCTTTGTCGGCTCCATCATGCGAGAGGAACGGCTCCCTCGCCCGAGAAATCGCAGCCGTGCCCAGGGTCGCCACCGCCGAGCTTCCGCGCATGCACGACCAGCTGCTCTTCGACGGGCCGGAGGCCGGGCGGAAGCTGAGCGCGTTCTGGGTGCTGCTCGCGCTCGCGGCGATGATCGCCTCGGCCGGGATCATCTCGGACTCGACCGCGACGGTGATCGGGGCGATGATCGTCGCGCCGCTGATGACGCCGATCGTCGGGACGGTCTTCTCGGTGATGAGCGCCGATCGCGCGAACCTTCTCCGCTCGCTCGCGCTGGTCCTGTTCGGATCGATCCTCGTGATCGCGATCGGCTACCTGTTCGGGAAGCTCGTGCCGGTGCCGATCACGGCGCAGACGAACTCGCAGGTCGCAAGCCGCGTCCATCCGGACCTGATCGACCTCGCGGCCGCGCTCGCGACCGGCGCCGTGGGCGCGTTCGCGGTCATTCGCCCCGACGTCTCGGACACGCTTCCCGGCGTCGCGATCGCGATCTCGCTCGTGCCGCCGCTGTGCGTCGTCGGCCTCACGCTCGAGTCGGGCGCGAACGGCCAGGCGGTCGGCGCACTGCTCCTCTTCCTCACGAATGTCGGCGCGATCCTGTTCAGCGGCCTCGTCGTGATGGCGATCTACCGCGTGTTCGAGGTCGCGACCGTCGATGAGCCGCGCGTGCACCGGCGTCTGGCGGCGACCGTCGTCGCGGCGTTCGTGATCGTCCTGATGATCCCGCTCGGCGTGTCCTCGGCGAAGATCACGCGCGACACGCTCGACCGCGAGAACGTCACGCCCGTCGCGGAAAAGTGGGCGCATGCGGCGCAGTGGCAGATCGTGTCGGTGACGTCGTCGGAAGCCGGCGTCGACGTCAAGGCCTCGGGCGGCCTGCCGGAGCCGAGCCCGCAGCAGCTCCGCAAGGATCTCGACGCCGCCGGTCTCGGCACGGTGCACGTCGTGCTCGAGCTCGTGCCGTCGGAGCGGATCGAGCTGCCCGGGCGCTAGCCGCCTCGGCGCAGGGGTCGTCACCTCACGGCTGCCGGCTCACCGAGGTCCGACGTGGTCAGCTGCTCGGTCAGCAGCCGCCGGAACCGCTTGCGCTCGCCGCCGACGAACTCCGCGCAAAGCCGGCGCCCGTGCGTGTAACAGGCGGAGTACGCGCTCCAGGTCGGATCGGAGACGAAGTCGACGACCTTCTCGACCCGCGCGCGCTCCCACCAGCGCCACGTCAGGCCGTACTCGACCACCTCCTCGCGTGGCCGGCGCTCCTCGTTGAGGAGGTACGCCATGTTGTCGACGACCCGGTGCAGGATCAGCTCCGCCTCGTCGACCGCCGCCGCCGCGTCAGGATCGTAGGCGACGCCGAGCGGGCGGAGCACCGCGGTCGCCGCGCGGTGGATCCCGTCGGGGAAGAGCACCGACTCGCCGAGCATCGCGATGCCCTCGCTGACGAGCGACTGGGGCGTCCCCGTCAGCACGATCGCTTCCTCGAGGAGCCCGCGGTCGCGGACGAGAAGCTGCTCTTTCCAGGCGCGCTCGGTGTGGTGGCCCGGGTAGAGCTCGTGCGCGACGAGCCGCGCGAGGAGATCGGAACGCACCGGCAGATCGGTGTTGATCGACACCCGGCTCCGCAGGCCGCCGCGGTAGTACGCGTATGCCGACCACGGCTGGGCCGCGACCGCGTCCACTTCCGCGCCCTCGCCGTCGGGCAGCCCGACCAGGTCACGCGTCCGCTCCCGGAGGAACGCGCGCAGCCGATCGGCCGCCTCGAGCAGCCGCTCGCGCGGGACCGTGTTCGCCTCCTGCCACCGCTCGTACCCGCGCCGGCCGCCGACGGCATCCTCGAGCAGCCCGTGCGCACGGTCGAACTCCGCCTCGGGCGTCAGGGCCGGGGTGACGCCGTGGCAGCGCTCGACCTCCTCGAGCCACGAGGTCGGGCGGCCGGCCAGCCGACCCGCCACCGTCACGAGCGCGAGGAGCTGCGCGCGCAGCCAGTCGGTCTCGGTCTGCTCGAGCAGCGCCTCCGCCTCCTCCACGAGCGCCGGCGGCTCGGCCGGCTCCGCCGCGGCCACGCCCGCCCGCAGGTCGGCCGGTCCGTAGTAGGCGTCGACGAAGCCGTCGACGTGCCGGCCCAGCCCCAGCCCGAGCAGGAGGTACCGGCGCGCTGCGTCGCTGCTTGACATGTACTTGAGAAACATATAGTTTCTCTGGCGGATCTGGTGGTGGCGAGACAGGAGGAGTGACCGTGCCCGGCACAGCCGAGAACAAGACCCTCATCAAGAACTTCTTCCAGACGGTGGTGAACCAGAAGAAGGTGGCCGACCTGCCGAACTTCGTCGCAGCGGACGGCACGTGCGGCGGCAAGGCGTTCCAGGAGATGGTCGTCGACCCCGCCCCGGAAATCGTCGCGGCGCTCGGCCGCGAGCGCCTCGTGGCGGCCCCGAACCGGCCCGGGGCGAGCAACAACGTCCAGGGATTCCAGGAGTTCACACAGCACGTCCTCCAGGCGTTCCCCGACATGCATGTGCAGATCCAGTCGATGGTCGCAGAGGGAGACCAGGTCGTCGTGCACTGGACGGCGACGGGTACGCACACGGGCGAGTTCCTCGGCACGAGAGCGACCGGCCGAACGGTGCCGATGTCCAGCGTCGACACGTTCACGATCAAGAACGGCAAGATCGTGGGCGTTCAGGCGCACCCGGACAGCGCGGGCGTGCTGTTCGCGCTCGGCCACCTGCCGGAGACGCCGCTGGCCTCGGCGCTCGGTCTCGGCGTACGGCTCCAGCACTAGTCCGGATTCGGCTGCGCGATGGCGACGTCGCCGACCCCGGCGTGCCCGCCGGCCGTCGCTCCCGGCGGGCTGCCGGTCCTCGGCCACGCGCTCGAGCTGAAGCGGCGGCCGGGCGAGTTCCTCCTTGCCCTCCAGTCGGGCGATCCCGTCGTACGGCTGCGGCTCGGGCGGTCGCCGGCGTTCGTCGTCAACGACCCCGCACTCATACGCGAGGTGCTGCTCGACCCGACGACGTTCGCGCGTGGCGGGCCGATCACGGAACGTTTCCGCCAGATGTTCGGCAACGGCCTCGGCATCTCGGACGGCCCGCTGCATCGGCGGCAGCGGGCCGTACTCGCACCAGCGTTCAGCCACGCGCACGTCGCCGAATACGCCGCGACGATGACGGAGGTCGCGGACGCCGTGGTCGGGCGGTGGCGCGAGGGCGAGGTCGTTCATGTGGAGAAGGAGATGGACGAGCTCGCACTGGCCGTCGTCACGCGCGTTGTCTTCTCCGACGGCATCGACGATCCACGCCGGTTCATGGAGGCGACGGGCATCGTGCTCAGCGGCCTGTTCCGCCGCGTCACCGACACGACGGGGGTTCTGACGCGAATGCCGATGCGCGCGAACCGGCGGTACGACGCGGCCCGCGCGTACCTCCGACAGACGATCGACGATGTGATCTCGCGCCGCCGAGAACATGGGCATTTGCAGGGAGATCTCCTGTCGCTGATGCTCAGCGCCGTCGACGAGGACGGCCGGCCGGCGATGGACGACACGCAGCTTCACGACGAGGTGATGACGCTGTTCATCGCCGGCAGCAACACGATCAGCAACACGCTCGCGTGGGCGCTGTACGAGGTCGCGACGCACCGCAACGTCGAGGCGAGGCTCCACGCGGAGGTCGACGACGTGCTCGACGAACGGCCGGCCGCCTTCGACGACCTCCCGCTTCTCGGTTACACGAGGCGCGTCGTCGCCGAGACGCTGCGGGTGCGAACGCAGGGTCTGTTCCTGGCGAAGGTGACGACTGCGCCCGCCGAGCTCGGCGGATATTCGATCCCCGCGGGAGCGACGGTCGTCTACAGCTTCCATGCCCTCAACCACAACCCGCTCATCCATCCGGACCCCGAGCGCTTCGATCCCGACCGGTGGCTGCCCGAGCGGGCCGAGCGAATCCCGAAGGGTGCCTTCATGCCGTTCGCCGTCGGCCTGCACGGCTGCATCGCCGAGCACTTCGCCTGGACGGAGATGGAGATCGCGCTCGCGACGGTGGCGGCGCGCTGGCAGCTCGCCACCGTGCCGGGTCATGTGCCGCGACCGGTGCGCGCGATCACGATGCCCGTCGACGCGCTGCCCATGATTCCCACGCGCCGTGACCATGCGAGCCGAACCTTCCGGCCCGACCGGCGCCCGATCGCAGCAGGAGCGAGACATGGCGACTGATGTTCGACCGACGACCGCGGCGTCCGATCTCCTCGTCCGCAAGCTCGAGCGATGGTTCGCGTCGTTCGACACCGATCGCGACGGGATGATCGACCTGCTCGACTTCACGGGCATGGCGCAGGTGTACTGCGAGGCATACGGCATCCCGCCGCGGAGCGCGACGTGGCGACGGATGCATCGCGCCGCGCACGTCCTCTGGCGGGCGATCGAGCGCCGTACCGGCGGCGAGGATCCGGCGCGGCTGACGCGGGAGGAGTTGCTCTCCTGGGCGCGCACCTACGAGTACGTCGACTTCATCGAGCGGGCGGCGATTCCGTTCAGCGAGACGGCGTTCTCGATCGCCGACGCCGACGGCGACGGCCGCTGCACGGTCGACGAGATGATGGCCGCGCAGAAGCGGTCGGGCATGAGCGAAGAGGAGGTCAACCGCTCGTTCGACATCCTCGACTTCGACGGCGACGGCTACGTCACCGCGGAGGACTTCGTCGAGGCGCACCGCGACTTCTACTTCAGCGACGATCCCGGGGCACCGGGAAACCTCATGGCCGGCGACCTGTAGCGCCCGGCACTCTTGAGAATTCGCCACTTCCGGCGTTGGCTACGCCCGCCGGCTGTCCGTCCGTCGTCCGACGGTGCTATATTTTTAAAGCGATGTCGTCCAAACGGACATACGGTCAGTACTGCGGCGTCGCTGCGGCCCTCGACGTCCTGGGGGAGCGGTGGACGCTGCTGATCGTCCGGGAGCTACTCGTCCGCCCGCGCCGATACGGCGAGCTGCTGGGCGCGCTCCCCGGGATGGGCACGAACCTCCTCGCCGAGCGAATGAAGTCCCTCGTCGACCTCGGGGTCGTTCAGCGGACGAGCGTCGGCGCCGGCAGCAAGCGCGCGCTGTACGAGCTGACGGAGAAGGGCCAAGCGCTACGCCCGATCGTCCTCGGACTCGCCCGTTGGGGCATGGACTTCGTCGGCGACCTGACGCCCGAGTACGAGCTGCGGCCGACGTGGGCGCTGCTCGCGGTCGAGGCGATGATCGATCCGGAGCAGATCACGTCGGACGAGCAGTACGAGTTCCGCATCGACGACGAGCTCTTCCACGTCGACATACGGGACGGCGAGGCGCAGGCCGTCGCGGGACCGGCCGACGATCCCGCGATCATCGTGACGACCGACGCCGCCACCTTCGTCCGCATCGGAGCGCGGAAGATCACCCCGCTCGCGGCGATGGTCACGGGCAAGCTGACGATCGAGGGCGATTCCGAAGCCGTGCTGCGCGCCTGCACGCTTCTCGGCCTCGAGGCCGCACCCGCCGCCCTGGCCGACCTGGCCGCGGCGCGCTAGCGCGTCGCCTGCAGGCACGCGAGCAGGCTGCGCGCCTCGATGTCGACCTCGCAGCTCGACGCGAGCAGCTCCTGAAGCTCGGCCGGCGTCAGCCAGAAGTAGTCCCGCCCGGTCGCGACGTCGAGCGGCTCTGCAACCTCGACGATCATGTGCCGCGTGACCGCGTGCCGGAAGCGACCGCCCTCCTCCGACTGACGCACGTCGTAGCGGACGACGACCTCACCCGACGTGACGAGGTCGAGGAGGTCCGGTCGCCGCCCGGGGTCGTCGACGAAGTTCAGCGGCGTGCACTGAACCGTCGGCCCGATCTCGACGGTTTTCCGGTAGCCGGGCCGGACGTCGGCGCGTGCGAGCACGTGCAGGACGCCGTCGATCCGCCGGATCACGAACGCCACCAGCCCCTCGCCCACCGGTTCGAGCAGCGGCTGGCACCAGCTGTGAACCTCACGGGACGGCGCGCCGACCGAGACGCCGACGATCCGGAAGTACTTGTCGTCCGTGTGCCGAATCGCGTCCTGCTCACGCCGCCACTCCACGAGCGAGCGCAACGGCACAAGCCTCGCCGACAGCCCGTAGTGCTCGCGGCGGCCTGCGAGCCACTGCAACGGGCCACCGTCCTCCCGCTCGCGGGTCGTGCCGTCCAGCCGGAGGCACGAGAGAACGGTGCGAGCGTCCATGTTGACGACGTTCGGGCGGAGGAGCAGCTCCTGGATCTGCCCGAGCGTGAGCCACGCGAACGTCTCGTCGTGCTCGACCTCGTCGCCGACCTCGACCACCATGTTGCGATTCCGCTTCCCGAGGAACCACGAGCCGTTCTCTGACTGCGGCACGTCGACGAGCACGCGCGCGCCCGGGTCGACGAAGTGCTCGAGGAACGGAACCGGGCCGCCGTTGTGCACGCGGAGGTAGTTGCTGCGCGTCGCCTGCACCGTCGGCGAGAGTTGCGCGACGTTCACGTTCCCTGGCTCCGCCTTGACCTGCATGAGGAAGTGGAGGACGCCGTCGATCTCCCTCGCGAGGAAGCCGAGGATCCCCTCCTCCGGCTGGTGGATGATCGGCTGCGACCACTCGCGCACGTGGCCGTGCGTCGTGCGCACGTCGAGCCCGCGGATCGCGAAGAACCTGCCGCTCTCGTGAACGAGGTCGCCCGAGTCGGGCCGGCACCTCCAGCCCTCGAGCTCGTCCAAGGGCGCACGCTCGACGGTCAGTCCACTCCGCTCGCGGCACGTCGCCACCCAGGCCTCCACCTCGGCGACCCGCTCGCGGCCGGCCGCGGAGCGGGCGAGCCGCGCTCCGACCGCTTCGCGGGCCTCTGGGAGCGACGTCGACCCGACGGCGTTGACGTCCATTTCACTTGAATATAATATAGCTTTCGTGGATGTAGCGGTAGCCGTCCCGGGCGCGACGTTCAGGCAGGGGTCGCCTCCGTGGGTGCTCGAGTGGCTCGCGGCCGAGCCGCAGGCGTTCCCGCCCGAGTGGTTCGCCGACGAGACGCCGCAGATCGAGGTGACGCTGGACCCGTACCTGATCGACCGCCATCCGGTCACCGTCGGCGCGTTCGCCGAGTTCGTGGCCGACACCGGCTACGTCACGGACGCCGAGCGCTCCGGCCGCAGCATCGTCTACGGCAGCCGCTTCTGGGAGGAGCGGGAGGGCGCCTCGTGGCGACGTCCGGCCGGCGGCGACGACACGACCGGGACACGGCGCGAGCACCCGGTCGTCCACATCTCGTGGGTGGACGCGAACGCGTTCGCGCGCTGGGCCGGGAAACGATTGCCGACGGAGGCCGAGTGGGAGCTCGCGGCCCGCGGCGTCGACGACCGCATCTGGCCGTGGGGGAACGACTGGGACAGCGAGAACGCGAACACCGTCGAGCTCCACGCCGGCGAGCTGGGCGACCGCGACAGCTGGTGGGAGTGGTGGAAGCGCGAGTGCGCCGAGCACGGCGGCGAGCCGCTGACGCTGCCCGTCGGGTCGTTCGGCGAGCGCGGCTCGAGCCCGTACGGATGCTGCGACATGGCCGGCGGCGTCTACGAGTGGGTCTCGACGCCGTCGTTCCTCTACGACGAGACGGTGCCGTGCGATCGCGCGATGCGGTTGACGCTCGGGCACTATCGCGGACTGCGCGGGGGCTCGTGGATGAACTTCCGCTACCAGGTCCGGTGCACCGAGCGGATGTACGGCGATCCCGACGGTTGGTCGAACTTCGCGGTCGGCTTCCGCTGCGCGATGGACGCGGACCACACGAACGGGAACGGGTCGCCGTGGTGACCATCGTCGTCTCCCGCGGCTGGGCGCAGCGCGGCAAGGTCGCGTTCGAGGCTCCTGCCGGCCGCCTCCCCGACGTTCTCCGGCGGCTGGCCGAGGACGATCCGGACTACGAGCGCCGCCTGCTCGACAGCAACGGCGAGCTGTACGGCTACCTCTCGATCTTCGTCGATGCCGAGCAGGTGCCGCGCCACCTGCACGCCACCTTCGACGTCCGCGAGGGCAGCACGGTCACGATCCTGCCCCCGCTCGCGGGCGGCTGAGAGCCGCGCTCGTCGCGGCGACGTGCGCGGGCGTCGTCCCGCAGCAGCCGCCGACGATGGCCGGGCCGAGCTCCTCGCTCCACCGAAGCAGCAGCTCGGCGAGCTCCTCCGGCTCGACTGCGCTCGCCGGCGTCGCGACGCTGCGATCCTCGACGTTCGGGTATGCGCCGATCGGCCCGCCGCAGGCATCGCGCAGCTCGTACAGGCAGCGCTCGGTCTCGGCCGGCGCGGTGCAGTTGACGAGCGTCGCCTCGGCGCCCGCCCGCTCGACCTCGCGCGCGGCGTCGGCGAGCAGCTCGCCGGAGAGCAGGCGTGCGCCGGGGCCGCACACGAAGCTGACCCACGCCCGGCCGCCCGCCGCGAGCACGGCTTCGAGCGCGATCCTCGCCTCGCGGCGCGTGTTCATCGTCTCGATCAGGACGAGGTCGAGGCCTGCCCTGACGAGCTCCGCCGCCAGCCACTCGTGCTCGATACGGAGCTCGTCGTCGGGCGGGACGAGATCCGGCCGGTAACAGTCCTCGATCGGCGCGAGCGAGCCGGCGATCGCGGCCGAGGAGCCCACGTCGGCGCGCGCCGCCAGCGCGACTCCGAGCGCTGCGTGCACGAGCCACGCGGCACCTGCCCGGTCGAGCCCGGCGGCACGCGCGGCGCGCGCGTTGCAGCGGAACGTGTTGGCGGTCAGGACGTCGGCGCCCGCCGCGAGAAACCGGGCGTGCACGGTCCGCAGGACGCGCCGGTGTTCCTCGGCGAGCAGCGCCGACGCGCTCCAGAGCGGCGGCGCGAGCGCGATGCCGGCGCGCTGCAGCTCGGTCGCCGTGCCGCCGTCGAGCACGAGCGGGCGGCTCATGCTGCCTCCAGCGCGTCGGCGAGATCGGCCAGCAGGTCGGCGGCGTCCTCAATCCCGACGGACAGCCGAACGAGCTGCTCCGTGACGCCTGCTGCGGCGAGTCGCTCCCGCGGCACCGAGGCGTGGCTCATGAGCGCCGGCACCTCGACGAGCGACTGCACCCCGCCCAGGCTGACGGCCGGCGCGAAGAGCCGCAGGCGTTCGAGCAGCGCCGCCGCGTCGCCGCGGTACTCGAAGCTGACCATCGCCCCGAAGCCGGACATCTGGCGGGCGGCGACGGCATGGCCGGGATGCGACGGCAGTCCGGGGTAGCAGACCGCCGTCACGGCAGGGTGGGCGGCCAGCATCGCCGCAACGGCAGCTGCGGTATCGACCTGACGCGCGACCCTGAGCGACAGCGTCTTCAGCCCGCGGCGGACGAGGTAGCAGTCGAGCGGCCCCGGCACGTTGCCGACGATCGTCCGGTGCGCCCGCACTCGCTCGTGCATCTCGGCGTCGCCGTAGACGAGGCCGCCGCCGACGACGTCGAGATGGCCCGAGATCGCCTTCGTCGTGCTGTAGAGCGTGATGTCGGCCCAGCGCAGGGGCTGCTGAAGCGCAGGCGTCGCGAAGGTGTTGTCCACCAGCACGACTGCGCCCCGCTGGTGCGCCAGCCGGCAGACGGTCTCGAGATCGGTGACCTTGAGCAGCGGGTTGCTGGGCGTCTCGATCCACACGAGGTGCACGTCGCCGCCGGACGGGCCGAGCGAGGCAGCCGCCCGCTCCGGGTCGGAGAGATCGACGCTGTCGACCTCGATCCCGGCCCGCGCCGCCAGCCCGAACAGGCCGGTCGTCCCGCTGTACACGTCGTCGGAGACGACGACGCGCTGGGACGGCTGAAGGAGCGACAGGACCGTCGACGCCGCCGCCTGGCCCGACGCGAAGACGGTCGCGAAGGGTGCGTCCTCGAGCGCGGCGAGGCATTCCTCGAGCGCCTCGCGCGTCGGGTTCTCGCCGCGCCCGTAGAAATACCGTGGCGGATCCTGGACCGTCCGCTCGTACGTCGTCGCCACGTGGATCGGCGGCACGACGTCCCCGCTTCCGTTCGTCGGCCGCTGCGCCGACTGGACGAGCACCGTGTCAAAGCGCACGCGACGCTCCCGCGACGGCGCGCGCACAATGGACGACGGACGGAAGCACGACGCGCCCGTCGCCTTGCTCGTACCGCCGAGCCGCCGCGGCGAACGCGCCCCACACCCCGGCGTCCTCGACCGACCCGCAGCGGTCGCGGAGCTGCTCGGCCAGCCACGGCGGGAGCACGTCCCGCGAGAAGCGCGCGAACTCGCCCACCGACGCAAACGCGAAACAGGCACGGACGGTCTCGATCTCGACGGCGGCGAACCCCGCCTCCTCGAGCTCGCTGCGCAGCACGCTCGGATCCGCGAGCGCAAAGGGCCCGGGCCCCGGCGCCGGCGGCTCGAGGTCGAGGACCTGCGAGATCACCCGGAAGGCGAGGCTGATCACCGGCACGTCCTGCGGCTCGCCCCACACCGCCGCCGCCAGCACGCCGCGCGGCCGGAGCCGCGCCGCGGCGGCGCGGAGCGCGGCGACGCGATCCGGCGCGAACGGCAGCGCCCAGCGGCTCAGGACGACGTCGAAGCCTTCGTCCGGGAGCACCACCGTCTCGAAGTCGCCGACGACGAACTCGACGTTCGCGATCCCCGCCACGGCACGGCGCGCGGCGGCGACCATCGCGGGCGAGAGGTCGACGCCGACGACGCGGCCGCTCTCCCCCACCGCGCGCGCCGCCGACAGCGCCGGCTCGCCGACGCCGCAGCCGAGGTCGAGCACCGTTTGTCCCGGGTGGATCCCGGCCAGGGCGAGCAGCGCCTCCGTCACCGGGCGCGCCCCACTCTCGAACGCCCTCTGCCAACGCTGCCAGCCCGGACTGACCCCGTCCCAGAGACGACGCTGACCTTCTCTCACCGCGTCGACGGCGACCATCAGAGGAAGCGCGTCGTCGGGTGCTCGCTCGTCCACACGCCGGGCCGCACCGTCGCGAGCGCCTCGCGGACTCGCTCGATCTCGGACTCCGTGTTGTAGACGGCGAACGACACACGGACGGTGCCGAGCAACGCCAGCGCGTCGAGGAACATGCTCGCGCAGTGGACGCCGCAGCGAACCGCGACCCCGAGCGAGTCGAGGTGGCCGCCGACGTCATACGGGTGGATTCCCTCGACGACGAGCGACACGATTCCGGCCGGCTCGTCGGCCGGACAGCCGACCACGTGCACGTGCTCGAGGTCGTCGACCGCGTCGACGAGGCTGCGCACGAGGCGCGCGTCGTGCCCGCGGACGGCCTCCCAGCCGAGCTCGTGCAGGTAGCGGAGCGCCGCGGCGAGGCCGACCGCGCCGGCCACGTTCGGCGTGCCGGCCTCCAGGCGCGCCGGGACCGGCACGTACTCGACCGGGCGATCGCCGTAGACCCCCTTCACGGTGCCGCCACCGACCTGGTACGGCGGCAGCGACGACAGCAGCTCCCTGCGCCCGTAGAGCACGCCGATCCCCATCGGCCCGTAGACCTTGTGCCCCGAGAACGCGTAGAAGTCGGCCCCGAGGTCGACGACGTTCACGGGCAGGTGCGGCACCGCCTGCGCACCGTCGACGACGACGACGGCGCCGGCCTCGTGCGCGGCGGCCGCGAGCTCGCGCACCGGGTTGACGGTACCCAGAACGTTGGAGACATGCGTGATCGCGACGAGCTTCACGCCGTCGCCGATCGCCCGCTCGAAGTCCGAGGGCTCGATCCGTCCCGCGGCGTCCACGGGGACGGTGACGAGTGCGGCGCCGGACGACTCGCAGAGACGCCGCCACGGGAGGAGGTTGCTGTTGTGCTCCATCCCAGTGACGACGATCCGGTCCCCCCGCCGCACGAGCTCCCGGCCGAGCGTGTCGGCGAGAAGGTTCAGCGCGTCGGTCGTCCCGCGAGTGAAGACGACCTCGTCCGGCGCCTCCGCGCCGATCGCCGCCTGTACGGCCGACCGCGCATCCTCGAGGCAGGTCGACGACTGCATGCTCAGCTGGTAGTAGCCGCGGCCGACGTTGCTGTTGCTCGTCGCGTAGTACTCGGTCATCGCGTCGAGAACACATCTCGGCTTCTGTGTGGTCGCCGCATTGTCGAGATACGCAAGCGGCCGTCCGCCGACACGCGTCGCCAGGATGGGGAACTCGTCCCTGATCGTCTGCGGCGAGAACGCCTCGAGCACGGCGGCGCCGCTCATGCCGCCTCGAACGCGAACATGCGCCGGAACGCGGCGACGTCGCCCGGGTCGGCCGCGTAGACCTTCTGCTCGGGGTAGGGTCGCGCACTGGGCGGCACGTATGCGCCGTCCCCGGGCCCCGGCACGCTCCCGTCGTCGGCGCGGACGTGCGGGCCGAAGTAGAACCAGCACGTCTGCGCCACCTGCTCCGTGAAGAGCACGGTCCGCACCTCCGGTGAGTGCAGCGCCATCTGGCAGTAGGCGGCGCGCAGCTCGCCGACGGGGCCGAAGCTGCAGCCGAGCATGACGTGCCCGAACAGGTCGTGGACGGCCCGCAGCAGGTCGTTCCAGGCGAGCGGGACACCGGCGGCCTCGACATCCGACGGCTCTCGAAGCGGGTGGTAGCCGGAGCTGCCTGCCGGGCCGTGCGCCGTCCGCGTCGGAAGCACGTGGATCGTCCTCGTCGCGCGGACGCTCGTCGTGAGCTCGTCGGAGCTGCGATACGGCTGGCCGCGGCCGAGCCACGGACGAACGACGAAGCCGGCCGCGACAACGTCGGCGAACAGACTCCGGAGCTCGTGCTTCGTCCGCTCGTACCGGGCGGCCAGGCCGTGGTCGAGCGCAAGCCGCGGCGCGCGCTCGTGCCGGTCGGCGACTGCGCGGCAGAGCTGCTCGTCGAGATCGACGCCCGCCGTGCCGCACCGACCGAGGTCCTCCGGTGGCCAGACGTCGTCGCCGGCCGCGCGCTCGCGAAAGCCCGCGCCCACCCGCACCAGGTCGGCGACCGCCGGATGCGCGGGCGCGGCGACACTCATGATAAGAAATCATATAGTAGTCGGGCCTGAAGGGTCAAACCGTCCCTCTTCACTTGAGATGTACATAGAATCTCAGCTACGCTCGGGCTCATGAGCGACCGCGTCGGCGCCGGAGGCGCAAGCACCGTGGCGAACGAGCTGCCGGCGCCGGGCGAGTACCCGTGCGGCCTGACCTGGGACGGCACGCACCTGTGGCATTCCGACCAGGCTGCGGCGAGCGTCTACGCGATCGACCCGACGGTCGGCTCCGTCGTCCGTGCGTACCACTGCGGCTGGGTGCGTGCGGACCTGACCTACGACGGGAGCCTGCTCTGCCAGATCGGAGGCAGGCCCAAGCGCCTCGTCCTGATCGAGGCCGAGACCGGCCGGATCGCCGGCTTTCGACCCATCCTCCCTGCGAGCGGGCGCGTCACCGGCGCCGAGATCGGGCCGGAGGGACTGTGGCTCGTCCTGCGCGAGCCGAACGTCGTTCAGCTGCGGGACTATCCGTCGCTGACGATCCTGCGTGAGCACGCGGTGCCGGGGGCATCGCCTTCGGGTCTCGCCTGCGCCGACGGCAGGGTCGTGTACGGCGACTTCGAGTCGGGCACGCTCCACGTGCTCGACGCTGCGACGGGCGAGCACGTCCGGTCGATCGAGCTCGACGCGCATCCGACCGGGATTACCTGGGACGGGCACCGCCTGTGGTACTGCGACTTCCACGCGCGCGCCATCAGGACGCTCGACCTCACGGCCGCGTCGTAGCTACGCGTGCCAGATGCGCGAGGAGACGATCGTCTGACCCGCGTCCAGGTCGGGCAGCGTGACCTGAACGCGCCACGGGTCGAGCCGGACGACCTCGAAGGTCGGGTCGGCGGGACCGCCGGGCCAGGCCGCCAGCGGGTCGAAGCCCAGACGGATCGCCTTGGCCGCCATCACGTCCCACGCCTGCTGCTTCGCGTCGGCGTCCTCGACCCAGGCCGCGCGGCAGTCGGCGTAGACGACACGGTGCCTCGGCGTCCAGTACGAGCACGAGACGAACGGGTCGGCGGCAAGATGTGCCGTCCAGAGCGGCGTCCTCCGCGTGGTGATCCTGCCGACCGGCACGCCGTCCTCGACGGCCCACGCGACGTGCATCATGCGGCTCCGCGGCCGGCGGCGGCGATCGACGGTGGCGACCGTGCACCAGATGATCTCGTCCGTCACGTCGAAGAAGTCGTTCTCGAGATCGGCGAAGTCCTCGACCTCGCGGTGCAGCTGCTGCTCGAGCTGCGTCACAGCGTGACCCCGGCAGGCGGCGCCTTGTCGCCGACGACGGTCAGCACGACATCGTGCTCCAGCAGCGCCTTCGCCGCGCAGAGCACCATCGTGAACCCGCCCGTCGAGTCGAGGGCCCTGGCGACCACCTCGTCGCCGCTGCCCCGCAGGCCGGACTCCCTCGCCTGGACGTAGGTGCCGGTCTCCCCGGCCGGCAGGAACCGCATCTCGACTCTCGTCCGGGACTCTCTCGGCCCCCACTGGAAGACGACCCGCCGGTTCTCCTCGAACTCGGACACGTCGACCTCGGTCGAGACGCCGTACATGTCCCAGTGCCATTCGACCGTCGCTCCCGGCGCGAGGCGGCCGGTACTCCGGGTGAACCAGAACCGCGTCGTAACGTCCGGGTCGACGAACGCCTCGAACACGGTCTCCGGCGGCCGCCGGATGAGCATGCCCGTCTCGACCGTCGGCGTCTTCGTCAGCACGAGCTCAGCAGTCACGGCCATTCACGTCCCTTCTTCGTCGCGGATTCTAAAGCTACCGCTACCTCAGAGCAAGATATTTGGCGGGTTGAAGACAGTAAAGCTTGAGTTTATAGTAGTGCGATGGCGACGACGGAGCGGGCAGCGTCCCGGCCACGGCTCGGCGGCATCCTCCGACTGTACGGCCCCGGAAGCATGGACCACGTCGACCCGGCGAGCTCGTACTACGCGCTCTCGGGGCAGTTGATCAGGCTGTTCGCGCGGCAGCTGTTCACGTATCCCTGCGAGCGCGACCTGCGCAGCCCGCGCGCGATCACCCCGACGCCCGACGTCGCGGCGGAGACGCCGACCCGCGAGAACGGCGGCATCAGCCGCGACGGCGCGACCGTCACGATCCGCCTCCGCCCGGGCGTGCTCTGGAACACGACGCCGCCCCGCTCCGTCACGGCCGCCGACTTCGTACGCGGGTTCAAGCGGATGTGCTGCCCCGTCACGTGTGCGGGCGCGATCGCGTACTACACGAGCAGCATCCGCGGCATGGCCGAGTTCTGCGCGCGCTACGCGGCGGCGGTCGGACCCGACGCGACGGCCGGGGAGCTGGCTGCGTTCCAGAACGCGAACGAGATCGCCGGCATCCACGCCCTCGACGAGCGGACGCTCGTGTTCGAGCTCGTCAGGCCGGCGAACGACTTCCTGAACATCCTCTCGATGACGTTCGCGTCCGCGGCGCCGATCGAGTACGACGCCTACGTTCCCGACAGTCCCGCGTTCCGCGCCGGCACGATCTCCAATGGGCCGTACCAGCTCGACCACTATGTCCACGGCCGCGAGCTCCGCATGTCACGCAACCCGGCGTGGCGACAGGAGAGCGATCCCGTGCGCCGTCAGCATCTCGACGGCGTGCACGTGCTGATGGAGAAGGTGACGCAGGACGAGGTGCGTGCCCGCATCGCCGCCGGCGATGCCGACCTCTCGTGGGCGTCGCCCGTCACCGAGCCCTACGACGTTCCGCCGACCGACGCGGGGAACGATCTCGGCTACGCGCTGAATCCGTACCTCGTCTTCAACATGCGCAGCCCGAACTGCGACGGCGCACTCGCGAAGCTCGAGGTGCGGCAGGCGATCGCGTGCGCGATCGACAAGACCGCGATCGCGGACATCTTCCACGACCTCGAGGCCGGCACCGTGATGCGTCCGGCCCAGAGCGCGGTGCCGCCCGGCAACGACGGCAGCAGCGGCTTCAACCCGTACTCGACACCGGGCGACCGAGGCGACCCGGAGCGTGCCCGCGCGCTCTTGCGCAGGGCCGGCTACGAGAGCGGCCTGACGCTGGTTGCGCTCCATCGCGACGTCGACGCCAACCCGAGGGTCGCGCGGTCGTACGCGGCCGACCTCGCGAAGTGCGGGATCGCGACGGAGCTCGTCGCAGTCGGACACGCGCGGTACTACGAGTTCCTGCAGAACCCCGCCAACGCGATCGCCGGAGCCTGGGACATCTCGGCGCCGTCGTGGACGCCGGACTGGTTCGGGAACAACGGACGCGCGTTCCTGCAGCCGATGTTCCAGACGAACGAGTCCCGCGGCACGAGCAACTACGGGCTCTACAGCAACCCGAGAGTCGACCGGCTGATCGAGCAGGCGCTCGCGTCGCCGGACCGTGACGAGGCGCGGGCGATCTGGGAGCAGGTCGACCGGCAGGTCATGGCCGACGCCGCGATCGTGCCGCTGCTCGTCCACGCGCCGACGATCCCGCATCTCTCGGGCAGCCGCGTCCGGAACGCGATCGCGATGCCGACGATCGACCGCTGGTTCGACCTGTCGAATCTCTGGCTCGACCCGCCGTACGACGAGTGGGAGCAGCGATGACGTCGCTCGAGACCCGTGTACCGCTCCTGGGCCGCGCCGGTGCGCGCGCACGGCGCGGCGGAACGCTGAGGCTCGTCGGCGCCGGAGACGTCGACCATCTGGACCCCGCACTCGCCTACCACACGGTCACGCGCGGCATCGTCCGCGCCTTCACGAGACAGCTCGTCACGTACCGGTCGACGTCGGACGTCGCGCGCGCCGGCGAGATCGTGCCGGATCTCGCCACGGCGGCAGCCGGCCCCGTCGACACGGACGGGCGCCGCTACCGCTTCGTGCTCAGGGAGGGCGTCCGGTGGGAAGGCGGCGCGCCGGTCACGGCCGCCGACGTGGCGAGGGGGATCAAGCGGCTCGCGCATCCGTCGGCGCCGAGCCCGGGCCTGCCCTACTTCCTGAGCACGGTCGAGGGACTGGTCGAGCTTCGGGATTCGCTGCTCGAGGCCGGCGGCCGACCCGAGGCGATCGCGGAGGCGATCGAGTCGACGGACGTACGCGGCCTCGACGTCGAGGACGACAGGACGATCGTGATCACGACGGTCGACCCCGTCTCCGACTTTCTCAACGTCCTCGCGCTGCCGTTCGCGACTCCCGCGCCGCTCGCGTACCTCTCCCACGTGCCAGGGAGCCGCGAGCTCGAGCAGCAGCTGGTCTCGTGCGGCCCGTACCTGATCGCCGAGTACCGGCCTGCGAAGCGCATCCGCCTCGAGCGCAACCCGGCGTGGTCGCGCGCGACCGACGAGGTGCGGTCGGCGTACGTCGACGTGATCGACGTGCACGAGGGGTTGTCCGAGGACGACGCGTACGAGCAGGTGATGGCCGGGTCGGCCGACATGCTGTGGGACACGCAGCCGCCGACCGAGCGCCTGCCGGGCCTGTTCGCGACGAACGACCCGCGGCTGCGCGTGTGCCTCGCCGGCCTGCTGAGCCCCTACATCGCGATCAACGTCCTCAGCCCCAACGCGGGCGGGGCGACCGCCAAGGTCGAGGTGCGGCGGGCGCTGCAATACGCGGTCGACAAACAGGCCGTCGCCGCCATCTGGGGCGGGCCGCGGCTGAACACGATCGCCCATCAGCTCCTGCCGCCGCTGAGCAGCGCGCATCGCGAGCGCCGGCTGTACGAGTCGGACGGCGACCGCGGGGCGCCGGAGGTCGCGCGCAGGCTGCTGTACGCCGTCGGCTACCCCGAAGGGCTGACCCTCAAGCTCGTGTTCCGCAATCGCGACATCCACCCGGCGACCGCCGAAGCCGTCCGGGACGCGCTGGCGCGCGCAGGCGTGACCGTCGAGCTCGTACCGGCGCCGATCGAGGCGTTCTTCGCCGACTACCTCGCGTCGACGGACGCGGCGCGGGCCGGCGCGTGGGACATCGCGCTGACGGGATGGGAGGCCGACTGGAACGGCAACAACGCACGCGTGTTCCTCCAGCCGCTCTTCGACAGCACCCACGTCTCCGAGAACGACGACTGGGGTGCGAACTTCGGCCACTACTCGAGCGCGACCGTGAACGAGCTCCTCGCCGCGGGCCTGCACTGCCCCGACGAGGCGAAGGCGAACCGGCTGTTCGCCGAGGCCGAGCAGCAGATCATGCGCGACGCGGCGATCGTGCCGATCCTGTTCGCGAACCAGTACTGGCTCCACTCGGCGCGCGTGCGCGACTGGCTGCCGTACCCCGTGCTCAACGGCGACCTCACGAACCTTTGGCTCGCGGACGCGTGACGGGCGGATCAGGCGGGCGCGAGCAGCTCGTCGAGGTCGACCTCGACGGGCCGCAGCCGCCGGGCGCCGTAGTCGCAGTACCACAGCCGCGCGCCGTCCCACGTCAACCCCGTCGGACCGCCGTCGACCGGAATCGTCCTCACGATGCGTCGCTCGTCGGGATCGACGACGTTGAGTCGAGCGTCCCGGTGATTCGCGAAGACGACGAGCCTGCCGACGACCGTCATGTCCGCGACGTCCTCGGACACCGGGATGCTCAGGATCGGCGCGTGATCGCCGTGACGGCGGAGGTCGAGCACGGGCGGGCGCTGGTACCCCGTCCAGAGCCCGGCGGCCGTGTCGCACAGACCGCACAGCTCGCCGCCCGGACGGGGGTTCGGCGTTTCCTCGAGCGTCTGCCCGGACTCCGGGTCGAGCGTGCGCAGGCGCTTGTCCTCGCCGACCACCTGCACGAGCCCGGTGCCGCCGGCCGTGGCGGTGAGCCCCGTCCGGACGCCGGGGCACGGCAGGCGCCGCACGACCTCGCCGGACTCCGGGTCGACCGCCAGGATCTCCTCGAGCCCGGAGTCGGAGTACCAGAGGAGACCGTCGAGCCACGCCAGGCCGCACAGGTGCTCCCCCTCGACCGTCACGCCGGCAGCCGTCTGTTCCGTCGTCATGCCGACACCTCCTCGAGAGCGGCGTCCGCGACGCGGATCGCCGTGATGTCGCACGCGTAGCCGAGTGCCGGCATCGGCACGGCGTCGCGGACGCGCGCACTGCTGCGTGGCGGCACCGCCGGCGGACGGAAGAGCAGCGGCACGACGACCGCCTGCTCCAGCACGTGCCGCTCGACCTCGTGCCAGGCGGCGGTCGCGACCGCGGGAGCCTCGACCGCGGCCTCGAGCGCGCGCTCCACGAGAGCGTCCGTCTTCTCGTCGCTCCAGCCCCCGAGATTGCCCGGCGCGCCCGAGGCGAACATCTGCTCGAGGAACACGCGGCCGTTGCGGTAGTGCCACGCGGCGCAGCATCGGTGCCACATCACGTCCCAGCGCGGCGCCGCGGACCCGTGCGGGTCGCGCACCAGCTCGTCGAGGTCCGGCCGATCGAGCGCGAACAGTCGCACCTGCACGCCGACGCGCGCGAGCTGGTCGGCGCACGCGCGCGCGACGAGCGCGTGCGGCCCGCAGCGCTCGTGCACGCCCGTCAGCGTCAGACCGCCGAGGTCGCCACCGGTTCCGCGATCGTCCGCGGACGGCGGCCGGTGCCCGTCGTTGTTCGGCGGCACGACGCCGCTCGCGGCCCGGCAGCCGGCCGTCGCGAACGTGCGCGCGAGCGCGTCCCGGTCGATCGCGGCCGTGATCCCGCGCCGGACGGCGACGTCGCGAAGCGCGTCGCTGCCTGTGGTGAGGTTGAACACGAGGTACGGATCGAGGTCCCAGCTCAGCGCGGCCGCCGGTGCCGCTCCCTCACCCGACAGCGCGATTCCCCACGGCAGGTCGGCTCCACCGGCGTCGAGGCGCGCGGCGACCTCGCCCGCGTCCGTGTCCGCACGGGTGACGACGACCGCGTCGATGGGCCGCCGCCGTACCGGGTCCGCGTCCGGAGACCAGACCGGGTTCGGCTCGAGCCGTAGCTCCTTGCCCGGCACATGCCGCCCGACGCGGTACGGCCCGTTCGAGCACAGCCTCGGTGTCAGGTCCGGGCTCCCGGGCAGATGGGCGTCGTGCTCCTGGGGCACCGCGGACGTGCACGGGAGCGCGAGCATGTGCACGAAGTCCGGCGAGGCGCGGACGACCTCGATCACGAGCGACTCGTCGTCGAGCGCGAAGATGCCGGAGATCTCGTGCGCGTTCTGGTATGCGGCGGCCGCCTCCGCCGACGTCGGCCGCGCGTTCGCGAAGCCGTCGCAGAACTCGGCGAAGCCGCGGACGGTGCTGCGGAAGAACGGCAGCGCGGGCGAGCGGGTGAGCGGGTTGGCGAGACGCTTGAATCCGCGGACGAAGTCGTGCGCCGTCACCGGGCGAGGCGGCGAGGTGTCCCAGTAGACGTCGCGTCGAAGGTGGACGACGTAGCTCCGCTGGCTCGCACCGAGCCCCGCGTTGTACGTCGAGGGGACGTCGAGCGCAACATCGGGCGCCGGCAGGACCGACTGCCACTCGCGCAGGTCGCGGCGCGGGGCGTAGCTGAGGAGCTGGCGGGAGACGAGCCGGACGAGCTGGGCCGCGTCCGGACGCGCGGCGACGGGATCGAGGCGGTCGAGGTCGCCCGGGCCGTAGAGCCTGAGCGTCAACCGAGCTCCTGTGCGACGCGCGCGATCGTTGCGACGGCGTGATCGAGCTCGTCGGCGTCGTTGAAGACGTGCGCGCAGATCCGCGCGGCGTAGTGCTGGTGCGGCGAGCTCGGAACGTCGAACTCGGTCCAGCGAATCCAGATCTGGTGCTCTGCGGCGAGCCGCTCCGTCAGCGCCGCGATCTTCTTCACGTTGAGGCCGTCGAGCGGATCACGGAACGGGTTGAACGCGATCAGCGGGCTCCGCAGCCGCGCATCGGCCCCCGGCGAGTACATCGCGTCCTCACCGAAGCGCTCGAGGACCTGCTCGCGCGCGTGGTCGGCCAGCTCCATGATCCGCCGCTCGATCCGGTCGCGGCCGATCTCGTCCCAGAGTGCGCATGCCCGCGCGAGCGCGGCGCCGCGCGCGAGGTTCGCGCTGCCGGCGCTCTGCAGGAAGTCGCCCACGTCGTAGCTCTCGACGGACGTCGTCGAGCGCGGCGGAGGGCTTCCGACCATCGGGTACCACGTGGAGATGAGCGGCCAGATCGTCGGCAGCGGCAGCGGGTTGAACTCCGGGAACACCTTGTTGCGGACGTAGAGGATCCCGCTGCCGAGCGGACCGCACTGGTACTTCGCGCCGGAGCAGGTGATGAAGTCGGCGCCGCTGGCGCGCAGATTGCAATCGAGCATCCCGGCGACCAGCGCCCCGTCGACCACCGTCGTCAGGCCGTGGCGCTGCGCGAGCTCGCACAGCGCGCGCAGCGGCATCATCGTGCCCGTCCAGAGGGTGATCGCCGAGAATGCGAGCACCTTCGTCCGCGGCGTGATCGCCTCCTCGAACAGCGCCACGAGCTCGTCCGCCGAGACGCGGTATCCCGACGGCGGCGTCAGCACCTTCAGCGACAGCCCGTGCCGGTTCCTGACGAGGTTCAGGTTCGAGAGCACCGAATAGCACTCGTGCGTCGTCGCGATCGCCTCGTCGCCGGCGTGGAGGTCGAGGCCGTTGATGACACGCGCGACAGCCTCGGTCGCGTTGTGGCTGATGACGATCTCGTCGCCGTCCACGCCGTACGAACGGCCGATCGCGGCCCGGTGCTCTCTGAAGAGCGTCGGCCCGTAGACGTCCCCGAGGCTTCCGGCCCACTCTCGCGTGACACGGTCGTACTCCTCGTGCACGACGTGCGGCATGACGCCGACCGTTCCGGAGTTGAGATGGATCGCACCCGGCTCGAGCGCGAACAGCGCCCGGATCTCGTCCCAGTCCGCGCTCCGCAGGGACGCGCCCCGCTGCAGCGTCTCGACCGTCATGCGTCGACCAGCTCGTGCTCGAACGCTCCCGAGGCGATCCCCTCGAGCATCGGCACGATCTCGGCGGGCGACGGCAGCGCGGCGATCTCCGCCTTCAGCTCCGCTGCGACCCTCCGCAGCCGGGCGTCGTCGAGCAGCTCATGCAGCGCCGCCGAGTCGAGCTCGTCGATCTCCAAGACGAGCGCCGCGCCGCGCCTGCGGAGCAACTCGGCCTCCGCCGCCGCGTCGGTCAGTCCCTCCGGCAGCGCCAGCTGCGGGATGCCGAGGGCGCAGCAGGTGAGCGCGGAGCCGCTGCCGCCGTGATGGACGGCGGCCGTGCACGTCTGGAGCAGTGCGTTGAGCGGCATCCAGCCGAGGATCCGGACGTTCGGCGGCAGCTCGCTCGCCGGAACGCGATCCGGATCGCCGGTGGCGATGACGAACTCCGCGTCGACGCCGGCCGCGGCTGCGGCAAGTCGCGCGAGCCCGCCGGATCCGTGCGCTGCCTCGAGCGACCCGAAGCTGACGGCGACGCGCGGCCGCTGCGGCGGCTCGAGCAGCCAGTCCGGCAGCACCGCACCGCCGTTGTACGGGACGTAGCGCATCGAGATCGAGGAGCCGGGGCTCTCGACGACGCTCGGCGGGGCGAGGTCGATCGTCTCGATCCCGGCCGGAACCTCCAGCCCGTGGCGCCGGAATGCGATCCCCGCCGGCAGCTCGCGGAGGAGCTCCGGGCTGTACCGGCACAGCGTGAAGTTGAACGACACGGCGGGGATTCCGTGCCTCGCCGCAACGAGCGCTCCGACGCCGAGGATCGGGTCGTAGACGACGAAATCGGGCGCGAGTCGCTCGGCGAGGTCGACGTGCGCGTCGACGTACGGGTCCCACGCCGCGACGATCCTGGACTTCCGCTCGTTGAGGGCGGCGACCGGATCGCCGTCCGCGGGCACGAAGAGATCGGGGAGGTCGCGGCAGAACTGCTCGTACATCTGCTGCGTGGTCACGCTGGGCAGCGCGTCGGCCACCGCCAGGCCCGCGCCGGCGAGCCCGAGCCCGTCGCCTGCCGTCACGCAGACGACCTCGTGACCGGCCGCCCGAAGCGCCCACGCGAGCGGCACCATCGGAAACGAATGCCCGACCGCCGGGGCCGGCATGAAGAGCACGCGCATCCCGGTCACGCTGCCCGGTGGCCGGTGACGACGACGTACCCGATCTTGTCCCGGTAGATCGGGAGCAGGATCGACATCGCCTGTCGTTGCTCTTCGACGCGCTCCTCGCCGAACGCCTCCACGAAATGACTGCGCTGGCGGTCGAGCCGATCGAAGTAGGCGGCGTACGTGGGCCGGATGCGGTCGCCGCAGTCGACCACGCCGTCGACGACGACTCCGCTCGCCCGGACGAGCTCGAGCAGCGCCGACCGGCGCAGGGGCGGCTGCATCGCGCCGGCGAGGAGGATCTCCACCTCCTCCTCCGCGAGGGGATCTTCCTCGACGAACTCCGTCAGCACGATTCGGCCGCCGGGCCGCACGACGCGAACCGCCTCCCGTAGCCAGCGGCCGCGGTCGCCCGCGTGCTGGAGCGACTGGAACACGAGGACGGCGTCGAAGCTCGCGTCCCCGAACGGAAGCTCGGCCGCGTCCCCGAGCTCGACCTCGACCTGTCCGCGGACGCCCGAGGCCTGCACGCGCCGCCGCGCCTCCTCCACCTGCCACCGGCTGTTCGTGATGCCGGTGATGCGCGCGTCGACACGCTGGGCGAGGCGGATCGCCGGCATGCCGACGCCGCAGCCGACGTCGAGCGCGTGCTGTCCCGGCTCCAGGTCGAGCTGCGCTCCGACGACGTCCGTGAGGCGGTTGATCGCCTCGAGCAGGGGCGCCCGATCGTCGTCGCCGTGCCAGTAGCCGACGTGGATGTTGCCGCCCATCACCTCGATCAGGCCGCCCATCTGGTCGTAGAAGCCGCCGATGTCCTCGACCGGGCGCGCTTCGGTCGTCGCCACGGCATCCTCCCTTCCGTTCGCCTGACAGCTTTAGTATCATATAGTTTTACCGATGGCTGTCCAACAGAAGGCGGACGTCGGCGTCGAACGCTTGAGAAACCGCGGCGGCAACGCCACGGTCGGCGATCTCCGCGGGCTGCCGCTCGGCGAGATCGCGGACGCAGCGCTCGCAGGGGCGGCGGTGCGGGGGTCGGCCTGGACGAGCGTCCGCGCCCACCGCGTCCGGCGCGCGGAGCTCCGGCTTCGCGACGGCGGGCTCGCCGGCAGCCGGGAGGCGACCTCGAGCGGAGTCGCGGTCTCGGTCGTCCTCGGCGGCGTTGCCGGCTTCGCCGCGCGCGACGAGCCGACGCCCGCGGCCGCGGCCGCCGCCGCCCGGGCCGCGGTCGACGGCGCGCGCGTGTTGCGTCCGCTCGCGGGCGAGCAGCTCTCGCTCGCGGACGAGCCCGTGCACCGCGAAGCAGTCTGGCGCTCGGCGTACGAGACCGATCCGTTCCGAGTGGAGGAGTCGGAGAAGCTGGCGGTGCTCGCGGAGTGGAGCGGCCGGCTGCTCGCCGCTCCGCAGGTCGACCACGTCTACGCGAAGCTCGTCGCCGTCCGCGAGGACGTGTTCTACGCGGACGCCGCCGGGACGTCGGCGCTGCAACACCGGGTGCGGCTCTATCCGCAGCTGATCGCCGTCCGCACGGGCGGCCCGGCGGTCGCCACGATCAGGACGCTCGCGCCGCCGTCCGGCCGCGGCTGGGAATACGTCTCCGGGGCGGGCTGGGACTGGAACGCCGAGCTCGCCGCGATTCCGGAGTGGCTCGACGAGAAGTCACGCGCTCCCGCGGTCGAGCCCGGCCGGTACGACCTCGTGCTCGACCCGACGAACCTCTGGCTGACGCTGCACGAGTCGGTGGGCCACGCCACGGAGCTCGACCGGGTGCTCGGCGCGGAGGCCGGCTATGCAGGGACGTCGTTCCCCGGCTGCGAGCGCCTCGGCGAGCTCGAGTACGGCTCCAGTGCCATGAACGTCACGGCCGACCGGACGGCGGACCACGGCCTCGCCACCGTCGGCTTCGACGACGAGGGCGTCGCCGCGCAGGAGTGGGACATCGTGCGCGACGGCGTCCTCGTCGGCTACCAGCTCGACCGCGCCGGCGCCCGGCGGCTCGGTCTCCCCCGCTCCAACGGCTGCACGTACGCGGACTCCGCCGAGCACGTACCGATGCTCCGCATGGCGAACGTGTCGCTGCAACCCGCGCCGGGCGGCCCGTCGACCGGCGAGCTCATCTCCTCCGTCGAGCACGGGCTGTATGTCGTCGGCGACGACAGCTGGTCGATCGACATGCAACGGCTGAACTTCCAGTTCACCGGCCAGCGCTTCTACCGGATCGAGCACGGGCGGCTGGCCGGCCAGGTGCGCGACGCCGCGTACCAGTCGTCGACGCCCGAGCTCTGGCATGCACTCGAGGCCGTCGGCGGGCCGGAGACGTACCGCCTGATGGGAGCCGACCAGTGCGGCAAGGGGCAGCCCGGCCAGCTCGCCGCGGCCGGTCACGGCTGCCCCTCGGCGATCTTCCGCGGCATCCGTGTGCTCCGCACCGACGGGAGGGCTTGAGGTGGCGCCGCTTCGTCCGCAGGAGCTCGCCGAGCGGGCGCTCTCGCTCGCGACGTGCGACGCGTGCATCGCCGTCGCCACGCACGCGACCGCGGCGAACATCCGCTGGGCGAACAGCACGTTGAGCTCCGACGGCGACGTGAGCACGACGCACCTGACCGTCGTCGCGGTGCACGAAGGCGTATCCGGCTCGGCGATCGGCGTCATCTCCTGCAACGGCGCCCGCCGCGCCGACGTCGAACACCTCGTTCGCCGCGCCGAGGCGGTCGCACGTGCGGGAGCGCCGGCGGGCGACGCCGAGCCGCTGCTCGGGGATCGTCCCGCCTCTCCGAACTGGGACGACCCCCTGCCCGAGACGTCGCTGCGCACGTTCGAGCCGCTCGTCCCGCGGCTCGCGGACGCCCTGCGGAGCATGCGGAGCGAGGGCCTGCGGTTGTCGGGCTTCGCCTCGCACGCCGTCGAGTCGACGTTCCTCGCGACGTCGACCGGGCTGCGGCTCCGCCACGACGACGCCTGGGGGTCGATCGAGGCGACGGCCGCGCCGGCCGACCGCGCGTGCTCCGTGTGGACCGCGACGACGACGCGGGACTTCGCCCACGTCGACGTCGGCGAGCTCGAAGCCGCCCTTCGCCGCCGCCTCGAGTGGGCACGACGGCGCGTCGAGCTGCCGGCCGGACGATACGAGACGTTGCTGCCTCCGGCAGCCGTCTCCGACCTGATGGCCTACCTCTACGCGTCGGCAGGCGCGCGGGGCGCGCTCGACGGCCGCACCGTCTTCAGCGACGGAGACGGCGGGACGCGTGTCGGGGAGCGGCTGAGCGCCGCGCCGTTGACGCTCCGCAGCGATCCCGGCGACCGGCGACTCGAGTGCCGCGACTTCGTCGCGTCGTGCGAGTCGAGCGAGACGATGTCCGTCTTCGACAACGGGCTGCCGCTGCGGCCGACGAGCTGGATCGAGAGCGGAACGCTGCGCGCGCTCGTGCAGACGCGCGGGACGGCGGGCGCGAGCGCCCTCGCGACGACCCCGTGGATCGGCAATCTGATCCTCGAGGGAACGCAGGGAGAGCGGACGCTCGACGAGATGATCGCCGCCACGGACGAGGGACTGCTCCTCACGTGCCTGTGGTACATGCGGGAGGTCGACTCGCGCCGGCTCGTGCTGACGGGCGTGACGCGCGACGGGACGTTCCTCGTCCGGAACGGCGAGGTCGTCGCCGCCGTGAACAACTTCCGTTACAACGAGAGCCCGGTCGAGCTGCTCGGTCGGGTCGTGGAGTCGGGGCGGGTCGAGCCGACGATCGGCCGCGAGTGGGGGCAGTACGTCCGGACCGCGATGGCGCCCCTCCGCGTCGACGGCTTCAACATGTCGTCCGTCAGCGACGCGGTCTGAGCGTCTCCGCACACACGGCTTCGCCGTCGAAGGCGAGCGACTTCTGGGTCAGCCACTCGTGCGCCGCCGTGGCAAAACCACGGTCGCCGCAGCCCGAGCCGCCGACGTGCACCCGCAGCGGCTCGAAGAGCGCGGCGGCGGCCGCGTCGAGCCGGTCCGCGAGCAGGTCTGCGACCTCCGCCGCGATCTCCTCGAAGTAGAACTCGAGCAGCTCGACGGGAACCGCGTCGAGATCCTCACGCGGCGATACGACCGCTTCGGGGACGCGCTCGACGCGAAGCTCGATGTAGTCGAGAAGCGCCGCCGCCAGCTCGACCGCGCGGACGACGTCGCCGGTCCGACTCTCGAGCCGGACCAGGTTGTGCGCGATCTGCAGGCGATGCGCGCTCGTGAACGTGTACCCGTGGTCGCGCGCGAGGATCCCGTCCAGCGACGAGGCGTGGAGGAGCAGCGCGCGCGCCCGGCCATACCGTCCGCAGCGATACTCGACATACGCCTCGACGGGCTCGAGCAGCGCGGTGGCGAGCATCGTCGTCCCCTCGGACAGCAGCGGACTCCGCGCGAGGGCGCGGGCCGAGCGGAGCGCGGGCCGCGTGTCGGCGATCCGCCCCTCCCGCGCCGCGACGAGGCCCGCCTCTCGAGCCTCGGCGTAGTCGAGGAGCGTCTCGACCTCGTCCGGAGCGACGCGCAGGGCAAGCTCCTCGTCGAGGAGCGCGCCGATCCCGCCGGGTGGCGCGGCCGCCGTCGTCATGCCGGCCGCCTCGCCTGGAAGACGCCGCGCGTCAGCACGGGACGCGCCACCTCCTGGAAGTCGAGTCCCGGGTCGAGTGCGCGCACCGTCCCCTCGACGACGAGCAGCGAGAGCAGTGGGAAGACGAGCTCGGTCGCCGCCATCAGGCCGAACCGCCGCTGGAGGTCGAACATCTCCGCGGCGAACGCGATCAGGCTGAAGTCGCGCGCGGCGACCCGTGCGTTGCGCTCGACCAGATCCGCCAGTCCATCGCTGAATGCATCGAGGTCGGCGTCGGGAGCGACGGCCGACGCGCTCTTCACGACGATCTCCGCGCAGCGCCGGCCGCGCCCGAGCGACATGTTGAGGAAGAACTCGGCGAACAGCCGACGGAGCCGGTCCGAGAGCTGGACGGTGAAGCCTGCGTCGAGGATGACGACCTCCCCGGAGCTCGTGACGTAGAGGTTGCCGGGGTGCAGGTCGCAGTGGACGAAGCCTTCGACGAAGATCATCTCGTAGACCGCGGTGAGCGCGCTGCTCGCGAACCGACTCGCCGCGCTCGGCGTGAGCCGCTCGACCGTCCGCCGGTCGAGCTCCGGGATGTACTCCATGACGATCGCTCCGTCGCGGCACAGCTCGGGCTCGACGGCGGGGATCCACATGCGCGGCACCACGGCGAGCATCTCGCGCAGGCGCGCGAGCGCCGCCGCCTCCGCCGCGAAGTCGATCTGGCCGCGGACGGCGGCTGCGACCTCGGCGGCGAGGAGCTCGAGCGGGACGCCTCGGAAGGCGCGCAACCGTCCGGCCGCGCGCATCGTTCGCGTGAACAGCGCGAGGTCGCGGGAGATCGTTTGCTCGATTCCCGGCCGTCGCAGCTTGACCGCGACCTCGCGGCCGTCGTCGAGCACGCCGCGATAGACGCACGCGATGCTGCCGCTCGCCTCCGGAACGTCGTCGAGCTCGCGGAAGACGGCATCGTCGTAGAGATCGGCAAACGCGCTGCGCGCGGCCGCCGGCGTCATCGGCGCGACATCGGCGTGCAACCGGCGCAGCTCGTCGCAGAGGGGCGCCGGCAGGACGTCGCGCCGCGTGCCGAGGATCTGCCCGACCTTGACGAAGACGGGGCCGAGCTCCTGGACGACGGCGACGACCCGCCGGCTCAGGTACCGGCCCGCGTGCGCGCGGCGGCCGGTCAGCCGGAGCGCGAGCGCGACGCACGCCGCCGGGACGATGCGCCACGCGACGAGAACGGCGACGTGCACGCCGCGCCCGGCGACGGCGAGCGTCCCGTGGCCCGGAGGTGCGTCGGCGCGGCGAGAGTCCGCCGACGCCGGGGCTAACGCGTCGACAGACACTGCTCATGCTTCCGGGCGAGCCCGCAACTCAGACGCCAGTCGGTCGCGACGCGGATGTTCGTTGGTCGCTGCACCTCGACTCGGATCTCGTCCCCGGGGACCACATCCGTGTACTGCATCGGCCAGACGCAGACCGCCCAGTTGCAGCCCGAGTAGCTCGGGAAGTTGGAGAGCTCGATCCCCGGCACGAGCGTCGCCGTGAAGTAGCCGATGATCGCGTGCAGCGTGCCGACCTTCGTCACACGCAAGGCGAGCGTCCCGCCGCGGTCGCGATCGCCCTCACCCATGCGGCTGTCGGCGATGACGGCCGCGTCGGTCAGAAGCCGCGGCTGTCGCTGGAAGAAGTGCAGCTGCGCCGCGCCGGAGGCGTAGTCGCGCACGGGCCCGAGCGAGAAGCCGCCGACCTCGCCCTGCCAGACGCCCCAGCCCTCCGGGCCCAGCTCGACCGCCCGGACGCGCGTGACGAGGCGCTCCGGCACCAGGCGCCCGCCGGAACGGACGTTGTGCCGCGCGACGGCCGCGACGATCGCCGCCATCTCCTCCTCCGGACCGAGGTTTCCCATCATCTCGGAGACGAGCACGTCCGCTTTCTCGGGCGTGTGCACGAGGCGCGCGTCGCCCTCGATCACCGTCAGCCGATCCTCGAGGTTGTTGTGCGCCACGATCTGCCGGGCGAGGAACGCAGTCTCCGGGTCGGCCTCGATCGCGTACACGTGGCGCGCGCCGTGGCGGAGCGCGAGGAACGAGAGGACGAGGAGACCCGCGCCGACGTCGATCACGACATCGCCGCTCCGGACGCTTCGCGCGAGCGCACGGTCGTACGCCTGGATGCGACGGCGGTCGGCGAGCATCACCTGGTGCATCAGCAGGGTGCGGTCGTCCATCGGCCTCCCTCGGTCGGCGCGACCGGCGGCGCCGCGTCTACCTCTCGGGGCAGCGCGGCGCCGCCGGCTCAACTCACGACGCTGGTCCTAGACGGCGAGCGCCGGGGTCAGGTGCGCTTCCTGGCCGACCTGCGCCTCGCCGAGCTGGAGGTCGATCGCCTTCAGCCAGGCCCTCACATCGCCGTCGACTGTCCTCAGCGCAACGTCGCCGCCGTCCTTGCCGAGGGTGGCACCGGTCACCTCGACGTCCGGCAGCGTTCCGCTGATGTGCGTCGGGCTCGCCGCGTAGAGGACGCTGGACGGCGTGACGATCTCGAGCTGGGCGTCGAGATGGAGCTCGCTCGGGAAGACGAGCGCGCCGAGCCCCGCCTCCCAGCCCTCGCCGACGCTGCCGCCGGACGGCTGGAAGAAGCTGACGCGGACCATCACCCGGCCGCCGAGCGCGTCGGACTCGCCGACCAGCGCCAGGCGGGCAAGCTGCGCGACGACACCCTGCCCGTCGCCGTGCTTCTCCGGCTCGAAGAGCAGGATCTCGGCACCGGCGGCGAGCTTGTGATCGCCGTACACCTCGATCTCCTCCGTCACGCCGTCGACCTCGAGCTTGATCCGGCCCGTCGTCGTGCTCTGGACGATCAGCGACGGGTCGACGAGCATCGACACGCACGGCCCCGGCGCCTCGGCGAAGAAGACCGTGGGCGTCAGCCCCATGGGCTCGTTCTGGAGGTTCGCCGGGTACCAGGCCTCGGGAAGGTTCGTGCCGCGAACGACGTTCGGCGCCTGCACGACCGTGCACGAGGCGTCGCCGCGCGGTGCGCCGAGGAACGGAGCCGTGAGCGGCTTCTTGTACGGCGGAATCCCGTCGATGACGCCCTTGATGTCGATCACGTCGCGGTGCGCGAGCCGCATCGAGCTCGTCTCGAGGACGCCGAACCGGCGGATGTAGAACTCGGCCGGGAAGTTCTTGCCGGGGACGATCTGGCGCACGTGCCCGGTATTCGGCAGGTACGGGTTCGACAGCACCTGGATGCGGTCGTCGAGGACGTAGCTGTAGCCCTTGATGCCGACCTCCGGCGCGCTGATGAGCTCGAGGTCGAACTGCGCGCGGCCCTTGTCGTCCACGCGGTGCGCGAATCCGGGCATCGGCCACTTGTTGAGCTGGACATAACCGGAGAGGCTGATCGTCTCCCGCTGGCCGCTGTAGAAGTCGTCGCCGAACACGACGGTCGCGGCGGCGAGGATGTGCGGCCGCAGCGGCTTCGGCTCGATGTTGAGCGACTCGTATGTTTCTAGAGCTGACAACGCGTACCTCCGCTGTGGATGGCGCGAACGTTCCGACTCCGGGCGCAGCCGCCGATCCGCACGGCCGTGTGCGCGTACGAGGCTTGACGTCTCCCGGTCATGCAACGTGATTCTAAAGTATCTGTGCTTGAAGTCAAGCGAACTGCCCCATTCATGAGAAGTTTACTATAGAAAAGAGTGGTATGATTCGCGCGTGGCGGACACGTGCGGCAGCTACGCTCGCCTCGGCCGAACCGGGTTGGAGATCAGTCGGATGGCGGTGGGTACGGTCAACTTCGGCGGCCGCGTCGAGGAGCCGGAGGCGCACGCGATCCTCGATCGCTCGCTCGAGCTCGGGCTCAACGTCGTCGACACCGCCGACATCTACGGCTGGCGCGTCTACAAGGGCTACACGGAGGAGGTGGTGGGTCGCTGGCTCGCGGCGGCCGAGGGGCGCCGGGACCAGGTGGTGCTCGCGACGAAGCTCGGAAACGCGATGGGGCCGGGCCACAACGAGTCGGGCCTCGGTGCGCGCAGGATCGTCGCCGCGTGCGAGGCGTCGCTCCGCCGGCTGCAGACCGACTGGATCGACATCTACCAGATGCACCAGGTCGATCCGGCCGTCTCCTGGGAGGAAGTGTGGCAGGCGATGGAGATGCTCCTCGCCCAGGGCAAGATCCGCTACGTCGGCTCGTCCAACTTCGCGGGCTGGAACATCGCCGCCGCACAGGAGGCGGCCGGGCGGCGCAACCTGCTCGGGCTCGCCTCCGAGCAGTGCGTCTACAACCTGTTCACCCGCGGAGCAGAGCTCGAGGTGATTCCCGCCGCGCGCGCCTACGGCGTCGCCGTGCTCGTGTGGTCGCCGCTACACGGCGGCCTGCTCGGCGGCGTGCTCCGAAAGCTCCGCGACGGCACGGCGGTGAAGTCGGCGCAGGGGCGGGCCGCGATCGCGCTCGAGACGCATCGCGACGCGGTCGCCGCGTACGAGCGCTTCTGCGCGGACGCCGGCCGTGACCCGGCGCAGGTGGCGCTCGCATGGGTCGCGTCGCAGCCGGGGGTGACTGCGCTCGTGATCGGTCCGCGAACGGTCGAGCACGTCGGCTCCGCGGTCGCCGCGCTCGAGACCCAGCTCGGGAGCGACGAGCTCACACGGCTCGACGAGCTCTTCCCGGCGGTCGGCAACGGCGGCCCCGCACCGGAGGCGTGGATCACATGACCTTCCGGCCGGCCGGGCCCGGGCGGCGGATCGGCCCGCTGGAGCTCGTCAACCTCGTCGCCGCGGACCTGCCCCGCAGCGCGCACTTCTACCGCGACCTCCTCGGGCTCCGGTTGACGGCGTCCACCGACCGGTGGATCGAGCTCGATGCCGGCAGCATCCGCCTGACGCTCTTCGCAGCAGACGACGAGCTCGGTCCCAACCGCACGTCGGGCTGCTCGCTCGGCTTCTACGTCGACGACGTCGAGAGCGCGACGGCGGCGCTGAGCCGGCTCGGCGCCGACGTTGCGCGCGAGCCGTTCCGGAACGAGTTCGGGAGCGTGTTCTCCGTCATCCTCGACCCGGACGGGTACAGGATCCAGCTGCTCGAGGCGTGACCCGGCGAGCTCGACGCCGAAACGACTGAGGGCCGCTCGTGCGGCCCTCAGTCCTTGTACGGGTCGTGGACGTCGCGTCCTGCCATCGCGACGCCGAGCGGACGCAGCGTGTGCTTCACGCGGATCGTGTCGCCGTGGGCCGCGAGCACCTCCGGCAGGCGCTTGTACACCTCCGGCGCCTCGTCCGCGCCGCCGCCGACGAGCACGATGCCGCGCTCGCGCAGGCGCTTCTGCACCGCCGGCCAGTCGACGAGACCCGGCTTCACCTGCTCCTCGACCCAGACCTTCGAGACACGCGCGCCCGGATGGTCCGGGCAACGCGCGTCGGCCGAGTCGAAGATGCGCGGGCAGTCGCGGTCGCTGCACGCCCACTTCTTGCGGCGACGGACGCGGCCCGCCGCCTGCGAGCGGCTCATCACGCGGCCGGCGCCGTGGACGGTGGAGTAGAGCGCCTGCTCGTTCTCCGCCGACTCGACGCCCTCGAGGATGACCGACTCGTCGCCCATCGAGCCGCCGACGAAGCCCTCCTGGCCCGGCAGGGCCGGCGTGCAGCCCTTGCGGATCACCCAGAAGGATCGGCCGAAGTGCTCCTCCCGCCACGCGAAGTTGTGGTGGTTGTGCACCTCGTGCACCGCCTCGGCGCCGAGGATCTCGAGCACCTTCGCGACGACGACGTCGCGGCCGGCGTACGCGTACTCGCCCGCCAGCTGCATCGCCGCGACGTACGCGTCGCCCAGCTCGGTGCCGACCTCGAGCAGCACCGGCGGCGAGTCCATCTCGCCCTCGGCCGCGTGCTCGTCGAAGCGCTTGCCCTGCGCGAGCGCGAGGAAGCCGGACGCCGTCTTGTGGCCGAAGCCGCGCGAGCCGAAGTGGACGCCGACCCAGATGCGGCCCTGCTCGTCCTCCATCACGTTGACGTAGTGGTTGCCGGAGCCGACGGTGCCCAGCTGCGACGCGGCCAGCTGCGCGAGCTTGCGCTGCGGCTCGAACTCGGCGACGCGGATCTTCTCCAGCACCGGGTGGTCGGCGCGCTCGTGCGCGGCGACGCCCATGCCGAAGGAGATGCGCCGCGTGATCTCGCGCATGACGTGCTCGAGGCCGCCGAGCGCGTCGAGATCGGCGCGCGTCAGCTCGGTCAGGGCCGCCTTGTTGCCGCAGCCGATGTCGTAGCCGACGCCGGACGGCGAGACGTAGCCCTCGTAGGCGATGCCGCCGCCGATCGGCTGGCTGTAGCCCGGGTGGTGGTCGGCGCAGAGGACGCCGAACTCGGCGTCGCCGGCAGCCATGCAGCGCTTCAGCTGCTCGAGGCTGCGCTCGTCGACCGGGCCGAACGTCTTGATCGAGCTCATCGTCCCCTCCTCTCTCATTATCCGACGGAAGACACCGGGCGGACTCGAACCGCCGTAGCGCGCTTTGCAGGCGCGCGCCTCGCCGCTCGGCCACGGTGCCAAAGAGCCCCCGAGAGGAATCGAACCTCTGTCCCCGGGTTCGAAGCCCGGTGCTCGTCCGCTGAGCTACGGAGGCGTGGGCTACCGCCAGCCCCAGGCGCGGCGGTAGCTGTCGACGAGGAAGCGGTTGACCGCCGCGTGGTCCGGCTCCGCCGGCAGCGACGTCCGCTCCAGTGCGTCGGCGAGCCGGCGCTCGACGTCGGCGATCTCCGCGATCGCCTCGTCGAAGCTCCGCTCACCGGTGCGGATCGCCATCACCCGCGACCGCTCGGGCTCCGGCATCGGCAGCGTCACGCGGCCCGTCTCGACCAGCTCGACGCCCTGGTAGCCGAGCCGCGCGGCGTGCATCGCGTACTTCGTGTCGTAGCCGTGCGCCTCGACGAGCTCCGGCCGGTTCACGCGCTTCTGCCCCCGGCTGCCGAGCAGCCGCTCCCGCTGGCCGTGCAGGTAGCCGAGGTAGCCGCGCCCGGCGCGCCGCGAGAGCAGCGACGGCCGCAGCGCCCGCAGCTCGTCGCCGAGCTCGGTCTTCACGTGCACGAGCTCGTCCGGCACGAACAGGAGCAGCAGGATCGTGGGGTGCCCCTTCTGCGCGAGGCGCACGTACTTGCGCAGGCTGTACGCGACGAGGTCGAGGTCGCCCGGGCCGGAGCGGACACCCTCGGGCTGCGTGCGCTCGACGTAGTGCTCGAAGCCGTAGAGGCCGCCGCGGATCCCGCGCGCGCGGGCGAGCCCGATCAGGTACTCGGGCGGCTCGACGAAGACGGCCATCTCGTCGCGGTCGTCCTGGCCGCCGTGGTGGAGGCCGTGGACGGTCGAGCCGACGGTGCCGCGGAGGATCGTTCCGCGCTCGACGATCTCGGCGGAGTCCATGCGTCCCTCCTTTTCCGTTTCATGACGTGACTCCTGCGGTTCTCGATGTGGATGGAGGGGGTCGAACCCTCATGGCACTGTGGCCGCCGGCTTCTGAGGCCGGTGCGTATCCCGGTTCCGCCACATCCACATGGGAGGCCGGCGAGCCGCGGGCTCGTGCTGCAGAGCGTTCGGCTCGCCGGCGTCCATGTTCAGCTCACGCAGCCGGCCGCGGGGGCAGCCGCTGCAGGCGCGCGGCCTCGAGGCGGGCCTGCCGGCGCGCCTCGAGCTGCACGACCTTGGCCGGGCGCGGCGTCGGCGCCGGTGCCGGCACCATCGGTCGGGCCGCGACCCGTACGAGATGGAGATGCATCTCCCGCTCCTCTCTGTTTGTCGAAGGGCGCCGCGCGGCGCCCCCCTCTCAGAGGGCGCCGCGGGCGAAGTCGGAGATGAGCTGCGGCGTCGCGGTGTCGAAGCCGACGACGTCGAGCATCTCCGGATCGGCCGGGTTGGCGATCGAGAAGCCGTTCGAGACCATGCCGACCACGACCAGCCGCGCATCGATGCCCGACGCGTAGCGGTAGTCGCGGAGTGCCTGGTCCGGGTGGATGTCGCCCGCCCAGGTCTCCGAGTCGGTGTAGATCACGAACGTGTCGATCTCCCGCTTGTGCGCCTGCGCGTAGAGCATCGGCAGGGCGCAGTCGGTGCCGCCGAACGGCAGGCCCGACACCGTCTTCACGGCGTCGTCCAGCCGCTGCCGCGGCGAGATCGCCAGGGGCGTGAGGCCGTTCGCGCCCCAGCCCGGCAGGCGGCCACCCGACTTCCAGCCGCGACGGCCGGCGAAGAAGCCGAGCACCTCGTACCGCGACTCCGTCGCGGCCGTGACCAGCGCGAGCGCGGCCGACGCGTCGCGCGGCGTCAGGCCCGGGATGCCGGCGATGTCGCCGTACGTCATCGAGCCCGACACGTCGAGGGCGAGCAGCAGTCGCTTGCCCGTCGGCTCGACGTTGCCGAACGCCGTGTAGAACGCGGCGTCGAGGGCGTTCACGACCTCGCGCACCGGGTTCCACGTGCCGCGGCCGCGTGCGCCGCGACCCGACGCGTACGTCCGGAGCGCCGCGAGCACGGCGATCGGGTGCACCCGCGCGCGGCGGATGCGCTCCGCGTCACCGAGCAGCGCGACCGCCGTCGCCGTGCCGGCCGAGCGCGGCTGGAGCACGCCGACGCGCGTCATCGTCGCGAGGTTGCGGATCAGCGCCGTCATCGGCATGTCGTCGAGCAGCGCCTCCCACACCTCGGCCGAGGTCAGGTGCTCCGGCTGGAGCGCCTCGCGCGGCAGGCGGTACTCGCGGACGAGCGCCGCGGCCTCGCGCGGCGTTGCCGCCTCCTGCGCACGGACGAAGCCCTCGACCAGCGCCGGGAGACCGTCGGTCTCGCCGCCGCGGACGATCCACTCGAACAGGCGAGCGTGCTCGTCCGAGACGTCGAGCTCCGGGTTGCCGGCGCCCACCCGGCGGGCCGGGTGCGCGAGTCGGAGCAGGTCGCGGTGCGTCACGCCCGCCCGCTGGCGGTACTTGACCGCCTGGTAGGCGAGCGCGTCGACCGGCTGCGCGGCGTACCAACGGCCGACCGCTCGGCGGAGCGAGCGGCCCCAGCCGCGGAAGCCCTCGACATAGAGCGCGAACTGGAACAGGTGCGTGCCCGTTCGCGCCACCCGCGGCAGCGCGTCCAGCGCCGCCCGGCGCGTCTCGACGTCGCCGAGACCCGCCGCGAGCGCGAGTGCGAACAGCGCCGGGTCGTTCTTCGGCGCGCGGCCCTCCTCCGAGATGCGGACGATCTCGGCGACCGTGCGCAGGCCGTCCGCGCGCACGCACGCCTCGACCGCCGACGCGTTCTCGCGCGTGAGCGTCCACTCGGACACGTAGAACGAGCCGCCCTCGGAGCCGAGCACGAGGAACCGGCGCAGGCGCGCCCACATGTCGACGGCCCAGGAGAAGCCCGCGTTCGAGTTCTTCACCTGGCCCGGCTGCGGGGCCCACTGCGGCACGCGGCGCGTGCCGTGACGCTTCAGGTACGACATGGCGCACCTCCTTTCGTCTGTGTCGATGTGATCCGCGGTCGTGGGGTCGCCGAACGGAATGACTGAGCTACCGGCCGGTGGCGACCGGCCGGGCGGGCATCGAAGCCCGCGCCTCCCGCCGTGCGGCGGGCGCTCTTCCCGAGAACCGTTCCGCTCCGGCCCGCGGAGCAAGGGACTGCTGCGGTCGTGATGTCACGGACCGGCAACTGCTCTACCACTGAGCTACCGGAGCACGGATGCTCCGGGCGGGGATCGAACCCGCGACCTGTCGATTCGGAGTCGATAACCGGACCCGTTCCGGCCCGCAGCAGGATGTGTCGTCGCGGTCGTGGCGTGCGGTCGGGCTGCGGAGTCGAACCGCAGGGCGTCGAGCGCCCTACCCATGAGATAACCGAGCCGCTCCGGCCCGCGACGAGCGTGAAAGAAGGCAAACCCGCCAGGAGTCGAACCCGGTCCTGCGAGGTTGGAGCTCGCCGTGCCTCCGTTACACCACGGGCTTGCGAAAGCGGACGGCCCGGGTCGAACGGGCCTCCCCGGGCCGGCAACCCGGTGCTCTGCCGTCTGAGCTACGTCCGCGAGAAGCACGCCCGGCTGGAGTCGAACCAGCGACCTCCGCCCTCGCAAGGCGGTGCTCTGTCCACTGAGCTACGAGCGTATGAGGAGCCTCCGGCAGGAATCGAACCCACACTTCGACCGTACGAAGGGCGCGTGCTTGCCGTTGACACTACGAAGGCTCGGAAAGCGCTTCATCCCTGCTTCACTTCGCCGCCGCGCCCGACATGCGCGGGCGCGGCCCACCGCCGCCCGACACGAGTTCGCTGTCTCCTCCACCTGCGAGCGGAAAGCGAAGCGCGAGGACGCGCGCGCGAAGCGCGCCCGTCCCGCGCGCAGCGGGCGACGCAGCAAGAGATGGAGCCGGAGGGATTCGAACCCTCGTCCTCCCGCCGCCTCTTCGGGTTTTCGCTCGAGGCAACTACCAGGAACCCGAGCGGGTGCAATCGCCGAACTCATGCTGCGGCCCCAATGAAGTGGAGACGGCGGGAGTCGAACCCGCTCCTCCTCGTTGCAAGCGAGGCGCTCTGCCTCCAGAGCTTCATCCCCATGGTCGACGGGAGGCGCCGATCGGCACGCCTCCCGTCAGTTGGTGAACCCGACCTGCTGCCGGCGCGGAAGCTCGATGCCCGCCGAGCGTGCGTACAGCTCGGCGAGCGTCTGCGCACCGGACACCGCAGCCGCGTCGTGGCGCGAGAGCCACTCCTGCGCCTCGACCTCGGAGAACGCGACGAACTCGATCAGCTCGGCGCAGCGGCCGGGCCGCGATACCGCGGCGTGAAGACGACGCAGCTTCTCGTTCGTCGTCACGAGCACCATCACGCGGAGCCCCTGGCCGATCAGGCCGTCGACGACGTTCAGCAGCCGCGACAGTCCCTGGCCGACGCGCTCCTTCGCGTCCGCCGTCAACAGCTCGCCGGTGTCCTCGAGGATGAGGAGCCGCCAGCGGTCACCGTCCTCGTCCTCGTCGAGCAGGACCTCGAGCATGTAGCCCGCGCCGCTGCCGAAGAACGTCTCGGGGTCGGTGACGTAGTGGACGCGGCACCAGCTTCGCCACTCCCACGCGAGCGCGCGGAGGGCGTACGTCTTGCCGGTGCCCGGCTCGCCGTGCCAGAGGAGGAGCTGCCCGCCCTCCGGCCGGAAGCAGGGGGACATGAGCTGCCCGAGGGCGGCGGCGACCGCGGTCGGATAGTTCCCCGCCACCTCGTTCCAGGTCGGGACGTCGATCGATCGCGTCACCTGCCGAGAGCCGCGGCCCGAGAGCGACCAGAACGTCACGCTCGCCCGCTGCTTCTCCTCCGGCTCTGCGACCGGATAGCGGTCGCGCACCCACGACTTCGCCGCCGCGAGCGCGTCGACCTCCCGGGCCGCGGTCCGCACGTGCGCCCGGCCTCGCTCCAGCGAGACGTGGACGAGGCAATCGGCGCCGATCTCGTCGCCGAGATCGAGCACCGCCGTTCGCTCCACCCGGTCGCGCAGCGAGGTGAGGGCATGATCGAGGAGCCCGTCCAGCGTCATCCGCTCGGTCGCCCACGAGTCGTAGGCGACGTGCTCGAGCGCACGCTCCACGACGAGCTTCGCGAAGCGCGCGATCGTGACGTAGTCGAGGTCGAGCTCCCACGTCGCGGTGAGCGTCGAGCCCACCGCCTCGTCGTAGAGATTGGACATTGACTTTCCTTTCGAGCGGCCTCCTATCGTGTGATCGCTCTCGCCGAGGCCGGGAGGCGAGAAGTGCGGACGGATGGAGTCGAACCACCACAGCGCGAGGCCCCGCGGTTACAGCGCGGTGAGCTCACCGATGCTCGGCGTCCGCAAGCCTTTTGATTCGCCGCCGCGCCCGACATGCGCGGGCGCGGCCCACGGCCGCCCGACCCGAGCTCGCTCTCTCCGCCACCTGCGAGCGGAAAGCACAGCGCGAAGCCACGCGCGCGCAGCGCGCCTGGCTCGCGCGAAGCGGGCGACGCAACAACAAGGGGTGACCGGCCGGGCTCGAACCGGCTCCGCGGGGTTCACGGCCCCGGATGCTCGCCGCTTACACCACGGCCACCATGAAACGGGGACGACCGGACTCGAACCGGCGCCCTCTCGCCTGACAAGCGAGCGCTCTGCTCACTGAGCTACGCCCCCAATCGCGCGGGTGGGATTCGAACCCACGGTCTCGAGCTCATGAGGCTCGCGAGGACAGCCTCTCCTCTACCGCGCAGCGATGGATCCGGCCGGGATGGACACGATCCCGGGTCAGACCCTCGGACCTGTCCCGCGGGGAGGAATGAGGCCCGCCGCCGCGCCCGACCTGCGCGGGCGCGGCACACCACCGCCCGACACGAGTTCGCTCTCTCCGCCGCCTGCGAGCGGAAAGCACAGCGCGAGGACGCGCGCGCGGAACGCGCGCCCGGTCCCGCGCGAAGCGGGCGAAGCAGCAATGGATCTGGCCGGCAGGAGTCGAACCTGCGGTCTCCGGCTCCCGAAGCCGGCGGGGTGGCCTTCTCCCCTACGACCAGTCGTCGATCGAGCACCCCCGGCGGGATTCGAACCCGCAGCTTCCGGGTTGAGGGCCCGGCGTCTTCAACCGTGTTCGACCACGGGGGCTTGCATCGAGCTCCGGCGGCAGGACTCGAACCTGCCTCTCGCGGGTAACGGCCGCGCGTCGTGCCGAATCGACCACGCCGGATTGAGATTGACGGTCTTCTGCCGCCGCCGCGCCCGACATGCGCGGGCGCGGCCCGACCAGCTTCCGCCACGAGTTCGCGATGCCCAGACCCACGAGCGGAAAGCGAAGCGCGAGGACACGCGCGCGGAGCGCGCCTGTCCCGCACGAAGCGGGCGAAGCGGAAGGAGAGGGACTCGAACCCCCAAGGCCGGGAGACCCACCCGTTTTCGAGACGGGATACCGCGCCGGTGGCAGTCCTTCCGAAGTGGCCCCGGCAGGCGTCGAACCTGCACCGCCCCGGGTAAGAGCCGGGCGCTCTGCCGTGTTGAGCTACGGAGCCGTGATGTGGCCGGCAGGAGTCGAACCTGCTGCGCCCCGCGTTTCAGACGGGCGCTCTACCGCCTGAGCTACGGCCACGTGGTTCTCTTTGCCCGTGCCGCGCCCGACATGCGCGGGCGCGGCTGGTGGAGTCCCGCCTCTGAGCCGGCGCGAGCCGGCCACCGCCGGCTCGCCGCCCGAGCGAGCGGAAAGCGGAGCGCGAAGCACGCGCGCGCAGCGCGCCTGCTCGCGCGAAGCGGGCGAAGCGGGATGGGCGGAGCCGGAGTCGAACCGGCGCTTCCTCCGTATCAGAGAGGTGCTCTGCCGCTTGAGCTATCCGCCGTCGAAGTGGGCGAGGCTGGATTCGAACCAGCAGCCTCTTGTTTGTAAGACAAGCGCTCATCCCGTTGAGCTACTCGCCCCTTGAGGATCCGGGACAGGGACTCGAACCATGACCTCCGCGTTCAGGGCGCGGCGTCCTGCCGTTAGACGATCCCGGAACGATCCGTACTGAAAGCGCTTCGCCGCCGCGACCGACATGCGCGGGCGCGGCCCACGGCCGCCCGATACGAGTTCGCTCCCTCTTCGACCTGCGAGCGGAAAGCGAAGCCCGAAGCCACGCGCGCGGAGCGCGCCTGGCTCGCGTGCAGCGGGCGAAGCAGAAAGAACATGGCACGCCCGGCCTTGGCCGGACGATGTTTTTCAAGCCACTCGCCTACCCTTCGACCCTGGATCGCCGGCCGCCGGTTGCGCTCTGCGCGGCGGTCGCCGTCCTACGTGGAGGAGCTTTGGAGCCCGAGCCTCACACGTGTGGTGAAAAATGACAGGCTAAAGCCGACGCAAATTACAGGCGTCCATTTTCCAGCGCACACGCTGAGGGTCTTTCTCTCTCAGGCGGGGCCTCGATGTCGATCTATCACGTGTTTCAAGCTGAGCATCACCTCGGGTTCCGACGTTGACGGGCACGAAAAAGGCGACCCGTTGGGTCGCCCTCATCCGGCTTGCTATGCGGCTAGAGAACTAGCGCGCACACCTCCCGGGGAGGGCGTGGTTGTGACCGAGCCCGCGGCTCGGCCGGGCCGCGACGACCAGGGTCGTCCCGGCGGGGTTCGTCTTCATATCGTGATTCATCTGGATCATGTCGCGTCGGAGCATAGACCATCCGCCGGCGTCGCGCAAGGGTTTCACGTAAAGATCCAATGAACGATCTGCGAGCAGTTGCGGATAAGCGAGATGAAATTCCTCGAGCACGCTCGGTCTCCCGACCCTTACCGCTGCGCAACCGAACGTTTACTCCATCCGTACCGGGACCGAGCTACAACGGCAGCGATGCCCACAGGACCCGTCACCGGTTGGCTCGGCTGGTACCGCTTCGCCCGCGAGGTTCTCGGCTACGCGCACGACGAAGCGGTGACGTACGCGAACGTCCGCTACGTCGAGGAGACGAACCGCGCCAACCTCCGCTCGCGCGACGCCGCCTAGCGCGCGACCAGCTCCGCCGCGCGCTCGCCGATCATCATCGTCGGCGCGTGCGTGTTCCCCGACGGGACGTGCGGCATCACCGAGGCGTCGGCGACGCGAAGGCCGTCGACGCCTCGGACGCGCAGCTCCGGGTCGACGACGGCGAGGTCGTCGACGCCCATCTTGCAGGTGCCGACCTGGTGGTGGTAGGTGATCGCCGTCCGCCGGACGTACTCGCGCAGGTCGGCGTCGCCGGGGTAGAGCTCGGCGCCCCGCCACTCGGCGAGCGCCGGCTGCGCGCCGATCTCGCGGCAGAGCTCGATCGCGGCGACCATCGCCTCGAGATCGACGTCGCAGCTCATGCAGGCCGGGTCGATCAACGGCGCCGCCGACGGGTCGGCCGACGCGAGCGTGATCCGGCCGCGGCTCGCCGGTCTGATCATCCCGGCCATCAGCGTGTAGCCGTCGGCGGGTCCCTCCATCCCCTCGAGGTAGAGCGGCAGGTGGAAGAAGAGCGGCTGGAGGTCGGGGCCGACGAGACCCGGCCGGCTGCGCGCGAACAGGTGCGCGTGCAGCTGCTGGATGCCCGGCACGGCGTCGGGCACCGGATGCGACGCGGAGTAGATGACCGGCGAGAGCGCGTGGTCGTGGAGGTTGCGGCCGACGCCCGGAAGGTCGACGGCGACGCCGATCCCGTGCCCCGCGAGCTCCGACGCGTCGCCGATCCCGGAGAGCATCAGAAGCTTCGGCGACTCGACCGTCCCGGCGGCGACGACGACCTCGTGCGTCGCGTGCACGCGCTCCGTCTTCCCGTCTGTGACGAGCTCGACGCCGGTGCAGCGCCCGCCCTCGAGCAGCAGCCGGGTCGCGTGCGCGCCGGTGCGCACGGTCAGGTTCGGGGCGGCGAGCACCGGCCGGACGAACGCCGTGAACGCGCCGTGGCGGACGCCGTCCTTGATCGTCAGCTGGCAGTACGCGACGCCGTCGATCGACTCGCCGTTGTAGTCGTCGTTGAACGGGACGCCGGCCTCCTGCGCGGCCGCGACGACCGCGGCGGTGACCGGATGCGGCTCGTACGTCGTCAGGACGTGTGTCGGCCCGCCGGCGCCGTGGTATGCATCCGCGCCGCGGTCGAAGTCCTCGGAGCGCTTGAACAGCGGCAGCACGTCGTCCCACGACCAGCCGGCGTTGCCGAGGTACGCCCACGTGTCGTAGTCGCCGCGGTCGCCGCGGACGTAGATCATCCCGTTCAGCGCGCTCGAGCCGCCGAGCACGCGGCCGCGCGGCCACGACAGCTCGCGCCCCGCGCACGCGGCCTGCGGGACGGTGCGGTAGTTCCAGTCCTCCGCGCTCTCCCACAGCTCGAACAGGCGCGGCGGATCGTGGATCGCCGGGTTCTCGTCCGGCCCGCCCGCCTCGAGCAGCAGCACGCTCGCCCCCGCGTCGACGAGACGGCGCGCGACGACCGACCCGCCCGAGCCGGAGCCGACGACGATCACGTCGTATTCGCTTGCGCCGTCCATCTCAGTCCTCCCGGTGCATGAACTCGCGGACGCGCTCCTTGTACGGCTCGCGGTCGTAGCTCGCGACGAGCGCGCCCGCCATCCGCACCGGGTCGCCGAAGAAGAAGTACTCGTAGAGCGCCTGCCGCCCCGCGAACGACGACAGGCACGTGTCCCACGCGAGCCGGAACAACCGCAGCCGCTCGGGCCCGTCGAGCGCCGCGCTCTGGAGGTAGCGCTCGACGTCCTCCTGCGCCGGACCGAACGCGTCGGCCTCCGTCGGCAGCGACATCAGCCCGCTCGCGCCGAGCTGGCGGAGGATCTCGAGGAAGCGCGGATACGTGCGCGGGTACCAGTTGCGGCACGCGTTCAGCGGCGCCCACGCAGGCGTGTAGAGGCCGAACCGGTTCGCGGCCGCGTCCGCCTCGGCCGCGCGCGCGAGCGCCTTGCAGGTCTCGAGCGCGACGATCACCTCGGCGGTCTTCTCCTGCACGTGCTGGAACTGCTCGATCCCGATCGCCTCGGTCAGCAGCGAGATCAGCCCGAGGACGAACTCCGTCTTCGCGCGCGTGCGCGTCACGACCTGATGCGTCATGTGCGCCGCCGCGCTCGTCTCGGAGTAGATGCCGTTGCAGAGCTCCGGCACGCCGACGACGAAGCAGCGCTCCCACGGGACGAGCACGTCGTCGAACACGACGATCGCGTCGATCTCCTCGAAGCGGGAGCCGAGCGGATGGTCGAAACGGCTGCGGCCGAGGTCGAAGCTCTCGCGGCAGAGGAAGCGGAGGCCGGGCGTGTCGCACGCGATCCCGAACGCGTACGAGTACGGCGCGTCGTCGGCGCCGCCCTTCAGCACCGTCGACGGCATGACGAGGATCTCGTCCGCGAACGGGCCGATCGTCGCGAGCATGCGCGCGCCGCGGATGACGATGCCGTTGTCGTTGCGGTCGACGATCCGCGCCGCGAGCGCCTGGTCCTTCTGCTGCGACGGCCCGACGGCGCGGTTCGCCTGGGGGAAGATCAGCGTGTGCGTGAGCAGCAGGTCGTTCTCGCGCACGTGCTCGTAGTAGCGGCGCACGTTGTCGCCGAAGCCGGCCTCGCCCTGGTCGAACCAGTCGCCGGCGGCGGCCATCGCCATGACCGCGCTCGAGCAGTAGTCGCCGGTGCGGCCGAGGTTGCCGAGGGAGTAGTCGGCCCAGACGCGCATCGCGGCGCCGCGGCGCGCGACGTCCTCGATGCTCTGCGGCTGGAGGAAGGCCATGCCGACGCGGTCGCCGCTCGCCGGCGACGCGTACGTCATCGTGTCGCGCAGCTCCGGCTCCTGCTGGAGGTCGTAGAGCCGGGCGTACGTGCGCACGACGTTTCGCAGCTGCGGGATCCGCGAGACGTTGCCCGTGTACTGCTCGCCCTCGATCTCGACCTGGATCGGCCGCGCGTCGAGCGCCTCGACGTACTCGGCTCCCGTCCGCGCGCCGGACACTAGAACAGGTACTCCACGCCGAGCGACGGCTCCTCGAGCTTCGCGTAGCGGCCGTAGAAGAAGCCGAGCCCGTCGCCGCCGCGGTAGGCGAAGTCGACGACCTCGCCGAGGTAGAGCGTGTGGTCGCCGCCGTCGTACGCGTGCCACGGATTGCACTCGAACGTCGCGAGCGTGCCGCCGAGCCGCGGCGCGATCCCGCCCTCCTCCCAGTGCACCGCCTCCGGGTGCGGGTCGCCGGAGAAGTGCCGCGCGACCGCCTCTTGCTCTGCGCCGAGCACGTTCACGGCGAACGGCGTCCCCGGGAGCAGGTCGTGCCCGCGCGAGCGCTTCGAGATCGAGACGAGCACGAGCGGCGGGTCGAGCGACACCGCCATGAACGCGTTCACGGTGAGGCCGTGCGGCTCGCCGTCGCCGGCGACCGTGACGACGCAGACGCCGGTCCCAAAACGACCGAGGCAGGAGCGCAGCGCATCGCTCACGGCGCGAATCTACTCCACCGCGACGAGGCGCTCGTCGACCGACGACGCGACGAGCGGCGCCGGGCCGCCGCCGGGTGCGCGCACGAGCGAGCCCTCGTCGTACCAGCTGTCCGGGACGTGATGGCCCCAGAACGTCCGCCGGCGCGCATCGCTCGCGCTCCAGCGCAGCGGCCGGTGATCCGGGTCGCCGGTGTAGTAGTCGCCCGTGTACAGCTCGATCCGGTGCCCGTCCGGGTCCCGCAGATAGACGAAGAACGCGTTCGAGACGCCGTGGCGGCCGGGGCCGCGCTCGATCACGCCTTCGAGATGGAGCCCCGCGAGGATGTCGCAGAAGCTCGTGATCGCCCCCGTCTCCGCGGTCGTGAACGCGAAGTGGTGCATCCGCGGGCCGTGGCCCGTCGTCAGCGCGACGTCGTGCACCGTCTGCTTCCGGTAGAGCCAGACCGCGAGCAGGCGGTCGTCCGCGTCGGCCGAGATGTACTCGGAGCAGCGGAACCCGAGCCCGCGGTAGAGCTCGTAGCCCGCCGCCGCGTCCGGCACGTAGAGGTTGACGTGGTCGGCGCGGGTGATCCGCGCGCCCCGGTAGGCGTCGTAGCGCTGGAGCAGGCACTCCGCCTGCTCCATCTCGTGGAAGTACTCGACCGGGAAGCCGAGCGGGTCGTGGACGCGGATCGCCGGTCCCTGGCCGCGCTCGACGTTCTCGACGCGCGTCGCCTCGCAGCCGAGCGCGGCGTACGCGGCCGCGACCGCGTCGAGGTCCTCGGGGCGACGCACGCGGTAGGCGACGTGGTCGACGAGCGGCGCCGGGCCGGCGCGGAGGACGAGCGAGTGGTGCAGCCGTTCCTCGTAGCCGCGCAGGTAGATCGCGTCGTCCGTCTCCTCCGTCGGCACGAGCCCGAGGACGTCGACGTAGAACTCACGCGACGCGGCCAGGTCGGTGACGACGAGCTCGACGTGCGCGACGCGCACGATGTCGAACGGGGTCTCGACCCAGTCGGTGTTCACTGCTCAAGCCCCAGCCGCGGGATCGGATGCTCGCCGAGCGCGACGTGGATCGTCTCGAGCTCGCAGTAGAACTCGAAGCTGTAGTCGCCGCCCTCGCGGCCGATCCCGCTGCGCTTCGTGCCGCCGAACGGCGTGCGCAGGTCGCGGACGTTCTGCGAGTTGATCCAGACGAGCCCGGCGTCGATCGCCTGGGCGACGCGATGCGCGCGCGTCAGCTCGTTCGTCCAGACGTAGGCGGCGAGGCCGTAGTCGGTCGCGTTCGCGAGGCGCACGGCCTCGTCCTCCGTCGAGAAGGGCGTGGCGACGAGCACCGGGCCGAAGATCTCCTCGCGGAAGACGCGCATCTCCGGCGTCACGTCCGCGAAGACCGTCGCCTCGAGGAAGTTCCCGTCCGGGAGCGCGTCGGGGCGCCTGCCGCCGGCAAGGCAGCGCGCGCCGTCGGCGACCGCCGACTCGAGGTAGCCCATGACGCGCTCGTGATGCTCGGGCCGGATCAGCGGGCCGAGCTCCGTCGCCTCGTCGAACGGGTCGCCGACGCGGATGTTGCGGGCGCGGGCGGCGACGGCCTGGACGAGCTCCTCGTACACCGGCGCCTCGGCGATCAGCCGCGAGCCCGCGGTGCAGCGCTGGCCGTTCAGCGTGAAGATCTGGGCGAGCACGGCGTCGACCGAGCGCTCGAAGTCGGCGTCCGCGAAGACGACGACCGGCGACTTGCCGCCGAGCTCGAACGAGAGCCGCTTCAGCGTCGGCGCCGCGTTCGCCATGATCGTCGAGCCGGTGGCGGACTCGCCCGTGAAGGCGACGAGCTCCACGTCGGGATGCGCGACGAGCGCGGCGCCCGCGGTCTCGCCGAAGCCGTGGACGACGTTGAAGACACCGGGCGAGAGGCCGACCTCTTCGAGGAGCGTGGCGAGTCGCGTCGCCGTCAGCGGCGACCACTCAGCCGGCTTGAGGACGATCGTGTTCCCCGCGGCGAGGCACGGCGCGATCCGCCACGTCGAGAGCATCAGCGGCGCGTTCCACGGCATGATCAGCGCTGCGACGCCGACCGGCTTGTGCACCGTGTAGTTGAGGAAGTCGTCGCCGACGCGATACGCGCGTCCGGTCAGCTCCTCGATCTGCGCCGCGTAGAAGTCGAAGTTCTCGGCGGCGCGCGCCGCGAGCCCGCGCATCTGCCGGATCGGCATGCCGATGTCGAGGCACTCGAGCCGGACGAAGTCGTCGGCACTCGCGCGGATCGCCTCGGCGATGCGGCGGAGCACGGCGGCGCGCTCCTTCGCACTCAGTCTCGGCCAGGGCCCCTCGTCGAACGCGGCCCGCGCGGCGGCGACGGCGTCGTCCACGTCCGGGGTCAGACCCTCGGCCACGTCCGCGATGGGTAGGTTCGTCACCGGGTTGAGCGTCTCGAAGGTCGTGCCCGCTCGGCCGGGACGGAACTCGCCGCCGATGTAGTGGAGCTGCGGCGCGACGTCCGTCACAGAAGACCGGCCTCGCCGAGCAGCGTCTCGATCCTCGCGCGGCTCTGCCCCGAGAGCGCGGAGAGCGGCGGCCGCACGGCGCCGCACTCGAGCAGCCCGAGCCGCTCCATCGCCCACTTCACCGGGCCGGGGTTCGTCTCGACGAAGGCCATCTCGACAAGCGGATGCAGGTCGTAGTGCAACCGCTGCGCCCGCTCGAGGTCGCCGGCCACGAACGCGTCGTACAGCTCGGCGCACGGCTTCGGCGCGACGTTCGCAACGCAGCTGAGGTGGCCGACGCCGCCGATCGCGAGCATCGGGTAGCAGAGCAGCTCGATCCCGCAGTACGCGAGGAAGTCGCGACCGCAGACGTTCAGCACATGCGACGCGTGCTCGAAGTCGCGCGTCGTCTCCTTGATCCCGACGATGTTCGCGTGCGCGCGGCGCAGCCGGCCGACCGTCTCCGGCGCGATGTCGACGGCCGTGCGGACGGGCACGTTGTAGACGATGATCGGCAGGTCGGGGAACTCGCGCGCGACCGCCGAGTACCAGTCGAACAGTCCTTGCTGGGTGGGCCGGCTGTAGTACGGCGTGATCACGAGCACCGCGTCGGCGCCGAGCTCGCCGGCCTTCGCGGTCAGTCGCAGCGTCTCGTCGAGAAGGGCGCTGCCGGTGCCGGGCAGGAACGGGACGCGGTCGGCGACCGTGCGGGCCGCCGTCTCGAGCGCCGCCTCGCGCTCCTCGATCGTCTGGGAGCTCGGCTCGCCCGTCGAGCCCTGCACCGAGATGCCGTGCGAGCCGGAGTCGATCTGCCATTCGACCAGCCGGGCGAGCGCGGCGTGGTCGACATCGCCCTCGGGATCGAACGGCGTCACCACGGGGGCGATCGAGCCGCGGATCCGCGACGGGTCCGAGCGGAACTTCATCGCCGCTTCTTCTTCCGCCACTCCTCGAACTCGGCGCGCCGCTCCTCGCCGAGCGGGAACAGGCCGCGGACGCTCTCCCCCTTTCCGACGCGCTCGTACGCGAACTCCTCGGCGAGCTCCTGCTCCGCCGCGTCGCGGGCGACTTCCTCGGCGAGCTGCGCCGGGATCACCATCACGCCCTCCGCGTCGCCGACGATCACGTCGCCCGGGAGAACGAGGACGCCCCCACACGACACTGCGACGTTCGACTCGAGCGGAAAGTGCAGGAGCCCGAGCACGCTCGCGTGCGGCGCGCGGAAGTACGTCGGGAGGTCGAGCTTCGCCACCGCCGGGCTGTCGCGCAGGCCGCCGTCGGTGACGATTCCCGCGGCGCCACGGCGGAGCGCGCGCAGCGCCAGGATGTCGCCGATCGTCCCGGCGCCGGGCTCGCCGCGCGCGTCGATCACGAGCACCTCGCCCGGCGAGAGGCTCTCGACCGCCGCCTTCTGCGCGTTCAGCTCGGCCGTGTCGGCGGCGACGACGTCCTCGCGCACCGGCACGTAGCGCAGCGTGTGCGCGATCCCGACGAGCCGGAGGTCCGGCCGAGTCGGCCGCAGCCCCGCCATGAACGGGTTGCGGATGCCGCGCCGCTGCAGCTGCGTCGTCAGCGTCGCGGTCGCGATGCCGCGCAGGGCCTCGAGCGTCTCCTCGGAAACGACGTGCGCGCGCGGCGCGCTCACGCCGAGCGCCGCGGCCCGTACCTCCGGCGACACCTTCGGCATCGCGCCGACCGGATCGAGCGGGACCTCGTCCTCGACCACCGTGTTGCGCAGCGTGCCGACGCCGTCGACCTCGACCTCGACGACGTCTCCGGGCCGAAGCGGCCGCGAGTTGGCCGGCGTGCCGGTGAGGATGACGTCGCCCGGCTCGAGCGTCATCAGCCGCGACAGGTCCGCGATCAGCGTCGCGAACGGGAAGATCAGGTCCCGGGTGTTCCCCTCCTGCACGATCTCGCCGTTCACGCGGGTGCGCAGCGTCAGGTTCCCCAGATCGAGCGCGTCGGCGGCGACGAGCCGCGGCCCGATCGGCGTGAACCCGTCCTGCCCCTTGGCGCGCACGTTCGAGCCGGCGTCGGCCCAGCGCAGGTCGTAGACGACGACGTCGTTCGCCGCCGCGACCCAGCCGATGCACGACTCCGCCTCGTCGAGCGGGATGCGGCGCCCGCCGCTGCCGAGCACGAGCGCGATCTCGCCCTCGTAGCAGAGGAGCTCGCAGCCGGCCGTGCGCACGATCGCGTCGCCGTCCCCGGAGAGCGACGACGGCGGCTTGAAGAAGTACGACGGCGCGGACGGCATCCGGCCGCGCTCCTCGGCGCGGCTCCGGTAGTTCAGGTGCACCGCGACGATCTTCGACGGGCTCAGCCCGAGCGGGCGCGCAGCCATGGTGCGTCAGACCATCGACTCGGTGCGCCGCGCCGCATACGCGCGGTCCTCGTCGGTGACCGGCGGCGTGCCGTAGTAGTGGAAGCTCTCGACCGTCGCGATCTCCCACGCCTGGCCGCGCTTGCGCTCGGTCTCCGACCAGATCACCGGCTCGCGGTCGGGGTCGTAGACGAAGTAGCCGCCGGTCGTGATCTCGATCCGGTTGCCGCCGGGCTCGAAGACGTAGAGGAAGAAGCCCTGGCTGATCGTGTGCTTCGACGGCGCGAACTCGATCGGCACGTGGTGCTCGATCAGCAGGTCGGCGGCGCGCAGTACCTCCTCGCGCGTGTTCACCCACAGCGAGACGTGATGGAGGCGGCCGCGTGCGCCGCGCGCGTCGACGACGTAGATCAGCTCGTGCGCGCAGATCGTGAGGCTGAGCCACGCGCCGGCCTCGCTGCCGTCGTCGAGGACGATCCCCTCGAAGTGACGGAAGCCGAGCACGTCGCTCGCGAACTCGCGGCACGGCGTCACGTCGGCGGCGAGGAGGTTGACGTGGTCGAGCCGGCTGATGCCCACGCCGCGTCCGGTGAATCGCATCGGCTGGTTCTTCAGCACCGGACGGAGCTCCCCCGGCGGCTCGTAGCGCTCGGTCTCGTAGTAGAGCTCGAACAGGTGGCCGTCGGGATCGTGGAACCGGTATGCCGGCCCGTGCCCGACGTCGCCGTCGATCCAGCCGATCCCGTGGCCCGAGGCCTCGACCGCGGCGACGCGCCGCTGGAGCGCCTCGGGATCGCGGGCGCGGATCGCCATGTGGCCGATCCCCGGCTCGGGCGCCTCGGTCAGCTTGACGGAGTAGAGCTGGTAGTCGCCGTAGCCGCGCAGGAAGACGGACCGGCCCTCGGCGGCAGACTGCTCCATCCCCAGCGCGTCGGTGAAGAAGCGCGCGCTCCGCTCGAGCTCCGGCGTGAGCAGCTCGACGTGGCCGATGTGCGCGAGGTCGCCGAAGCTCATCGCGCCTCCGCTCCGGCGAGGATCGACGAGCTCACGACGGTCATCATGTGAACCTCCTCGTCGGAGAAGCCGGCTCCGAAGAGCTTGTCCGCGAAGAGCGCGAGCCCGTCCTCGACCGGCGGGTTCGGCGGCTGGCCGAGATCCGTGGAGAGGAGGTTCGACGCGACGCCCGTCGCGCGGATGCCCTCGAACACGTGCTCCCACGTGCACTTGCCCGTGTGCGGCGTCGTGAAGCATCGCTCGAGGATCGCGCCGCGCTCCGCGAGCGCGGCCTGGTCGCCGATGCCGATGTCCTCCGACGGGAACTCCGGATGCGTGACGACGACGTGCGCGACGCCGGCGGCCGTCGCGGCGTCGACGACGGCGAAGATCTCGTCGCGCGAGAGATGGCCGGTGGCGAGCACGAGCCGGTGGCGCGCGACGAGGTCGAGCACGGCGCGCAGCTCCGGAAGCGGCTCGCCGGCGGCGTCGACGACGGCGACGGGTGGCGCGTCGATTCCCTGCGCGTGGAGATCCGCCTGCATCCGCGCCCAGGCGGGCTTCGGCACGCCCTCCGGGTACTCGCGGTCACGCTCGTCCGACTCGTTCACCGAATCGACCGTCGGCAGCCAGACGATTCGAGCGTTCTCCCGAGCGGCGATCTCGACCGCGAGCGCGTTCAGCCCGCCGATCGACGCGTTCAGCGTCAGCGTCCCGATCACGTCGATCCCGGGGACGGCACGCATCACGACCTGCGCGCGCTCGGCCGTCGACGTGTAGTGGGACTTGAGCGCGAACCCGCGGAGGCCGACCTCGAGGAACCGCTCGGCGAGCGTCACGTCGTCGATGCGACGCTTGATCACGTCGGGGCCGACGTGGACGTGAAGGTCATACGCGCCGCGCACCGCGTCGCGCGCCCGGGAGGACGGCGTCTCGATCTCCGAAACGGTCGCGTCCGTCATCGGCGCGACCCTACCGGATCACGGCGCCCGGTAGGGTCCGCGCGTGGAGAGCAGCCCGGTGATCGCGTTGCTCGGGCTCGGCGAGGCGGGCGCTGCGCTCGCCGCGGATCTCGTCGCCGCCGGGGTCGCGACCCGTGGCTGGGACCCAGACGAGAGCCGCTCCGTCGACGGCGTCGTGCGGGCGGCGTCCGCCGTCGACGCCGTCACCGGAGCCGGCGCCGTGCTCAGCGTGAACGGACAGGCGGCGGCCGTCGCCGCGGCGCGGTCGGTCGCCGGCGCGCTCGCGGCCGGGCAGCTCTACGCCGACCTGAACACGACGAGCGCCGGGGTCAAGCGCGAGGTCGCGGCGGCGCTCGCTGCGTCGGGCGCGTCGTTCGCCGACGTCGCGCTGCTCGCGCCGGTGCCCGGCAACGGGCTGCGCACGCCGTGCCTCGTCTCCGGACCGGGAGCGGCGCGGTTCGCGGAGGTGTTCCGCCCGCTCGGGACGCCCGTCGAGGTGCTGGGGCCGGATCCCGGCGAGGCGGCGACGCGCAAGCTCCTGCGCAGCGTCTTCATGAAGGGGATCGCCGCGGCCGCGATCGAGAGCCTCTCGGCCGCCGACGCCGCCGGGTGCGAGGCGTGGCTGCGCGGGCAGATCCTGACGGTGCTCGACGAGCCGCTGCTCGACCGGCTGCTCGCGGGCAGCCGGCAGCACGCGGTGCGCCGCGCCGACGAGATGGAGGCGGCCTCGGCGCTCGTCGCCGAGCTCGGTCTCGAGCCGAGCGTCGCGCGCGCAGCCGCCCAGGTGCTCGCGCGGCTGAGCCCCGACGTCGACTAGTCCCTAGCCGGCCGCCGCTGCCTCGAGCGCGGCGACGTCGAGCTTCTTCATCTGCAGCATCGCCTGCATCGTCCGCTGCGACCGGGCCGGATCGGGGTCGCCGAGCAGCCGCAGCAGCGCGTTCGGGACGATCTGCCACGAGAGACCGAACCGGTCCTTGAGCCAGCCGCACGGCCCCTCCTCGCCGCCCGCGGACAGCCCCTCCCAGTAGCGATCGACCTCGTCCTGCGTCTCGCAGGCGAGGACGAGCGAGAACGCCTCGGTGAGCGGGTGCGCCGGGCCGCCGTTCAGCGCGACGACTCGCTGCCCGTCGAGCTCGAACGTCACCGTCATCACCGATCCCGCCGGCCCCGGGCCGGCGGCGCCGTAGCGCGAGACGTCGACGATGCGCGAGTTCGGGACGAGCGACGTGTACAGCTGCGCCGCCTGCTCGGCCTCCGAGTCGTACCAGACGAACGGCGTGACCACTCCCATGGCTCAGCGCTCCCTTCGATAGACGATGACCGAGACGTCGCCGGTGCGCCGCGTCTCCACGAGCTCGAGCGGGACCGGGTCGGCGATGTCGGCGAACAGCCGCTTGCCGGCGCCGAGCAGGATCGGAAAGACCATCAGGTTGAGCTGGTCGACGAGGTCGCGCGCGAACAGCGACTGCACGAGCGTCGCGCTGCCGGCGACGAGGATGTCGCCGTCGAAACGCTCCTTCAGCGCATCGACCTCCTCGGAGAGATCGCCGCGGAGGACCGTCGTGTTGTTCCACTCCGGGTTCTCGAGCGTCGTCGAGACGACGAACTTCGGCATCTCGTTGAACTTCCGGCCGAACTCGTCCTCATTCATCGCCGGCCACGCCTTGGCGAAGCCCTCGTAGGTGACGCGGCCAAGGAGCTGCGCGTCCGCCGCCATCAGCTCGTCGAACTTGAAGCGGTCGCCCTCTTCGCCGCGCTCGAACCTGAACGCCCAGCCGCCGCGGCCGCCGCCCTCGGCCCCGCCCGGATCCTCGACGACCCCATCGAGGGTCACGAACTCCGTCACCACGAGCTTTCCCATTCCCTCCTCCTTCGTCGCTTCACCGTACGAGACCGGGTCGGGCCTGGAAAGTCATCGATGAGTTTTCCCCGACCGCCCGGTCTCTCTCGTGGATGCGCGCACCGCGCCCCAGCACGGTCGTCTGCGACGTCGGCGGGCTCGCCCCCGACATCGCCTCGGTCGACGTGCTCGCACGGCTCCAGCTGGCGGCGCGCCGCGTCGACCTCGAGATCCGCCTGCGGCACGCGTCGAGCGACCTGCTCGAGCTGATCGCCTTCGCCGGTCTCCGCGACGTCCTACGCGTCGAGCTCGAGCGGCAGCCCGAAGAGCGGGAACAGCGTCTCGGTGTCGAGGAAGAAGGTGAGCTCGGCGATTCCGGACGGTGAGAGCCGGAGCACCTGCAGCGCCCACGGCTCGTAGCCCCCGCCGGGGCTCGGCTTGTACTGCCCGAACGCCGGCGCGCCGTTCGCGCTGACGGTCGGGATCACGCGCGAGCCCTTGCAGCCGATCCCCGGGCCCCACCACCACGTGAAGATGTCGTCGCGGCCGCGCAGCCACATGTCGTACGGCGGCATCGACTGGATCGCGTCCTCGCGGATCAGCGACGTCAGCGCCTCGATGTCGTAGCGCTCGAACGCGTCGACGTACCGCGCGAGCAGCGCCTGGTCGATCTCGTCGAGCGGCGTCGCCGGATCGGCCTCGTCGAGGTCGGTCGCGGCGAGCGTCGCGCGGGCGCGCTGGAGCGAGCTGTTCACGGAGGCGACGCTCGTCTCCAGCAGCTCGGCCACCTCGCCGGCCTGCCAGCGGAGCACCTCGCAGAGGATCAGCGCCGCCCGCTGCCGCGGCGGCAGGTGCTGGAGCGCGGCGACGAAGGCGAGCCGGATCGTCTCGCGGGCGACCGCGACGTCGGCCGGGTCGCCCTCGGGTGTGAGCAGCCCGTCGGGGATCGGCTGGATCCACGTCGTCTCCGGCAGCGTCTTCAGCAGCGCCGGATCCGGCTCGGCCGCCGGGCCGAGGTCGATCGGGAGGGCGCGCCGCTGCCGGCCCTCGAGCAGGTCGAGGCAGACGTTCGTCGCGATCCGGTAGAGCCACGAGCGGAGCGCCGCCCGTCCTTCGAACCGGTCGAGCCCGCGCCAGGCGCGGATCATCGTCTCCTGGACGGCGTCCTCCGCCTCGAACGGGGAGCCGAGCATCCGGTAGCAGTATCCGGTGAGCTCGCCGCGGTGGGGCTCGAGCTGCCGCTCCAGCTCCCCGTCCGCGCGCGTCAGCGTGCGCGGCGCATCCTCCACCCTGCTCATCGTACGTGGAGACGGCCCGACCGGGCGAAACTCATCGGTCGTCAGAGACCGAGCAGCGCGATCGCGTTCTCCTTCAGGATCAGCGGCCGCACCTCGTCCTTGAACGGCGCCGTCTCGAAGTCCGCGAGCCAGCGGTCCGGCGTGATCAGGGGGAAGTCGGAGCCGAACAGCACCTTGTGTCGCAGCTGGGTGTTCGCGTACTGGACGAGCTGGGGCGGGAAGTACTTCGGCGACCAGCCGGAGAGGTCGATCCAGACGTTGTCCTTGTGCAGGCAGACCGAGATCGCCTCGTCCTGCCACGGGAACGACGGGTGTGCGAGCACGATCTTCAGCCCCGGGAAGTCGGCGGCGACGTCGTCGAGGCACATCGGGTTCGAGTACTTGAGCTTGACCCCGCCGCCGCCCGGCAGGCCGGTGCCGATCCCGCTGTGACCCGTGTGGAAGAGGGCCGGCCGCCCCGCCGCGGCGATCGCCTCGTAGAGCGGGTAGACGCGCTCGTCGTTCGGGAAGAAGGCCTGGAGAATCGGATGGAACTTGAAGCCCTTGACGCCGTGGTCGGCGACGAGCCGCTCGATCCGCTCGACGGCGTCGGGGCGGGCCGGGTCGACGCTCGCGAACGGGATCAGCACGTCGGCGTTCTCGCGGGCCGCCTCGGCGATCTCCTCGTTCGGGATCGTCGGCCGCCCGCTCCGCGACTCCCAGTCGACCGTGAAGACGACCGCGGCCATGTTCCGCTCCCGGTAGTACGCGGCGACGTCGTCCACCGTCGGCAGCGGCTCGTCGCTCTTGAAGTAGCGCTTCGCGGCGGCCCGCAGCTCGGGCGGCATCGGGTCGCTCCCGTCGCGTGCCAGCTCCGTGTGGACGTGGACGTCGATCGCGACGATGGCGGCCGTGTCGATCACGCGCCCGATCATCGCATCTCGTGCGTGATATACAGCGCTCCCTATGGCGCGCGCAGAGGCACGACGCCGCGAGGGCTCCCCGGCGGCCGCCGCGGCGAAGCCCGGCCGGACCGTGCGCGACGCGACCTTCGACCTGCTCCGCCGGCGCGGGCTGACGACGATGTTCGCCAACCCCGGCTCGACGGAGATCAGCTTCCTGGCGGGGCTCCCGGACGACTTCCGCTTCGTGCTCGGGCTCCACGAGAACGCCGTGATCGGGCTCGCGGCCGGGTGGGCGATCGGCCGCGGCGAGCCCGCCCTCGCCCTGCTGCACACGACGGCCGGGCTCGGCAACGCCGTCGGCGCGCTCGCCACGGCGCGCGTCAACCGGGCCCCGATCGTCGTCCTCGTCGGCCAGCAGGACCGGCGCCATCTCGCCTTCGAGCCGTTCCTGGCCGGGCGGCTCTCCGGCCTCGCCGGCGAGTACCCGGTGCGTGTCGAGACGCCGGTCCGCGCGCAGGACGTGCCGGACGCAGTCGAGCGCGCGTACCACGCCGCCTCGACCGGGCGCGGCCCCGCGCTCGTGATCGTCCCGATGGACGACTGGGCGAACGAGGCCGACGACTCGCGGGAGCCCGCCGCCGTCACCGGGACCGTGCTCCGCGCCGCCGCGGCGTCCCCGGAGGCGGTCACCGCGCTCGCCGGCTTCCTCGAGGACGCCGCGTCGCCGGCGCTCGTCGTCGGCGCGGGCGCGGACGAGCCGGCGACGTGGGCCGCACTGGTCGAGCTCGCCGAGCGGCTCGCCGCGCCGGTCTACCAGGAGTCGTTCGGCGCGCGCGCCGGCTTCCCGCAGGACCATCCGCTGTTCGCCGGCTTCCTCCCGTCCGACCGGCCGCGGCTACGCCAGACGCTCGCGCCGTACGACGCCGTGCTCGTCGTCGGCGCGCCCGCGTTCCGCCAGTCGGCGTACCAGCCGGGCCGGCTCACGGAGCCGACCACGCGGATTGCGATCGTCGCCGAGGACCCGGACGAGGTGCACCGCAGCCCGGCCGACATCGCCGTGCTCGCGCCTCCGGCCGCCGTCTGCGCCGAACTCGCGCGCCGCGTGCCCGCGCGCGAGGTCCCGCCCCCCGCGCCGCGCGAGCGCCCCGCGCCGCCGGCGCCGCCCGGCCCCGGCGAGCCGCTGCTCGCGACGCACGTGCTCGCCGCGCTCGCGGAGCGGCTGCCGCGCAACGCGACCGTGCTCGAGGAGGCGCCGGTCGACCGGCCGGACATCCACGAGCGGCTGCCCGCGCGCGAGCCGCTCGGCTTCCTCAGCGCGGCACAGGGCGGCCTCGGCTTCGCGCTCGCCGGCGCGACGGGTCTGCGCATGGCGCAGCCGCACCGGCCGGTCGTCGCGGTCACCGGCGACGGCGCGTCCCTCTACGGGATCCAGGCGGTCTGGACCGCGGCGCACTACCGCGTCGGCGTCGTCTGGGTGATCCTCTCGAACGGCGGCTACGTCGTCATGGACCGGCTCGCGGAGCGCCAGGGCGCGACCTCGACCTGGCCCGGCTTCGGCGAGATCGACGTGGCGGCGATCGCGCGCGGGTTCGGCTGCCCCGCACGGCGGATCACGACGCACGACGAGCTCGTCGCAACGCTCGACGAGATCGTGCCGACGCTCGCCGACCGCGACGAGCCGCTGCTGCTCGACGTCGTGATCGCGCCGACCGCGACGTTCACGGGCTGAGGAACCGGACAACCCACGCGTCGAGATCCGCCGTGTTCCGCCTGTCGGAACGCCTGCTTGCGGCCACACGTTTTTCCTGCAAATCTCCGTCTTCTGAGAACCGGCGTCCGACCGTCGCAGCACGCTCGACACCCGCGTGCGGAGCCCGCGCCAACCGTTGCACCTGTCACGACGTCTACAGCGGCATCGGGCTCGACCGGAGGGACTTGCATCGCACGCGTCCGGCGAGAAAGATTCACGCTTCGGCATGCGTCCGGTCATGCCGCGAGATGCCCGGTCAGACCGGATCACGGCCAACGCTCAACTTGAGCACGGAAGGGAGGAGTTGATGTCGTTTCGGAGGGTTCTGATGGCGCTGCTCCCCGTCGCGGCGATCGTGGCGGTAGCGGTGACCACCGGTGCCGGAGCTCGCCCGACCTACAAGGTCGGCCAGGCCGCGCCCGGCGCGGCCGTCAGCAAGTGCGGCATGGGCACGGGGAAGAAGGCGACAGGCGCGCCCATCAAGATCGACGGGCTCGACATGCTGATCCCGGGCGTCGACTTCACGACGATCGGCAAGGTCGCGGCTGCGTACTTCGCGTGCGTCAACGACAACGGCGGCATCAACGGCCGCCCGATCAAGTACAAGCTCTACGAAGAGGCTCTCAACCCGGCGCAGGAGGCCGCTCTCGCCCGCAAGATGGTCCAGAGCGATCACGCCATCGGCATCGTCGGCAACACGAGCTTCGCCGAGTGCGGAACGAACTGGAAGTACTACCACCAGCAGGGCTACGTCGTGATCGGCGCAGGCGTTCAGGCCGAGTGCTTCTCGACGCCGAGCTTCGCGGAGTCGAACATGGGCCCGCGCTACAGCAACCTCGGCGCGGCGCAGGCGCTCATCGGCGCCGGCGTGAAGAAGATCGCCATCGCGTCGCCCGACACGATCTCCGCCTACGCCGACTCGGCGGTGGCGACGTACGGACCGTCGAAGGGCGTCCAGGTGAAGGTCTTCCCGACGCACCTGCCCGTCACGGACGCCAACACGATCGTGCAGCAGCTCTACCAGTTCGCCGGTTCCGGCGGCGGCATCATCCTCGACTTCACGCCCGACACGGCGCCGGCTCTGATGAAGGCGGCGGAGCAGCAGGGAATCGTCAACGACGTGAAGTGGGGCTCGTCGACTCCGATCGCGAACACGTTCATGGCCGGTCAGTTCTCACCGGCGTTCGACGGACATCTCTGGATCAACCAGGAGTTCAGCAACATCGACCCGTCGGTCGGCCCGGACACGCGGCTGATGTTCGCGATCCTCAACAGCAAGACGTACAACCCGAACAAGATCGCGCCGCAGGCGTTCGCCCAGATGGGCTTCATGGACGCGATGTTCGCGACGAAGGCGCTCCTCAGCATCACCGGCGCCATCACCGCCAAGTCGTACAACGCGGCCGTCGTCGCCCTGAAGGACGTCAAGACGGACATGCTGTGCAAGCCGTGGTACGTCGGTAACCTCGCGTACCACATCGCGAACAACACGGACATCACCGTCGACTACAAGAACGGCGCCGTCGTCGTGAAGCAGCCGTGCTTCGAGATCACGGGCGCGACCGACGCGCCGATCCGCCAGACCCGCGTCTGGGAGAAGAAGTACCACCTGAACGGCTAGGGGTACGAAGGAGCCAACGCAAGGAGATGACGATCAGGACGACGGAAGGGCTTCGATGAACACCGTGTTGGCGTTCAGCATCTTCGGCGTCGACTGGATCTTCTTCAAGCCCTACCTCGTCCTCGGGCTGGCGCTGGGGAGCGTGTACGCGCTCTCCGGCGTCGGCCTCGTCGTCCTCTATCGGGCGACGGGCGTGCTCAACCTCGCGTTCGGCGCGGTCGGCGCGTGCGGCGCCCTGATCGCCTACTACCTGATCATGCACACGGGGGTGCCGCACTGGCTCGCCTACGTGGTCTGCGTCCTGTTCGGCGGCGTGCTCAACCTCGTGTACGGCGTGCTCCTCGGGCCGGCGTTCGCGCGGCGCGACCCGCTCGTGAAGATGATGGGCACGCTCGGGCTCGCGCTGATCCTGCTCGGGATCATGGCGTGGCGGGCGCCGATCGGCGGCGCGTTCGCGCGCTTCCTGCCGATGCCGAGCTCGAGCCACATCTACCACGTCCTCGGCACCGTCGTGAACCTGACGGAGATCATCGTGCTCGCCGCGGCCGTGGTGCTCACCGCCCTGATCACCGTGTTCCTGCGCGTGACGAAGCTCGGCACGGCGATGCGCGCGCTTGCCGACGACCGCGAGATCAGCGCGACGCTCGGAGTTCCCGTCCGCCGCGTCGAGGCGGCGGCCTGGTTCGGCTCCGGCCTCGTCTGCGGCGCCGCAGGGCTCGTCCTGCCGGACCTGCTGACCTCGCTCGACTACTCCGCTCTCACCTTCCTCGTCATCTCGGCGCTCGCGGCGGCGCTGATCGGCCGGCTGCACTCGCTCTGGGGCACGCTCTTCGGCGGGATCGCGATCGGCATCGCGCAGGCGGTGTTCGCTCCGTACGAGTCGATCACGCGGTACCGCAACGCCGCGCCGTTCGTCCTCGCGATCATCGCACTGCTCTTCTTCTCGCGGAAGCGCGTCGTCACGATCTCCGGGACTGCCCGCTGATCCCGTGAGCACCGAGACCGAGTCCGCACCGAGCGGCAGCGCTGCCGGAACGGCCCGCCCGCGCCCGAGCATCAGCCGCGGCACCTGGATCCGCGCGGGAGTGATCGCGGCGCTGCTCCTGTTCGCGCTGCTCGCGATTCCGAGGCTCGTCGGCGACGACTACGTCACGACGTTCACGAGCGTCGCGATCTACGCCGTCGTCGCGCTCGGCTTCAGCGTCCTCTACGGCCGGGTCGGGATGATCTCGCTCGGACAGGTGGCGCTGCTGTCGATCGGCTGCTGGATCGGGACGCGCCTCGCGTTCGCGACCTCGCTCCCGTTCCCGCTGCTGCTCCTCCTCGACGGGGCGATCACGATGGTGATCGGCACGCTCGTCGGTCTGCCGGCGCTGCGGCTGTCGGGCCTGTACCTCGCGCTGATCACGCTGATGTTCGCCGGCGCGACGACGATCATCCTCTCCGTCACCCAGTTCCCGAACGGCGGCTCGGGCTTCCTCGGCTTCACGACGAACCCGAGCCTCGGCGGCCTCAAGTCCGTGCGCCGCCCGACGGGAGGCGTGAGTGACATCGCCTTCTACCGCTACACGGTGATCGTCTGCACGCTCATGTTCCTGCTCGCGCTGATCCACATCTCGGCGAAGCCCGGGCGCGCCTGGGCGTCGATCCGCGAGAGCGAGCCGGCCGCGCTCGCCGCCGGCGTGAACATCGTCGTCTACAAGATGTGGGCGTTCGCGCTCGCGTCGTTCATGACCGGCGTCGCCGGGTGCCTGCTGGCGGCGCAGATCGGCGAGCCGCGCGCGATCACGTTCCAGACGCAGGACTCGCTGACGCTCGCCGCGACGGCGTTGATCGGCGGGATCTTCAGCCTCTGGGGCGCCGTCGTCGCCGGCATCTTCAACCAGTTCCTGCCGTTTTTCTTCCAGGCGCAGTGGGGGATCAACACGTACTTCCTCCTGATCATCTTCGGCGCCGGGCTGCTCCAGGTGCTGCTGACCGCCCCGGGCGGGCTCGCGCAGCAGTTCCCGCGCGACATGGCGAACCTCGGCCGCCTCGCGGCCCGCCGCTTCCGGGCGCTCGCCGAGGGAGGGAAGCCGGCCGAGTGATCGAGGTCGAGAACCTCACCGTCCGCTTCGCCGGCGTCACACCGATCGACGACGCGAGCCTCGCCTTCCCCGGCGGGACCTGCGGCCTGATCGGCCCCAACGGCGCGGGCAAGACGACGTTCTTCAACGTCCTCAGCGGCTTCGTCAAGCCGGCAACCGGAACGATCCGCGCCTACGGCGAGGACCTGCTGAAGATGGCGGACTACAAGCGCGCCCGCTGGGGGCTTCGGCGCACGTTCCAGACCGAGCAGGCGATCGAGGAGCTGTCCGTCTTCGACAACGTCGCGATGATCCACGAGCACTCGGGCGCGAAGCGCGCGTCGCGGCAGGCCGACGTCACGGCCGCGATGGAGTTCGTCGGCCTCGACGTCGCGCCGCGCGCGAAGGCGGGCTCGCTCGGCGCCGGCGAGCGGCGGCTGCTCGAGGTTGCGCGCGCCGTCGTCGGCCGCCCGCGCGTCGTCCTGCTCGACGAGCCCGCTGCGGGTCTCCCCGAGGAGGAGACGGAGCACCTCGGCGAGGTCATCCAGCGGATCCCGGAGGCGTTCGGCGCGCTCACGATTCTCGTCGACCACGACATGAGCCTCGTCTCGAGCTGCTGCTCGACGACGGCGGTGCTCGACTTCGGCAAGGTGATCGCGATCGGCCCGACCGCGGACGTGCTGCGGGACGAGCGCGTGACGAACGCGTACCTCGGGACCGAGGAAGAGGTATGAGCGTGACGCTGAAGATCGACGCGTACTCCGTCCCGCGCGGCGGCAGGACGGTCGTCGAGGACGTCACGATCGACGTCCCGCCCGGGGAGATCACCGCGCTGCTCGGGCCGAACGGCGCGGGCAAGTCGTCGCTCGTGCTCGCGGTCGGCGGCGTGCTGCGCCCGAGCGGGGGCCGCGTCCTGCTGGGCGAGACCGACCTGACGCGGCGCCGGCCGGAGGCGGTGCGCATCGCAGGCGTCGCGATCGTCCCCGAGGGGCGGCGACTGCTCCCCGACCTGTCGGTCGAGGACAACATCCGCGTCGCGACCTACGCGATGTCGCGCTCGGAGGCGCGCGAGGCGATGCGCTACTCGACCGAGCTGTTCCCGCCGCTCGAGCGACGCTGGAAGGCGGTGGCGCGCCAGCTCTCCGGCGGCGAGCAGCAGATGGTCGTGCTCGCACAGGCGCTCATCTCGCATCCGAAGTTCGTGCTCGTCGACGAGCTCTCGCTCGGCCTCGCGCCCGTGATCGTCAAGCGGCTGATGCCGACGCTCCAGTCCGTCGCCGAGTCGGGCACCGGCATCCTCCTGATCGAGCAGTTCGCGCACGTCGCGCTCGGCGTCGCGAAGACCGCGTACGTGATCGAGGGCGGCCGGATCCGCGACCACGGCGACTCGCAGACGTTCAAGGACAACCCCGAGCGGCTGCACTCGGCGTACCTGCTCCGCGAGCACGACGTCGCGCTCGAGACGCCGACGGACGGAAAGCCGGAGGAATGAAGACGCTCGACGACGGGCGCGCGGCGGCTCTCGAGACGCTCTGCGAGCTGATCGTCCCGGGGTCGAGCCGTGCCGGGCCTGTCGTCTACATCGACGCGGTCGTCGGCGGGATGCCGCCCGAGGTGCAGGCGGGCGCGCTCGCCTCGATCGACGCGCTCGCCCCCGCGGCAGCGCAAGGCGCCGGCGCACTCGCGGAGCAGCAGCACACGCCGGCGTTCGCGTTCGTCCGCGCGCTCGTGCTCGAGGCGTACTACAGCGACTTCGTCGCGCCCGGCAAGGAGGGCCCGGGCGCGTGGACGGAGATCGACTTCAACTCGCCGCTCGCGACCCGGCTCGCGAAGGACTGGTCGTACCTGGGGATAGCGTGAAGGACCGCTTCGACGTCGTCGTCGTCGGCTCGGGCGCGGGCGGAGGCGTCGTCGCGGGCGAGCTCGCGCAGCGCGGCCGCGACGTGCTGCTGCTCGAGACCGGCCCGCACCTCACCGCCGCAGACTTCACCCGCTGGGAGGCGAAGGCGACCCACGACATGTGGTGGCCGCTGCGCCTCGCCCCGGACAGCCTCGGCGGGATGGTCGCGTTCCTCGCCGCCCGCTGCGTCGGCGGGACGACGACGATCAACACGAAGGTGGCGCTGCGCGCGCACGAGCACGACGTGGCGAAATGGCACGGCGAGACCGGACTCACGACCGACGCCGGCGACCCGTTCGCGCGCGCCGACCTCGACCCGTACTACGAGCGCGTCGAGGAGGCACTCGGTGTCCGCGAGCGCACCGACTGGACGGCGAGCGTCCACACCGTGGCGAAGGGCTTCGCCGCCCTCGACGCCGAGCTCGAGCCCGTCCACGCGTACACCGACGTGAACTGCATGCGCTGCGGCTCCTGCCTCCAGGGCTGCCCGACGAACGCCGGCAAGTCGACGCAGAACACGTACATCCACGAGGCGTGGGCGCGCGGCCTCCTCGACCTGCGCGCCGAGTCGACCGTCGAGCGCGTGCTCGTCGACGGCGGCGAGGCGACCGGCGTCGACTACGTGGACGCCGCCGGCGCCCGCCACACCGTGCGTGCCGGCGCGGTCGTCGTCGCCTGCGGTGCGCTGAACACGCCGCAATTGCTGATCCGCTCGGGCATCGAGGGCGACGGCATCGGACGGAACCTCGGGCTCCATCCCGTGCGGCTCGTCTACGGGCTGTTCGACGAGCCGCAGGACGCGCACATGGTCTATCCGATCACGGCGCACTGCATGAAGCACCAGCACGACGAGGACGGCGGGTACGTGCTCGAGGCGACCACGATCCAGGACCCGATCTCGTTCGCGACGACGCTCTGCGACGAGAACGGGCCGATGTGGGGACAGCCGCTCGTCGACGCCGTGAAGAAGTTCCGCCACTGGAACGGGATCCTCGCGATGGTCAACGACGAGAACAACGCGACGGTCTCCGTCGGCGAGGACGGGACGGAGCGGTTCGACGTCGCGTTCAACGAGCGCGAGCGGCAGCGGATCGACGACGCGTTCGCGTTCAGCCGCGACGTGCTCCTCGCCGCCGGTGCGAAGCAGGTGCTCTGGACCGGGCTCGCGTCGACGCACGTGCAGGGGAGCTGCCGCATGGGCGACGACCCGGCGCGCTCCGCCGTCGACCGCAACGGCGAGCTGCACGGCGTCAGGCGGCTGTTCGTCGGCGACAGCTCGGTGATTCCGCGCACGCTCTCGGTCAACCCGTCGCTGACGATCATGGCGCTCGCGACGCGGCTCGCCGACCACCTGCACGCGGATCCGAGCGGTTACCTCGCGTGAAGGCGGCGCAGCTCAGCGCCTATCACCGTCCGCTCGAGCTGATCGAGCGGCCCGTGCCGGAGCCGACCGGGTGGCGCGACGTCGTCGTCAAGGTCGGCGGCGCCGGCGTCTGCGCGACCGACCTGCACGCGATCGACGGCCTGATGGAACCCGCCGGGCTGACCGTCCCCGTCGTGCTCGGCCACGAGAACGCCGGCTGGGTGCACGCGGTCGGGCCGGGCGTCACCGCCGCAAAGGTCGGCGACGCCGTGCTCGTCTACCCGCCGTACACGTGCGGCCTCTGCGTCGCGTGCCGGCGCGGCAACGACATGCACTGCGTCCACCACGGCTTCACGGGCCTGACGCGCGACGGCGGCTTCGCGGAGTACGTGCTCGTGGACGAGCGCTCGCTCCTGCCGCTGCCGGCGGGCGTCGAGCCCGCCGCGGTCGCGCCGCACGCCGACGCGGGCGTCACCGCCTACCACGCGGTCCGCAAGCTGGCGCCGCGCCTCACCCCGGGCACGACCGCCGCGGTGATCGGCGTCGGCGGCGTCGGCCACATCGCGATGCAGGTCATCAAGGCGCTCGGCGCCTCCACCGTCGTCGCGATCGACACGGACGAGCGGCGGCGGACGCTCGCGCGCGAGCTCGGGGCCGACGAGGTGCTCGGCGGCGAGACGGACGTCGCGAGCGCGCTGCGCGAGGCGACGAACGGCGCCGGCGCCGACATCGTCCTCGACGTCGTCGGCTCGAACGCGACGCATCAGCTCGGCCAGGCGATCCTCGCGCGCGGCGGCGTCCTCTCCTTCATCGGCTACGGCGGCGACGTCTCCGTCCCGTCGGTCGACCTCGTCGTCGGCGAGACGACGTACCTCGGCAATCTCGTCGGCACCTGGATCGACCTGTGGGAGCTGCTCCAGCTCCACGTGCAGGGCAAGGTGGAGCTGCGCACCGAGGTGCATCCGCTCGACGACGTGAACGAGGTGCTCGACAAGCTGCGCGAGGGCGAGGTCACCGGCCGCGCCGTGCTCGTCCCGTGAGCCTCGCCGCGGGCAAGGCGGGGCTCGTCACCGGCGCCGCGAGCGGGATCGGCCGCGCGTGCGCAGTCCGCTTCGGCGCGGAGGGCGGGCTCGTCGTCGTCTCCGACCTCGAGAGCTCGCGCGCCGCCGGCGAGGAGGCCGCCGCGGCGATCCGCGACGCGGGCGGCACGGCGGAGTTCTTCCCGTGCGACGTCTCGGTCGAGGCGGACTGCGAGGCGCTCGTCGCGCACGTCGTCGAGCTGCACGGCCGGCTCGACTTCGCGGTGAACAACGCCGGCATCGGCTTCCACGCTCCGCTCGCAGACACGCCGACGGAGGACTTCGACCGCGTCATCGCGGTCGACCTGCGCGGCGTCTTCCTCGGGATGAAGCACCAGATCCGGCAGATGCTCCGGAACGGCGGCGGCGCGATCGTCAACACCGCGTCGAACGCGGGCGTCCAGGCGGTCAAGAACCTCGGCGCGTACACGGCGGCGAAGCACGGCGTCGTCGGACTGACGAAGAGCGCCGCGATCGAGTACGCGAACGACGGCATCCGCGTCAACGCCGTCTGCCCCGCCGCGATCGAGACCGCGCTCGCGCAGGGCATCTCCGAGGAGCGGCGACAGCAGATCATGTTCCCGCAGGCGCTGAAGCGCTTCGGGCAGCCGGAGGAGGTCGCCGCCGCGGTCGTGTGGCTCTGCTCGGACGACGCGTCGTTCGTCACCGGCGTGCCGATGCCCGTCGACGCCGGCTCCCTCGCCTGGCTCGCGACGTACTAGGATCGCGCACCGTGTCCTCGCCCTCGAAGCAGCAGGTCCCGCAGCTCGGAGACGTTCTCTGGACGCCTCCGGCCGACGCGCGCGCCTCCAGCCGGCTCGGCCGGTTCATGGACTGGCTCGCCGCGGAGCGCGGGCGCGACTTCGCGGGCTTCGAGGATCTGCACCGCTGGTCGGTGACCGACCTCGAGGGCTTCTGGGGCTCGGTCTGGGACTACTTCGAGATCCAGGCGTCGACGCCGTACGAGCGCGTGCTCGGCTCGGACGCGCTGCCGGGCGCCGAGTGGTTTCCGGGCGCGCGCCTCAACTACGCGCAGCACATGGTCGGGCGCGACGAGGACCTCGACGAGATCGCGGTCATCGCCCGCTCGCAGTCGCGCGATCCGCGCGAGCTGACCTGGAGCGAGCTCCGCGACCAGGTCGCGCGCGCCCGCGCCGGCCTGCAGCGGCTCGGCGTCGGGCCGGGCGACCGCGTCGTCGCGTACTTGCCGAACATCCCCGAGACACTGATCGCCTTCCTCGGGGCCGCGAGCCTCGGCGCCGTCTGGGCGACGTGCCCGCCGGAGTTCGGCCCGCGCAGCGTCCTCGACCGGCTCGGCCAGCTCGCGCCGACCGTCCTCCTCGCCACCGCCGGATACCGCTGGGGCGACAAGCACGTCGACCGCCGCGAGCAGGTCGCCGCCGTCCGCGCCGGGCTCACGTCGCTCGAGCACGTCGTCCACGTCCCGTACGCGGGCGGCCCGGACGACGCGCTCCCGGAGACGATCTCCTGGGACGACCTCGTCGTCGAGCCGGGCCGGCTCGAGTTCGACCCCGTCCCCTTCGACCACCCGCTCTACGTGCTCTTCTCCTCCGGCACGACCGGCCTCCCGAAGGCGATCGTCCACGGGCACGGCGGCATCCTCGTCGAACACCTGAAGAACCACGTCTTCAGCTGGGACCTCGGTCCCGGCGACCGGCTGTTCTGGTTCACGACGACCGCCTGGATGATGTGGAACGCGCTCGTCTCGGTGCTGCTCACGCGCGCCTCGATCGTGATGATCGACGGCAACCCGGGCTGGCCCGACCTCGGCTTCCAGTGGCGGCTCGCGGCGGAGACGAAGGCGACCTTCTTCGGGCTCAGCCCCGCCTTCACGATGGCGTGCCGCAAGGAGGGCATGCAGCCGGGCCGCGAGCTCGACCTCTCCTCGATCCGCATGGTCTGCGAGGCCGGGTCGCCGCTGCCGATGGAGGGCTACAACTGGCTCTACGAGCAGTTCGGCCCGCAGATGTTCCTCAACGTCGGCAGCGGCGGCACCGACGTCTGCACCGGCATCGTCCAGGGCTACCCACTGCTGCCGGTCTACGCGGGCGAGATGACCGCGCCGTGCCTCGGCGTCGACGCGGTCGCGTTCGACCTGGACGGCAACGAGGTCGTCGGCGAGCTCGGCGAGCTCGTGATCCGGCGGCCGATGCCGTCGATGCCGGTGAAGTTCTGGAACGACCCCGACGGCGCGCGCTACCGCGCCTCGTACTTCGAGTTCTTCCCCGGCGTCTGGCGTCACGGCGACTGGATCCAGTTCGACGAGCACGGCGCGTCGTTCATCACGGGCCGCTCCGACGCGACGCTCAACCGCGGCGGCGTCCGGCTCGGCACGAGCGAGCTCTACGGCGTCGTCGAGGAGTTCGACGAGGTGCTCGACAGCCTCGTCGTCCACCTCGAGGCGAGCGACGACCTGATCCTCTTCGTCGTCCTCCGCGACGGCGTCGAGCTCGACGCCTCCCTCAAGGGACGGCTCTCCGATGCGTTGCGCAGCGGCCTCTCGCCGCGCCACCGGCCGGACGACATCGTCGCCGTGCCGGCGATCCCGCGGACGATGACGGGCAAGAAGCTCGAGCTGCCGGTGAAGAAGATCCTCAGCGGCACCGCGGTGACGGACGTCGTCAGCAAGGACGCGCTCGTCGACCCCGACGCGATCGAGCCGTTCGCCGCGTACGCGCAGTCGCGCGCGGCCACCCCGGACAAGGAGTAGCGAGCGGCTGACATCGGCCAACTGTGCGCGGATCGTCAACTCGGGCGGCCCGGACTGTGCGCCCGTTGTGAAGAGCGCCCGACCCGGGCACGGGAAGATTCGCCGGTGGGTCGCCCGGAGCCGGATCTCGACTGGACCGTCGACGGATGCCGTGAGCGGCCGCGAAACGCTTCTCCCGCGTGGCGGGACCGAAGGAAGGAGGCTGGAAGGCACATGAGGCCTGTGAAGCGAACCCCGTCCCGGCGCCTTGCGACCGCGGTGGGAATCGTGGCCCTCGCGCTCGCCGTCATGGTCCCCGCCGCTCTCGGCCGGGGCTCCGCCGGAGGCGGCTCGGTCACGAACTACCTCACCTACGTCGGCGGCAAGGCCGGCAAGGCGAACCCGAAGCTCTCGCCCGTCGTGATCGGCGCGATCAACACGCAGGGCGGCCAGGTTCTCGTCGGCCCGAACTGGACGAAGGGCGTCGAGCTGGCGGTGAAGTACGTCAACACCTACCTCGGCGGCGTGCAGGGGCACCCGGTCGTCGTCAGCGAGTGCTTCACGACCTCGGCCGAGGAAGAGGGAACGAAGTGCGGCCAGCAGTTCGCGAACAACTCGAAGATCCCGGTCGTCCTCTTCGGGGCCGTCGCGATCGGCAACCAGTCGTTCTACGCGGCGCTCGGCGGGACGAAGCCGGTCGTCAGCGGCGTCGCGCTGCTGCCTGTCGACGCGACGCAGAAGAACGAGTTCGCGCTGTTCGGGACGAACGACTCGGTGCTCGGGCCGTGGGGGACGTTCGGCAAGACCATCCTCAAGGCGAAGAGCGCCGCGGTCATCTACCCGCAGATCCCGGGGATCGACTTCGGCGCCAAGGTCGAGCAGAGCAGCCTCCAGGCGGCGGGCATCCCGACGAAGCTCGTCGGCTTCGACCCGAACGCGACCGACCTCACCGGCCCGCTCACCGCGGCCGGGGCGCAGACCGCCGGCATGGTCGTCCCACAGTCGAACGCGGCCGGCTGCGTCAACGTCGCGAAGACGCTCCAGCAGCTCGGCGTGGCCGGGTCGAAGATCGTGTCGAACCCGCTCTGCCTCAGCGGCGACGTCGCGGCCGGCCTCGGCGGCGACCTCGCACCGTGGGTCTACGGCATCGCGTCGTCGCTCGCGGGCGACAAGTCGGATCCGGCGGCGGTTCCGTACAACCGGGCGATGAAGGCCCTCGGCCAGTCCGCGCTCGCGCAGGACGCCTGGGTGATCGTCTCCTGGGGCCAGGTCCTGACGACGATCAAGGAGATGAACGCGCTCGCCGCCAAGGGCGGCGTCAAGAACATCACGCCGGCGAAGCTGATGACGGCGATCCGCACGTTCAAGGGACCGCAGGCGCTCGGCGCGCCGAGCCTCCAGTGCGGGAAGTACAAGGCCGAGCCCGCCGCCTGCAACGACCAGACGCAGTTCTTCCAGTACGAGGGCAAGGGCGTGTTCAAGCGCCTGACCGGCTGGCTGAGGCCGCCGGCGGGCTGGACCCCCATAGGCTAGGAGCGGGACAACGCTGGGCGGGGCCGCCTCGCGGCCCCGCCCGTCACGCTCGGGCATGGACTGGCAGCAGCTCCTTCTCTTTGCGCTCCTCGGCCTCGGCGCCGGGTCGCTGATCGCCGGGATCGCGCTCGGGATCGTCCTCCAGTACCGCGGCTCGGGGATCATCAACATCGCCACCGGCGCGATCGCGATGGTCGGCGGCTACTCGTTCTGGTCGCTGAAGACGGGGATCTACCTCGACTGGGACGCGCCGACGTGGGCGGCGCTCGTGATCACGCTGATCGTGCTGCTCGTGCTCGGCGTCGTGATCGAGTTCCTCGCCTTCCGGCCGCTGCGCAGAGGCTCGGCGCTCGCGAAGCTCGCGGCCTCGCTCGGCGTGCTGCTCGTCGCTCAGGCGTCGGTCGCGCTCGCGTTCGGGATCGGCACGAAGCCGCAGCCGCCGGTGCTCCCGCGCGGGCTCGTCACCGTCTTCGGCTCGTCCGTCCCGGTCGACCGCCTGATCCTGCCGGCGATCGTGCTCGCGGCGACGCTCGTGCTCTCCCTCGTCTACAAGCTGAGCCGCTTCGGGCTCGCGACCCGCGCGGCGTCGGAGAACGAGGTCGGCGCGATGCTGCTCGGGCTCTCGCCGGACGGGCTCGCGCTCGCGAACACGCTGATCGCGACCGTCGTCGTCGGCGGGCTCGGAATCCTCGCCGCGTCGATCGTCCAGCTCGACTCGACGTCGCTGCCGCTGCAGGTCGTACCCGCGCTCACCGCCGCGCTGTTCGCGGGCTTCACCTCGTTCTGGATCGCGGCGCTCGTCGGCCTCGGGATCGGGATGCTCGAGAACATCCTCTACTACCTCCAGACGTTCAGCTGGTTCCCGACCGACCACGGCGTCGCGATGCCGGGGATCCAGCCGCTGTTCGTCTTCCTGCTGATGGTCGTCGCGTTGTTCGTGCGCGGCACGAGCCTGCCCACGCGCGGCGAGCTCGTCGAGAAGCGGCTGCCGCTCGCCCCGCGGGCCGAGAAGCTCTGGCGGACGGCCGCGATCTTCGCCGTGATCGTCGTCGTCGCGCTGATCGTCCTCCCTTACGACTTCCGGCAGGCGCTGGTCACCTCGATGCTCGCGACGATCATGTGCCTGTCGCTCGTCGTGATCACGGGCTTCGTCGGCCAGATCTCGATCGTGCAGCTCGCGCTCGCCGGCGTCTCCGGCTTCATCCTCTCGCACCTGTCCGTCGACCACGGGGTCGGCTTTCCATGGGCGATGATCATCGGCGCGATCGGCGCGACGGCGATGGGGCTCCTCATCGCCGTGTCGGCGCTGCGCGTCCGCGGCGTCAGCCTCGCCGTGGTCACCCTCGCGGGCGCGGTCGCGATCGAGCAATTCGTCTTCCTCAGCACGACCTGGGGCGGCGGCACCTCGAGCTCGCCCGTGCCCGAGCCGAGGCTCGGGATCGACCTCGGACCGTACGGCCCGTTCCGAGGGCTCGACGGGAAGGTGCCGAGCCCGGTGTTCGGCTTCTTCGTCCTCGCCGTCACGCTCGCGCTCGCGGTGCTCGTGGCGAGCCTGCGCCGCTCGAGCCTCGGGCGCCGCATGCTGGCGATCCGCTCGAACGAGCGCGCCGCCGCGGCGGCCGGCGTCAACGTCCGGAACGTCAAGCTCGCCGCCTTCGGGATCAGCTCCTTCATCGCCGGCATCGGGGGCGCGATGTACGGCTACAACTTCAGCTCGGTCACCGTCGATCGCTTCTCGGCGCTGACGGCGCTCAGCCTGATCGCCTTCGCGTACGTCGGCGGGATCACGATGGTCTCGGGCGCGATCTTCGCGGGGCTCATCTCCGTCGAGGCGCTGCTCCCGTATGCGCTGGAGAAGTGGTTCGGGATCGCCGGGAACTGGGCGCTCCTGTTCGGCGGCCTGGCGCTGATCGTGACGCTCTTCCAGAACCCGGAGGGCGTGGCCGGGGCGACCTGGCGCAAGCAGCAGCTGCGCAAGCGGAGACGGCGGGCGGCCGCGGCCGCCGCGGCCGCCGCCGCCGAGGAGCAGGTGGCGTAGACGATGCGGCCTCCGCGCCTTGACACCGTGCGACCCACCGTCGTATGGTTTTCAACTCTTAATGACGCTGCTCATCGACACGGCGGCGGTTCCGGCGCGGGAGCGGCTCGACTTCTGGTCGGAGTCGTCGTTCGACTCGTATCTCCCGGTGCAGGTGCGGAGCGCGGCCAAAGAGCGGTTCGAGGCGCGGCTGTGGGGCTACGAGCTCGGGCCGCTCGGCTTCTTCCGGATCTCCGCGGCGCCGAACACGATGGTCCGGACCTCGCAGGCGATCGCGGCCTGCGATCCCGAGTGCCTGCACCTGTCGGTCGTCCTGCGCGGGCAGATCAACGCGGCGCAGGAGGGACGGACCGGAATGGCCCGGGCCGGCGACCTGATCAGCTACGAGACCTCGCACCCGGTGATCTTCCGGGCGGACCAGCCGTACGAGTCGCTCGTCGTCCGGGTGCCCTGGCGGCTGCTCGGGGCGCAGGCCGGGCGGATCGGCAACCTCACGGCGATCGGGATCTCCGGGAGCGAGGGGCTGCCGCGCGCGGCCGCGGCGTTCCTCCGCGCGGTCGGCGAGGCGCTGGAAGAGGGGACGATCACCGCCGATGACGCGCCGAACACCGTCGAGTGCGTCCTCGATCTCGTCCGCGGCGTCTACGCCGGGGCGGTCGACAGCGCACGGTCGGCCCGCCTGCGCACGCGCGCCGAGATCCTGCTCAACGTCCAGTCCTTCATCGAGGCGAACCTCGGCGACCCCGATCTCGATCCCGACGAGATCGCCCGGGCGAGCTTCATCTCCAC
>Ga0335077_10000108_pt1 | contig 81169 bp, 68 predicted proteins | sample Lox_Sample_31_FD_207151 | JGI IMG/M metagenome (GOLD analysis project Ga0335077, IMG submission 207151) | Soil microbial communities from Loxahatchee National Wildlife Refuge, Florida, United States - Lox_Sample_3.1 | ecosystem: Environmental > Terrestrial > Soil > Wetlands | place: USA... | reverse complement strand
GTCGACAGCGGATCGAGCGCCGAGGCCGGCTCGTCCAAGAGCAGCACCTCGGGCTTTACCGCGATGGCGCGCGCGATGCAGAGGCGCTGCTGCTGCCCGCCCGACAGCGACAGGCCGCTCGCCTTGAGCTTGTCCTTGACCTCGTCCCAGAGCGCGGCGCGGCGCAGCGCCTCCTCGACCCGCACGTCAATCTCCTGCGCCGGCAGGCTTTCGTAGAGGCGGATGCCGAAGGCGATGTTGTCGTAGATCGACATCGGGAACGGCGTCGGCTTCTGGAACACCATGCCGACCCGCGCCCGCAGCAGGTTGAGATCGACCCCGGCGTCGAGGATGTTGCGCCCGTCCATCAGCACCTCGCCGGTGGCGCGCTGGTGGGGATAGAGCTGGTAGATGCGGTTGAGGCAGCGCAGCACGGTCGATTTGCCACAACCCGACGGGCCGATGAAGGCGGTGACGTGCTTGTCGTGCAGATTGAGGTTCACGCCTTTCACCGCCATGAAGTCGCGGTAGAAAAAGCGCAGATCTTTCACCGCGATCTTGGGCTCGGCCGGCTCCGGCGCCGCGCGCGGCTTGTCGGAGGGCACGACCGGCGCCGCAAGGTGGGTGCGGACCGGCTGGGGGGTGGGTGCAGGTGTGTCCATGACTCGGCTGACTTCGATGCTCATTGCTGGAAGCTGCCTCGGCTCGCGACCCAGCGGGCCAGAATGTTGAGGATGAGGATCGTAAAGGTGATGAGCGCCGCGCCGCCCCAGGCCAGAACCTGCCAATTGGCGTAGGGCGAGAGCGCGAACTGGAAGATGACGACCGGCAGATTCGCCATCGGCCCGTTCAGGTTCGAGCTCCAGAACTGGTTGTTGAGCGCGGTGAATAGAAGCGGCGCGGTCTCGCCTGCGATCCGCGCCACGGCCAGCATGACGCCCGTGAGCATGCCCTGGATGGCGGCGCGGTAGGTCACCGCGACGATGACCTTCCAGCGCGGTGCGCCCAGCGCGATCGCCGCCTCGCGCAGGCTCGAGGGCACGAGCACGAGCACGTTCTCGGTCGTGCGCACCACCACCGGGATGACGATGATGGCAAGCGCCACGACGCCGGCCCAGGCCGAGAAATGCCCCATCGGCACGACCATCATCTCGTAGACGAAGAGGCCGATGACGATCGACGGCGCCGACAGCAGGATGTCGTTGACGAACCGCACCGCGGGCGCCACCCACGTGCCGCGTCCGAACTCGGCAAGGAAGGTCCCGGTCAGGATGCCGATCGGGGTGCCGAGCGCGGTTGCCGCAGCGGTGATCACGAGGCTGCCGAAGATCGGATTGAGGAGCCCGCCCGGAGTATTGCCGGGCGGCGGCGTCATCGCCGTGAAGGTCATGATTTTCAGGGCCGGGATGCCGTACCACAGCAGCGCGCCGAGGATGAGGAACAGAACAAGGAGTCCTGCCGCGGTCGCCGCGAGCGACAGCGTCAGGACCACGTAGTTCGTTATGCGACGCTTGCCGTAGAGCGTCATCGCGCGCTCCGCCGCTCGAGCCGCATCAGCATGAATTTCGCTGCCGCCAGCACGATGAAGGTGATGACGAACAGGATGAGCCCGAGCTCGATCAGCGAGGAGGTGTAGAGCTCGTCGACCGCCTCGGTGAATTCGTTGGCGAGCGTCGCCGAGATGGTCGTGCCGGGCGCCAGGAGCGACGTGCTGACATGGTGCGCGTTGCCGATGACGAAGGTCACCGCCATGGTCTCGCCGAGCGCGCGCCCCAGTCCCAGCATCACGCCGCCGACGATGCCGACGCGGGTATAGGGAATGACGATGTCGCGCACGACCTCGGCCGTCGTAGCGCCGATCCCGTAGGCGCTCTCGCGCAGCACTGCCGGCACGGTCTGAAACACATCGCGCGTGACGGCGGCGATGAACGGCAACACCATGAAAGCGAGGATGAAGCCCGCGGTCAGGATGCCGAGGCCCAAGGGCGGGCCGGCGAAGAGCGCGCCCAGGATCGGGATCGGCCCGAGCACGTCGACGAGGAACGGCTGCACCGTCAGTTGCAGCACCGGCGCCAGGATGAACAGTCCCCAAATGCCGTAGATGATGCTCGGGATCGCAGCCAGCAGCTCGACCAGCACGCCGATCGGACGCTTCGCCCAAGGCGGGCACAATTCGGTCAGGAAGAGCGCGACGCCGAGCCCCACCGGCACGGCGACCAGCATCGCGATGGCCGAGGTGACGAGGGTGCCGTAAATCGCCGGCAGGCCGCCGAACAGGTCCTTGACCGGGTTCCAGGACTGGTCCCACAGAAACGTCAGCCCAAACTTGCGTATCGCCGGCAGCGAGCCGACAACGAGCGACACCAGCACCGCGAGCAGGAGCAGCAACACTCCAATCGCGAAGGCCTTGGTCGCGCCGCGGAACAGCGCGTCTTCGACCTTCTGTCGGCTTACTCCCCGTGCAGGCTCAAGGCGCAGGCGCCCGGCGAGTGCGTCCGTTCCGCTCATGCCTTCCCCTTTTGCCCCAGAAGTAGACCCGCTCCGTTGCGTTTTTATGACAGCCGGCCGCTCTTCCTTAACCCTCGTCTACCCCCTTGCGGGGTGGATCGAGCGCGGACGTCGGCACCGTTCGGCCATTTGGCGGAACGAACCCAATCCCAGATACCGTGTGAAAACAGCCGGTTAGCTCATTCCGCCGGGAGATGAACAGTGAACACCGAGCCGCGCCCGGGCTCGCTGTCGATCTCGAGCAGCCCGCGATGGTGGTTAAGGATATGCTTGACGATGGCGAGCCCCAGCCCGGTGCCGCCCATCTCACGCGAGCGCGCGGGATCGACCCGGTAGAAGCGCTCGGTCAGGCGCGGCAGGTGCTCGCGCGCAATCCCGGCGCCGTGGTCGCGTACCGCCAGTGAGATGGTCGCCCGCTCGCGCCCGCGCGCGCTCGGCAGGAGGCGCGAGGAGCGTTGCGCCACGACTTCGATGGCGGTCCCAGGCGTGCCGTACTTGATGGCGTTGTCGATGAGGTTCTGGAACACCTGGGCGAGTTCGTCGCCGTCGCCCGGCGCGATCAACGGCTCATCGGCTGGCAGGTCGAGGTCGATGCGCATGCCGCGCGCCTCGGCCCGGTGCTCGAGCGCGGCGGCGACGCTCGCGACGACCGCGGCGACGTCGGTCTCCTCGGTCGGCGGGCGGTGTTCGTTCATCTCGATGCGCGACAAGGACAGGAGGTCGTCGACGAGGCGCTGCATGCGCGCCGCCTGCTCGGCCATGATGCCGAGGAAACGCTCGCTCGCCGCCTTATCGTCGCGGGCTGGCCCGCGCAGCGTCTCGATGAAGCCCACAAGCGAGGCGAGCGGCGTCCTAAGCTCGTGGCTCGCGTTTGCGACGAAGTCGGCGCGGAGCTGTTCGGCCCGCTTCATTGCCGTCAGGTCGTTGATGAGCAGCATCGCGGCGGCGCGCTCGGAGCGGCGCGGCGCCAAGGGCGCGATTCGCGCCGAGAGGTGGTGCTCGACCGGGCTCGTGATGTCGAACTCCGCGGTTCTCTGGCCCTCGCCGCGCAGCACGGCGTCGACCGCCGGCAGCACCGCCGGGTGGCGCAGCGCGCCGGCGAGATCGCGCTCGATCAGGCGCTCGCCCAAGAGCGCCTCGGCCGCCTTGTTGGCGCCGACCACGCGTCTGTCGGCGTCGAGCAGGAGTAGCGGCTCGGGCAGTGTCTCGAGCACCGAGCGCGCTGCTTCGAGCTCGTCCTCCCGCGCCTTCAAGAGCGCCCGCGTGCTGCGCGTCCAGCGCCCGACGGCAAGCCAAAGCTCGCGCACGGAAAAGGAGAGGCTCTCGACCTCGGGCGCGGCGTTCGCGTCCTGCGTCATGCGCTCGATCGCCTCTTGGATTGCGGCGACGCCGAAGGTGAGCGGGCGCAGCACCAGGACGGTGCCGGCATAGATCGCGACCGCGGCGGCCAGGGCGGGCGCCAGCGCGAGCGTGCGCCGCTCGGCGAGCACCGCGAGCACGGCGAAGGCGGGCACCGCCAGGATCAGCGCGCCGAGCAGGAGACGCGGCAAGGCGATACGCCAGCCGCCGCGTCCTCGCGCCCTTGCCGCCCGCGTCTCGCCATAGGCCATTCGGACAGACTCTTAAGAGCGTGCGCCGGCGCGCGCAACAAAAAGCCCCGCCGAAGCGGGGCTAGTGAGGGGGAATGTCGCGGGGGAAACGCGACAGGGTCCATACCAAGATACGGCGGCTTTCCCGGATTGGATCAGCGCCGGCCAAATTATTTTGGGGCGCGTCACGCTTTTCTCGCGTGGATGTGAGAATTCCGCCCGCCTGCCTCCGAAAGGACCCGGGCGGCCGTCGCCTCGAGGTCGGGATCGGCAACTCGCACCCAGAGCAGCACGGCGCCGGCCTCGAGGGCGGCCGCGAAATCCGCGCTGTGGCGGTTGGCGATATAGCGGTCGAGCACTTCCTTGATTGCGGCTCCCCCCAAGCCGGCGCCGACCAATGCGGCAAGCGCGGCGGCAATCGGCCCACCCGAAAGGAGCACAATCCCCGCCACGGTCAGCGGCGCGAGAAAATTCACCTCGTCGGTCAGCCCCGCGAAGAGATATTCGCGAGGCGTGTGCGAATATCCCGCGACGCGCCCCGCCACTTCGAGCGATTCATGGCCTGCCAGGACCGACAGGTCGGCGGGCGCGAAGCCCGCGGCCATCAGCTTCCGCACGGCGTCGCGGAACTGGTCCCTGGTCGCGAAGGAGGCAACGGCCTCGCGCACGATCGGGAAGCGCTCGTCCTTATCTGCTGCCATCACAGTCTCCAACGGGTACCGGCATTTTCCCCTCGCGAGCCGGGGAATGCTACCCTCCCTGCCGCGATGAACGACGGACCGGCCCCGCAGACCCTCGCCGCCGAGGCGACGCCGATGATGGCGCAATATCTCGAGCTGAAGCGGCGCCATCCGGACTGCCTGCTGTTCTACCGCATGGGGGATTTCTACGAGCTGTTTTTCGAGGACGCGGCCAAGGCCGCCGCGGCGCTCGACATCACGCTGACGAAGCGTGGCCGGCACGAGGGCGAGGACATCCCGATGTGCGGTGTGCCCGTCCATGCCGCCGAGGCCCATCTCTTGCGCCTCATCCGCCAGGGTTTTCGCGTCGCCGTGTGCGAGCAGATGGAAGACCCGGCCGAGGCGCGGAAGCGCGGCCCCAAGGCGCCGGTGAAGCGCGCCGTCATCCGCATCGTGACGCCGGGCACGCTCACCGAGGATAGCCTCCTCGACGCGCGCCGGCACAATTACCTCGCCGCCTTGGGCGAGGCGCAGGGGCTTCTGGGCCTCGCCTGGCTTGATCTCTCGACCGGTGATGTCGCCACGCAGGAATTACACGAGCGCAGCCTCGCCGCCGCTCTCGCGCGGCTTGCGCCCGGCGAGGTCCTGGTGCCCGAGCGCGTCCTTGCGCGGCCCGAGCTCAGCGAGGTGTGGAGCGATTGGCGGAGCGCGCTCACGCCGCTGCCCAATGCGCGCTTCGACAGCGAGAACGGTCGGAAGCGGCTGGAGGCGCTTTATGGCGTCGCGACCCTCGACGGTTTCGGCGCTTTCGGCCGCGCCGAGCTCGCGGCGGCCGGGGCGCTCGCCGACTACGTCGAGCTGACGCAGCAGGGCAAGGTGCCGCTCCTGCGGCCGCCGCGCCGTCTCGAAAGCGGCGCCTACATGGAGATCGACGCCGCGACGCGGCGCAATCTCGAACTGGCCGAGGCCTTGTCGGGCGGGCGCAAGGGCAGCCTTCTCTCGATCATCGACCGCACGGTAAGCCCGGCCGGCGCGCGCCTCTTGGCTGCGCATCTCGCCGCGCCGTTGACCGATCCTGCGGCGATTGCCGCGCGCCTCGATGCAGTCTCGTTCTTCTCTGCCGACGAACGGCTGCGGCAAAGCTTGCGCTCGTCGCTCCGACGCACGGCCGATATGGCGCGCGCGCTGGCGCGGCTTGCGCTCGGGCGCGGCGGCCCGCGCGATCTCGCGGCGCTGCGCGACACGCTCGTCGAGACGGCCCACATACGCCGCGCGCTGCAGGAGAAGGCGCCGCTGCCCGCGCTCGTCGCCGAGACCGAACGCGACCTTGGCGAGCATGGGGCGCTCGTCGATCGGCTCGCTCGCGCGCTCGCAGCCGACCTGCCGCTTCTAACGCGCGACGGCGGTTTCATCGCGGCAGGGTATCTCCCCGCGCTCGACGAGCTGCGGGGGCTGCGCGACGAGAGCCGGCGCATGATCGCCAATCTCCAGGCGCGCTATGCCGCTGAGGCTGCAATCCCCTCGCTCAAAATCCGCCACAACAATGTCCTCGGTTATCACATCGAGGTGACGCCGCAGCACGCGGCGAAGCTCGGCACGGGATTTATCCACCGCCAGACGCTCGCGTCCTCGGTACGCTACGGCACGGTCGAGCTGGGCGAGCTCGAGAGCAAGATTTCCTCCGCCGCCGACAAGGCGCTGGCGCTGGAGCTCGGCTGCTTCGAAGAGCTCGTTGCCGCGGTGCTGGATCGTGCGGCGCCGCTCGCGGCCGCGGCGGCCGCGCTTGCCGCGCTCGATGTCGCCGCGGGCCTCGCCGAGCTTGCGGCGGACGAGCGCCATGTGCGGCCCGAGATCGACGAAGGGCGCGATTTCGTCGTGGTCGGCGGACGCCATCCGGTGGTCGAGGCCGCGCTCGCGGCGGCGCACGGCGCGGGCTTCGTACCGAACGACTGCACGCTCGCCGACGGGGAGCGGCTTTGGCTCCTCACCGGCCCAAACATGGCGGGCAAGAGCACGTTCCTTCGCCAGAACGCGCTGATCACTATCCTGGCGCAGATGGGCGCGTTCGTGCCGGCCGAGCACGCGCGCATCGGCATCGTCGACCGGCTGTTCAGCCGCGTCGGCGCGGCTGACGATCTCGCGCGCGGGCGCTCGACCTTCATGGTCGAGATGGTCGAGACCGCCTCGATTCTCAACCGCGCGACGGAGCACTCGCTCGTCATCCTCGACGAGATCGGCCGCGGAACTGCGACGTTCGACGGGCTCTCGATCGCGTGGGCGACGATCGAGCAGCTGCACGAGGTGAATCGCTGCCGCACGCTCTTCGCAACGCACTATCACGAGCTAACCGCGCTCGCGGCGAAATTGCCGGAACTTTCCTGCCGCACCATGCGCGTCAAGGAATGGCAGGGCGACGTCGTATTCCTGCACGAGGTGGCGCCGGGCGCGGCCGACCGCTCCTATGGCATCCACGTGGCGAAGCTCGCGGGTTTGCCGCCGGCGGTTGTGGCGCGCGCGGAAGAGGTCTTGAAGACGCTCGAGACGAGCGAGCAGGGTGGCGCGCTCGCGCGGCTCGCGGAGGATCTGCCGCTCTTCGCCGCGCTAAAGCGCGCGCCCGAGCCGCCGACGCCGTCTCCGCTTGCGGCGACGCTCGCCGCAGTGCGGCCCGACGAGCTGTCCCCGCGCGAGGCGCTCGAACTCGTCTACCGCCTCAAGGGACTGGCGGACAAAGGCTGACGTGATAGGCTTCTTCCGGGGCGCCCGCGTCAGAACGAGGTGCCCACTCAAAGGGAGGAAGCGATGAAGCACTCGTTGGCGCGCCTTGTCGTCATCGCGGGGCTCGTGCTCTCGGCGGCGCATCCTGCCGTGGCGCAAAAGAAATACGCGCCGGGCATTACCGACACCGAGATCAAATTCGGCCAGACCTTGCCGCTCTCAGGTCCGGTCTCGGCCTATGGCCAGATCGGTCGCGCCGAGGAAGCTTATTTCCAAATGATCAACGACCAGGGCGGCGTCAACGGGCGCAAGCTCACGCTCGTTCAGGCCGACGACGGCTACAGCCCGCCCAAGACCGTCGAGCAGACGAGGAAGCTCGTCGAGGAGCAGAAGGTCGCGTTCATCTTCAGCTCGATCGGCACGCCGACCAATCTCTCGGTCGAGAAATATCTCAACGACCGCAAGGTGCCGCAGCTGTGGATCGGGTCCGGCAGCCACGATTTCGCTCAGCCGAAGCGCTTCCCGTGGACGATCGCGTTCCTGCCGAGCTACCTCATCCAGGGCAGCATCTACGCGAAGTACATCCTCGCCAACAAGCCCGACGCCAAGATCGCCGTGCTGCGCCAGAACGACGATTTCGGCAAGGACCTCTATGACGGCTTCGTCGGCGGGCTCGGCGACAAGGCCAAGCAGATGATCGTTGCGACCGCGACCTACGAGGTAAGCGATCCGAGCGTCGATCAACAGGTTATCTCGCTGCGAGGCTCGGGCGCCGACACGTTGTTCGTGGCGGCGACGCCCAAATTCTCGGCCCAGGCGATCCGCAAGGTCTACGACATCGGCTGGAAGCCGCTTTACTTCGTCAATTTCGAGGGGAGCGCCGTGTCGGCGGTGCTGAAGCCCGCGGGGCTCGACAAGTCCGTGGGCCTTATCTCGACGGCCTATCTCAAGGATCCGACCGATCCCCAGTGGAAGGACGATCCCGGCTTCAAGGATTGGCTCGCCTGGATGAACAAGTACATGCCGGGCGGCGACGTCGCCGATCTTTTCAACATCACCGGCTATACCGAAGGCATGATGCTCGTCCATATCCTGAAAGCGTGCGGCGACGACCTCTCGCGCGAGAACATCATGCACCAGGTGATGAACCTGAAGCATGTCACGCTGCCGACCTTCCAGCCGGGCGTCGAGATCGACACCGCGCCCGACGACTACGTGCCGCTGAAGCAGATGCGGCTTGTGCGCTTCGACGGGAAGACCTGGGTCCCGTTCGGCAGTGCCATCACGGGGCAGCTCTCGTCCCTGCGTTGAGGAGGCGGGCTCAGTGACAGACGGGAGTCCCGCCTTGCGTCGTGACGACGCAGACGCGGCTCCGCTCGATCAGGGGCTCGGATGACAACCGGGACGCAGTGGCGAGCGCAGTGCGGATGGCGGAGTCGGTACCGATCGCGGCGAGTGCCGCCCGGATCTCCTCGGCGGTCAAGCTGCTGGCGAATAGTGCCGCAAGCGTGTCATCGGCCGTGCCTCCCGCGGCGGTGGCTGCGCCCGTACCGCGGAGCGCCGCGATTTTTGCCACGAGTGCTCCAACCTCCGCGCGTTGCGCCGGTGTGAGCGCGCCGAGGGTCGACACGTCGGTGAAGTAACCCGGCTCGGTGATGATGAGCGTGGCGCCGGTGCGCGAGGTGACCGTAAGCGCGTCGCCGTAAAGGAAAGTCGCCTCGGTCGCGCCGCCATCGGCGGCGACGCTGGCGAGCGCGATGCCGCCGCGCACGGACAGGACCGCCACCGGCGTCCGCATCGTGACGTTGCCTTTCTTGCTGAGCTTGCCGCCGACGAAGCGGATGAGCCCCTTGGTGGTACGGGTTTCGAGCTTGCCGTCGCCCGTCTCCTGCGCAAAGGCGAAGCCGTCGATCGTGGTCTCGGTGTCGGGACCGATCCTGAGCGAGGAGCCATCGACGAACAGGATTTCGGCGCTGCCGCTCGCGTCGGACACGATGTTCTCGTTCGACACCACGTCTTCGCCGGCCTTCAACTCGTGCGTCGAGCCGTCCGGCATCGCCGCCTGTACGTGCGGCGCAACCGAGCCCACGACGCCGGCGCGCCCGTCGGCCGCGGCACTGCGTGACAGGAGGCAGAGCGCGCAGAGACCAAGCAGCGCGATCGCGGAACGTACGTGCATTATCCGCCCCCTCAAGGTGCAAGCCGCGGTTCAGTCTATGACGATTCCGGTTCCCTGTCCTGGGCGGCGGAACGACCCTGACGCCGCTTGGGGTCAGAAACTCACTTGCGGCCCCACCATGAACGAGGTGTTCGTGTAGGCAAAATTGCGAATGTTCGAGGTCTCGATGTCGCGCGCGAGCAGCGCAACGACCGAGATGCGACCGGTCACGGGCACGATCTCGCCCACCGAGAACTGCCAGCGCCGGTCGGTACGCGTGATCCCCGGCGCCACGGTCGGATCGGCGCCGTCATAAGGAATGTAGTGGCGCGAAAAGCCGAGCGCCGTGACGAGCGGATAGCCGAACGAGAAGGGGGCTGTGTCGTAGCTCAGCGCGAGATTGCCGACGAGCGCGTAATCGGTGTTGCTGTAGCCGGCGAGGCGCGTGTTCTGACGGTTGACGACGGTGCCGAGCTCGGCCGAAATGTGCGAGCCGAACGACTGGGCGAAGGTGAGCTGATAGCGGTCGAGCCGACCATCGAGCTCGGCCGCGGTGGGAAAGTTGTTGCTGGAGATGTAGCTCGCCTGCTGCGCTTCGTAGCCGAGACCTATTGAAGGCAAGCCGGCGCCCAGCTTCTGTGCATAGTGAAAGCCCGCGCCGCCGGCATATTCATAGGCGGCGCCGCCGAGCCGCAGGTCGCTCAGCAGCAGATATGGCCGCAGCGAGCCACCCAAGAGGCCGATGCGCTCGAGTCCGAGCTGCGGCCCCACCGATACGTTGCCGAGCACCGTGTCGAGCTGATGCAGGCGGCGGAAGGACGATACATAGGCGAGCCCGTCGGCTTCGATGGTGTCGTGATCGGGCGTTTGCAGGTCGTACACATATTGCCCGCTCGCTTGCGCGAAGAGATCGTTGTCGGGGCGTTTGGCAAAGGACTGTCTCACCTGCTGCGGCACGCCGGCGACAAGGAAGAACGGCGCGCCGGGCGCGGCGCCGGGATTGTTTTGCCATTGCGAGCCGGCGAAGAGCGTGCCGGAGAAGCGGCTGCGCGCCGTCTGAGCGTTGACCTCGCGCAACGCCGCCGCGGCGTCGGCCTTGACGGCGGCCGGCACGGAGTCGGATGCCGCGAGCGGCTCGAGATAGGCGAGCGCCATCGTATATGAGCCGAGCTGGGCATAGAGCTGGCCGAGCTTAAGGCGAACATTGGCGAGATCGGGATGGGCGGCGAGGATGCGCTCGAGCGCGCTGATCGCCCCTTCGACGTTGCCCTGCCGTTGCGCCGCTACGGCATAACGCAGGTTGAGCTCGACGTCCGTCGGATTGGCGAGAAGCTGCTGGAAGAGCTGGTCTTCGCTGACCTGCACGGCCTGCCGCGGCTCGTCCGCAAACGCGCATTCCGGGGGCGGCGACATGGTCATCACCACGACCGCCAGCGCAAGAAGCCAACGCAAGCCCTTCCCCCCGAATTTACATCGCTGCGCGCAGCGATCGAATCTATCAGGTCTGGGGCTGGGCGCAACCGCAGCAAAGCCGGAGCCGCGGGTGGCCCCGGCGCGGGCGCCGGTGTAAAATCATGCCGCAATGACCGCGATCGAGCGCCAGCGCGACATCATCGACCGCCGCGCCCTCCAGGCCCGCCTGGAGGCTCTGGCCGAGCCTGGCGCCGTGCCGGCCCGGGGCCAGGTCGCCGAGCTTCTGAAGGGCGCCCTCGCTGACGGCCGTGCCGAGGTGCGCCGCCGCTTCGAGGCGGGGACGTCGGGTACCGATGCGACACAAGCCTTGGCCTTCCTCGTCGATCAGGTGATCCGCGTCCTCCACGACTTCGTCGTGATGCGGGCTTATCCGCTTCCCAATCCGACCGAGGGCGAGCGTCTCGCCGTCGTTGCCGTCGGCGGCTATGGCCGCGGCGAGCTTGCGCCGTTCTCCGACATCGATCTCCTGTTCCTCTACCCCTACAAGGAGACGCCGCATACCGAGCAAGTCGTCGAGTACATGCTCTACACGCTGTGGGATGCGGGGCTCAAGGTGGGCCAGGCGACGCGCTCGATCGCCGAGACGGTCGTGCGCGCGAAGGCAGACCTGACGATCCGCACCGCCGTGCTCGAGGCGCGCTATGTGTGGGGCGACCAGGACCTCTATCTCGAACTGAAGCGCCGCTTCGAGACCGAGATCGTGAAGGGCACCGGCGCGCAGTTCATCGAAGCGAAGCTCGAGGAGCGCGACAAGCGCCACGCGCGCTTGGGCGATTCCCGCTATCTCGTCGAGCCCAACGTCAAGGAAGGCAAAGGGGGCCTGCGCGATCTCCATACGCTTTTCTGGATTGCGAAATACGTCTACCGCGTCGACGACGTGGCCGAGTTGGTCGAGCGCAAGGTCTTGAACGCCGACGAGGCGCAGCGCTTCCAGCATGCGCAGAATTTCCTGTGGACCGTGCGGTGCTGGCTCCATTTCCTCACCGGCCGCGGCGAGGACCGTCTCACCTTCGACCTGCAGAGTGAGGTCGGCACGCGCATGGGCTACACCGACCATGCCGGCACGCGCGGCGTCGAGCGCTTCATGAAGCACTATTTCCTTATCGCCAAGGACGTGGGCGATTTGACGCGCATCTTTTGCGCGCTCCTCGAGAGCGAGCAGGAGCGTCAGCCGCTCTTCTCCTGGCGACGCTGGGGCCGGCGCAAACAGGTGGCGGGCTTTACGGTGGACGCCAACCGGCTCGACGTCGCGGGCGAGAGCACGTTCCGCGACGATCCCGTCAATTTCCTCCGCCTCTTCCACGCTGCCGACGAGCACGGGCTCGACATTCACCCGCACGCGCTTCGTCTCATCACCCAGTCATTGAAGCTGATCGACGGTAAGCTGCGCGAGGATCCCGAGGCGAACCGCCTCTTCATGGAGATCCTGACCTCGCGGCACGACCCCGAGACGACGCTCCGGCGCATGAACGAGGCGGGCGTGTTCGGGCGCTTCCTGCCGGATTTCGGGCGTGTCGTGGCGCAGATGCAATACGACATGTATCACGTCTACACGGTCGACGAGCACACGATCTTCGCGATCGGCATTCTGCACAATATCGAGACCGGTGAGTTGAAGGACGAGTTGCCGCTCGCGACGGCGCTCATGCCGACGATCGATTCGCGCCGCGCGCTCTATCTCGCGGTGCTGCTGCACGACATTGCGAAGGGCCGCGGTGGCGACCATTCGATCCTGGGCGAGCAGGTTGCGGAGAAAGTCGGGCCGCGCGTGGGCCTTACCGCCGAGGAGACCGAGACCGTCGCTTGGCTCGTGCGTTGGCATCTCCTGATGAGCAGCACCGCCTTCAAGCTCGACATCGACGATCCCGAAACGATCCGCACTTTCGCTGAGCAGGTGCAATCGCCCGAGCGTTTGAAACTTCTTCTCATCCTCACCGTCGCCGATATCCGCGCCGTCGGCCCTAAGGTGTGGAACGGGTGGAAGGCGACGCTCTTGCGCGAGCTTTATCACCGCGCCGCCGACGTGATGTCGGGCGGGCTTGCGGCCGATGCGCGCGATGCGCGCGTCAAGTCGCATCAGGAAGAGGCGCGCGCGCTCCTGCGCGACTTCTCCGATGCCGAGTTCGAGGCCTTCGTCGGCAAGACTTATCCCGCGCACTGGCTCTCTTTCGAGCCGCAGCAGATCGCGCGCCAGGCGCGGCTGACGCGCGAGGCCGAGCGCAGCGGCGCTCCGCTCACGGTCGATACGCGTGTCGATCCGGCGCGCGCCGTCACCGAGGTCACGATCTATACGGCCGATCACCCCGGCCTGTTCTCGCGCATGGCCGGTGCGCTGGCCCTGGCTGGCGCCAACATCGTCGATGCGCGCATCCTCACGCTCTCGAACGGCATGGCGCTCGATACTTTCCTCGTGCAGGACCGCCAAGGTGGCGCATTCGACCGGCCGGAGAAGATCGCGAAGCTCGCCGTGCTCTTCGAGAACGTGCTGTCAGGCCGAGTGAAGCCGCACATCGAACTCAACGAGCCGCCCGCGATCGCCAGCCGCACACGCGTCTTCCACGTGGCGCCCCGCGTGCTCATCAACAACACGGCAAGCCGCACGCACACGGTTGTCGAGGTGAACGGCCGCGACCGGCCCGGCCTTCTCTACGAGCTGACGCGCGCCTTGACGCAGCTCAATCTCCAAATCTTCAGCGCCAAGATCTCGACCTATGGCGAGAAGGTGGTCGACGTCTTCTATGTGAAGGACCTGTTCGGCCACAAGGTCGAGCGCGAGGAGCGCGTGAAGGCGATCCGCGAGCGCCTGACCGCGGCTTTGGCCGAGCCCGAGACGGCGGCACCCGCGCCGCGACGGCGCGCACGCACGCGCCCCGCGGCGGAGTAGCCGCGCCTCGTAGGTGCCGGTTGCGCCGGGCTAGGCGGCCTTCTTGGCGAGTTCGCGGACTTCCTCGAGTCCTTCGGTGACGCGCTTGGCGATGACGTTCATCGCCTCGGCGTTGGCCTTGGTCACGAGCTCTGCGAGGTCGCGGAAATTCTCGAGTCCCTTCTCGATCGCCTTGCGAGAATATTCCGCCTGGCGCTGAAGCCTGTCCTCCATCGAGCCGTTGGGCTTGGTGACTTCGCTCAGCATCGCCTGGAGATCTTCCATCGATTGCCGCGCGAGCTCCATGTTGCGCTTCATCCAGCTTTGCGTGCCCTCGAGTGCCACCTGATTCGCTTGTGTCAGGGCTTCGATATTGCGGCGCTGCGACTGCGCCATCGCTTCGAGGTCGATATTGGGAATTCGCCAGTCGCCCATCACGCGGCGGAGATCGAATGTGCCTTCGCCGGCCGAATTGACGGTTGCCATCTCTTTGCCTCCCGAATTGCGGGCAGTGATCGATTGTCGCGGTGCGCGAGGTTGGTTTCCTCGTGCGGCGCAATTGAAAAAACATATGTCCCGTCGGAGCGGCGCGGCAAGGCGTGCTTAAGGGTGCCCCGGCGCAGGAACGGAGGAATGGCGCGGCAGGCGCAGCCCTGGGGCAAGCGCCAAGACGGCGATTGTGCCCGCCACGGCCGGCGCGAAGGCGAACGCGGCGATTCCCGTCGCATCCCACGCGATCCCGCCGAGGATCGGGAAAACCACGGCGCACGGATAGGAGATCGTGAACATCGCCGCCGAAATGCGGTGCACGTCGTCGGCCGCGCCCAGGAGCGCCGGCAGCGCCAGCATGAGGATCAGGAGCACGGCATTGGCGCCCCCCAGGAGCGCCGCCCACCACACGATGCCGGCATTGGCGTCGAGCAGGATGCCGGCGAGGCTCGCGCCCACGAGTACCGCCATCGCCACATAGGTCGAGCGGTGCGGCGCGAGCCAGCCGGCGGCGACAATCATCAGGAGCGAGCCCGGGATCTGGCCGCCATTGAGGCCGGTCAGCACGTCGCCGACTATTTCCGGCCGCCCCAGCTTGTGGAGATAATCCGGTAAGAACGTGTTCGCGCTCCAATAGATCGTGTTGACGCTGCCGAGCATGAGGCCGAGGCGCCAAACCGTGGGATCGCGCCAGTCCGGCCACCAGCGCTGCGGTCGTGCGGTCTCATTTGCTGCGCTCGCGGGCGCGCGCGGGGCGAGGCCTGCGACCAGCGCTGCGGTCGCCGCGACGGGTACCGCCCACAGCACGAGCGACCAGCGCCAGCTGCCGCCGGCGAGCGTCCGCATCACCGGGATGGCGAGCGCCACTGCGAGCACCTCGGAGACGAGGAGCCCGTTGCTGTAGACCGCGGTGGCGAGGCCGATGTGCTCCGGCATCCAGTCGCGCACCAGGCGCGGCATGGCCGGCTGCATGATCGAGACGCCGGCGCCCATCGCGACCGTCGCGGCGTAGAGCGAAAGAACGCCTGGTGCGGCGCCGCGCGCGGCGCATCCCGCCGCCGTCAGCAGGAGCCCCGCGACGAGCGTCAGGCGCCCGCCGTAACGCGCGATCAAAAGCGCGCCCGGGATCGCCGCGAATGCAAACAGCAGCGACGGCAGGCTCCCGAGCGTCCCGATCTCGGCCTCGCTGAGCCCGAGATCGCGGTGGATGAGCGGCAAGAGCGGCGCCACCGCAAGGAGCGTCAGCCGCAGCGACATGCCGGCGAGCCACAACAGGCTCAGCGTGAGCAAGGTCCGTCCCGCGCGTCCCGGCGACGCGGCCGCGTTTTCCGCCACCCTAATGCGCCGCCGCGCCCGTACCGGCGAGGCTTGCCGCCGCGCGGTGGACAAGGTCGGCTGCGACCATGCGGTCCATCGCGATCGGCTGTGTATAAGTGAGCCGGCCGTCCTTCAAATGTTGCCGCTCCTGCCGGCGGATGCTGTCCTCGTACTTGGCGATATCGAGGTCGGGATCCCAGCCATAGGGATAGGCCGCGACGATGATTTCGGGCTTGATCTTGGTCGCGGCGGCGATGATGGCGACGATGTCGGGCTTGGCGCGATAGTCGATGGCGTCGCGCGCACCGCGGATCATGGCGCGCAGGAAGCGCTCGCTAACATCCGGCCGCTCGCGCTGGAACTTCCCGCTGAAGAAGAACACGGTCGTCATGTCGCCGCCGCCGGCGCCGCCTTCCGGCGTCACGAGCGCGGCAAGTCCTTCGCGGATCGCTAGCGTCGCGAACGGCTCGGCCGGAATGGCCGCGTCGATCGCCTTGTTGCGCAGCGCCACCACCATCTCCGGGAAGGCGATCATGGTCTCGTTCGCGTCCTTGAGGCTCATCCCGTACTTCTCGAGGATAAGCGACAGGAAATATTCCGGGCTCGCGCCCGGCGTGTTGACGGCGACGGTGCGGCCCCGAAGGTCGGCGCCGCTTTTGATGGCGCCGCCGTCCCACAGATCCTTCCGCGCGATGAGCGGTGTCGCTGTTACGGGGAGGGGCTGTATGCCGAGCGAGGCGACCGCGCGCAGGTCGAGCCCCTGGTTCGCCGCATTGAAGAAACCGGCGTTGATGGCGCCCATGGCGACGTCCATCTCGCCCGTGGCGAGCGCGGCCACGGCGTCCTGCGCGCCGCGATAGTTGGACCCGTCGGCGGTGATGTTCTCGGCCGCGAGATAGCCTTTGGCCTCGGCGATGTAGTAGGGCGCGCTCGCGATCGAGACGGCAAGTCCGAGCACGATCTTGTCGGGCGGTGCGTCGGCATCGGCGTGCGACACGGCCAGCGCGGCGGCAAGCCCGAGCGCCAGCGCCCAAGCAAGCTTCATCGGCGATCTCCCCTTTGGCCCCGTACTATAGGGCCTACTCGCGGAGATCCTCGAAGAATTCCCGGACCTTGGCGAAGAAGCCCTCGCTCTCGGGCTGGGTGCGGGCAGCCTCGCCGGCCTTTTCGAACTCGCGCAACAATTCCTGTTGCCGCTTCGTCAGGTTGACCGGCGTCTCGACCGCGACCGCGACATACATGTCGCCGCGCGAGGGCGAGCGCAGCACCGTCATGCCCTTGCTGCGCAAGCGGAACTGATGGCCCGACTGGGTTCCGGCCGGGATCGTGACCTTGACGCGGCCGCCGTCGATCGCCGGCACTTCGATCGTGCCGCCCAGGGTTGCCGTCGCCATCGAGATCGGCACGCGGCAATGGATGTGCGAGCCGTCGCGCTGGAAGAGGCGGTGTGGCTTCACAGTGAGGAAGATATAGAGGTCGCCTGCCGCACCCCCGCGGATTCCTGCCTCGCCCTCGCCAGCGAGGCGGATGCGCGTGCCGTCCTCGACCCCGGCCGGGATGTTGACGCTCAGGTTCTTTTCCTTGCGCCCGCGCCCCTGGCCGCCGCAGGTGCGGCACGGGTTGTCGATGACGCGGCCGGCGCCATGACAGGAGGGACAGGTACGCTCGAGCGTGAAGAAACCCTGCTGCGCCCGCACGCGTCCGGCGCCGTGGCAGGTCGGGCAGTTGACCGGCCGCGAGCCAGGCGCGGCGCCGGTCCCGCCGCACGGCTCGCACGGCGTGAGCGTCTGCACGCGGATCGTGGTCTGCTGGCCCTTGAACGCGTCCTCGAGACTGATCTCGAGGTTGTAGCGCAGGTCGGTGCCGCGATTGGCGCCGCCCCCTCCGCCACCCCGCCGTCCGGTGAATTCGCCGAACATCTCGTCGAAGATGTCGGCGAAGCCCGCGGCGAAGCCGAAATCGCCGGCGCCGGCGCGGCCGGCGCCTTGCTCGAATGCGGCGTGGCCGAAGCGGTCGTAGGCGGCGCGCTTCTGCTCGTCCTTCAGGACGTCATAAGCCTCGCTCACGTCCTTGAATTTCTGCTCGGCTTTTTTGTCGCCCGGATTGCGGTCCGGGTGGTGTTGCATCGCGAGCTTGCGGTAGGCCTTCTTGAGGTCGTCCGACGAGGCGTCCCGCGCCACGCCGAGGAGATCGTAATAGTCTTGCTTGGCCATTTCGCTGCGAACTTCTACGCCCGGTCCCCATTACGCCGCCGCCCCGACGACACTTTGTCTCCGGGGCGGCTTCTATTCACCTCTCGTTCCGTCAGCCGGAGCGCTTCTTGCGCTCGTCGACCTCTTCGAAGTCGGCATCGACGACCTTCTCGCTGCCGCTGCCTTCGCCCGCGCCGGGGCCGCCGCCCGCGGGTCCGCCACCGCCGGCATCGCCGCCGGGAGCGGGGCCCGCGCCCTGCTGCGCCTTGTACATGGCCTCGCCGATCTTCATCGAGATCTGCGCCAAGGCTTCGGTGCGCGAGCGGATCTGGCCCACATCCTCGCCGCCGCTCACCGCCTTCAGGTCGCGGATCGCTGCCTCGACCGCCTCGCGGTCGGCGGCGGGGATCTTGTCCCCGTTGTCCTTGAGCGTGCGCTCGGTCGTGTGGACGAGGGCCTCGGCATGGTTCTTGGCCTCGACGAGTTCACGCCGCTTCTTGTCTTCTTCGGCGTGGGCCTCGGCGTCCTTCACCATCTTGTCGATGTCGCCTTCCGACAGGCCGCCCGAGGCCTGGATGCGGATCTGCTGCTCCTTGCCGGTGGCCTTGTCCTTGGCTTGGACGCTGACGATGCCGTTGGCGTCGATGTCGAACGTGACCTCAACTTGCGGCATGCCGCGCGGCGCTGGCGGCAATCCGACGAGATCGAACTGGCCCAGGAGCTTGTTGTCGGCCGCCATCTCGCGCTCGCCCTGGAACACGCGGATCGTGACCGCGGTCTGGTTGTCCTCGGCGGTGGAGAAGATCTGGCTCTTCTTGGTCGGGATCGTGGTGTTGCGATCGATGAGGCGCGTGAATACCCCGCCCAGCGTCTCGATGCCGAGCGACAGCGGCGTCACGTCGAGCAGCAGGACGTCCTTCACCTCGCCCTTCAGCACGCCGGCCTGGATCGCCGCGCCCACGGCCACGACCTCGTCCGGATTGACCGAGCGGTTCGGCTCCTTGCCGAAGAACTGCTTCACCGTCTCGATCACCTTGGGCATGCGCGTCATGCCGCCGACGAGGATGACCTCGTTGATCTCTGACGCCTTGAGACCCGCGTCTTTGAGCGCGTTGCGGCACGGCTCGACGGTCTTCTGGATGAGGTCGTCGACGAGCGCCTCGAGCTTCGCCCGGGTGAGCTTGATGTTGAGGTGCTTCGGCCCATGCTGGTCGGCCGTAATGAAGGGCAGGTTCACCTCGGTCTGCATCGAGGACGACAGCTCGATCTTGGCCTTCTCCGCCGCCTCCTTGAGGCGCTGGAGGGCGAGCCGGTCGCTCCTCAGGTCGATGCCCTGCTCCTTCTTGAACTCGTCCGCGAGATAGTCGATGACGCGCTTGTCGAAATCCTCGCCGCCGAGGAATGTGTCGCCGTTCGTCGACTTCACCTCGAACACGCCGTCGCCGATTTCGAGCACCGAAATGTCGAACGTGCCGCCGCCGAGGTCATAAACGGCGATCGTGCCGTTCTTCTTCTGCTCGAGCCCGTAGGCGAGCGCGGCTGCGGTCGGCTCGTTGATGATGCGGAGCACCTCAAGGCCAGCGATCTTGCCGGCGTCCTTCGTCGCCTGGCGCTGGCTGTCGTTGAAATAGGCCGGAACGGTGATGACCGCCTCGGTGACGGGCTCGCCGAGATAGGCCTCGGCGGTCTCCTTCATCTTCTGCAGCACGAAGGCGCTGATCTGGGAGGGCGCGAACTTCTTGCCGCGGCTCTCGACCCAGGCGTCGCCATTGTCGCCGGTCATGATCTTGAAGGGGACGAGATCCATCTCCTTCTTGACCATCGGATCGGCGTAGCGCCGGCCGATCAATCGCTTGATGCCGTAGAACGTGTTTTCGGGATTCGTGACGGCCTGGCGCTTGGCCGCCTGGCCGACGAGCCGCTCGCCCGATTCGGTGAACGCGACCTGCGAAGGCGTGGTACGCCCGCCTTCGCTGTTTTCGATCACCTTGGCGTTTTTCCCCTCCATCACGGCAACGCAGGAATTGGTCGTGCCGAGATCGATGCCGATTACCTTTGCCATAGCCACCTCTTCATGCAGCAGGGCCGCGCGGCCCAAAGGCACCGCGCCGACCCCCTTCGGTTGGTCCAGGGATCCCCGTGAATTGGTGTTTATATATGGAGGCGCGCGCCGCTCTACAACGGGCCTGAGCGCGCTCGACGCGGCCAAAAATGCGACATTGGACCGGATCGGGGCGGGAAACGGGCCCGAAACGGCCTCGCCTAGACGACCTCGTCCACCCTTGGGCGCGGCTCGCCCGACGCCTTGGCGACCCCGACCATGGCCGGCCGCAGCAGGCGGTCGTGGATGAGGTAGCCGGGCTGGAGCACCTGGACGATGGTGCCGCCCGGCTGGCCCGGGGCGTCGACCTCGAACATCGCCTCATGCAGGTTGTGGTCGAAGCGGTCGCCTGGCTGCGGCTCGACCCTCTTGACGCCATGGCGGTCGAGCGCGGCGAGGAGCTCGCGCTCGGTCGCGGCAACCCCGGCAAGGAGGCCGCTCGCAGGCCCGTCCTCGGCGCCGGCCGGCACGCTGTCGAGCGCGCGGCGCAGGTTGTCGGCCACGGTCACCATGTCCCTGGCGAAATTCTGGACGCTGTAGCGCTGCGCGTCCTCGCGCTCGCGTTGCCCGCGGCGCCGCACGTTCTCGGTTTCGGCGAGTGCGCGCAACAGCTTGTCGCGCGCCTCGGCAAGCTCGGCCTCGAGCGCCGCCACGCGCTCCTCGGCGTTGTGCCCGCTCGTGGGCACGGTCTCGGAGGCGCCGGAAGCGCCGTCATTCTCATCGGTCATGGGATTATCCAAGGAGACGCCCGATCACTTTCGCGGTGTAGTCGACCAGCGGGATGATGCGCGCGTAGTTGAGACGTGTCGGGCCGATTACGCCGATGGCGCCCAGCACCTGATCGCGCCCGTTGCCGTAGGGTGCCACGATCATCGAGCAGCCGGCCACGCCGAACAGCGGATTGTCGGCGCCGATATAGATCTGCACGCCCTCGCCGTCGCGCGCCGCATCGAGGAGCCGCACCATCGCCTCGCGCGTTTCGAGCACGTCGAAGAGCGTGCGCAGCCGCTCGAGATCAGCGAGCGCGGTCACGTCGTTCAAAAGCTGCGCCTGGCCCTTGACGATGAGGACGCCCTCCTCGCCGCTGCCCGACCATGACGCGAGCCCCGCCTCGACCACCCGCGCCGTGAGCTCGTCGAGCTGCGCCCGGCGGCCCTCGATCTCGGCGAGGACCGCGTTGCGCGCCTCCTCGATCGTGCTGCCGACGAGCCGCGCATTGAGATAGTTGCTGGCGGCGACGAGGTTCGAGGCCGGCGTGCCGATCGGCACGTGGATGAGGCGGTTCTCGACCAGCCCGTCCTCGGTCACCATGACAACGAGCGCGCGCGTGCCTGTAAGCGGCACGAACTCGATATGTTTGAGGCGCGCCTCGGTCTTGGGCGCGACCACGAGGCCGGCGCAACGCGACAGGCCTGAGAGTGTCGATGTCGCCTCTTCGAGCGCCTGCGCCAGCGACTTGCCCGAGCCCGCCAGCCGTCCGTCAATGCTGCGCCGCTCCTCCTCGGTGAGGCCGCCCACTTCAAGGAGCCCGCTGACGAACATCCTCAAGCCCGCCTCGGTCGGCAGCCGCCCGGCCGAGGTATGGGGCGCGAACAGCAGCCCCGCCTCTTCGAGATCGGCCAGCACGTTGCGGATCGTTGCCGGCGAAAGGTCGAGCCCGCCGCGCCGCGCCAGCGTCCGCGACCCGACCGGATCGCCGGTCTCGACATAGGCGTCCACCACCATCCGGAAGATTTCCCGGCTGCGGTCGTTCAATTCGCTAATGAGCGGCTTGGCCACCGGCTCTTTCATGCCGCGCCAAAATGTAAGGAGGGTGTCGAGGAGCGTCAACCGGGCGGCGCTTTACGCTTGTGTGCCGGCGCATTAATCTGCCGCCCTTTCCGAAGGATGGAACCCTCATGCCGCGCCCTTCCGGCCGCGCCCCCGACGAAATGCGCCCTGTGGCCCTCGAGCCGGGCGTCTCGAAATATGCCGAAGGCTCGTGCCTCGCCCGCTTCGGCGACACGCACGTGCTCTGCACCGTCTCGGTCGAGGACAAGGTGCCGCCCTTCCTGCGCAACACCGGGCGCGGCTGGATCACGGCGGAGTACGGCATGCTGCCGCGCTCGACCCATACCCGCACCGAGCGCGAGGCGGCGCGCGGCCGGCAATCGGGCCGGACGCAGGAGATCCAGCGCCTGATCGGCCGCTCGCTGCGCGCCGTCACCGACCTCGGCGCCTTGGGTGAGCGCCAGTTCCGCGTCGATTGCGACGTGCTGCAGGCTGACGGCGGCACGCGCACCGCCGCCATCACCGGGAGCTATGTGGCGCTCGCGTTTGCGCTGAAGACGCTCGTCGATAGCGGTACGCTCCCACGCTTGCCGCTCATGGATGCGGTCGCGGCCGTATCGTGTGGCATCGCCGCCGGAACGCCGGTGCTCGATCTCGACTATGCCGAGGATTCGAACGCGGCGGCCGACGCCAACTTCGTCCTCACCGGATCGGGCGGCATCGTCGAGGTGCAGGCGACCGCCGAGGCCGCGATCTTCGCCGAAAGCGAGTTCGCCGCCATGCTTGCGCTCGCGCGAAGCGGCATCGGCCGGCTGCTCGGCCTGCAGAAGAAGGCGCTGGGGCTGGCGTGATGGCGCGCCGCCTCGCCGCCGGAACGCTCGCGATCGCCACACATAATCCCGGCAAGCTCGTCGAGATGCACGATTTGCTCGCGCCTTACGGGCTCGCCACCACGAGCGCGTGCGAGTTGGGTTTGCCCGAGCCCGAAGAGACGGGCACGACCTTCGCCGCAAATGCGCTTCTGAAGGCGCGCGCCGTCGCGTCGGCGAGCGGGCTGCCGGCGTTCGCCGATGATTCGGGCCTTGTGGTGCCGGCCTTGGGTGGCGCGCCGGGGATATATTCGGCGCGTTGGGCCGGGCCCGGACGCGACTTCGTTGCGGCGATGACCCGCGTCGAGCGCGAGCTTGGCGGCAAGGACCGCGCGGCATCGTTCGTCGCGGCTCTTGCGCTCGCCTGGCCCGACGGGCACGCCGAATGCTTTGAAGGCGAAGTGCGCGGCAGCCTGGTCTTTCCGCCGCGCGGGTTGAAAGGCTTTGGCTACGATCCGATCTTCGTGCCGGAGGGATTTGCGGAAACCTTCGGCGAGATGGAGCCGGCGCAAAAGCACCGCATGAGCCATCGCGCCGTCGCGTTTCGCAAGCTCGCGGCGGCCTGTCTTGGAGACGCTGGTTGAGCGATATCGCGCTCTACGTGCACTGGCCCTTCTGCAAGTCGAAATGCCCTTACTGCGACTTCAACAGCCATGTCCGCGCCGGCGTCGAGGACGCGCGCTGGCGGGCCGCGCTTTTGCGCGAGCTCGATCGCTACGGCGCGAAGACGGCGGGTCGTCGTCTCGTCTCGGTGTTCTTCGGCGGCGGCACGCCCTCGCTCATGGCGGCGGCGACTGTGGCCGCCATCCTCGAGCGCGCCGAGCGTCATTGGCCCGTCGCGCCCGATCTCGAAGTGACGCTCGAGGCCAATCCGACCTCGGTCGAGGCGCAGCGCTTCGCCGATTTTCGCGCCGCCGGCGTCAACCGCGTCTCGCTCGGCGTGCAGGCGCTCGACGACCGCGCGCTCAAGTTCCTCGGCCGCGGCCACGACGCCGCCGAGGCGCGCGCGGCAGTGGCGCTCGCGGCGCGAAGCTTTGCACGCTTCTCCTTCGACCTCATCTATGCGCGGCCCTGCCAGAGCGCGGCGGAGTGGCGCGCGGAACTCGACGAAGCGCTCGTGATGGCTGGCGATCATCTCTCGCTCTATCAGCTCACGATCGAGCCGGGCACGGCCTTTCACACGGCGCACGCGCGCGGCGATTTCGCGCTTCCCGACGAGGATCTCGCGGGCGCGTTCTACGAGGCGACGCAGGAGCGGCTCGCACACGCGGGCCTGCCGGCCTACGAGATCTCGAATCACGCGCGGCCGGGCGCCGAGTGCCGCCACAATCTCGTCTACTGGCGCTCGGACGATTATGTCGGCATCGGCCCCGGTGCGCATGGCCGCTTCGATGCCGACGGCGTGCGCTATGCCGCGCGCCAGCGCCGCGCACCCGAAACCTGGCTCGCCACCGCCGAGCGCGACGGCGACGCGACCGAAGAATGCGTGGCCTTGAATGCGCGTGAGCGGCTCGAGGAATTCCTAATGATGGGGCTCCGGCTCAGCGAGGGCGTCTCACGCGCGCGCTTCCGCGCCGCGATCGGCGCAGAGATTATCGATGCGCTCGACCGGACCGCGCTTGACGACCTGATCGGCGGCGGGTTTCTGACGCTCGACGACGATCGTCTCGCCGCGACCGACGTTGGGCGCCAGCGCCTCAACGCCGTGCTCGCGCGGCTTCTTGCCTAGTACCAGATATCCATCTTGAGGCCGCGCGCATCGGTCTCTTGCGCGGAGGCGACGCGGTGCGGTTCCTGCGCCGCAACGGCGAGCGCGCACGCATCGAGCAGATCGTCCGCACCCGCCCCGCTGCCGCGCAGTCCCGCGCACCAGCGTTTGAGGTCAGTGAACCCGGCCTCGCGCAAGAGCCGCGCGCGGATCGCGAATCCCGTTTCCGTCTTCTTCCCCTCCCGTACTACGTCGCCGTCGCGAAGGCGCGCGAAGGCAAGCTCGGGATGCGCCTCGAGGATACGCTCCTGCATTGCCGGCGCGATCCACCGGTCGACCGCGCCGATTTTCGGCAGGATGCTCCAAAGCTGTCGCGAGATGCCGTTGCCGTCTTCCTTCGCCCACGCGTTGGCCGCCGCATAATCAGCAAAGGCAAGAAGCGGGCGCCGAACATCGAGAAAGAGCCGTGGCCACGCCGCGCCCAGAAGCTTTCGCGCGGCAATGTCGCTCGCGCGACGGCCCGTATCGGGGAGGCCGATCGGGATGTCGACGAGGATGCGCTGGGCGTCGAGTGATTTGATCTCTTCCGCTCGCGCGAGGATACGCGGCGGTTCGGCGCGGTCGCCCTCCAGCACGACGGCGATCCAGCCGCCCTTGCAGCCATCGACGCCGGCGGTGCGCATTTCAGAATTGCGGCTTCTGAAACGTCTGCGGCGCGGGATCGACGACGGTGCTGCCGGTGCGGTGCATCTCGAGAACGGCGAGGCCGCGCTCGGTGATGCCGTCGGGCAGCAGCCGGAAAATGCCGTTGAGGCCGGCGAAGCCGCTCGGATTGGTGAGTGCGGTCACCGAGAAGTCTGGTCCTGCGGGGGCGCGCGCGAGCACGGCGGCAAGCGCCGTCGCGTCATAGCCCAAGGTCGCAAGGAGTGGCGGCTCGTGCTTATAGAGCGCGGCGAAGCGCTTCTCGAAATCCCGCCGCGCCTGCGGCGCCGGCGCTGCGTACCAGCCGCCGTCGAGTGCAGGCTCGGTGGCGACGCTTTGGTCGGCCCAGAGGCCGGTGCCGAGAAATTTCACCTGGTCGGGATCGATGCCGTAATAGGGCAGGAGCGGCGCCAGCGCTTTGAGACGCGCGCCGCCTTCGGCCAACAGCACGGCATCGAAGCTCCCTTGCCCCGCGAGGTTCTGCACCGTCGGCGCGAGGTTCGCGGCCGCCGGGTCATAGCGTGCGATGGGCCCGAGGCTCGCGCCCGCGACCTGCACCGCGTCCTTGAGCGCGGCCGCCGCGATGTCGCCATAGGCCGAAGCCGGCGCCAACGCGGCAAAGCGGTTGCGCCCGTGCGCATGCGCGAATTGGACGACGCGCTGAATCTCCTGGCGCGGGTCGAACGCGAGAAGCCACGTGCCGTTGCCGGCGAGCTGCATCGAGGTCGAGAACGCGACGAGCGGCACGTTCGCGGCCTGCGCCACCGGCTTCACCGCTTCGACTTCGGTGGAAAGAAGGGGTCCGAGGATGAGCTTCGCGCCGCCGTCGATCACCGCGTGCGCGGCTTGCGCCGCCGTCGTTGCGGTGCCGCCGCTGTCGCGCACCAGGAGCTCGAGCCGGTCGTTGCCGGTCTCGTAGAGCGCCATCTGCGCCGCATCGAGCATCGCCTGGCCGAGTGAGGCGGCTTGCCCCGTGAGCGGCAGGAGGAGCCCGACCTCGACATGGCTCACGCCGGGCGCGGGCGGCGGGATTTCGTTCTGGGGGATGGGCGTCGCCGTCACCGGCGGGGCGACGAGCGAAGGCGCCGACGTTGCGGGCGCCGGCGGCGGCGCGACGGGAAGCAGCGCTTTCTTTCCTCCGCATCCGGCAAGCGCCAATATGGCGGCAAGGAGCGCCGCAGTCCGGAAGTGCGAGCCAAACCGCGAGATCGACACGCGCGATGTCCCTCGACGCGAAAGGCCGAAAGCGTATCGACACCCTCGCGGGAAGTAAACCCGACGAGGCCGCGCCGCTCGCACCCGGCCTCTATCTCGTCGCGACGCCCATCGGCAACCTCGAGGACATCACGCTTCGCGCGCTGCGCGTTCTTGGCGCGGCCGATCTCGTCGCCTGCGAGGACACGCGCGTCAGCGGCAAGCTCTTCGCGCATTACGGCATCACGGCCCGGCGCGTTCCCTATCACGAGCACAATGCCGAGGCGATGCGGCCGAAGCTGCTCGCCCGGCTCGAAGGAGGGGCGCGCGTGGCGCTTGTGTCCGACGCCGGCACGCCTCTCGTCTCCGATCCGGGCTTCAAGCTCGTGCGCGCGGCGCTCGAACGCGGGATCGCCGTCACCGCTGTGCCTGGCGCCTCGGCGCCGCTTGCGGCTCTGTCGCTCGCGGGCCTGCCGTGCGAGCGCTTCTGCTTTGCCGGGTTCCTGCCGGCAAAAGCCGAGGCGCGCCGCACTGCGCTCGGCGAGCTCGGCGCGGTGCCCGCAACCTTGGTCTTCTTCGAAAGTGCGCCACGACTTACGGCGTCGCTCGCCGACATGGCGGCCGTCCTCGGCGACCGGCCGGCCGCGGTCGCGCGCGAGCTGACGAAGCTCTTCGAGGAGGTGCGGCGCGCACCGCTCGCGGAGTTGGCTGCGCATTACCGCGAGGCGGGTTCGCCCAAGGGCGAGATCGTGGTGCTGGTGGGCCCTCCCGCTGTGGCGGAAGCGGCATCGGCGGAATCGCTCGACGCGGCACTTACATCGGCGCTCGCCCGGCTCAGCGTCAAGGATGCAGCCGCCGCGGTCGCGGGTGCATTGGGCTTGCCGCGCCGTGCGGTCTATCAGCGCGCGCTGGCGCTCGTGGGGCGTGCGCCATGAAGGCAAAGCGGCGTCTCCGCGCCGAGCGCCGTGGCCGCACCGCTGAGCTCGTCTGTCTCTGGCACCTGCGCATGCGTGGCTACCGCTTGGTGGCACGGCGCTTCCGCGTGCCTTCGGGCGAGATCGACCTGATCGTGCGGCGCGGCACGGTGCTTGCGGCGGTCGAGGTGAAGGCACGCGACGATTTCGATGCCGCGGGCGAGGCCGTGCTCGGACGCCAGCGCCGCCGCATCGCTCGCGCGTTCGAGCATTTCCTCAAGGCGCGGCCCGACCTTGCCCATCTGGATCAGCGCTTCGACGTCATGCTGGTGATGCCGCGCCGCCTGCCGCGCCATCTCGCCGACGCTTGGCGAATCGGGTAGGGCGGTGCCACGAAATCGCCCCAAAGGTGCCCTTTCCCCGACTCACGTCGCGCGCAACAATCGACGGGAACCGTCAGGAGAAAGCGCCTTGTCCCGACCGCCTCTTGCCGCAGCCGCCGTCGTTGCCGTGCTCGTCGCTGCCGCCGCGGCGCCGCTGTCGGGCTGCCTTCTCGCCGTCGGCGCCGGTGCCGCGGGCGGAGGCTACGCCGTCGCGGCGCAAGAGCGCTCGCTCACCGACACCGCACGCGACGCCGGCCTCCAGGCCGCCATCACGGCGTCGTGGAAGAAATACAATTTGAAGCTCAACGACGATTTGGACTGCACCGTCTATGAGGGCCGCGCCCTCCTCACCGGCACGGTGACGAGTGATGATTGGCGGGCCGAGGCGGTGAAGCGCGCCTGGCAGGTTGACGGGATCAAGGAGGTCTACGACGAGATCCAGGTGGGCCCCGACGAGGGCTTCGTGCAGGACATGGGCGATACCACCATCACCAGCAAGCTCAAGACCCAGCTCATCGCCGATGGCGACGTGCGCGAGATCAACTATTCGATCACCACAGTGAAGGGCGTCGTCTACGTCATCGGCACCGCGCGCAGCAAGCAGGAGCTTGACCGCGTCGTCGATCACGCGCGCAACATCGGCAACGTGAAGCGCGTCGTCTCCTACGTCCGCATCCGCAGCGGCGAGCCGGCGAAGCCCGAGACCGCATCGTCCGCGCCGCCGCCGGCGCCCGCGACCGGCAGCGCGCCGCCTGCCTCGGCCGCCGCCGCGCCCACCCCGCCGGGCACCAGCGACGACTCCGTCTCGACACCGACGCCGCGCCAGGAGATCGACGTTCAGCCGCTGAAATAACCAGCGCCGCCCGCGTTTCGCCGCTGAGCGGCGACGCGCCCCGGGGCGCGATCGGGTTTGCAACGGCAGCGCCCTGGGCGATACTGCGCCCATGTCGCTCGCTGTCGCGATCCAGATGGACCCCATCGAAGGGGTCAACATCGAAGCCGATACGACCTTTGTCTTGGCGCTTGAGGCGCTGGCACGCGGCCACCGGCTCTATCACTATCTGCCGCGCCACATGGCGCTGCGCGACGGCGCCCTCTTCACCAGGGCGCGCGCGCTCGAGGTGCGGCGCGAGCGCGAGCGCCATTACACGCTGGGCGCGTTCGAGACGTTGAACCTCGCTTCCCTCGACGTGATCCTGATGCGTCAGGACCCGCCGTTCGACATGGCCTACATCACGGCGACGCACTTGCTCGAGCATGTGCGCGACAAGGTGCTCATCGTCAACGATCCCGTCGCCGTCCGGAACGCGCCCGAGAAGCTCCTCGCGACGCGCTTTCCCGGCCTCATGCCGCCTACCCTCATCACGAGCGAGCGCGACGAGATCACCGCCTTCCGCGCCGCGCATGGCGAGATCATCCTGAAGCCGCTCTTCGGCAATGGCGGCGCCGGCGTGTTCCGCGTGAAGCCTGACGACGAGAATCTCAATTCACTTCTGGAGATGTTCACGCTTCTCTATCGCGAGCCCATCATGGTGCAGCGCTATCTCCCGGAGATCCGCCAGGGCGACAAGCGCATCGTGCTGATCGAGGGCGAGCCGGTGGGCGCGGTCAACCGCATCCCGCCCGAGGGCGAGGCGCGCGCCAACCTTCACGTCGGCGGGCGCGCCGCCAAGACCACACTCACCGCGCGCGAGCGCGAGATCTGCGCCGCGATCGGGCCGAGCCTGCGCGAAGACGGCCTCGTGCTCGTCGGCATCGATGTGATCGGCGACTATCTCACCGAGATCAACGTCACTTCGCCGACCGGCGTGCAGGAGATCAACCGGCTCGACGGCACGAAGCTCGAGACGCGCGTGTGGGACGCGATCGAGGCGCGGCTCGGCCGCAGCTAAAGCAAGAGGGACAAGCTCATGCCCGACACCGGCCCGCTGCCGCGCAAGGCGCGACGCAAATTCGACTTCAACGAGGTGACGCGCACCGGGCCCGGCACGCTCGCCGGGGCCTACATGCGACGCTTCTGGCACCCGGTCTGGCGCGCTCAAGATCTTGCCGCGCGCGAGGCACTGCCGCTCCGCATCATGGGGGAGGACTTCACGCTCTATCGCGGCGAGAGCGGCGCGCCCCACGCCGTGGCGCAGCGCTGCGCCCATCGCCGCACGGTGCTCTCGGCCGGCTATGTCGAGGGCGACGCCATCCGCTGTCTTTATCACGGCTGGAAATACGCGCCCGACGGCCGCTGCGTCGAGCAGCCCGCCGAGCTCAACGAAGCGTTCTGCGACAAGGTGCGGATCAGATCCTATCCGACCGAGGAATATCTGGGCCTCATCTTCGTCTATATGGGCGAAGGCGCCGCGCCCCCGCTCCCGCGCTTTCCGGAGTTCGAAACGCCGGGCGGACTCCTCAACGCGAACTGCTACACGCGCCTTTGCAACTATTATCAGAACATCGAGAACGGCGTCGACGAGGCGCATCTTCCCTTCACGCACCGCAAGACCCTTTTCGACGAATTGAATCGCGACGTGCCGCGGATCGAGGCCGAGGAGCGGCCTTACGGCCTCGTCGCCTATGGCATCCGCTCCGACGGCACGGTGCGCGAGCAGCACCTCATGCTGCCCAACATGCTCAGCATGTCGCTGCCGCGCCAGGACGCGGCGGAAACAGAGTGGCGCGTCTACGTCTCCTGGCGCGTGCCGATCGATGACGAGCGGCACAAGACCTTCATTGTCGAGCGCCTGGCGTTGCCCGAGGGCGACCACGAGGCATACCGCGCGCGCCGCGACGCGGGCGAACGGCGCCTCGCCGAACTGCCGCCGGCGGAGGAGGTCGCGGCGCAAATCCTCGCCGGCCGGATGAAGCTTCACGACGTGGCCGACCGGCCCGACTTCCTCGGCATCCAGGACCACGTCGCGCAAGTGGGCCAGGGAGCCATCGTCGAGCGCGACGCCGAATGCCTCGGCCGCTCCGACCGCGCCATCGCGCTCTTGCGGAAGCTGTGGGAGCGCGATCTGCGCGCGCTCGCCGAGGGCCGCGAGCCGACGCGATGGCAGTATCCCGAGCGCCTCTCACGCCCGACCGGGGTTTGATCTATTGCTGCGCCAGCACGCCGCGCCGGCGCGGAAACGCGCGACTCAGGATTAGATTTAGGGCAGGCGGAAGAAATCCGCCGCGTTCTGCACGGTCATCTTGTGCACCTCGTGAGCGGGCACGCCTTTGAAGTTGTGCTCCAGCACCTTGTTCGATTCCGGCCAGTCGGATTCCTGGTGTGGGAAGTCGTTCGCCCAGATCAGGCGATTGACGTTGAGGTGATGGCGGTTGTCGACACCGGCGCGGTCGCGCTGGAACCCCCAATAGAAATATTCATTGATCAACTCGCTGGGCTTGCCGGGAAGCGGCTTCACGCCATCGTAGCGTTTCGCCCAGCCGATGTGGCGGTCGTAGCGCGTGTCGGCCACCTCCATGAAGTTTGGAATCCAGCCGATCGAGTTCTCGGCGAAGAAGATGCGGAGTTTGGGAAAGCGCTCGAACACGCCTGACAAGAGCAGTTGCACCGCGTTGTAGGCGCCGTTGCGCGCGAAGCGCGTCATCTGGCCGGCGAGGTCGGTCCGTAGATTCTTCTCGCGCTTCGGATAATCGAGCAGTTTGCCGTTGAAGCTCATATCCGTGTCCTCGATCGCGAAGTGGATCGTGACCGGCATGCCGAGATCAAGCGCCATCGCCCAGAAGCGGTCGTCTTCTGCCTTCGGGATGCCTGTGCCGTTCGGGAAATTGGGAAGCTGGATGGCGATGAAGCCTAATTTCTTGCAGTGCTGCAGCTCCGCCAGCGAGTCCTCGATGGTCGTTGCCGTGATGCAGCCGACGCCGAAGATGCGGCCTTTCGCGTCCGAATCGGAGAGATATTCCTCCGCGAACCAGTCGTTCCAGCCGCGGATGATCGCCTTCTGCAGTCCGGGGTCCTTGGCCTGAAGCCAGGTCGAAGGACCGGCGACGACCGCGGGGAACATGATCTCCGCGTCGATGCCGTCCATGTCCTGCTCCTTGATTCGCTGCGCGGGCGAGCCGGTGCCCGGGCAGGTCTCGTATTTCTGGTCGGCCGGATACCAGTTGCTCCCGTCGCGGCCCTGGCCGCCGTAGATGTCGAACGTGTTCTGGCGCGGTGGCAGGTCTTCGAACACGGTGGCGTCCGCGCCGCCCTCCAAGCGGATCGTGCGCGGCGCACGGTCGCGGTATTTCTTGTCGATCCGGTGCGTCCAACGTTCATTGGGGATTTCCAAGTGGGTATCGCCGGAGATGCACCTGTAGCTCTGCGACATGACGTTTTCCTCGATCAGACTATCCGTATATCTCATACACCATGGCTTGGCTCCCGGCCGATGCTCTTCGCGGACGACCGCGCGGCCGGCCTACTGCTGTGCCAGGATGCCGCGCCGGCGCGCGATGAGCCAGTAGAGCGCGACGAGCGGCAGCATCATCAACAGCATCACGAGCGCGAGCGCCGAGGCCTGGCCGAGCCCCCCATTGAGCCACAGGCTCCACACCACGAAGGGCAACGTCATGTTGGCGCGCGTCGTCAGCACGACGGCAAGTGTCAGCTCGCGGAAGACGAGGAGCGCGATCCACAGCCACGCGTAGAGGAGCGTTGGCGCAAGAAGCGGCACGAGCACGCGGCGCAGCACGCCGCCGGTGCCGGCGCCGCTCACGGTCGCGGCCTCCTCGAGCTCGCGGTGGATCTGGATGAGGCCGCTGTTGGTCATGCGCGTGCCGTAGGAAAGCCGCGCGACGACGAACACGATGAGAAGAATCGTCACCGTGCCGAAAAGCGGCAGCGCGCGCCCGAGCCAGAAGAGCGCGATCAGAAGCGCGGCGACGCCGAACACGATGTTCGGCACGGCGTGCGGCAGGAACGCGATCACATCGAAGCCGCCGCGTCCGCGGATGCGGGTGCGGAGCACGACCCATGAGAAGGCGACGCTCAGCGCGAGCGTCAGCGTCGGCACCGCCACCATCAGGATCGCGGTATTGGCGATCCCTTCGCGCGCCAAGGGCCACGGCAGCGAGAGATACTGCGCGAGCGAGACAGTCTTGAGCGCCGCGGCGCTCGGCAGCTGGAAGAACGGCAGGAGCGAAGCCCAGGCGACGAGTGCGAGCGGTACGATCTGGCTCAAAAGAAGATAGGCCGCGACGAACGCCTGTGCCGGGATTGCCCAGCGGCCCAAAGCGCGGATGCGCGGGCGATAGGCCTTGCCGGTCACGACCTGATAGCGGTGCGCCTGGCGCTGGATGCGGCCGTAGAGCGCGGCGAGAGCGATGCCGATGATGATAAGGAAGCTCGAGAGCGCCGCCGCAAGCCCGTATTGCGGCAGGCCCTGGGTCGAATCGAGCTTGAGCACGAGGAAGGTCGAGAAGGTGAAGCGGCGCGCGCTCCAGCCGATGATCGCCGGTACGTCGAAGGCGGCGAAGCCGATGGTGAAGACATAGATGGCGGCGGCGATGATGCCTGGCGCCGCGAGCCGCAGCGTCACTTGCCGGAGCGTGCGCCAGAATCCGGCGCCGGCGACTTCGGCCGCCTCCTCGAGCGCCGGATCCATGGCGCGGAACACCGCCGCAGACATGATGAAAGAGACGGGCGCGAGGTTGAGCCCCTGGACCCAGCCCATACCGGTCATGCTGGCGATGTCGAACAGCGGCCCTTTGAGGCCAAGCGTGTGCTCGAGCCAGGTATTGAGAAGCCCGATGCGCGCATGGAGCAGGAAAAGCCAGCCCATCGCCGAGGCGAAGCCCGGCAGCAGCAGCCCGACCGTCATGAGCGTGAAGATCGCGGTCTTGCCGCGCAGATCCGTGCGCTCGACGAGCCAGGCGAGCGGTACGCCGAAGGCGAGGCTCACCGCGAGCGTCACAAGCGCGAACGAGACAGTGTCGCCAAGCACACCATAGATCGCGGGGTCGCCGAGGATGGCGCGATAGTTGCCGAGCGCCAAATGCGCCGCCGGATCGCCCAAATCGCCGACGCGCAAGCCGAGCCAAAGCACGACGAGCAGCATCGTCACGATGAGGGCGCACGCCGCAATCACGAGGGCGATTAGCACGACCGACCACGGGTCGGCGCGGCGGGCGCGCCGGCCGGCCGGCTCCGCCCCCGAACCGCTCACTTGCTGGCGGTGAAGATCTTCTCGATCTCCTTCCACGCCTCGTAGGCCTCGGGATGCGCCGCGTACCAGTTGACGTCGATGCGCTCGAATTTCCGCCCGCGCTCATGCTCGAGATCGGCAACAAGCTTATGCGCCTTCGTCTCGGGGAAGAGGTCGTTGTCCATCTCCCAGGTCTTGCGGATCAAGGCCTGGCCCTCTTGCGTCATCATGTAGGCGACATAGAGCTTGCCGGCATTGGGGTGGACCGCGTTCTTCGGCACGGCGACGTAGAAATATCCGAGCGCCGGGAAATCGGCCGGCGGGATCTGCACGATCGGCGCGCCCTTCCTAACGATGTCGAAGAAGTCGGTGCCGTTGCAGGTAATCGCAAAGGCGAGGAACTCGCCGGTCGCGAGCCTTTCACCCTCGTTGCAGCGCATGAGGCCCGCCACCTGCTGCGACATCTTGCGCGCGAAGTCGAGCGCGCGGTCGTGGCCCCACATGTCGTTGGCGGCGAGCGCGTCGAAATTGGCCGCGTAAGGCGTCGCCGCGATCTTGCCCTTCCATTCGGGCTTCAAGAGATCGGTCAGAAGCTTCGGCTCCGACGGCGCCAGCGCCTTGTTGTAGGCGATGCCGGGAAGGGCAGTGATGACCTTCAGCATCGTCCCGTCCTCGTCGACGATGCTGTCGGTGATGCGGCCGGGCAGCAGCTTCTGCCAGGGCGCGGTGAGGAAGAGCTTGCGCGGCACGAGCCGCGAAAGCACGTCGGCATAGCCGACATAGACGTCGGTCGGCGACGGCTGGCCGGCCGCCTGGCGCATGGCGATGTCGTTGCCGACTTGCGGCATCGAGCTGCCGGGCGTGAACTGGATCGGCAGGTCGACGCCGAACGCGCTCTTGATGCCCTGCTCATAGAGCGGCGCGCCTTGCGTGCCGCCGAACGTCCCCTCGCCCCACGACAGCGTGAGAGCACCCTCGGCCTTGGCCGCGGCGACGAGCGCTGTGAGCTCCGGGCTCATCTCCGCTGCCGCGGCTGCCGGCGCGGCGCAGGCAAGGATGGCGCCCAATGTCCATCCGAGCCGCAACCGCCTGCGGCTCTGTCTCCTTTGCCTCATGGCGTCGCTCCCTGGTCGTTCGCGGTCCCGGCGTCAGCCGGGTTCGCCCGCGAACTTAAGATGCTTTGCCCGTTCTGGGTAGATGCCTCATCCCTAGTGTGGCGGGGGCTCCGTGGGTTATTCTGCGCCCGCATATCAAGCGGCGCTTCAGCCGCGACAACGGGAGAGGACGCCAATGGCCAAGAAATTCGATCGCCGCACGGTCATGCTCGGCACGGCCGCTGCCGCGGCAACGGCGACGTTGCCCCGCGTCGCGATTGCGCAAGGGGAGCCGCTGCGGCTTGGCCTCATGAACGTGCGCACCGGCCCGCTGGCCGAAGGCGGCATCCAGATGGAGCAGGGCCTGACCGCGTTCCTCAAGGACCGCAACATGACCCTGGCCGGGCGCAAGGTCGACCTCATCATCGCCGACACGGGCGGCACGCCGGCGGGCGCGAAGAACAAGGTGCAGGAGCTCGTCGAGCGCGACCACGTTGACGTGATCACCGGGCCCTTGGCGGCGTTCGAGCTTCTCGCCATCACCGACTACATCGCCCAGCACAAGATTCCGATGCTGAGCCTTGCCGCCGCCGAGGACATGACGCAGCGGAAGCCCAATCCCTATTTCATCCGCGCCTCCGCCACTTCCTCGCAGGCGATGAAGCCACTCGCCGATTACGCGGCGAAGGAATTGAAGCTCAAGCGCGCGACCTGCATCGTCGATGATTTCGCCTTCGGCTACGAGCAGATGGGCGGCTTCCAGCAGGTGTTCGAGGACCAGGGCGGCAAGGTGCTGAAGAAGCTGTGGCCGCCCTTGGGCCAGGCCGACTACACGCCCTACCTCGCGCAGCTCAGCGATTGCGACGTCGTGGTACAGGGCTTCGCCGCCGGTGAGCCGGTGAAGTTCATGAAGCAGTACTCCGACGCCGGGCTCAAATTCCCCGTCCTCGGCGGCGAGACGGCGGGCGACGACGCGCTTCTCGCCAGCTTCGGCGAGGAAGCGATCGGCATGATCACCGCCGCACCCTATACGGCCGACTTGAAGAACGACGCCAATGAGCATTTCCTCGCCGTGATGAAGAAGGAATACAACGTCGCCGTTGGCCAATACGCCGCACTCCTGTGGCTCAACGGCCAGGTGATCGAGGCTGGGCTGCAAAAGACCGGCGGCAAGTCCGACGACAAGGAAGCGCTGATCAAGGCGCTGCGCTCGGTCGAGCTGAAAGATACGTTGCGCGGTTCGGTGCGGTTTGACCATCTCGGCAACGTTGTCGGCGACATCTTCGTTCGCCGCATGGAGAAGAAGGACGGCAAGCTCCTCAACACCACGATCAAGACCTACACCGATGTGAGCCAATTCTGGCCCTACGACGAGCAGAAGGTCCTGTCGCAGCCGGTCTACTCGCGCGACTACCCGCCACTCAAGGCGTGAATGCGAGTTGGATTGGTCTTGACCGCCATGGCCGGGCCGGCCTCTGGCCGTGGCGAGCACGGCCATGACGGTATGAAGCCGTCCGATTTGCTCATCGACCGGCGATGAACCTCTATATCCTGCTCGCGATCAACAGCGTCGCGCTGGGCGGGCTTCTGTTCCTGCTGTCGTCAGGATTCTCGCTCATCTTCGGCTTGATGCGCATCCCGAACCTGACGCACGGCTCGCTCTTCATGCTAGGCGCCTATTTCGGCGCGAGCTTCTATCTCTGGGGGCATCTCGAGTTCTGGGTGGCGGCGCTCCTTGCGGCGCTGCTGACGGGGCTTCTCGGCGGCGTCATCGAGCGCTTGCTGCTGCGGCGGCTTGCCGGCAACGAGCTGGCGCAAGTGCTGGTGACGCTCGGCATCTCCTTCATGGTCGCCGATCTCTGCCTCATGGAATGGACCGGCGATCCGATGTCGGTGACGACGCCCGCGGCGCTGCGTGGCGGCACGCGTATTTTCGGCGTGACGTTCCCGATCTACCGCCTCGCCGTGATCGTCATCGCGCTCGTGGTGGCGCTCGGATTGTGGCTGCTGCTCGAGCGGACGCGCTTGGGCGCCATGATCCGCGCCGGGGTCGACGATCCCGACATGGCGCGCGTCGTCGGCATCCGCGTGTCGCGCCTTTTCACGCTCGTCTTTTGCCTCGGCGCCGGGCTCGCGGGCTTTGGCGGCATCGTCGCCGGGCCGATCCTCTCGGTCTATCCCGGTCTCGACAACGAGATGCTGCCCTTGGCGCTCGTCGTCGTCATCCTTGGCGGCACCGGCAGCCTCGTTGGCTCGTTCCTCGGCAGCTTCATCGTCGCCTTCCTCTACAATTACGGCCAGGCGCTGCTGCCCGAGCTTGCCTATTTCGTGCTGTTCCTGCCGATGGTGTTGATGCTCGCGGTGCGGCCGCGCGGCCTCTTCGGCAGGCACGCGCCGTGAGCGCACGTATCATCGCCGTTTCCATCGCCGTTGCGGCGCTTGCGACCTTGCCGCTCTGGCTCGGCGACACCTATTTCGTCAACGTCGCGAGCCAGATTCTCCTGAACGCCGTGTTCGCCTTGGGCCTCAACGTGATCGTGGGATATGCCGGGCTCGTATCGCTGGGCCACGCGGGACTTCTTGGTCTTGCGGCCTATGCGGGCGCGATCCTGCTGCAGGAGGGATGGGGACACGCCATCGCGATTCCGGGCGCGCTCGCCGTGACGCTCGTCGGCACCGCGCTCTTCGCCGCGTTGGCGCTGCGCGCGACCGGAATCGGCTTCGTCATGATCACGCTCGCGATCGGCCAGATCCTGTGGGGCTTGGCCTATCGCTGGCTCAGCCTTACGAACGGCGACAACGGCATCAACGTCAGCACGCGCCCCGCGCCCTTCGGCATCTCGCTCGACGGCGCGCCCCAGTTTTATTACGTGACGCTCGCGACCTTTCTTCTCGCCGTGCTCGCCGTTTTCATCTTCACGCGCTCCTCCTTCGGCGTGAGCCTCTTGGGCACGCGCGACCAGCCGCGCCGCATGACGGCGTTGGGCTACGATGTCTGGCTCATCCGCTTCTATGCCTGCCTCTTCTCGGGTCTCCTGAGCGGCGTCGCGGGTTTGCTCTTCCTCTATTACAACGAATTCGTGAGCCCACAATCGATCCAGCTCTCGGCCTCGGCCGAGGCGCTGCTGATGGTGATCTCGGGCGGCTCAGGCACGCTCCTGGGGCCGATCGCAGGCGCGGCGCTCGTCGTCATCATGAAGAACGTGGCGAGCGCCTACATCGAGCGTTGGAATTTCGTTCTGGGCGCGATCTTCGTTGCCATCGTCATCTTCATGCCGGAAGGGTTCGTGCCGGGTTCGGTCCGGCTCGCGCGCTGGGTCGTGAAGGCGCTGCGGCCGCGCCCCGCGCCCGTTGCGGCGAAGGGCGAGCCATGACGGCATTGAGCGTGACGGGCCTCGAGAAATCCTTCGGGGGCTTGCGCGTCACCGCCGGCATCGACCTCGCCGTCGAGCCGGGCGAGCGCCGCCTCATCATCGGCCCGAACGGCGCCGGCAAGACGACGCTCTTCAATCTCATCGCTGGCGAGCTTGAGCCCGACGGCGGTTCGATCGCGCTTTTCGGCGAGGAGCTGGTGCGGCTTCCCGCGCGCCGCCGCGCGCATCTGGGCCTTGCGCGCACGTTCCAGATCATCACCCTCTTCCCGCACAACACGCTCCTCCACAACGTGATGCTGTCGCTTCTGGGCGTGCGGCGCGAGCGCTGGAATCCGCTCGCTCCCTTCGCGCGCCAGCGCGAGCTTGCGGTGCGCGCGGAGGAGGCGCTGGAGCGCGTCGGGCTCCGCCACCTCGCGCTCCGCTCCCTGTCCGAGACCTCTTATGGCGAGCGCCGCCGCGTCGAAATCGCGATGGCGCTCGTGCAAAGCCCGCGCGTGCTGCTCCTCGACGAGCCCTTCGCCGGGCTTTCGATCGATGAGCGCCGCGACGTGCTGAAGCTTCTCACGGGCATTCCGCGCGACGTGACGATCGTCATGATCGAGCACGACATGGACGTGGCGCTCGACTTCGCCGAGCGCATCAGCGTCATGCATTTCGGCGAGATCGTCGTCGAGGGAACCCGCGCCGAGGTCGTGGCCGATCCGCGCGTGGCGGAGATCTATCTTGGCGCATTGGCGCTTGCCGAGATCGACGCCTTCTATGGCGACAGCCACGTGCTGCACAACGTGTCGCTGCGCCTCGTTGAGGGCCGGCTCCTCGCGCTCCTCGGTCGCAACGGCGCCGGCAAGTCGACCTGCATGAACGTTGCCGTGGGGCTGCTGCGGCCGCGGCGCGGCGCCGTTGCCGTGTTCGACCGTCCCGTTACGGGCTGGAGCCCTGAGGACATTGCCGCCACAGGCGTGGCGCTCGTGCCGCAGGGTCGCCGCATCTTCAAGAGCCTCACCGTGCGCGAGAATCTCGTCGTTGCCGCGCGGCCGCCCGCGGCCGGGGCCGCGCACGGCTGGGATCTCGAGCGTGTCGCGCAGGCCTTCCCGCGCCTCGGCGAGCGCCGCAACCAGGTCGCGGGCTATCTCTCCGGAGGCGAGCAACAGATGCTCGCAATCGGCCGCGCGCTCATGTCGAATCCGCGCGTGCTGCTGATGGATGAGCCGTCGGAAGGCCTCGCGCCGCAGATCGTGGCCGAGGTGATGGCGACGATCCGGCGCCTCAAGGAGGAAGGGCTGTCGATCCTCCTCGTCGAGCAGAACGTGAAGCTCGCGCTCGCCGTTGCCGACGACGTGGTCCTGCTCAACAACGGCCGTGTCGCGGCCGAGGGACCGGTCGCCGAGATCTCGGCCCGCGCCGACCTGCATCAGCATCTCGGGGTCTACTAGTGTGGCGGATTTGAAGTTCCTCCGATCCTTGCCGCCCCGTCCGAGAGGAACTTCAAACCCAAAGCCACACTAGGAATCATAGAGTTGCTAGTGTCCCTCCAATTCCGAAGTTCGCGAAACGCACGGGCCGATTGGACGTGCGAACTTCGGAAACGGGACACTAGGAGGAAATGAACATGATGTTTTCCTGCAGCCCGGCCGCGGCGACGAATGCCGCTCATGTCGGGCGGCGTGCCGGCCGCGGACCGAAGCACTTCACGGTCGACATCCATTGCCACGTCGAAACGCCCGAGGCATCCGACCTCGTGAGCGGCGTCGCCCATCCCCCGGAGAACGCCATCGCCTTTTCCAACGAGGCTTCGCGCGAGGTCAACCGCAAGCAACAAGAGTCGATCCGCGTCGCCATCACCTCGGTCGAAGCGCGGCTCCAGCACATGGACCGTACCGGCATCGATATCCAGGCGGTCTCGACCTCGCCCGGCCAGTATTACTACTGGACCGAGCCGGAATTGGGCCGCCAGACCGCGCGCCTCATCAACGAGAACATCGCCCGCATCGTCGCCGATCACCCCGACCGCTTCGTAGGATTGGCCACTGTGCCGCTTCAGGCGCCCGAGCTCGCGGTCGGGGAGCTCGAACATGCGGTAAAAGAACTCGGCATGCGCGGGGTCGAGATCTGCACCAACGTCAACGGCACCGAGCTGTCGCACGAGCGCTTCCGCCGGTTCTTCGCCAAGGCCGAGGAGCTGGGCATCCTCATCTTCATGCATCCCTCGGGCTTCACGCAGGGCCAGCGCTTGAGCGACCACTATTTCATCAACGTCATCGGCAATCCGCTCGATTCGACGGTCGCCGTCCATCATCTCATCTTCGACGGCGTGTTGGAGCGCTATCCCGGCCTCAAGATCGTGGTGGCGCATGGCGGCGGATATCTTCCGGCCTATTCGGGCCGCATCGACCATGCCCATGGCGCGCGTACCGACTGCCGCCGCGTGATCTCGAAGAAGCCGACGAGCTATCTCAAGAAGCTTTATTTCGACACGATCGTCTTCACGCACCACCAGCTCGAATATCTGGCGCAGCAATATGGCGCCGACCACATCATGCTCGGCACCGATTATCCCTACGACATGGCGTTGCCCAAGGCGGTGCGGTTCGTCGAGAGCGCCGATCTCGCCGAACGCGAGAAGGTGGCGATCCTCGGCGGCAACGCCGCGCGGCTCCTGAAGATCAAGCTGCCGAAGACCGCGGCGCCCGCGCGTTCGCGGCCACGCGCCAAGGCCAAGGCGAAAGCGAAGCGACGGCGCTGATCAGCCTGCGAGCGTCATCAGCTCCCTGACCGAGCGCAGCTCGTCGAGCATCGCAACCGCTTCGCGCAGGCGTTGGGCCGCGGCTTCGCCAAGCACTGGGATGGCGAGGCTCGTGAATTTCTCGTCGATGCGGCGCCCTTGCGCTGCCACGTCGGCGGCGGGAATGCCGCTGTCATGCGCGGCCGAGAATTTGCGGCCGCCTTCGAGTGTCACGCCCAGCGTTGCGCGCGAGCTTTCCCAACCGTCGACGAACTCGATCCGCACCATGTCGGCGAGCGTTTTGAGCCGTGGTTCGGTCGTGCGCTCGTCGCTGTAGGTCCCAAGCCGCGCAGTGTCGATCCCGGCCAGCGCCAGCGCCACGGTGAAGCGCAGCGAGAATTTCGCCTCGAGCCCGGTCGTGGGCTTGACGATGTTGCACACCTTGTCGGCGCCGCGGTCGATCGTGAGCACGATCTCGCGCACGTGCGCGGCATCGAAGCCCGATTGCCGCGTGATCTCGCGCGCGCATTCGATGGGCGCGTGCGTCAGGTAGCAGGCAGCGTGATACTTGAAGAGATTGCCGCGCGTGTACCATCCGCCGGGCGGATCCGCGAGCGCGGCGGCGGCATCGAAATCGGGCCCGTGTGTTGCTGCGAAACCTTGTGCGCACTCGATCGCGTCGGGCCGGCTGGTGAAGCCCTTGGCCGCAAGGCGCGCGGCCAAGAGGCCGTTCTCGGCCGCTTTGCCGGCGTGCAGCGGCTTGCACATCGTGCCGAACATGGATTTGAGCCCCGCCGCTTCCGTGGCGGCGATGCCGAGCGCCATCGCCGTGTGCTTGGGATCGAGCCGCAAAAGTCGCGCGCACGCCGCCGCCGCGCCGAAGCTGCCGGCGGTCGCGGTCGCGTGGAAACCCATCGCATAGTGGCCGGGCGCCACGGCGACGCCGACTCGGCACAATGTCTCGTAGCCTGCGACATAGGCCGCGAGGATGTCGCGTCCGCTCGCATTGATCGCTTCGCCGAGCGCCAGGATCGCCGGCAGCACAGCTACGGTCGGATGGCCGATATAGGAAAGATGCACGTCGTCATAGTCGAGCGCGTGCGAGGTCGTACCGTTCACGAGCGCCGCGAGAAGCGGCGGTGCCGTGGCGTGCCGACCGACGAGCGTCGCCGCGCCTTTGCCGCCCTCGTTCGCGGCTTCTTCGGCGATGATCGAAGCGAGCGGCTCGCGCGAGCCCGCGAGCGTCACCGCAAACCAATCGAGGATCGCCTGCCGCGCCACGGCGCGGATGTCGGCGGGGAGCGCACCATATTCGAGCGCGGCGCTGCGCTCGGCCAGTTGCGCGGTCAGTCCTTGGCTCATTGCCGCCTCCGCCCGGTTGCCCGGACGGAGGCTGGCACAGGTGCGCCGGTCAGAAAAGCGCGATCAGGCGGCGGTCGTCGTCTTCGGCCGCAGATAGGCCATCGCCGCGTGTTTGGCGCAGTACGGCTTGCCGGGCACCGGCTTCTCGCCGCAGAACTTGAAATCCTTGTCGCCGGGGTGGCCGTTCGGCCAGGTGCAGATCGCCGGCTGCACGCCAAGGCCACGCCGCCGGGTCGGCGGGCGCTTCAGCGGCGACGGCCGCGGCGTCAGGGCCAGCCGATGGGCCTTGCCGATCACGGCATTCTTGCTGATGGCAAGGCGGCGGCCGATCTCGGCCGTGGGCAAACCCTCGTCCCACAACGCAATCAGGCGGTCAATGAGCTCGGCGTTCCAGATCGTCTCCATGGTTTCCACCGTATCATGGGGTAGAGCCATCGTTGGCCTACTAGATACAGTACCACGACTCGTCCGACTCGCCAACGCGATTCTCGCCTCGCAGACATAAAAATGAAAGACGCCCGGCCCCGACGGCCGGGGACGGATGGGCACTTACCGGGCTGGTTAGGCGGAAGGCGGCTAAATCAGCTGGATTGACGAGGCTTCGCGGCCGCGCCGGGCTTGCGTCACCATCATGCGGACCGGCTGGCCCGGCTCAAGCCCATCGATGCCCGAGCGGCGCAAGGCCGTGACGTGCACGAAGATGTCTTTCCCGCCGTCGTTGGGCAGGATAAAGCCGAAGCCGCGCGCCGGGTCGTACCATTTGACCACGCCGTCGAGCGACTCGGCGGGTCCCTGGCCGTCATTGCCATAGGAATCGTCGCGCTGCTGGCGGAAGCGGCCACCACCGCCGCCGCCGCCCTCTCGCGGCGCCCGCGGCTGCGCCGTCGAGGCATCAAGCTCCAGGACCTGGGTCGCCGCCCGGCCCTTAGGCCCCTGCACCCACTCGAACGTCACCGACGCGCCGTCCGGCGCCTCGCTGAAGCCCGATCGCTCAAGCACTGCAAGCGGCAGGAAAATGTCGCTCGTCCCATCTTCCGGGACAATGAAACCGAAGCCTTTGCTCCGGTTGAACCACTTGATCTTGCCGGAAAGCCGCGCAGCCTCCCCTTGGCTCATGCTCATCGAAGCACCATTCCCTTGGCCTTCGCCCTCCCCCGGCATGGGCGGTGCCCATGGACCATGCGAGCGAAGTCCGACCCCAAATGCGCAGTCCCCCCGCGGGTTGCGCAACCCGGAAGGATATTTCTACTTCGGTTTTCTGGCAATTAGTAAATAATTGACCCCGAGATCGCGTCCGAGCGCCCAATCGCCGCTGAGCGGATGGAAATTGAGCCCCTCGATCGCGGCGACGTTCATCCCGGCATGGCGCAGATGCCCCGCCATCTCTGATGGACGCAGGAATTTGCGCCATTGATGCGTGCCGCGCGGCAGCCAGCGCAGCACATATTCCGCGCCCACGACGGTCGTCACGAAAGCGCGCGCCGTGCGGTTGATGGTCGAGGCGACGAGCGCGCCGCCCGGTGCGACGAGCGCGGCCGCCGTCGCGAGGAAGAGTGCGGCATCCGCGGCATGCTCGGCCACTTCGAGCGCCAGCACCGCATCATATGTCGCGCCGCGCGCGGCAAGCTCCTCGACCGAATCGGCGCGATATTCGATCACGAGCCCGGTCTCTTCCGCATGTGCGCGCGCAACCGCGAGCGCGTTCGCGTCGGCGTCGATGCCGTGGACGGCGAAACCGAGCCGCGCCATTGGCTCGCTGACGAGCCCGCCGCCGCAGCCGATATCGAGAAGGCGCAATCCTGTGAACGGCGCGAGCTCGTCGGCATGCTCGCGCGCGAAATGCTGTTGCAGGCGTGCGCGGATAAAGCGGAGCCGCGCCGGATTGAGGCGATGCAATGGCCGGAAGGGCCCGTTCTCGTCCCACCAGGCGTGCGCCTGGCGCGCGAAGCGCTCGACCTCGTCGCGGTCGATCGTGCCGCCCTCGCGCGCGGCCGGTGCTCCTTGCCTCGGCTCCATGGCGGAGAGTATGAATCACCGGCCCATCCCCGCAAAGACCGTCGCTTATGGCCCGCATCGTGCAGAAATTCGGCGGCACTTCGGTTGCGAACGTCGAGCGCATCAAGCATGCCGCGCGGATCGTCAAGCGCGAGGTCGATGCCGGCAATGAGGTCGCGGTCGTGGTCTCGGCCATGGCGGGCGTCACCGATCAGCTCGTCGGATGGACGCGCGCCACATCGCCGGTCCATGACGCGCGCGAATATGACACTGTCGTTGCTACGGGCGAGCAGGTGACGGCGGGGCTCATGGCGATGGCGCTGCAGGATCTCGGCATCGACGCGCGCTCGTGGCTCGGCTGGCAGCTGCCGGTACGCACCGATGCGACGCACGGCAAGGCACGCATCGCCGCGATCGAAACGGGTGTGCTCGCCGAGCGTTTGCGCGCGCATCAGGTCGCGGTCGTCGCCGGCTTCCAGGGCCTCGGCCCCGATCAGCGCATCACCACTTTGGGGCGCGGCGGCTCCGATACGTCGGCAGTGGCGCTCGCGGCCGCGCTGGGTGCGGCGCGGTGCGACATCTTCACCGACGTCGAGGGCGTCTACACGACCGATCCGCGTATCGTTGCGAAGGCGCGAAAGCTCGATAAGATCACATACGAGGAGATGCTCGAGATGGCGTCGCTGGGCGCCAAGGTCTTGCAGACGCGCTCGGTGGAGCTGGCGATGAACCACGGCGTTCGCGTCCAGGTGCTGTCGAGCTTCAGCGACGAGCCCGGAACCCTGGTGGTCGACGAGGACGAGATCGTGGAAAAGCAGGTCGTGAGCGGAATCGCCTACAGCCGCGACGAGGCCAAGATCACGCTCGCCAAGGTCGCCGACCGGCCGGGCGTCGCGGCGGCGATCTTCGGGCCCCTTGCCGACGAGGCCGTCAATGTCGATATGATCGTGCAGAACATCTCCGAGGATGGTCGTACGACCGACATCACATTCACCGTGGCGAAGTCCGATCTCGACCGCGCGGTGAAGGTGCTGGAGGCGCGGCGCGGGCAGTTGGGATATGCCGCGCTCCGGCCCGACGCCAACGTCGTCAAGATCTCCGTGGTCGGCGTTGGCATGAGGAGCCACGTCGGCGTCGCCAAGGAGATGTTCGAGACGCTCGCCGCCAAGGGCATCAACATTCAGGTGATCTCGACTTCGGAGATAAAGGTGAGCGTGCTCGTCGCCGAGGAATATACGGAGCTCGCGGTGCGGGCGCTCCACACCGCCTACGGTCTCGATGCCGCCTGATGCGCGGGCCCGCGCGAAGGGCCACCTCGATCATCTCTGGCATCGCGGCTGCGAGTTCTTGGGCTGCGATGCCGCCGTGATGGGCGGCGCCATGACCTGGGTGTCGGAGAAAACTCTCGTCGCCGCAATCTCGAACGCCGGCGGGTTTGGCGTGATCGCCTGCGGCGCCATGACGCCGGCCCTGCTCGACGCCGAGATCGATGGCACTTTCGCGCTGACCGACCGGCCGTTCGGCGTCAATCTCATCACGCTCCATCCACAGTTGCAGGAGTTGATCGACACGTGCCTGGCGCGCCGTGTGAGCCATGTCGTGCTGGCGGGCGGTGTGCCCGGCCAGGCCGCGATCGCCCGCATCAAGGACGGCGGCGCCAAGGCGATCTGCTTCGCGCCCGCGCCGTCGATCGCGAAGAAGCTCGTGCGCATGGGCGCGGACGCCATCGTGATCGAAGGCATGGAGGCGGGCGGCCATATCGGCCCCGTGGCGACGAGCGTCCTGGCGCAGGAGATTCTGCCCCATATCGACGACGTGCCCATCTTCGTCGCGGGCGGTATCGGCCGCGGCGAGGCGATCCTCGCTTATCTCGAAATGGGTGCCGCAGGCGTGCAGCTCGGCACGCGCTTCGTCTGTGCGCATGAATCGATCGCACATCCGCGCTTCAAGCAGGCCTTCATTCGCGCCGGCGCGCGCGATGCCGTTCCCTCGCCGCAGCTCGATGCGCGCTTTCCCGTGATCCCGGTGCGCGCGCTCGCGAACGAGGGCACGCGCGAGTTCGTGGCCTTGCAGCGCGACGTGATCGAACGCTTCTCGCGCGGCGCGATCGCGCAGAAGGACGCGCAGCTCGAGATCGAGCATTTCTGGGCCGGCGCGCTCCGCCGCGCCGTCATCGACGGCGATGTCGAGAGGGGCTCGCTGATGGCTGGGCAGAGTGTCGGCCTCGTCACGCGCGAGCAGTCGACCCGCGCCATCCTCGCCGAGCTGATCGATCAGGCGGTCGATCGGCTTATGCTGCGCGAGTCCGCTGGCCGGCCCCTTGCCGAGGCGCCTGGCGAATGAGAGGCCGCCCCGCTCCGCGCGCGCTTCTGCGGACGCTCCGCTGATGGAACCGACGGCGGCGGTCCCCGGATCCCGCCGCGTCCTGCGCCGGCTGCGCGATGTCATGGCCGGCTCGGGGACGGCGCAGCAACGCCTGAACGAGATCGTGCTCCTCATCGCCGGCGAGATGGTGGCCGAGGTCTGCTCGATCTATGTCATGCGCGCGGGCGAAGTGCTGGAGCTTTTCGCCACCGAGGGTCTGCGGCCCGAGGCGGTACACAGGACGCGGCTCCGCGTCGGCGAAGGTCTCGTCGGCGTCATCGCGGCGACGGCACGGTCCTTGGCCTTGGCCGACGCGCAGGCGCACCCCGATTTTGCCTACCGGCCCGAGACGGGCGAGGAGGTCTACCACTCGCTCATGGGCGTGCCGGTGTTGCGCGGCGGCCGCGTGCTCGGCGTCGTCGTCGTGCAGAACCGCACGCTTCGCCACTACACCGAGGACGAGGTCGAGGCGATGCAGACGATTGCCATGATCCTCGCCGAGCTCGTCGCCTCGGGCGAATTGGTGAACCCGCTCGAGCTGCAGCCCGCGAACGGCAACGGCATCCTGCCGGTCCGCCTCGACGGCGTGCGCATGCATGGCGGGCTCGCGCTTGGCACTGCCGTCCTGCACGAGCCGCGCATCCTCATCCGTCAGGTCGTCGCCGAGAACCCGCAGGCCGAGCTCGGGCGCCTGCGCGGCGCGATTGCGGCGGTACAAAAATCGATCGACGAGATGCTGTCGAGCGGGATCGTCGAGAGCGGCGAGCCGCGCGAGATCCTCGAAAGCTTCCGCATGTTCGCGGCCGACCGCGGCTGGATGCACCGCATGTCCGAGGCGGTGCGCGGCGGCCTTACCGCCGAGGCCGCGGTGCAGAAGGTACAGGATGAGTCGCGCGCCCGGCTGCTGCAGGCGAGCGATCCCTACCTGCGCGAGCGATTGGCCGATCTCGAGGATCTCGCGAACCGCCTGCAGCAGCATCTCGCCGGGCGGCCGCTGACGTCGGCTGCCGCGGCGTTGCCCGAGGAATTCATCCTCGTCGCGCGCAGCATGGGCCCGGCCGAGCTCCTGGACTATGACCGCGCCCGCTTGAAGGGCATCGTGCTCGAGGAGGGCTCGCCCACGGCGCATGTCGCGATCGTCGCGCGCGCGCTCGACATCCCGGCGATCGGCCGCGTCCGCAACGTGCTCGAGCGCATCGACGCCGGCGACGTCATCGCCATCGATTGCGAGGAGCAGGCCGTGTTCGTGCGCCCAAGCGAGGACGTGCAGCAAGCGGTCGAGCGTCGGATCAACATCAAGGCGGGCGAGCGCCGCCGCTATGCCGAGCTGCGCGAACTCCCGGCCGAGACGCGCGACGGCGTGCGCGTCAGCCTCCAGCTCAATTCCGGCCTCGCCATCGACCTGCCTTTCATGGAGATGACGGGTGCGCAAGGCATCGGCCTCTTCCGCACCGAGCTGCAATACATGCTGCGCGAGCGCTTCCCCACGGTCGAGGAGCAGGCGCAGCTTTATGGCCGCGTGCTCGATCAGGCGGGCGACCGCCCGGTCACGTTCCGCACGCTCGATGCCGGCGGCGACAAGCTTCTGCCCTACATGCCCGATGCCGCCGGCGAGGAGAATCCGGCGATGGGCTGGCGCGCCATCCGCATCGCGCTCGACCGCCCGGCGCTCCTGCGCCAGCAGCTCCGCGCCTTGATCCGCGCCGCGTCGGGGCGGCGGCTCCGCGTGATGTTTCCGATGATCGCTGAGCTCGCCGAGCTCGAGGCCGCGCGCGCCATCCTCGAGCTCGAGCTGGAGCGCGCGTGGCGGCGCGATACCGATCCGCCGCCGGTCGCCGTTCAGGTCGGCGTGATGCTCGAAGTCCCCTCGCTTCTGTTCGAGCTCGATCAGGTCCTGCCGCGCGTCGACTTCCTCTCGGTCGGGACGAACGACCTGACGCAGTTCTTTTTTGCCTCGGACCGCGGCAATCCGCGGCTTGCGGCGCGCTATGATTCGCTGTCGCCGACGCTCTTGCGCGCGCTGCGCCAGGTTACGGCGATGTGTCTCAAGCACCATGTCGAGCTGTCGCTGTGCGGGGAGATGGCGGGCGATCCGCTCGACGCCGCGGCGCTCGTCGGCATCGGCTTCCGCACGCTGTCGATGACGCCCGCCTCGATCGGCCCCGTGAAGGCCATGATCCGCAGCTTGCACATGGGTGCGCTCGGCGAGTTCCTGGCCGCGTGGGAAACGAGCCCGACCCGAAGCCTGCGCGACAAGCTCCGCGATTTCTGCGCCGACCACGGGGTCGAGCTTTAACGCCTTGTCCGCGCATTTGCTGCGCTCGCCCGCGCGGGATACGGGAGCCGCCGGCATCGGAACGGCCCGGACACCGCGTTAGAATTTGCTTTTTCCGCGCGCGCGTTGGTACAAGAACCGGGAGCCCAAGACATTCGGGGGCCGCTACCCGCGATGGCGAACACATCGTCTCCGCCCGAGACTCGCACCGGCGACAAGCCGGCGGTGCGCCCGCGGGACACGGTCGGCGATCTGCTGCGGCGTACCCGGCAGGAGCAGGGTATCGGGCTCGAGCAAGTGGCCGGCACGCTGCGCATTCGCTCCTCCTACATCACGGCGATCGAGCAGTGCCGTTACGACCGCTTGCCCGGCCCTGTCTACGCGCTGGGGTTCGTGCGCACGTATGCGAATGCCCTGGGGCTCGACGGCGACGAGGCGGTGCGCCGCTTCAAGCTCGAATCGGCGGGGCTCGAGCAGCGCGCCGATCTCGCCTTTCCAATGCCTTTGACCTCGCGCAGCGTGCCGGGCGGCCGCGTCGTGCTCGTGGCCTTCGTGCTCGCGGTGTGTGCCTACGCCATCTGGCACTACGTCTCGACCGGCGACCGCGAGCGGCCGGAGCGCGTGGCATCGGTGCCGAGCGACCTGCTGCCGCCGGCCCCACCGCCCGCGCCAGCGCCGGATACGTCCGCGTCGGCACCCGCCCCGGCGAGCGCCGCGCCAGCGCCAGCGGCGCAAGCCGCCGCCACGCCGGCACCAGCGCCGCCGCAGGCTGCCGCGCCGCAACCGGCGGCCACCGTCGCGACCGCGCCGCTGCCGCCGTCTGTCAGCGCGACTCCGCTGCCGCCGCCTCCGGCCGCGTCCCAGGCGCCCGCGTCGGCGCCGGGACCTGCGCTCGTGGCGCCCCCGGCCCCCGCGGCACTTCCGGGGCAGAGCGTGAGCCTCGCGCCGCCGTCCTCGACGACACCCGCGCCCACCCTGGCGCCGGGTGCTGCGCTCGTCCCCGCGCCAACGGCTTCGGGCGCCGTCAATTCGAGCCCGCCCCCTAACACTGGCCGGCTCTCCATCCAGCTGACCCCACGTGATCAGGGCCAGCCCTCGGCGGATCAGACCGCGGCCCCGCCGCAAGCGGCCTCGGCCGATTCGTCGGCGCCGCACGTCTACGGGGCGGTTAACGGCCCGTCGCACATCACGCTCCTTGCCAAGCAGGATTGCTGGATCCAGGTGCGCGACGAAAGCGATCCGGCCCAGCCGCTCGTGGCGCAGCGCACGCTGCGCAAGGGCGATACCTATCGCGTGCCGGACAGAAGCGGCCTCGTGCTGCGCACCGGCAACGCCACCGGTCTCCAGGTCATGGTCGATGACCGCGCCGTCCCCGCCCTGGGCGGCACGGTGCGCACCGTGGCGCTCGATCCCGCGCGCCTCTTGTCAGGCAACGCGTTCCAGTAAGCGTCAGATCCGCTTCAATCGCGGAATGAGCCGCTCGGCGTTGCCGTGATCGATCGCTTCGAGCGTCTTGCGGCTGAGGCCGAGCTTCTCGAGATTGTCGCGATCCTGCGCACAGCTGAAATACGGGAAGTCGCTGCCGAACATGACCTGCGTGGCCGGCACGATCTTCAAGAGTCCCGCCATGCTCGACGGCCAGGCCGCATTCGCGGTATCGAAATGAAGACGCGCGAACTCCGCCATCACTCCGTTGGGCGCGATCTCCTTGAGCGTCGCGAAAGGCTTCGCACCGACCCCGCCGCCGCTCAGGAAATTGCTGATGCGGCCGGCGAGCGCCGGCAGGCTGCCGCCCGAATGCGCGAACACCCACTTGATGTCGCGGTATTTCGCCAGCGTTCCCGTCACCAGCAGCTTGGTCACGCAGCGCGATGTATCGGTCGGGACCTCGATGACGGCGGGGCCGCCCGAAGGATTGAGGTCGGGAATGAGTTGGCCGCAGCAGGCCGGCGTCGTGGGATGAAAATAGACAACGGCCTTGCGCCGGTTCAGCTCGGCGAAGATCGGATCGAACATCGGGTCGCCCGGATACTTGTCGCCATAGACGGTGGCGAGCCCGATGCCGTCAGCCTTCGCGGTGTCGAAGGCATAGGCGATCTGCTTCAGGCTCGCGTCCACGTCGATCATCGGCAGCGGCGCGTAGAGACCGAACTTGTCCGGATAGTCGTGCACCAGCTTCGCGCCGTATTCGATGCATTCCTGCGACAGGTCGGCGGCGCGCTTGGGATCGCCGCCAAACCAGTTGCCGGGAATCGACGCAAGGCCGATGACCGCCTTCTGGACGCCGCCCTGCTGCATGTCCTCGAGCGATTTTTCCGGCGTCCAGTTGAGGTTCGCGGGCGCAGCGAAGCCGTGAATCTTCTCTGCCCACTCCTTCTCCGTCTGCTTCCATCCCGGCGAGTAGTAATGGTGGTGCATATCGATGCGCCGGGCGCCCGCGCCCTGCGCGAGCGTCGACCGGCACGGGACGAACGTTATCGCTCCAAGGGCGGCAAGCCCTGCAAGGACGGCGCGGCGCGGCTGTGCGTTATCGACCATTCGTTTTCTCCCTCGCATTACTCTTCTGCGCCGCGTCGGGCAGCGGCCGTTCCCGCCATGATGCACGACGATCGAAGCTGCGCAACCCTTTGGCACGGGGTTTTGTCGAAGGCCGAAAAAGGCGCTATATAGCCGCCGTCAGCAAGGAGTTTGGGCGATGAGCGTGCGTCCCTATCGCGACATCGTGCGCCGCAAGTGCCGGCAGATCCATGTGGGTCCGGTGCCGGTCGGCGGCGACGCCCCCATCACCGTGCAGTCGATGACCAACACGCTGACGCACGACGTGAAGGCGACGGTCGCGCAGATCCATGCGCTTGAGCGCGCCGGCGCCGATATCGTGCGCGTCTCCTGCCCCGACCAGGAATCGGCGCTCGCCTTGAAGGACATCGTGCGCCAGGTGCACGTGCCGATCGTCGCCGACATCCATTTCCATTATAAGCGCGCGATCGAGGCGGCCGAGAGCGGCGCCGCGTGTCTCCGCATCAATCCCGGCAATATCGGCTCGGCCGAGCGCGTGCGCGAGGTGGTGAAGGCGGCGAAGGATCACGGCTGCTCGATGCGCATCGGCGTCAATGCCGGCTCGCTCGAACGCGATCTCCTCGAGCGCTATGGCGAGCCGTGCCCCGAGGCGATGGTCGAGAGCGCCCTGAACCACGCCAAGATTCTCGAGGACAACGACTTCTTCGAATTCAAGATCTCGTGCAAGGCGTCGGACGTGTTCCTCGCCGTCGCCGCATATCAGCAGCTCGCCGAGGCGTGCGACTATCCGCTCCATCTCGGCATCACCGAGGCGGGCGGGCTCATGGGCGGCACCGTGAAGTCCGCGATCGGCATGGGCTCGCTGCTCTGGGCCGGGATCGGCGACACGATCCGCGTCTCGCTCTCGGCCGATCCGGTCGAGGAGATCAAGGTCGGGTTCGACATCCTGAAATCGCTCGGCCTGCGGCGGCGCGGTGTCACCGTCATCTCGTGCCCGTCCTGCGCGCGCCAACAGTTCGAGGTCATCAAGACGGTCGAGCTTCTGGAGCAGCGCCTTTCGCACATCACGACGCCGATGACGCTTTCCGTCATCGGCTGCGTCGTCAACGGCCCGGGCGAGGCGCGCGAGACCGATATCGGCTTCACCGGCGGCGGACACGGCACGCATCAGGTCTACCTCGCCGGCATTCCCGCCCATCGCTTGAAGGACGAGAACATCGTCGATCACCTCGTGGCCCTCGTCGAGAAGAAGGCCGCGGAAATCGAGCGCCAGAAGGAAGCCGCGCCGGCGCCTGCGGCCCAATAAGGCATGCCATCGCTCCAGCCGGTGCGCGGCACGCAGGACCTCCTGCCTGTCGAGCAGCGCCGCCACCGCCACGTCGTCGAGACCGCGCGCACGATCGCCGCGCGCTATGGCTATGCCGAGATCGCGACGCCGATCTTCGAGTTCACGGAAGTGTTCTCGCGCCCGATCGGCGCCCTGACCGACATCGTGCAGAAGGAGATGTACACCTTCCAGGATCGTGGCGGCGACGAGATCACGCTCCGGCCCGAATACACCGCCGGCATCATCCGCGCCGTCCTTTCGAACGGCCTGACCCAGAGCCTGCCGCTGAAACTCTTCGCAAGCGGGCCGATGTTCCGTTACGAGCGCCCGCAGAAGGGTCGCTTCCGTCAATTCCACCAGATCGATGTCGAGCTGCTGGGCGTGGCGCAGCCGGCGGGGGATATCGAGGTGGTCGCCTTGGGCGCCGACATTCTCGACGCGCTCGGCGTCTTGTCGCTGAGCGAGCTCGAGCTCAACACATTGGGCGATCTCGAAAGCCGGCATTCCTATCGCGCGGCGCTCGTGACTTACTACGAGCAGCGTGCCGGCGAGCTCAGCGAGGATTCGCGCCGCCGGCTCGAGCGCAATCCGCTCCGCATTCTCGATTCGAAAGATGCCGCCGACAAGCACGTCAACGCCGAGGCGCCGCTCTTCGACGAGTATCTCACCGCCGACGCGCGCAAATTCTTCGATGCCGTGCGCACTGGGCTCGACCGCCTCGGCATCTCCTATCGCCTGAGCCCGCGCCTCGTGCGCGGCCTCGATTATTACTGTCACACCGCGTTCGAGTTCGTGACGCAAGCCTTGGGCGCGCAGGGTACGGTGCTGGGCGGCGGGCGTTATGACGGCCTCATGGGCATCATGGGCGGGCCCGAGACGCCGGGTGTCGGCTGGGCCGCCGGGATCGAACGTCTGGCGCTGCTCCTGGCCGAGCCGCCCGCGGCATCCCGCGCGATCGCGATCGTGCCACTGGGCGAGACGGCCGAGGCAGCAGCGCAAAAACTCGCGCATGAGCTGCGCCGCGCCGGCTTCACCGTCGATGTCGGCTTCGCGCCGCAGCGCAGCCTGAAGCGCAGCCTCGCGTACGCAGAAAAGATCGCGGCGCGCGCCGCCATTATCATAGGCGACGACGAGCTTCAGCGCGGCGCGGTCAGCCTGCGCGACCTCGACGCGCGCCAGCAGACCGAGGTGCCGCTTGCCGCGTTGCAGGAGCGGCTCCGCGAGTTCCGGTAGTTTCCGGGCTGCTGGACTTGTATATTATGGTAATATACGCATATGATCGATCGCGATGCGGTTGAGGGCTTCGACTGGGACGCCGGTAACGCGCTCAAGAGCGAAGCAAAGCACGGCGTGACGCAGTCGGAGGCAGAACAAGTCTTTCTGGCAGAGCGTGTTCTGATCATAGCCGACGAGCGGCACAGCGCATCTGCGTCTCGCTATCATGCGTTGGGGCAGACGGAAGATGCGCGCTGGCTCCACATATCGTTCACCATGCGCGGAAATAGGGTGCGGGTAATTTCGGCGCGGGACATGAATCGTAAGGAGCGGACGCTGTATGAAGACCAAGCTTAAGCCCGTTCCGAAATTCAAATCGGAAGCGGAAGAACGGAGGTTTTGGGAAACGCACGACTCGACCGAGTACGTCGACTGGTCGAAGGCCGAATGGGTGCGTTTTCCCAACTTGAAGCCTTCGACAACGTCCATTTCGCTCCGCTTGCCGGTCGCGCTGCTGGAGCGAATCAAGATCATCGCCAACAGCCGCGACATCCCGTACCAGTCGCTCATCAAGGCGTGGCTCGCGGAAAGGGTCGAGCGTCGCCGATGATTTCGCGCAATGGCTGCGGATGACCGCATCGCTTCCGCGGCGCCCATGGCGCGCGCCGACGACGACGAGCCGCCGCTCGTCGTCGCGGGCTTCGAGCGGCGCGCAGCGGGGCTCGATCTCGGCGATGCTTTCGCGCGCATCGAGGCCGATCTTGCGGGCGCGCTCGAGGAGCTGCGCGGCGCGGGCTTGCGCGACGGCGTGCTGATCGCGACCTGCGACCGCGTCGAGCTGGCGAGCCGCGATCCGTCCGCGCCCGGCCTCCTCGCGCCGCTCGTTGCGGCGCGCGCTTCCGTGCCGGAACCGGCCCTCGCGCCGGCACTGCAGTGGTATCAGGGCGAGGCGGCGCGAAAACATCTCTTCGCTGTCGCCAGCGCGCTCGAAAGCGCCGTCATCGGCGAGCCGCACGTGCTGGGCCAGCTGCGTGCGGCCCATCGTGAAGCGGCCGAGCTCGGCCTCGTTGGGTCTGCGCTCGAGAGCGATTTTCTTGCCGCCTTCACCTGCGCGCGCCGCGTGCGGCGCGAGACGGGCCTTTCCGAGCGTCCGCAATCGCTCGCCGCGGCGGCGATCGATCTCGCGCGCGACATTCACGGTGATCTCGCACGCACGACGGCACTTCTGCTCGGACCCGCGGAGATGGGCGAGCTCCTGGCCGAGCAGTTCCGCCGTGCCGGGTTGCGGCGCCTCGCCGTGTGCGGCCCGCCCGAGCGCGCCGAGCGCGCGGCGCAGCGGCTCCAATGTCATTACGTGCCGCACGGCGAGCTTGCCGACGCGCTCGTCGCGGCCGACATCGTCATCGCGTCGTTGGGATCGGGCCGCATGGTGCTGACCTCGCCGCTCGTCGGCGCCGCATTGCGCAAGCGGCCCTTGAAACCCATCTTCGTCATCGATGTGGCGTTTCCGACCGATGCAGATCCGGCGATCAACGAGCTCGACGGCGTGTTCCTCTACGATCTCGCCGATCTCGAACGCGCGGCGCTCGCCGGCCGCGCTGACCGCGCCGCCGCGGCCGAGGCCGCGTGGGCCATCGTCGGCGACGAGCTCGGCGCGTTCGCTGCGCGCCGTGCGGCGCGCGCTGCCGTGCCGGCCGTTGTGGCGCTGCGCCGGCATTTCGAGAAGCTGAGAGGCGAGGTGATGGCCGAGCGCGGGCTCGATGCCGATGCCGCGACGCGGCTCCTCGTCGCACGGCTTCTGCACGCGCCGTCGGAGAGCTTGCGCGATCTCGCCGGCGCGGGCCGCGATGCATCGCAGCTCGAGGACTTCGTGCGCCGCCTGTTCCGGCTGGGATCGGGCGAGGCAGGCCCGGAATGAGCGAGAGCGTCCTCGACGAAAAGCTCGACCGCGTGGCGCGGCGCCATGCCGAGCTCGCCCATACGCTTGCCGATCCGGCGAAGCTCGGCGGCGATTACGCGCGGCTCGCCAAGGAATATGCCGATCTGACGCCGCTCGTCGCCGCGATCGAAGCGCTGAAGAAGGCGCGCGCCGAGCGTGGCGATCTCGCTGCCCTTGCGCGCGAGGCCGATCCCGAGATGCGCAACCTCGCGCAGGCCGAGCTGGCGGCCCTTGAAAAACGGCTTCCCGAGCTCGAGCGCGAGCTGCGCCTCATGCTGCTTCCCAAGGACGAGGCCGACGCGCGCAACGCGATCCTCGAGCTGCGAGCCGGCACCGGCGGCGAGGAGGCGGCGCTTTTTGCCGCCGCGCTCTTCCGCATGTACCAGAAATACGCGGCGCTCCACGGCTGGCGCTTCGAGCCGATGGAGATTTCCGAGACCGGTCTCGGCGGCTTCAAGGAGGCGATCGCCGCGGTCTCCGGCAAGAACGTGTTCGAGCGCCTCAAATTCGAATCGGGCGTGCACCGCGTGCAACGCGTGCCCGAAACCGAGGGCTCGGGCCGCATCCACACCTCGGCGGCGACCGTCGCGGTGCTGCCCGAGGCCGAGGATGTGGACATCCACATCGACGACAAGGATTTGCGCATCGACGTCTTCCGCTCGAGCGGCCCGGGCGGCCAGTCGGTCAACACCACCGACAGCGCCGTGCGCATCACGCACTTGCCGACCGGCCTCGTGGTGCAGCAGCAGGACGAGAAGTCGCAGCACAAGAACAAGGCGAAGGCCTTGAAGGTGCTGCGCGCGCGGCTCTACGAGCGCGAGCGCGAGGCGGCCGCCGCGGCGCGCGCCTTGTCGCGCAAAACGCAGGTCGGCACGGGCGACCGCTCCGAGCGCATCCGCACCTACAATTTCCCGCAAGGCCGCGTGAGCGATCACCGCATCGGCATGACGCTCTACAAGATCGACAAGGTGATGTCCGGCGAGGCGCTCGACGAGTTTATCGATGCCTTGATCGCCGAGGATCAGGCCGCGCGTCTTGCGGAGGCGGAATGAGCGCAACCTTGGGCGAGGCGATGGCGCGCGCCGCGTCCGATCTCGCCGCGGCCGGCGTGCCGGAGTCGCGCCGCGAGGCGCGGCTCTTGGTGGCTTTGGCTGCAGGGGTCGAGACCGCGTCCGTGCTGATCCACCCCGAGTTCGCGCTCGAGGAGGCCGCCGCCGTGCGGCTCGCCGAGATGGTCCGCCGCCGGCGGACGCGCGAGCCGGTGTCGCGCCTCATCGGCCGGCGCGAGTTCTGGAGCCTCGAATTCGAGGTCGGCGCCGCGACGCTCGATCCCCGCCCTGACAGCGAGACGCTGGTCGAGTCGGCGCTCGCGCGCATTCCCGACCGTACCCGGGGGCTCCGCGTGCTCGACCTCGGCACCGGCACCGGCTGTCTCCTTCTCGCGCTTCTGTCGGAGCTTCCAAACGCCACCGGCCTCGGCCTCGACCTCGCCTCCGGGGCGGTCGCCGTGGCGCGCCGCAACGCTGCGGCCAACCGCCTCGAAGCGCGGGCGTTCTTCGCGGTGGGATCGTGGGGTGCCGCGGCCGGCGGCGGCTTCGACGTCGTGCTCGCCAATCCGCCTTATGTGCCGACCGCCGAGATCGCGCACCTCGCGCCCGAGGTTGCGCAGTGGGAGCCGCGCCTCGCGCTCGATGGCGGCGCCGACGGGCTCGGGGCCTATCGCACGCTCGCGCCGGATCTCGTGCGCCTCGTTGCCCCTACGGGATTTGCGGTCATCGAACTGGGGGCAGGCCAGGCCGACGAGGCCAGCGCGATCTTCCGCGCGGCGGGTCTTGACGTGGTCGCCCGGGGTCACGATTTAGCTGGCTTGGAGCGTTGCCTCGTACTCGCCAAGTCAAAAAAAACATTGGAAAAGCCAGCACTTCCCGTCTAGGGTGGTGTTGACCTAACGACAATGAGCCAATGGCTCCTGCTGCCCTTCGGGGCCGGCCTGTCCCGGCCGAATGGCGTTGCCTTCCACATGCGCGGGCCGCCGGGGAACGCTTTCGAAACCAGACAGTCGTGAGCCAATGCATCGCGATTTCAAAGGCATCATGAGACCAGGCCAGAACAAGCGAGGCCGCAACCGTGGTGGCGGCGGCAACATGAACGGCGGCGGCGGTGGTGGCGGCGGGCACCCGGGCAATCGGCCGCGGCCGCCGCATCGGATCCAGACCTTCGAGAGCAGCGGGCCGAACGTAAAGATCCGCGGCAATGCATACCAGGTCTTCGAACGCTACATTGCTATGGCGCGCGAGGCTTCGTCTGCCGGAGACAGGATCGCGGCGGAGAATTTCTATCAACACGCCGAGCATTACTTCCGCGTCATGAACGCAGACGGCAATGGCCACGGCTATCCGCAGCAGCAGCGTCCCATGACCCCGGCCGACACCGAGATGAACGGCGACCTCGACATCGACCAGCCTGAATTCCAGGCCGGCCGTCCGCCGGTCCAGCCCGAGGCGGAGCCCGACCGCGAGCCCGAGTCCGACCAGCCGCCGCAGAGCCCCACCACCAACTGACGCTACGATCGGCTTGACGTACGTCAAGGCCGGGCTTGTCCCGGTCCTCTATGGATTGGCTTGCGTACGGACGCACGCGATGCCCGCGCCGGGCATTGCGGGTATCTGGCATCGCATGGGGAAGGCGTGCGCGGCCTTGTGAGCACCTAGCCGTCCACCCATATCTTCCCGCGAAGGGCGCGGGACGTTGCCTCGAGAGGGACGCCGGCGCCGGTTCATGGGGTGAGGCATGGAATTCGAGAAATACACCGAGCGCTCGAAGGGATTCGTGCAGGCGGCACAGTCCTTGGCGCAACGGCGCGGCCATCAGCAGATCGCGCCGGAACATCTCCTCAAGGTTCTGCTCGACGACAAGGAAGGGCTCGCGGCCAATCTGATCCGCGCTGCCGGCGGCGATCCGCAGCCGGTGCTGGCTACGGTCGAGGCGGCGCTCAACAAGATGCCGCGCGTCGAGGGCGGGGGCGCGCAGACCTACCTCTCGCCCGAGCTTTCGCGCGTCTTCACCGAGGCCGAGGCGATCGCCGAGAAGGCCGGTGACAGCTTTGTCACCGCCGAGCGACTGCTGCTCGCGATGACGCTTCTGAAGGGCTCAGCCGTCGCCGCCGCCCTCGCGGCACAGAACATCACGCCGCAGAATCTGAATCGCGCAATCGAGGAGATCCGCAAAGGCCGCCGCGCCGACACGGCGAGCGCCGAGGAAGGCTATGACGCCTTGAAGAAATACGCGCGCGACCTGACGGACGCGGCGCGCGAGGGCAAACTCGATCCCGTCATCGGCCGCGACGAGGAAATCCGCCGCACCATCCAGGTGCTGTCGCGCCGCACCAAGAACAACCCGGTGCTGATCGGCGAGCCGGGCGTCGGCAAGACCGCGATCGTCGAGGGACTGGCGCTCCGCATCACGCACGGCGACGTGCCCGAAAGCCTGAAGGAGAAGCGCCTTCTTGCGCTCGATCTGGGTTCGCTCGTCGCCGGCGCCAAGTTCCGCGGCGAGTTCGAGGAGCGCCTGAAGGCCGTCCTCGCCGAGATCACCGCGTCGGAGGGCGAGATCATCGTCTTCATCGACGAGCTGCACACGCTCGTCGGCGCCGGCAAGGCCGAAGGCTCGATGGACGCTTCCAACATGCTGAAGCCCATGCTTGCGCGTGGCGAGCTGCATTGCGTCGGCGCCACCACGCTCGACGAATACCGGAAGCACATCGAGAAGGATGCGGCGCTCGCCAGGCGCTTTCAGCCCGTCTTCGTCAGCGAGCCCACGGTCGAGGACACGATCTCGATCCTGCGCGGCATCAAGGAGAAGTACGAGCTCCATCACGGCGTGCGCATCACCGACGGCGCGATCGTCGCAGCCGCCACGCTTTCGAACCGCTACATCACCGACCGGTTCCTGCCGGACAAGGCGATCGACCTCATGGACGAGGCCGCGGCGCGCCTGCGCATGGAGGCGGAATCGAAGCCCGAGGAGATCGACGAGCTCGACCGCCGCATCATCCAACTCAAGATCGAGCGCGGCGCGCTCGAGAAGGAGCATGACGAGGCCTCGCGCGACCGGCTCGAAAAGCTCGTCGGCGAATTGACCGACCTTGAGAAGGAATCGGCCGAACTCACGGCGCAGTGGAAGGCCGAGAAGGACAAGCTCGCCTCGGCGCAGAAGCTCAAGGAGCAGCTCGACCAGGCGCGCGTCGAACTCGAGCAGGTGCAGCGCAAGGGCGACTACACCCGCGCCGGCGAACTCACCTACGCGACGATCCCCGAGCTCGAGCGCAAGCTCAAGGCGGCCGAAGCGGCCGAGGCGCACCGCATGATCGAAGAGGCGGTGACCGAGAGCCACATCGCCGCGGTCGTGTCGCGCTGGACCGGCATCCCGGTCGACAAGATGCTCGAGGGCGAGCGCGAGAAGCTGCTGCAGATGGAAGGCAATCTGAAGCGCCGTGTCGTGGGGCAGGACGAGGCGGTGGTCGCCGTCTCGAACGCGATCCGCCGCGCGCGCGCCGGCCTGCAGGACCCGAACCGGCCGATCGGCTCGTTCCTGTTCCTGGGTCCGACCGGCGTCGGCAAGACCGAGCTGGCGAAGGCGTTGGCCGAGTTCCTGTTCGACGACGAGCAGGCGATGGTCCGCATCGACATGTCGGAATACATGGAGAAGCATTCCGTCGCGCGGCTCATCGGCGCGCCGCCGGGCTATGTCGGCTACGAGGAAGGCGGATCGCTCACCGAAGCGGTGCGGCGCCGGCCATATCAGGTGATCCTGTTCGACGAGATCGAGAAGGCGCATCCCGACGTCTTCAACGTGCTGCTGCAAGTGCTCGACGATGGCCGGCTTACCGATGGGCAAGGCCGCACGGTCGATTTCCGCAACACGCTCATCGTGCTGACCTCGAACATCGGCAGCGACGTGCTCGCGGGCCTGCCCGAGGGACGCGATGTTTCGGCCGTGCGCGACGCCGTCATGGAGATGGTGCGCGCGGCCTTCCGGCCCGAGTTCCTGAACCGGCTCGACGAGATCCTGATCTTCCGCCGCCTCTCGCGCGACGACATGAAGGGCATCGTCGACATTCAGCTCGTGCGGCTGCAGAAGCTGCTGACCGATCGCAAGATCACGATCGAGCCCGACGACAAGGCGCGCGCATGGCTTGCCGAGACCGGCTACGACCCGGTCTATGGTGCGCGGCCATTGAAGCGCGTGATCCAGCGCGAGCTGCAGAATCCGCTGGCCGAGCTGATCCTCAAGGGCCGTATCGCCGACGGCGAGACCGTCGCGGTCACGACCGGCGAAGGTGGCCTCGCCATCGCCGGCGAGGTCGCGAAAGCGGCGGAGTAGGGACGGTTGCGCTTTTAGCCGTTTACTGTCATTGCGAGGAGCCGAAGGCAACGAAGCAATCTTCTTGGGGATTGCTTCGCTTTGCTCGCAATGACAGTGGCAGTGTTGCGACCCTCGCTGCGCGTTCCTATCTTTCACCCATGCGTGACCGCCATCCCGAGAACGCGCCCGGCGACTGGTATGTCGACCGCAACTGCATCGATTGCGGCGCGTCGAAGAACGTGGCGCCGGGCCTCATCGCCGAGCGCGGCGGACAATGTGTGTTCGTGCGCCAGCCCGAGGGCGCGGCGGATCTGGCGCAGGCGTGGCGCGCGCGGCTCCTGTGCCCGACCGCCTCGATCCACAGCGAATCCGCTCAGCACGCGCCGCCAAATCTTTTCCCCGAGCCGATGACCGAGCGCGTGTGGCGCCTGGGCTTCAACGCGCGCGCGTCCTGGGGCGCCAACTCGTTCCTCTTCCGCACCGCCGCCGGCAACGCCATGGTCGATGCGCCGCGCTGGACCTCGCATCTCGTCGGCGCGATCGGGGAGATGGGCGGGCTCGACAAGATTCTTCTGACGCACCGCGACGACGTGGCCGACGCCGAGCGCTATGCCGCGCATTTCGGCGCGCGCGTCTTCATCCACGAGGCTGACCGCGCCGCTGCGCCCTACGCCACCGACCTCTTTCGCGGACGCGCACCGACGGAGCTTGAGCCCGGCCTCGCCGTGATCCCGCTTCCCGGCCACACCGAGGGTAGCGTCGCCTTCCTTCTCGAGGATCGCTGCCTCTTCACCGGCGACAGCCTGTCGTGGGATTTCGAGACCGGTGACCTCCGCGCCTCGCGTCACGTGTGCTGGTGGTCGTGGCCGGAGCAACTCGCTTCGCTCGCGCGGCTTCGGGACTGGCGCTTCGAATGGCTCTTCGCCGGCCACGGCGGCAGCCATCGCCTCTTGCCGGCCGAGATGCAGTCGCGGATTTCGGCTCTCCTGCGCCGCTTCGGCTACGAGCAGGCAGCGTGATTCTGCCAAACGAACCCAAGAGAATGACGCCGCTGACAATGGATGTGGCCAGGGAACTTACTAGCCGACTAACCGGATCGCGACTGACTACGGCAAAACGACGCGAGCACGACTGGGCTTTTGAATTTGGCAAGGACGTTGGTGTCCGCGTTAGCTGCACGTGGAGAATTCTGGTCGACGGTCGGATGAAATTCGCGGGTGATGATGACGGGCAGCAATTCGGTCTCCCAAATCCGCTCGACGGCGAAGAGGAAGCGACGCGGTTACTCGGGCAAAGGTCAATAAAAAATCTGACGATCCGTCCTGATACGGGCGATCTTTGCATTGTTTTCGATGGCGGTGCGACCCTCGAATTTATAAATGATTCCTCGGGATATGAGGGTTGGGAGCTTCACGCGGGTGGCTTGGCTGTGATCGCCCTTGGCGGGGGCGGGCTGGCAGTCATGAATCTCCCCAAATGAAGAAGGTTTATGGGCAGCTGAATCTACAGAACGAAGCCAATTTCTGCGCCGACGGCTCACCTGAAAAAAACAACTAGAGCAAGCACTTAAGAAAAGTCTACGAAACGAACCCAATTGGCTCGGGGACGCGGCCGCACCCGTTTTTCGGCCTTTCGGTCGAACGTTCGGAGGCCTAGCGCCTTTCGCGGAGCCAGCGCTCCGCACCCTTGTGCAGCGGTACGTCCATGGGCGTCGCCCTGGTCTCGCGCCACACCTGGCTCACGTCCTCGAACGAGTCCGTCTCCCACGGGATCTCGTCGGCGCGCGCGGCGAAGCCCGAGCACACGTCATAGACAACCTGCTCCGGGAGGTCTTCGCGCGCGTAAAGCGGCCAGCCGCTGTAGTCGATACAGGGATGATCATGGTCGAGGCCGGAGAAGCGGCTTTTCGGCACCATGATCCGGCGCCAGCCGAGCGGTTCGAGCTCAGCGAAGATGTCGGGCTCGGGATCGAGCAGCATCATATCGTGCTTCAACGCCTCGTCGAACCAGACGACAAGCGCCTCGTCGAAGATGGCGTCGAGCGTGCCGTCCTTGAGCGGCTCCATGCGGCGCTTGTCGCTCGGGCTCCCGCTCGGCGAGAGCTTGCCACCCCAGGAAACGATGTCGGCGAGGCTGAAGCCATAGAGTGCCAGCACCTGGTCCGTCAGCACGCGGGTCGAATGGGTCGGATCCTCCTTGACCGAGACATGCAGCGGATAGCGGGCTTTCTTGATGTCGGCGAGCGAACGAAAGCCCAGGCTTTTCCTCACCGCGAACACGAACCAGTCCCAAGTCGGCCAGTTGCCGACGATGCGGAGCGGCAGCTTCTCGCTGAAGAGCCCGACGCCGCGATAGGCCTGCGTCAGGAAGGCCGACGGATTGACGAACGCCATCTCGATCGTTCCTTTGGCGACCGCGTGCGCCAGGATGGGCGAGCCCGTCGCTAAGCGCAGGTGCGGCCGGAATTCGGTGCCGGAGCCGTTGCCGATGGCGATGCAGACGTCGCGGTTGCCGCCATAGGGCGTAGCCGGGTTTCCGGCATAGTTAAGCGCCAATTCCCAGAGCGCCTTGGCGCGCAGGAAATTGGCGCCGCGCGGCAGCTTCTCCATCGCGTCCCTCCTTCGCTCTTGCGGCCCGTGATTGGCAGGCGCGGCGCCGATAAGCAATCCCCTCGGGGCGAAAGGCGGGCCCGGACGCCAATTCTGGAGGTCGAGACACCAGCATTGCTGGCGTGCACGCCTAGGCTAAAGGCGGCAAATGCCCCTTTCCGATCAGCAGAGGAGGAGGCTCGCCAGAACCGGGGGCATCGATGCCAGATTCGGTCTTCACATCCGGTCCGTTCCGGGGCGTTCCGGCCGACGACGCGTTCGCGCTTGCCGCCAGCAGCGAAGCCCCGGTCGTCGTCGATCTCGGCAGGATCAACTGGCCGCCTGGTCTCAAGCCGGTGCCGGCGCCGCTCGGCGGTTATCGCCCCGGGCAGAAGATCATCGGCGCCATCAGCGCAAACATAGACGTGCTGATCGTGCTTTATACCGAGCTCGAGACGAGCGCGCTGCTCGACGTCTTCACCGGAGACAAAAGCTGGACGCCCCAGCGCCGTGCGCAATGGTGCGGCTACGCGCATAATTTCGCGCCTTACAAATCGGGCATCGCCGGGATCGACGGTAACGACGCATTGGAGCAGGGGCTGTTCGGCTATCTCTCTGCGGTGCGCATCGGCACCAAGACCGTGGCGCTCTACAAGTCCGAGCTGCACCCGAAGCAGAATGGACCGATGCTCCCTTTCATCCCGGTCATGCGGCAGCTCATAACCGAGCTTGCGCCCAGCCTCGTGATAACGACGGGAACGGCGGGCGCGGTCGGCCCGCTCCTCCAGTGCGGCGATGTCGTCGTCAACACGGCCGCTCGCTTTCATTGCCGCGAGCACTATCCCGACTTTCCCGCCATCGAGAAGATGGTCGCGAAGGGAACCAGGATCGCCAACTCCCTCACGGTCGATACGCGCCATATCGACTACGCCGCAAATCATTTCACGAGACTGTCGTTGCCCGGATTGGCCGAGTGTCACGCCCGGCTCGAGGCGCTCGGCGGATACGGGTTCGTGAAGAAAAGCACGAGCGCCCCGGAGATATTTGTGACCGGAAAGAACCCTGTGCCCAGCGCCGAGCCGATGGCGACGGTATCTGCCGACTACCTCACCGTCGACGACAACCACGATTCCGAGGGTCTGCAGGCGCTCGGCAACGTTAACGACACGGACGACGCCTTCCTGTTCTACGCGATCGACGGCATCAGAGCCGCCAAGCCTAACTTCCTGTCCATCCGCAATGTCTCTGAGCCGCAGATCATCGCCCCGTCGTTCCCGTCGGGGACGAGCCAGAGCGTAATCGTCGACAAGCTCAAGGGCATCGGCGGCCGTATTTACGGCATCTATCAGTATTGCACGACGCTCAACAGCGCGTTCGCCTGCTGGGCCGTCGTCGCCGGGCTATGACGCGTTGTTCTCGCTCGCTTCTTCCTGCTCCTTCGCGGCGATGAGCCGGGCATAAGCCCCGCCCTTCGCCAGAAGCTCCGCCGGTGTCCCTGCCTCGACGATGCCGCCATCCTCGATCATGAGCACGCGGTCGGCGCTCCTGATGGTCGAGGGCCGGTGCGCGATGATGAGGACGGTGCGGCCGCGGCGCACCTCGTCCATGGCGCGGCGCAGCGCTTCCTCGCTCTCGGTGTCGAGGTTCGACACGGCCTCGTCCATCACGAGCACCGGCGCGTCGCGCAGGAAGGCGCGCGCGATCGCGATCCGCTGTCGTTGCCCGCCCGAAAGCCGCGCGCCCCGCTCGCCGCAGGGCTCGGCATAGCCCCGGGGCAGGGCGCTGATGAAATCGTGCGCTTGTGCTAGCCGCGCCGCGCGCTCGATCTCGGCGTCCGTCGCTTCGGGCCGGCCGAGACGGATGTTGTCGGCGACCGTGCCGTTGAAAAGGTAGACATCCTGCGGCACGAGCGTCACGACGCGGCGCAGCTCGCGGAGCGGCAGCTCGCCGAGGCCACAGCCGCCGATGCCGATCGCGCCCTGCTGCGGGTCCCAGAACCGCAGCAACAGATTGGCGCAGGTGGTCTTGCCGGCGCCCGACTGGCCGACGAGCGCCACCGTCTCGCCCGGCGCGAGCGTGAAGCTCATATCGCGCAGCACGGGCGCGCCGCGGCCATAAGAGAAGGTGACATGGTCGAAGCGCACCGAGCCGTCGCGCACGGCGCTGCGCGCCGCGCGGCCATTATCCTCGACCTGCGCTTCCTGGTGGAACACGGTCGCGACGCGGTCGGCGCCGGCGCGCAGCTCGCCGAGCTTGCGCGCGGTCTGCGTCACCTCGGTGATGGGCGCGAGCGCAGCCCCCGCCAGCACCACCGCCATCGGATAAAGCGCGAAGCTCATGTGCCCGCTGCCGACAAGGAAGAGTCCGGTCGATACAGTCGCGAGCACGGCCAGCGCCAGAAGCACGTCGATCGCCGCCTGCTCGAGCCCGGCGCGCACGCCGTAGCGCATCTGGATGATGTGGACGAGGCGCGTCTCCTGCATCAGCTTCCCGAGGAAGCGCGTGCCGGCGCCGAACACGGCAAGCTCGCGCAGGCCTTGCACGAATTCGACCGCGGCCGCGTTGAGCCGGCCCAAGGCCGCCAAGAGCGCGCGGCCTTGCTCCCCCGCGCGCTTGGCCAGCCAGAACGGCACCGACGCGACAAGCGGCAGGAACGGCAGCAGCACGAGCGCCATGAGCGGATGAATGAACGCGAGCGCCGCGAGCACGCCCAGCGGCACGATCACCGCGCCGATATAGTCGCCGAGCACGTGCGCGTAGAACCATTCCATGAGGTCGGCATCGGCGGTCGCCACCGAGGCAAGCTCGCCGGTGCGGCGTCCCAGCACATAGGCGGGTGCCGCGCGCTCGAGCCCGTCATAGATCCCGACCTGCAGCACCTCGATGAGGCCGTACGCGAAATCGTGCGAGATGAAGGTTTGCCACCATTTGCAGAGCGCGGCGGCAAGGACGGCACAACCCAGGACCCAGAAAGCGGGGACAAGTTCCTGCGGCGCGACGTGACCGACGGCGTGGCCGACGAGCCAGGCGCCGGTCGCGGCCGCGATCACGTTCGCCACCTGCGCGACAATGCCCGAGGCGACCGTGATGATGAAATGCCAGCGCTTCGCCGAGATGAACGGCAGGAGCGCCGCAAGCCCGTAGGAGCGCGGCCGCTCGGCCTTCGCGCCGATTGCATCGAAGGTTTCGGCGCTCATGCGGCTTCTCCCTGCGCCAGCGTCAGGCGCGTATAAAGGCCGCGCCGCGCCAGCAGTTCGTCGTGCGTGCCGTGCTCGACGAGCGCGCCCTCGTTCAGCACGAAGATGCGGTGGGCCTTGCGGATTGTCGACAGGCGGTGGGCGATGACGATGGTGGTGCGCTGCTCGAACAGGCGTTCGAGTGCGCGTTCGATGGCGCGCTCGCTCGCCGGATCGACGCTCGAGGTCGCCTCGTCGAGGATCAGGATGGGCGCGTTCTTCAGGAGCGCACGGGCGATCGCCAGGCGTTGCCGCTGGCCGCCCGAAAGCTGCGCGCCGCGCTCGCCGACCTCGGTCTTGTAGCCGTCGGGCAGCGAGCGGATGAACTCGTCGATCTGCGCCGTAGCAGCCGCTTCGCGCAGCTCTTCCTCGCTCGCATCCTTCTTCGCCATGCGCAGATTGTCAGCGATGGTGCCGTGGAAGAGGAACGTGTCCTGCGCCACGAGCGCCACGCGTTTGCGGAGATCGGCAAGCGCCAGCTCGCGCACGTCGGCGCCGCCGACGCGGATGACGCCCGTGCCGGGGTCGAAGAAGCGCAGGAGCAGCGCCGCGACCGTCGTCTTGCCTGCCCCCGACGGGCCGACGAGCGCCACGCGCTGATGCTCGGCGACGGTGAATGACACGTTCTCGAGTGCTGGTCGCTTCGTCCCCGGATAGGCGAAGGTGACGCGCTCGAACGCGATGTCGGAGCGCGCCGGCGGCGGCACGGGCCGGCGCGGCTCGGCCACGAGCGGTCGCTCGTCGAGAAGCCCCGAGATCGCCGGTGCCGCGGTCTGGCCGTTCCAGGCGGAGTGGAATTCGCGCTCGAGCCGGTCGAGCGGGCGGAACGCCTCGCGCGCGAGGAACAGCGTCATGAAGAGTGCCACCGCCGGCAGCTCGCCCGACGCGACGCGCCACGAGTTCCACGCGAGGAGCGTCGCGACGCCGCTCAGCGACAGGAGCCCAGTGACGCCGCCACGGATGAGCGAGACCGACAGCGTGCGCATCGCCTCGTCGCGCAGCTCGACCGCGCGCCGTACCAGCTCATGCCGCCGCGCCGCCGTGGCCGAGAACGCCTTCAACGTCACGAGCCCTTGCAGGCTGTCGAGCAGATAGGCCCCAAAATCGGCACGCACCGCGAAAAGCCCGCGCGATTTGCCGCGGCGCCAGCGCATCCATGTGCGGCTGAAGATCGGCACGATCACGACGAAGGGCACGAGCACGAGGGCCGAGCGGAGATCAATCGTCGCGAGCGCCGCGAGCACGAGCGCCGTGCCGAAGATGGCGACGAACACGGTCGGCATGTAGCGGCTGTAATAGGTCTCGATCGCCTCGACGCCGCCCACCACGATCTGCTGAATTTTGCCGCTCTGCTGCGTCAGGGCAAAACTCGGCCCGAGCTCGACGAGCTTTTCGAGAAGCCGCGTACGGAGCGATTCCTTCGTCACTTGCGCGGTCCGCTGCGCCGCGATCTCGACGAGCCACAAAAGCCCGCCGCGCGCGATAAGCAGGACGAAGAGCCCGGCGACGTAAGGCAACGCACCCGCCACGTCATGCGCGCGGAAGATCGTGCCGAGCGCGAGCGCGAGCAGCACGCCCTGCGTCACATAGGCCGCTGTCACCAGCAGGCCCAAGACGGTGCTTTGCAGCACGTAAGAGCGGATAGGGCCGGCGAGCGTCCACAGAGTCCGGTTCATGCCCTTCTCCTGCCTCCTCAGCGGAAATGCGGTGCGACCTCGGTCATGAAGCGCGCCATCTCGTCCTTTACCTGTGCGTGCGGCTTCAGGCCGACATTGAAATAGAGGATCACTTCGTCGAACCCCGCCGCCGTCACCTTGGCAAGCGTTTCGCCGATACGCGCCGGCGAGCCGAGAAGGACGGAGTTCTCGGTCAAATCTTCGGGCCGCGCGTTCTTCAGACGCTCGACCATGCCGATGAAATAGCGGTAGGAGGGCGGCGCCGTCGCCGGGTCACCGGGAAAGGCCGGAATTACGCATTCCTTGTAGTAGCGGATCTGACGCGCGCGGGCGGCGGCGTCCTCGGCAGAATTGTCGGCGAAATGGGTGAAGTAGCTGCACATCAAGCGCTGCGGCTTCTGCCCGTGCTTGGCGCAGGTCTCCTTGTAGAGCTGCGCTACCTCCTTGAGCCCGCCAAAAGTCATTGCCGCTGCGAACGGCGCGACGATGAGGCCGCAGCCCAAACGTCCGGCCAACTCGATCGAAGGCTTCGAGAACGAGCCGACATAGGATGGAATCGGGCGCTGTACCGGCTTCGGCGTGATGCGCACCTCGTCGAAATGGTAATGTTTGCCGTGCCACGAGATAGGCTCGTCCGCCATCCACAGGCGGCGCACGATCTCCATCCCTTCCTCGAAGATCGGCTGGTTCTCCTCGAACGACACGTTGAACGGCAGGTATTCGCGCTTGTCGTAGCCGCGCCCGGCGGCGAAATCGACGCGCCCGCCCGAAAGCAGATCGAGCGAGGCCCATTGCTCGGCGACGCGGATCGGATGATGAAGCGGCAGCACCGACACGGCGGGGGCCAGCCGGATGCGCTTCGTGCGCGCCGCAACATAGGCCAACGCCAGGTCGGGACAGGACAGTACGCCGAGCGAGCTGAAATGATGCTCGCCGATCCAAGCCGAGTGCATGCCGAGCTCTTCGGCGTAAAGCGCCTCGTCGACGATGTCGGCGATGAAGCTGTTGGCCTCGCGCCGGTTGTTGTCGTAATGGTTATCGCTCAGCGTGAAATAGCCGAAATCCATGGCGCTCCCCGCCGTTTCCCTGCGTCATATTGATACACCAAGCGCGGGCGTCCCGGCACCGTCTTGATCCCGCATCGCTGCCCGGCCAAAAATGGCGGGCGAAAAAGGAGAGCGGGTACGAATGAAGGCGATCAGGTTTCACGAGTTCGGCCCGCCCGAGGTGCTGAAGTACGAGGACGTGCCCGATCCCGCGCCGCGTGCGGGCGAGGTGCGCATCCGCGTCCACGCGGCCACGGTAAATCGCGTGCTCGACGTGGCGCTTCGCGCCGGCAAGCAGCCGCAGCGCCTCGCCAAGCCGCCGGTCATCCCGGGCGTTGATTGCGCCGGCGTCATCGATGCGGTGGGTGAGGGCATTCGGCATTGGCGGCCGGGTCAGCGCGTCGCCGCGGCCGGCACCATGCCGCTCGAAATCTGCGCCGAGGACGGCAAAGGCTATAGCGGCCCGCAAGGCATGATGGGGATCAGGCGTCCCGGCGGCTTCGCCGAGCTGGTGGCGGTGCCGGCGTGCAGCCTTTATGCGCTGCCCGACGGCCTCGGCTTCCACGACGCGGCCGTGGCGCTGCGCCACTGTCCAACCGCGTGGAACCTTCTCATCAACGAGGCGCATCTCAAGGCCGGCGAATGGGTGCTCATCATGGGCGCCGGCGGCAATCTCGGCACGATCGGCATTCAGATCGCGAAGAACGTGGTGGGCGCGCGCGTCATCTGCACCGCAGGCTCGGACGAACGCGTGCAAACGGGTCTCGCGCTAGGTGCCGATCACGGCGTCAACTATAAGAAGGCCGACCTCCTCGCCGAGGTGATGCGCATCACCGGCGGCAAGGGCGTCGACGTGCTTTACGACAACATCGCCAATCCCGAGATCCTGCCGAAGGCATTTCATGCCTTGGGCCGCGACGGCCGGCTCGTCACCGCGGGCGCGCATGGCGGCCCCAATGTCACCATCGACTTCTTCCATCTCTATGACCATCGCATCACCATCCGCGGCATGCCCGGCCACAAGCATGAGGACGTGCCGAAATGCTTCGAGGCGGTCGCGGCCGGCAAGATCAAGGTTCAGATCGCCGAGGTGCTGCCGCTGTCGCGCGCGGCCGATGCGCACCGGATGATCGAGGCCGATCCCGGCATGGGCAAGCTCGTGCTCGATCCCACCTTGGGCTAGGCGGCACGCGCGGCCTTCGGCACGGAGCCGGCGCCGCGCGCGACATCGATGATCGCGGCGGCATCGTCGGGCGCGTGGTCGCCGCGCCAGGCGACGTGGCCGTCCGGCCGGACCAGCACGAGGCGGCGCTCGTAAAGTGCGGCGATCGCGGGATCGTCGATCGCGACCTCCGTCAGCGGCAGGCCGCGCGCCGCCGCCGCGGCCGCAAGCGGCCGCCCGTCTGCCCCGACAAAGCGCAGCAGCACGAAGCCGCGGCCGAAAAGGTCGAGCGTCGAGCGCCCGTCCGCCAGAAACGCATGCGGCGCGCGCGAGCCGGGGCGGCTCGTCGGCACGTAAGTCCCCGCCTCGTCCGGCGTCGGCGGGGTGCCGTCGGGCCACACGATCGGCGAGCCCTCGTAGCGATAGCCCAGCGCAATCCCGTCGGAGACATACTGCTTCGTCTTCTCGCCGACGATCGCGGCGCCCACCTCGCGGCGGAGACGCTCGCCCTCGGGCGTCGCGGCGATGATCTCCTTGAACTCGGCGCCCTCGGCGAAGCGCTCGGTGTTGCGCGTCGCCTCGTCGACGTTGCGCTGCGCCACGGGCTTGCGCTCGGGCGCGTAGCTGTCGAGGAGCGAAGCGCCGCCCCAGCCTTCGACCATCGCCGCGAGCTTCCAGCCGAGATCGACGGCATCACCCATGCCGGTATTCATGCCGAACCCGCCGGCGGGGCTGTGCTGATGGACGGCGTCGCCGGCGAGGAGCACGGGGCCTTTCTGCCAGCGGTCGGCGACGACGCTGCGGCACGTCCAGGGCAGGACCGAGATGACCTCGTAGGGGATGCCAGAGCCGACGAGGCGCCGCATGATCGCATCGACATCGACTTTTGCCGGCGGCACGGGGTCGAGCCCCTGGTTCAATCCCAGCCGCCACAGCTCGTTACCGTCGAGCTCGATCAAGGTCGGATGGCGGAGCTCGGGATCGACGAACATGTAGAACGCGGCCTTGCCGAACTTGGTGTGGGTCCAGAGATCCTTGATGCGGACGAAGATGTTGAGGTGATAGGACAGGACCGGATTCCCGTCCCAGCGCGTGCCGAGCGCCTTCGGCACTACGCTCGCGCCGCCGCAGGCGGCAACGAGGTAACGCGCCGCGATCCTCTCGGTTTCGCCCGTCGCGAGATCGCGCACCGTTGCAACGATACCGCCGTCCGCTTCCTCGAATCCCTCGAAGCGGCAGCGCTCGCGCATCTCGACGCTCGCGAAGCTGCGGACGAGCTTGCGCAGGATCGGGTTGAAGAAGAGCTGGTTGCAGCGCTGTGAGCGCTCGGGCGTGATCGGCAGCGGCCGCGCACCGCCGTGGGTTGGACGCTCGATGCGCGCCACCTCGAAGCCTTGGAGGCTCGTCAAATAGAGGATGGTCGGCGGAAAGTCCGGCGGCGCGCCAGCGTTGCGCACGTCTTCGGCGATGCCCCAGCGGCGACAGAACTCCATCGTGCGCGAATTGACCGTGTTGGCGCGCGGATGATGGATCGTGCCGTCACCCTGCTCGACGAGCATGCAGGAAATACCGCGCCAGCCGAGATCGGCCGCAAGCCCCAGTCCGACGGGTCCGCCGCCGACAATCAGAACTGGCACCTCGCGCATCACTTCCTCTTCTCTTGCCGCCGGCCAGTCTAGCAGCGGCTCGTCCATTGTTCACCGGCGGCGGATGGAGTAGCGTGTTCCGCCATCGGGTCGAGAGAGGAGCCTCTCATGCTTGCCTGCCTGTCTCCCAATGGCCAGAACCGCTTCAATGGGCCTTATGCGCCGGTCCGCCTGCTGGTCGCGACCGAAAACGGCGTGAGCGTGCTGGAGCGCCCGACCGCCAAGGGCACGTGGCGCAAAGTGGCCGTCACCTTGCCGGAGGTGCACGCGACCACGCTCGCCGGGCTGCCGGGGCAGGCGGGTGTGTTCCTCGGCACGCACGGCGACGGCGTCTACTTCAGCATCGATCAGGGTGCGAGCTGGGAGCAGCGCAACAACGGGCTTGCGATCAAGGACGTCTATTCCGTCGCGTCGGTCGCACGCAAGGACGCGACCTTCGTCTATGCCGGCACGCAGCCCGCGCATCTCTTCGAGAGCCGCGATCTCGGCCTCACCTGGACCGAGCTGCCGGCGCTTCGGCAGGTGCCGGGAACCGAGCACTGGACCTTCCCGGCGCCGCCGCGCATCGCCCACACCAAGATGATGGTGTTCGATCCGAAGAAGCCGGAGCGCTTCTATTGCGCGATCGAGCAGGGCGCGTTCTTGAAGACCGAGGATGGCGGCAAAAGCTTCCGCGAATATGCCGGCTACTCGCGCGAGGACGATCGGGCATATCGCGACATCCATCAGATCATGGTGGTGCCGTCGCGGCCCGAGATCGTCTACATGACGACGGGCGTCGGCCTCTATCGCAGCGACGATGGCGGCGAGAACTGGAAGCGCCTGACGGGGCCCGAGTTTCGCTTGGCCTATCCCGACCACATCGTGCTGTCGCCGGACGAGCGCACGCTCTTCCTGACCGGCGCGCGCGAGGATCCGGGCGTGTGGCGCCGTACTCAGGTCGCCGAGACCGCGATCATGCGCAGCCGCGACGGGGGTGCCTCCTGGGAAGAGCTGCGGCAGGGATTTTCGGTCGAGCCGCGCGCCAATATCGAGGCGATGACGCTCGCCTCATATCCCGGCGGTTTCACGCTCTTGGTCGGCGACACCGACGGCGGCGTCCATACGAGTGAGGATGGCGGCGACACCTGGACGCGGATCGCCGACGCCGTCGGCCCCGTCACCAAGGGCGACCACTCCGCGCTGCTCCAAGGCCGGCGCATGCAGCAGCGCGCGCACGCCTGAGTCTGCTCAGGCCTCGGTGATCGCCACGAGGTCGATCTCGACCATGAAGTCGGGATCGGAGAGCCGCGTCACGCCCACCATGGTGCTCGTCGGCGGGTTGTCGCGGTTCTCGGGCCGGCGGATCGACGGATCGGCCAATACCTTCTTCAGCCCGTCGACGTCGGTCGTGAAGACGCGCCGCACCACCACGTCGTCCCAGGTGGCGCCGGCCGCCTTGAGCTGAAGCGAGAGCCCTTCGATGACGCGCAGATACTGCGCCTTCAGGTCGCCCTTCGCGACCGGGCGATAGTTCTCGTCGGACGGGGTCTGCCCGGCGATGAAGATGAACTTGCACGGCCCCTTGACCGTGACGACGCGCGAATAGCTCGGGTGCTTGTAGAGCTCGGGCGGATTGACGAATTTTTTGTCCATGCTCGTCTCCCTCGTTTCCCCGGTATGATAGCCGCGAAGATCGAGGGAGGCACGAATGCCCTATGCCGCGAGCGGGGCGGTGAAGCTCTATTACGAGGAGGCGGGTAAAGGATATCCGGTCGTGTTCGCGCACGAGTTCGCCGGCGACCACCGTTCGTGGGAACACCAGATGCGGCGCTTCTCGCGTGATTATCGCTGCATCGCCTTCAACGCGGTGGGCTATCCGCCGTCCGACGTGCCCGAGGACGAAGGGCTTTATGATTATCGCCAACAGGCCGAGAACATCGCCGCGGTGATGCGCCATCTGGGCCTCGCCAAGGCGCACATCGTGGGGCTCAGCATGGGCGCCTATTCGGCGCTGCAGTTCGGCGTGCGCCATGCGGCGATGGCGAGCGCGCTCGTCGTTGCCGGCTGCGGCTCAGGCGCGCCGCGCGAGCATCAAGTGCGCTTCAAGGCCGAAAGCGAAGGAATGGCGGCGCGGCTCGAGCGCGAGGGGATGGAGCGCGTGGCGGTGACGCTCGCCTCGACCCCGACGCGCATCCCATACCAGAACAAGGACCGGCGCGGCTGGGCGGAGTTTTCGAGTCAGCTCGCCCAGCATAGCAACATCGGGTCGGCCAAGACCTTGCGCCGTTTCCAGGCGCCGCGCCCGTCGCTCTGGGATTTCGAGCCGGAGTTCGCGGCGCTTAAGATGCCGGTGCTGCTTCTCCTCGGCGACGAGGACGAGCCGTGCATCGAAGCGAACGTGTTCCTGAAGCGCGCCATCCCGACTGCGGGGCTCGTGGTCGTGCCCAACACCGGCCATCTCGTCAATCTCGAGGAACCCGGCGCCTTCAACGACGCGGTCGCGTCGTTCCTCGCCGCGGCCGAGCGCGGAACGTGGCCGACCCGCGACCCGCGCAGCAAGAGCGCCGAGGTGTTCCCGGAGGGGAAGGGCTGAGGACCTATCCCTTGAGATAGTACTCGCCGTCGTCGTTGCGCTCGAGCACGCCCTCCGCGCGCAGCTTCTCGATCTCGAGCACGATCTCGCGCCCGTCGCGGCTGCCCAAGACCGACATGAGGCGCGCGAAGTGCATCGGACCGTCTTCGAGCGCATGGCGCACGGTCTGGAACCGCGCTGGGCCGCCGATCTTCGGTGCTTCCGGCACGCGCGAGGTCACGGCCTTCGGGCGCGGATAGGGGAAGGTGAGGTCGAAGCCGGCCTTGGCGCCAAGCCCGCGCGACGGCGCCGACGGATCCATCGGCATCAGCTGCATGTTGCTCAAAACGACGATGTTGCGGTCCGCCTGGAAGCGGCTCGACATTGCCCATTCGACCTCGACGCTCGACCGCACGTCGACGTCCTCGTCGGTGACGAAGACGTGCTTCACCACCATGATGTTCGCGAGGAGCGTCGCGATCGCCTTCCGCGCGTCGCCCTCGTGGCGCTTGCGGAGTGCGACGCGCACGTGCCCGCTCACGCCCGGCCCCGGCGGCACGCACACATCGACGGGGTCGAGCCCGGCCTGGCGCAAGAGCCGCCAGGCATTGGCCTCGGTCTGGAGATTGCCCATCGGCGCTGCGTCGCATTCGGAGAGGTGTTTGCCGACGCCGTGCTTCACGGTCTGATAAAGCACGTCGCGCCGCCGCGTGATCGCTGTCACGTGAAACAGCGGGTCGCCGTGCATCGGCCCGTAATAGCCCATGTACTCGCCGTAGGGCCCCTCGTTGTCGATATAACCGCGCTCGTCGACATAGCCTTCGAGCACGATCTCGGCGTCGGCCGGCACATAGAGATCGTTGGTGAGGCACTTCACCACCGGCAGCGGCTCGCCGCGGAACATGGCGAGCGCCTCGATCTCCTGCCCGGTGCCACGCGAGCCCGCCGCCATCATGTCGAGCGGATGGGCGCCGATGGTGAAGCTCGCCTGCAGCCTCTCGCCGCGCGCGACGCAGCCCAGATAGATCTGGCGCAGGTCCGACGGCGCGGTGAGATTGAAGCCCGCGACGTCCTTGCCGCGCAACATGAGGCGGCGGCAACCGACATTGCTGCGCCCCGTGGTCGGATCGACGGTGAAATCAATGCCGGACGAGATATAGGGCGCGCCGTCATATTCGTGTTGCACATGGAACGGCAGCTTGGTGAGGTCGATGTCCTTGCCGGTCAGCACCACCTCGTGCACGGGCGCCTCGTTCGACGGCACGGCGAAGGTCTTCTGCGGGCTTGCCATGCGGCGCTGATATTCCTCGCGCATCTTCTCGGGCGCCGAGCCGAACGCCGCGGCAAGGCGCGTGCGCGTCGCCGCGACCGCGCCCGCGAGCTCGTGCTGCTCAGGCCCGGCCTTCTTGAACAGCACCGCCTTCGTCGTCGCCTCGATGATCGGCGACAGATCGGAGAGCGCTACCGGTTCCTCGTGCACCTGCACCTCGCCCATGTCGACGAGGCGCTCGACAAGCCGGCGCAAGCGGAATTTGTCGGGGTTCCACGTGGTGCTCTTCTGCGCGACTGGCTGGTCCATTGCCGTCCTCCGCCTGCGGGTTTAAGCATTCTGGCAATGAATGATAATTCGGGCAATGGCGTGGACGAGGCGAAGGGCGCGTGGAGCGAGCTCTTCCGCGACGGACGGGGACTTTATTCCGCGCTCATCATCGGCGGCATCGCGCTCCAGGCGACGCAGATCCTGGTGATCGCCATCATCATGCCGACGATCGTCGCCGATATCGGCGGCGCCGTTTATTACACGTGGGCGTCGATGGTCTACACGATCGGCTCGATCATCGGCGCTTCATCGACGGGCGCGGTGTGGGCGCGCTTCGGCGCGCGCCACGGCTATGCGATGGGCGCCGGCATCTTCGCCGCAGGCACGATCGGCTGCGCGCTCGCGCCCGACATGGGGCTCCTCATCGCCGCGCGCGGCGTTCAGGGCTGGGCCGGCGGGCTCGTCGCGGGCGGCGGCATGGCGCTCATCACGAGCCTTTTCGATACGCGGCTCAGGACGCGCATCCTCGCCATCGCCCAGGGCACTTTCACTGCCTGCCACTTGGGCGGGCCGATCGTCGGCGGCGTCTTCGCCGCGATCCACTGGTGGCGCGGCTCGTTCTGGCTGATGACGCCCTTCATGGTCGCCTTCGCCGTGCTCGCGCTTTACCGCCTGCCCGCGCGCCTCGACACGGAGGCCGAGCGTCAGGGCGCGCCGCCCCTGCCGCTCGCGCGGCTTGCGACGCTGGCCGTGGGCGTCGGCGCTGTCGCGGCGATCGGGCCCGTCGAGAATGCGGTCCTGCGCTTAATCCTGCTCGTCGCCGCGGTGGCGCTTGTCGCGGTCGCGTTCCGCCTCGACCGCAATGCCTCCAACAAGATCTTTCCCTCCCGTGCTTTGTCGCTCACCGCGCCGATCGGTCTCTCGCTGTGGATCCTGTCGCTTCACGCGATGACGCAGACCTCGGTGACGCTGTTCCTGCCGCTGCTGCTGCAGGTCGTGCACGGCGTCTCGCCGGTGTTCGTCAATTTCGTTACCATCACGATTTCGTTCGGCTGGACCGTGGGCGCGTTCGCCGTCTCGGGCTGGTCGGGCGCGCAGGAGCGCGTGGCGCTATGGACGGGCCCGGTCCTGGCCTTTGCGGCGCTCGTCGCCGTCACATTGCTCGCGCTTTCGCCGCAGCTCGAGTTGCTGACGCTTGGAGCGTTCTTCATGGGCTTCGGCGTCGGCATCTACAACGTGCATCTCGTCGCGCGTACCATGGCAGTGGCGGCCGAGGGCGAGCAGCGCACGGTGGCGGCGTCGCTCGCCTCGGTGCGCTCGCTCGGCACCGCGTTCGGCGCGGCGATCGCCGGCGTCATCGCCAACGCTGCGGGGCTTGGCGATGCGTCCGACCCCGCCGCCGTCGCGCATGCGGTGACGACGGTCTATTACTCGTGCTGGGTCCCGTTCGGGCTCGCGGGGATCTTCATGTTCCGCTTCATGCGCATCGACGCCGCGCGAGCCGCGCCGCTGCCGGCCACGGCAGACTGAGCCTCACGTCCCTTCGTTCGGATCGTGATAGAGCTGGCCGACGATGCCGGTGGCGCCCGCCTTGAACGCGCCCATGTAGTAGCGCCCGTCGCGATCGCGCCCGAGCTTGCCGTTCTGGCGCAGCTGATCGAGCGCGGTCGCGACCTCGCGCCCGTCCTGGCTGCCGAGCGACTCGACGATGTCGGCATAGAACATAGGCGAGGATGAGAGCGCCTGCTCCACGGTCTGGAACCGTGCCGGGCCCTTGAACACCTTGGCCGCGCTGCGCGTCAGCGGAATCTCGCCGTCGCGCCCGAACGGCCGCGTGCAGTCGAACCCGGCCTTGGCGCCGGTGCGCCGCCCCTGCAGCGACGGGTCCATGGTCATGCCGACCATGCCTTGCAGCACCATCAGGTCCTGATCGGCCTGGAAGCGCGTGCCCATCGCCCATTCGACCTGGCGGTCGTTGCGGATGTCGATGTCCTCGTCGAAGACGTAGATGTGTTTCAACCGCATGATGCCGCCGAAGAGCGCGGCGATCGCCGCCTTCGCCTCGCCGTAGGAACGCTGCTTGATCGAGACGCGCAGCGTGTTCGAGCCGCCCGAGACCGAGCGCAGATAGGCTGAAACGGGTTCGCGCACGCACCCTTTGAGGATGCGCATCGCCTCGGCCTCGGTGCGCATCGCGCTGATGACGGCGCTGTCGGTCTGGTCGAGCACGAAGGCCGATCCGTGCAGCAGCGTCAGGTGGAGCGCGTCGCGCCGCATGGTAATGGCGGTGCAGTGGAACACAGGGTCGAGATGGATAGCGCCGTAATAGCCCATGTATTCACCGTATGGGCCCTCGGGCTCGACATAGCCGCGCTCGTCGAGAAAGCCCTCGAGCGTGATCTCGGCGTCGGCCGGAACCAGAATATCGTTCGTCACGCTTTTGACGACCGCGGCCTTCTCGCCGCGGAAGGCGGCGACGAAACCCAGTTCGTCGTTCGGCACGCGCGTCGTCGCGGCGACGAAATCCAGGGGATGCGTGCCGATCGTGAAGGTGATCGGCAGCTTCTCCCCGCGCGCGACGCAGCCTTGATAGATGCGCTTAAGGTCCGACGGCGCCGTCACGTTGGTGCCGGTCTCGGTCTTGCTCCTGAGGCTCAGGCGCCGGCAGCCGACATTGCGCCGGCCGGTCGCGGGATCGATCGTGTAGTCGATGGCCGAGCTCAGATAGCAACTGCCGTCATAGGCATGATGCGGATAGAACGGCAGCTTGGTGAGATCGATGTCCTTGCCGGTCAGCACGACCTCGTGCACCGGCGCTTCGTCGGAAGGGATCTCGACGATCGGCTGCGGTGCCGCGAAGCGCTTCCAGTATTCGTCGTAGAGCTTGTCCTCGGTGACATCGAACGCGGCGGCAAGACGCCTGCGGTTGCCCGCGGTCTTGGCGGCCAGTTCGATGCGCTCGGGTCCGGCCTGCTTGAACAGCACCGCCTTGTCGGTGGCCTCGATGATCTCGCTGACCTTGGTGAGCGGCACGGGCTCCGCGTGGACTTCGACCTCGCCCATGTCGACGAGCCGGTCGACGAAGCGCCGCAGGCGGTACTTGTCGAGATCGATGTCGGAGCGTTGGCGGGGTTTGCTATCCATCGAATGTCTCCCTCCGCGCGTTTTTCGCGCGATTTCTCAAAAGAACGCGAGAGTGCGGATCTCAATGCTTTCGCGCGGCCGCGCGTTGGGCGGCGAGGTCGGGTCCTCGATCGCGGTGTGCGCGGTCCAGCGCGCGCGCCCATCCTTCAGCGAGTCGTACACCTTGAACACGATCGCCTCGTCGCGCCGCATGCGCGGGAACCAGTACCATTGGTGGCGCGGGTTGAAGGTGACGGCATAGGTCTGGCCGACGCGGTTCGGATAGCGCCGCTCGGAGACGACGAGGTCGTCGGGCGAAAGGCTCTCCGCGTCGGCGATCGCGAGCGGGAAGGTCTCAACCGGATTGCGGATCGGCCGCCACACCTGGATGATGGCGAAACGCCGCGCGAGCAGGCTCTCCGCCTCGTCCGGCAGAAGATCGCGCACCCGCTGCGGGCCCGACCACTCGGTGTAGTCGTTGTGCGCGCGCCGCACCGGCTCGCGGATCTTGCGCGCCTCGCGGTCTTCCTCGTCGGCCGTGCGGAGCGTGTGGTCGAACACGAGGACGCGCTTTGCGCCGCTCTCGGTTTTGATGAGCGCTTCCATCTCCGGATAGTAGACGCGTCGCACCTCGTCCTCGTCGAAGAAGCTCTTGACCTTGGTCGGATGCGGGACGAAGCGGAACCCGTTGCGCTCGAGGGTGAATCGGGAGGATTCGGGCCGGCCGTTGCGAATCGTGACAACGTGCGGGTCGAGGTTGCCGCCCGAGCGCACCTCGGTCGAGCCGGGTCCGCCGGTGTAGGTGAAGGGCTGCACCTCGTCGCGCAGCATGTAATTGACCGATGCCTCGATGGCATTGGGGGCGGTCGCGAGTTCGGCGAGCTCTGCCATAGGATTCCTCCGTGCCGCTCGTAGGCCCTTGCGGCGCTTCCGGGGACGAGTCGCGGCGATAATAGGTTTACCCGCCACGCGGCACAACACGACGGCCGCGAACGTCTCCCAGTCGGTCCTCCGGGCAGTAATAATTGCGGGCTACAAATGATCCGCGATCTTCTGCTATAAAGGATATTAATCAAAAGTAGTATTGGGGAAACACCTATGAGCCTCGGGTATCTTCACCGCGACCGCACGATTGCCCGGCCGGGCTACAGCCGGTGGATGGTGCCGCCGGCCGCGCTCTGCATTCACCTCTGCATCGGGCAGGCCTACGCGTTCAGCGTGTTCAACCTGCCGATGACCAAGCTGATCGGCATCACGAAATCGGCGCCGGGCGACTGGGCGCTCACCGATCTCGGGTGGATCTTCAGCATCGCCATCGTCC